>OLPP01000003.1_pt1 | contig 339917 bp, 291 predicted proteins | sample 1643151 | NCBI WGS metagenome assembly OLPP01 (sample SAMEA3136679, study PRJEB25190) | human gut metagenome | biome: human gut; feature: human-associated habitat; material: faeces | place: Austria | collected 2013 | reverse complement strand
GAACCCGATATCGGGTTCCGGCCACCGCCCATTATCGTTTGGGGGTCATTTACCGGTCGAGACGGAATCCCTGCGATGTGGCGTTCGGTATCACCTGATGCGCGGCGTCCATGCGCTGGGCTGCAATCGAGGCGATCTGATCGCTGAATGCGTCAACGGGACGATCGGTGTTGCGCAGATCGTAGTACTCATGCACTGAAACGTCAAAGGCGCCGATACGCTCCTTGATGGATTCAATGGCGTCATCATCCGACGGATACACGTCATCGAAGAACTGCAGCTCGCGAGGCATGCGAGGCTTGAGCGCGGGAGCCTGATCGGGCTTGCCGATCGCCAATCCCAGCACAGGATACGTGTACTGGGGCAGGTGCAGCGCTTCGATCAGACCGGGAACATCATTGAGCAGGGAACCGAGGATGACGCATCCCAGGCCGAGCGAATAGGCGGCGGTCTCCATCGCATGCAAAGCCAGAACCGCATCGTTCTGGGCCTGAGAGAACCGGTAGCTACCGGCGAGACCGTAGGTGTCCGAATCCGTGGACACGCCCTTCGACTCGGCGATAATCGCATTGCGGTGCTCGTCCGCGACGAACACATACAGCAGCGGTGCTTCGGCGATATACGGCTGCCTGCCGATCTCGGACATGCGCTTCTTAAGCGCCGGATCCTTGACACGGACAGCCGACCAGTCGTTCAGATACTGGCTGGAAGCGGCGTGCTGGGCCACGGTCTCCAGTGTGGCGACGGTATCATCGTCGAAGGGCTCGGCAACGAATTTGCGGATGGACCTGCGATTGAGCAGCGTCTCGATAGTGCTGTTGGTAACCATGCTGTCATTGTCGCAAAGAGACGCCCCAAGAGCCACCCATTTGCGCTGACGGGGAACACGTCGGTAATGCTGGCGCCCCAGAACGTCTTTAAGTGCGCGCCGAAACGACGACCGTGCGCACTTAGGTACGCAAACAGGGTCATTTGCGTTCCTATGTTCGCGCACTTGTCGTTTCGGCGCGCACATAAAGACGCAAAACGGGCTGATGCGCATAGAAGATGCACGGCGACAATGCGCTGGACGACGCCAAGTGATTATCAGTCGGATTGGCGACGGTGACGGCGAGCGACGAGGGCTTTGGAGCCGCGATCGGAGAGCTGCGAGACCGCGGCTCCCACGGCGGCGGACAATGCGGCGAACAGGATGCTCATGAACAGGCTCTCCTGCTGGTCCACGACTCCGTCCCCCAGCTCGCCCGTGCCATCGGATGGACGCTTGCGGGCGACGAACTTGTTCCACACCAGAGTGAACAGCTTGCCGGACACGAACCCCGCGATGGACGGCAGCGCGAATTTGACGGCCTTATCGCCGAGGGAGTCGGGGTCGTTCAGACGCTGATTACGCATGGCATCCACTTTCTCGTTGATTCGGGCGAAGCCTTCGATGATCCGATCGGTGCTTGAACCGTCGAGGCCCGATCCGCCGTTGCCCGGTCCATCCTGAAATTCTGTCATGTCACCATTATTTTGCGAGGCGGAGACGCATCGCGTATAGGCCTCGGCATGCGAATATGCTGCAGGTTGAGTACAGTACTGCATATGACTCAAACGACAGGTGGCAACGCGGCTACGGCAGGGCGACTGGTTTTGCTCCGACACGGGCAGACTGTGTGGAGTGAGTCCGGGCAGCATACCGGGCGCACCGATATTCCTCTTACCGCCGAAGGCGAGCGACAGGCCCGCGATGCCGGCACCCGGATTCAGACGGCGTTTCCGCAGGGATTCGGCGAGAACTGCGTGTACGCCAGCCCGCTGAAGAGGGCCCAGCAGACGGCAAGCCTCGCCGGGTTCGCTCCGCGTACGCTGCCGGCGCTCGCGGAATGGGATTACGGCCGGGCGGAGGGCCGTACCCGTCAGACCATCGCGCAATTGCACGGCGGCTCTTGGGAGCTATGGAATGATGGCCCCGATGCGCTGAGCCCCACAATGGAAGGCGACTGGACGGAGACGCTGCCGGACGGCGAGCAGGTTCCCGTGCATAACGGGCCGGGCGAGTCGCTGAGCGATGTCTATGACCGTGTGCAGCAGGCCATCGATCAGGCGGTGCCGCTGATGGAGAGCGGCCATTCCGTGCTGTTCGTCGCGCACGCGCATGTGCTGCGCATCCTTACGGCACGTTGGCTGGGGGTCGACCCGCATTTCGCGCGTCTGCTGCGTCTGGATACCGCTCATTATTCGATTCTGTCCGTATACAAGGGGGACCGTGTCATCGAGCGCTGGAACTGCTGACGTCCATGTACGTCGGTAAGAAACCCTCCGCCGGCGTCGACGCCGAAGGCAACATCACTCTGAGCTCCTCGAACGCACCCGACGGCTCATACGCCGCCGGAGCCGAAGGCCTCACCGTCATCAACGGCAAACTGGCGTCACAAGTACAACAATGCGGGCAAGAACTGGCGGCACACCGGTGACGTGTGGCGGTACGGGTTGCGGCTGTTGGTCGCGGCGGTGGTCGCAGAGGCCCCGTATGACAAGATCGTGACCGGCTGATGGTGGGATTGGAGCGTGATGAATCCCATATTCGGACTTCTGATCGCGCTGGTGGTCTGCGCCCTGGCGGTCTGAAACGGGCGGCGGTCTGAAACGGGTTCAGTCCGTGTACAGGGCGTCTGACTCGCGCAGCACCAGGGTCGGCTGCACGATTTCATGCGGCTTCTCGGGTTCCTCTCCGTTGATGAGCTTGATTGCCTTCTGGGCGGCCGAACGTCCCATCTTGAACGGGTCCTGTTTCATGGTGGTGAGGTTGACGGTGTCGGCATAGGGGCTGTCGTCGAAGCCGATGATCGAGTAGTCGCGTGGCGTGCGGTGTCCGTAGCGTTCGAGCTTGAGCATCAGCGGAATCGCCATCATGTCTATCTGGCAGCAGATGGCGTCGGGGAACTCGTCCAGCGCGAGCAGCGCCGACAGCGCCGAATCGGCGAACGCGCGTCCGCGCGGCACGGTGACCACCTGCCAGTTGAGTTCGCGCCTCTTCTCGACGTTTTCGCAGGCGCGGATGAATCCGCGGCCGCGGGCGTCGATCGAGGAGTCCATGGACTCGGACGCCGCCGAGCAGGCATACACGATGTGCTTGTGGCCGAGGTTGAGCAGATGCTGGGTGGCCGTGTACATGCCGTTTTCGTCGTCGATGCTGATGGAGGCGTCGAATCCGTCGATGGACGGTGTGTTGATGCCGATGATCGGCACGCGGATGCGCTTGAGCTGTTCGACCTCTTTCTCGTCGATGGCGAAGGACGCCACGAACACCGCGTCGACGTTGCGTCGCACTGGCAGGTCGGTGAAGAACTTGCGGCGCATGTCGGCGGTGTCGATGTGCTGGAAGACGGAGATGTCATAGCCGGCGTCGTGCATGATCGAGTTGATGCCGGCGAAGATCTGGGTGTTGAACCAGCTGGTGATCTCCTCGTTCATGAGCAGCGCCACGCGGAACGTCTGCCCGGATTTCAGGGCCGCGGCCGAGCGGGAGATGTTGAAGTCGAGCTGGTCCGCGGCCTGCAGCACCTTGTGCCGTGTCTTCTCCGACACGACTTCGGGGTGGGCGAATGCGCGGGATACGGTGGATATGGAGACCCCTGCCGCTTTTGCCACTTCGCGTATTCCTGCTTTATCCATGTAGACAACTCCTTTGCTGTGTGTTGAATTCCCCATCGTGCCGTGACTGCCGACATCATATTTGTTTCATTATACTGCAAACGTTCTCAAAGAGAAAGGGGCGTGTGTAAGGCTCTTTGAAAATGAAAACCGTTCTCTCGGTTACGGAAAATGACCGCGGAAGTTCACGTTACGTTCGGATACTCGTCGCGTGACGGTTGAATGGCCGACATAGTTTGCTCGGTGAGGGCCGCGAGGCCTTCCGGCGCTGCCGAGAGAGGCTTGCTGTGCCCGACGGTGCCGGTGATTGACCGCCGGGGCATGCCCGGCTTCGTGATTGGAAGAAGAGATCCATGAACATCAACAAAATGCTCAAAGGCGCCGTCGCGGCGTTGACCTCAGCTGCGGCCCTGGGCGCGCTGACCGCTCCGGCGTTCGCCGCGAGCGGCACCTACGATCTGAACGGCAAGGGCGTGGACGCCCTGTCGGTGCACGGCGGCGCCCAGCGCATCGCCACAATCGGCAACGCGAAGGCGAAGAACGTCATCCTGTTCATCGGCGACGGCATGGGAGATTCCGAGATCACCGTCGCACGCAACTACCTGCACGGCGTCAACGGCACGTTCCAGGGTCTCGACAAGATCGGCCAGCCGGGCGCACTCCAGACCTCGACCGGCAAGGCCGCCGAAAGCGGCGTCGGCCAGTACACCACGTTCTCGCTGGGCGGCAGCTCCAACGATTCGCTGATGGCCAAGGATTCCAAGGGCCAGCTCACCGGTTCCAAGACCGCCGGCGTGATCACCCCGGTCACCGACTCCTCCGCCTCCGGCTCCGGCTGGGCGACCGGCACCAAGACCTACAACAACGCCGTGTCCGTGGACGTCAAGGGCAACCCGCAGCTCAACCTCATTGAGCTCGCCAAGGCCAACGGCCTCGCCACCGGCAACGTGACCACCTCCGAGATCCAGGATGCCACTCCGGCGGTCCAGGAATCCCACTCCTCCGAGCGCGCCTGCTACGGCCCGCAGGGCAAGTGGGACGGCACCGACAAGAACGGCGACGGCAAGGTCGATATCAAAGACGCCGAGCTCGCCGGCATCGGCAGGTGCCTTGCCGACCAGCTCAAGGCCAACGGTGGCATCGGCTCCATCTCCGAGCAGCTGCTCGACACGCGCGCCGACGTGACCATCGGCGGCGGCGCCAAGTACTTCAACCAGCTCGACGAGAACGGCAACACCCTGTGGCAGCAGGCCGCTGACCGCGGTTTCCAGACCGTCAAGAGCGGTGACGTCGACGGCTTCAAGAACCTGACCTACAAGGATGGCCAGCCGGTGCTCGCCCTGCTCGGCGACGGCAACCTGCCGACCCAGTTCAACCCGTCTGTGGCCACCAAGCAGGACGCCGCCAAGGACGAGAACCCGACCGTGTGCACCACCAACGCCAAGTGGCTCGGCAATCAGGGCGCGTCCCTCGCCGACTTCACCGACAAGGCGCTCGACCTGCTGCAGGCCAACCCGAAGTCCGAGAAGGGCTTCTTCCTGCAGGTCGAAGGCGCTTCCATCGACAAGCAGGACCACAACGCCAACGCCTGCGGCCAGATCGGCGAGACCGACGACCTTGACAAGGCCATCTCCGCCGCCCTCAAGAAGGTCGACCTGAGCGACACCCTCATCATCGTGACCGCCGACCACGCCCACACCTCGCAGATCGTCGAATCCCAGCCGTACTACGCGCTGAGCACCGTGCTGAAGAACGCCGACGGCTCCAAGACCACCATCTCCTACGGCACCTCCGAGAAGAACCTGTACTCCGACGGCCAAGACACCGAAGGTGCGGCCGATTCCAGCAAGGCCCAGGGCAACATGAGCCACACCGGCACCCAGCTGCGCATCGCCGCATCGGGTCCCGGTGCGTCCCGCGTGGATGGCCTGACCGACCAGACCGATAACTTCTACACGATCGCCGGCGCCCTTGGCCTGGCGACCGACACCACGTCGCAGAACAACCTGTCCAACGGCGGCAAGGTCACCGTGAACAAGGACAAGGACGGCAAGTACAGCGCGGCCGTCACCGGCTTCAACGGTGACGCGGTGCTGTCGTACCAGCTGGTCGACAACGCCTCCAAGAAGGTCGTCGCCGAGTCCAACACGTCCACCCCGCTCTCCGGCGTGCGCGTCGCCACCGCGGCCACCACCTCGATCTCGTTCGCCGACTTCACTCCGGCCGAGGGCGCGTCCTACACGCTGACGGTGAACGGCCGCCAGTCCGGCAAGTCCGCCTCCGTGAGCTTCCCGTCCGCCTCAGGCTCCGCCGACAAGACGCCGAACGGCGGCAACGGCAGCGGCACTGTCGCTCAGGGCACCGTCAAGGAGCCGACCGCTCCTCTGGGCAAGACCGGCGCGACCGTGCTCGGCCTGGCGCTGATGGTGCTCGCTCTGGGCGCCGGTGCGATGGTCGTGCGCTCCGTCAAAGCGGGTCGCCGCTGAGCTGACGCTCGCCGCGATTCGTGACGTCGCCTAGGGCGACTGATACGCCAGCCGGCTGCAACCTGTGATGGTTGCGGCCGGCTCTTTGCATTTGGGTGCTCTCAAAACTCGCAGATACGGCGGCTTTTTCGCTAAGAAATCGGTGTATCTGCGAGTTTTGAGAGCGGACTTGAGTGATATCGACTCAAGTTTTTGTGAAGAAGTGGGAATAAAAGCTGGTGCTCGAAAGTTGAGTGGTGTAGGCTCAAGTTTTGGAAGGCAAAACGAGGGCAACCTTGAGGCGAAGACCCGTGGGCGTCGATCGAGCACCGATGGCCGCGGGGCCAAGACTTGAGCAAGCAAACGTAAACGAACAAGATATTTAAGGAGCACACATTATGGCACGTGCAGTTGGTATTGATCTGGGTACTACGAATTCCTGCATCGCGACCCTTGAAGGTGGCGAGCCCACCGTCATCGTGAACGCCGAAGGCGCGCGCACCACGCCGTCCGTGGTGGCGTTCAGTAAGTCCGGCGAGATCCTGGTCGGCGAGGTCGCCAAGCGTCAGGCCGTGACCAACGTCGATCGCACCATCAGCTCCGTGAAGCGTCACATGGGCACCGACTGGACCGTCGAGATCGACGGCAAGAAGTGGACGCCTCAGGAGATCTCCGCGCAGATCCTGATGAAGCTGAAGAGGGACGCCGAGGCGTACCTCGGCGAGCCCGTCACCGATGCCGTCATCACCTGCCCGGCATACTTCAACGACGCCCAGCGTCAGGCCACCAAGGACGCCGGCAAGATCGCAGGCCTGAACGTCCTGCGCATCATCAACGAGCCGACCGCGGCCGCGCTGGCCTACGGTCTTGAGAAGGGCAAGGAAGACGAGCGCATCCTGGTCTTCGACCTCGGCGGCGGCACCTTCGATGTGTCCCTGCTGGAGATCGGCAAGGACGACGACGGCTTCTCCACCATTCAGGTGAAGGCCACCAACGGCGACAACCACCTGGGCGGCGACGACTGGGATCAGAAGGTCATCGACTGGCTCGTCGGCGAGGTCAAGAACAAGTACGGCGTCGACCTGTCCAAGGACAAGATCGCGCTGCAGCGTCTGAAGGAAGCCGCGGAGCAGGCGAAGAAGGAACTGTCTTCGTCCACTTCGACCTCCATCAACATGCAGTACCTGGCCATGACGCCCGACGGCACCCCGGTGCACCTGGACGAGACCCTGACCCGTGCGCACTTCGAGGAAATGACCTCCGACCTGCTGGGCCGCTGCCGCACGCCGTTCAACAACGTGCTGCGCGATGCCAACATCTCCGTGAGCGACATCGACCACGTGGTGCTGGTCGGTGGCTCCACCCGTATGCCGGCCGTCAAGGAGCTCGTCAAGGAGCTTACCGGCGGCAAGGAAGCGAACCAGTCCGTGAACCCGGATGAGGTCGTGGCCGTCGGCGCCGCTGTGCAGTCCGGCGTCATCAAGGGCGACCGCAAGGACGTCCTGCTGATCGACGTGACCCCGCTGAGCCTCGGCATCGAGACCAAGGGCGGCATCATGACCAAGCTCATCGACCGCAACACCGCCATTCCGACCAAGCGCTCCGAGGTGTTCTCCACCGCGGAAGACAACCAGCCGTCCGTGCTGATTCAGGTCTACCAGGGCGAGCGTGAGTTCGCTCGCGACAACAAGCCGCTGGGCACCTTCGAGCTGACCGGCATCGCTCCGGCTCCGCGTGGCGTCCCGCAGATCGAAGTCACCTTCGACATCGACGCCAACGGCATCGTGCACGTGTCCGCCAAGGACAAGGGCACCGGCAAGGAGCAGTCGATGACCATCACCGGTGGCTCGGGCCTGCCGAAGGACGAGATCGACCGCATGGTCAAGGAGGCCGAAGCCCACGAGGCCGAGGACAAGAAGCGCAAGGAGGACGCCGAGACCCGCAACCAGGCCGAGGCATTCGCCTACCAGACCGAGAAGCTGGTCAACGACAACAAGGATAAGATCTCCGACGAGATCGCCAAGGAAGTCACCGACAAGGTGAACGCCCTGAAGGAAGCCCTGAAGGGCGAGGACATCGAGAAGATCAAGAGCGCGCAGAGCGAGCTCATGACTTCCGCGCAGAAGATCGGCGAGGCACTGTACGCGCAGCAGGGTGCTGCGGGCGCTGCTGATGCTGCCGGTGCGGCTGCCGGTGCGTCGGGTGCCGCCTCCAACGGTGGCGATGACGACGTGGTGGACGCCGAGGTCGTGGACGATGACGACAAGAAGGACAACAAGTAATCATGTCCGAGTTCAACAAGGACGATTACCTGAACGACCTGCCTGACGCGGACAACCTGTCCGCCACCGGGCAGGCCGGCCCTTCCGACGGCGCTGCCGCCGGTTCTGCCGGCAAGGCGTCGGACTCGGCCAAGTCTGCGGATGCGTCTGCTGATAAGGGCGCTGCCGGCCCGGCTGGGGACAAGGCGTCCGCCGAAGCGGGCCCTTCCGATAAGACCGGTGACTCCGCTGCCGCGGGTGCGGATGACGGAGCGGCCGCCGACGACTCGCTGACCCCGCTGGGCAAGGCCAAGAAGGAAGCCGCCGACTATCTCGAAGCGTTGCAGCGTGAACGCGCCGAGTTCGTCAACTACCGCAATCGTGCGCAGCGCGAGCAGGAGCGTTTCCGCCAGCATGGCATCATCGACGTGCTGACCGCGTTGCTGCCGGCGCTCGACGACATCGATCGCATCCGCGAACACAGCGAGATGGACGATTCCTTCAAGGCCGTGGCCGCGAAGATCGACAAGGCGTTCGAGAAGTTCGGCGTGGAGAAGTTCGGCGAAAAAGGCGAGGAATTCGACCCAACCAAGCATGAGGCGATCCTGCACAAGCCGGACGCCGAGGCCGAGAAGGAGACCGTCGACACGGTCGTGGAAGCCGGCTACCGAATCGGTGACCGCGTGATCCGCGCCGCCCGCGTCGTAGTAGCCTCCCCGCAAAACTAACCCCCCTCAAGAGGAGTTTGCGGGAATCCGGCCACCCTCAGATTTCCGCAAACCACCTGTCTCATCTCGCTGTCATCGCAGCAAGCGTGCGATACCACACTCGCGCAAAACATGCACCCGACTCGGAGATGCAGACGCAAGTCACTGCGCCTAACGAGTGCGGAGCTGGCGGGCATGTTGTCCGACCGTAGACCTCGGCCCGAGCGGCCTGGAGCGAAGTCGGACAACATGCCCGCCAGCTCCGCACGGTCTGCGGTCTCCGCACGGTCGCACGTTGACCGCAGACACGATCACAGCACCGTCGTCTCCGCTCCGGTCACAGCAAACATGCCGACCTCCGCGGTGACGAACACCAATACGCAACAACAGAAAAACAACATACGACACACATACACGCATACACGAAAGGAGACCTGAATGGCTGAGAATGAATGGCTGAGCAAGGATTTCTACAAAGTCCTCGGTGTCTCCAAGGACGCCACCGAGGATGACATCACCAAAGCGTACCGCAAGCTGGCGCGCAAATACCATCCCGACCTGAACAAGACGAAGGAGGCCGAGGAGAGGTTCAAGGACATCTCCGAGGCGTACGACGTGCTCAGCAACAAGGAGCAGCGGCAGAAGTACGACGCGATCCGCCAGTTCGGCATGGGCGGGGCGCGTTTCTCTGGCGGCTCCGGCCAGGGCGGGTTCGACGCTTCCGGATTCTCGGATATCTTCGGTTCGATGTTCGGCGGCAACGGCGGCAATGTGCGCTTCAGCACGTCCGGCGGCGGTCCGAGCAATCTCAACGACATCTTCTCGATGTTCGGCGGGGCTGCCGGTGGGCGTGGCGGTGCGAGCTATGGCGGTTCGCGTTACGGTAACCCGTATGAGGAGCCGCCGACTCCGCAGCGCGGCGATGACCGCAAGTCCAAGATCACGTTGACGTTCCGTCAGGCGGTCAAGGGCGCTACCGTGTCGCTGCGCGTGGACGGCAAGCAGTTCAAGACGCATATTCCCGCCGGGGTCAAGGACGGGCAGAAGATTCGTATCGCAGGCAAGGGCAAGCCGGGCAGCAACGGCGGCGCGAACGGCGACATGTATCTGACCGTGCAGGTGAAGCCGGATCCGCGGTTCACGATGCGTGGCCATGACATCGTCATGGATGTGCCGGTGACCGTAGGCGAGGCTGTGGCCGGTGCCCGCGTGGAAGCGCATGACATCGATGGCGAGACCGTCACGTTCAAGGTGCCGGCGGGCTCGTCCAGTGGCGCGGAGATCCGTGTCAGCGGCAAGGGCGTTCAGTCCGCCACTGCCGGCGACCTGATTGGTTGCGTGCAGATTCGCGTGCCCGCGAAGCCGGGTCTGGGCGCGAAGCACGCCGCGAAGGAATTCGACAAGTCCGTCGAAGGCTACGCCGAAGCGGTTGCCGCCGAGCGGTAATCCTCCCGGCGGCATCTCGCATCGTCGCGGAGCGACTGGGGGGGGGCGGTTCACCATCATCCCGCAGCCGATAATCAACGTTAAGGAGATGATGATCATGGCGCGAATCGCACAGGAAGCCAGGCGTGCGTATGCTGCTTGCGCCGCGGCGTTGGTCTCCGGCGGCGTTGATCTCGATGCAATCGACGCGCTCGGCTTGAACGTGGAGATGCCGGTGTTCACGGTGAGCCAGGCGGCTCAGATCGCGGGCGTGCATCCACAGACGTTGCGTCAGTACGACCGCCTTGGTCTGGTGGTGCCTCAGCGCACGGAGGGTGGTGCGCGGCGCTACACGCTTCGTGACGTGGCGCGTCTTGCGCAGGCGCAGCAGTTGAGCCAGGACGAGGGTATCAATCTCGCAGGCGTCACGCATATTCTTTCGTTGCAGGAGGAGAACAGGCAGCTGCGCCGGCAGATTCGGCATCTTCGCCGTCGACTGGACGGCGATAGCGTGTTCGAGGCCGGTATGGATGGTGAAGTCGTCGAGGTGCGGCAGTCGCCGTTCTATCATGTGCGTCGGCGCGGGCGCGCATATATCGCGCCGTTGCAGATCACATCCGGTCGCGAATAGGCGGCCGTCATCCCGTCATAGTCCCATCTGGCATCCGCTGGATGGGACTTTTGTCGTATGGGGACGTCTTGTATCCCGCCATCGTCCCGTTTTATTCCTGTCGGATGGGACTTTGGGCGGGTGCTGGATGGGAAGTGGGGGGGGGTGATACGGAATCGCAGACAATTGTATGTCATTTTGTTCACAATGTAGGCTATAATACTGTACCCGACAGCGATTTTGCTATGTCAATGAAGATTGAATAGCAAGATACTATACAAATAACGCTCGATGGTGAGGAAGCCATGCCGTCCCATAGGTGGAACGGCGGTCGGGGCCCAAAGTCGTGACCCGGCGTTGCACAGGAGAGGAACACACATGGTTCGTTCGACCAAGCCATCGCTGCTGCGCCGTCTTGGCGCGCTGGTGGCGGCCGCTGCCATGCTGGTGGTACTGCCCGCAGGGGTATCCACCGCGAGTGCGGCCAGCGATGATGCTGACATGCTCACCGTCACGATGACGCGTACCGACACCCTCGGCGACGAGGTATATGTCGGTGACACGCTCACCTACAGTTTCACCAACACCAACAACACGAGTTCGGCATTCACCGCATTCCCCGCCGAGTCGAATCTGAGCGGTGTGCTGACCACAGGAACGCCGAACTGCCGTTATGAGAACCTTGCGGGAGGCGCTTCCTACCCTTGCTCCACGGCCAGCCACACCATCACTGCGGATGATCTCACGGCCGGCAGCTTCACCCCGCGTACCGTGTGGAAGGCCACCTCTGACCGAGGGGGCACTCAGGTGCTGCAAGACAACATCGTCTCCACCGGCGATACCGTCACCGTGAAGGAAGGCAAGCGCCCCGATCCGGCCACCATCCCCACAGACCGTGCCGATGGCGAGGCCGTGCGCCTGGCCACCGCCCGCCAGAACCTCGGTACCGAATGCTACCGTATTCCGGCGCTCGCCGAGGCGCCCAACGGCTGGATCCTCGCCGCATTCGACCAGCGTCCCAATACGGCGATGGCCAACGGCAGCGGCGTCAAGTGCTGGGATGCCCCGCAGCCGAACTCCATCGTGCAGCGCATCTCCAAGGATGGCGGCAAGTCGTGGACGCCGATCCAATATGTCGCGCAGGGCAAGAACGCCCCGGAACGCTACGGCTATTCCGACCCATCCTATGTGGTCGATAAGGAGACCGGCGAGATCTTCCTGTTCTTCGTTCACTCGTATAACAAGGGCTTCGCCGACTCTCAGCTTGGCGTCGATGAGAGCAACCGCAATGTGCTGCATGCGGTCGTCGTCAGCTCAAAGGACAACGGCGAGACGTGGAGCAAGCCGCGTGACATCACCGCTGACATCACCAAGGGTTACGAGAACGAGTGGAAGTCCCGTTTCGCCACCTCCGGTGCCGGCATCCAGCTCAAGTACGGCAAGTACAAGGGTCGTCTGATTCAGCAGTATGCCGTGGGCCGTACGACCGGTTCGAACGCCGCGGTATCCGTGTACTCCGACGACCATGGCAAGACCTGGCAGGCCGGCAACCCGGTGACGGGCATGCTGATGGATGAGAACAAGGTCGTGGAGCTGTCTGATGGCCGTGTGATGCTCAACTCCCGCCCGGGTAACGGTTCCGGTTACCGTCGCGTGGCGATTTCGGAGGACGGCGGCGTGAACTACGGTACGGTCAAAAACGAGACGCAGCTGCCGGATCCGAACAACAACGCGCATATTACGCGCGCGTTCCCGAATGCTCCCGAGGGCTCGGCGAAGGCGAAGGTGCTGCTGTACTCGTCGCCGCGCGCGAACAACGAGGGCCGTGCGAACGGCGTGGTCCGCATCTCGCTCGATGACGGTACCACGTGGTCATCCGGAAAGCTGTACAAGGAAGGCTCGATGGCCTACTCGGTCATCACCGCGCTGAGCGGTGCCGCTGGCGGTGGTTATGGTCTGCTGTACGAAGGCGCTTGGGTCACCGGCGGCGGCATTGACAGCCACGACATCATGTACACGCACATTTCCATGGATTGGCTCGGCTACCTGTCCGCCACCGCAGATGACGTGACCGCTTCGGTTGAAGAGGGTGCCAGCACGGTGGACGTGACCGTTCCGGTGAGCAACGTCGGTTCTGTGGATTACACCGGCGTGACGGTGACTCCGGCCGATCTGCCGACCGGATGGTCTGCCTCTCCGGTGAACGTGGGCGCTCTTGCCAGCGGCGCGTCCAAGGACGTGACCGTCACGGTGAATGTTCCCGCAACTGCCAAGAAGGACGATGTCGCCAAGATCGTCCTGCGCGTGACTGGCACGTCCGCTGCGAATGCCAACGCCACGACCGGCTTTGACGGCTCCATCACGGTGAACGTCACCGAAAAGAGCGAGCCCGATCCTGAGCCGGAGCCGACCATCACGGGTGTTTCGGCGGTGACGTCGCAGGCTGGTGTGAAGGTCGGTGACGTGTTTGATGCGTCGAAGGTGTCGGTGACCGCGGCGATGAGTGATGGTTCGTCGAAGGCGTTGGCTGCCGGCGAGTATTCGCTGTCGGCTGTGGATGCTGACGGCAAGGCGGTCGATTTGGCTGAGCCGTTCGCAGCGGCTGGTGTGGTGACGGTCACGGTGAGTGTGCCTGTGGAGGGTGCGAATCCGTTGACGGCATCGTTCACGATTGACGTGGCCGAGAAGAGCGTCGAACCGGAGCCCAAGCCCGAACCGGAGAAGCCGGCCGGCCCGAAGGTCGACGTGCCCACCGAGCAGCCCGGCCTGTCCAAGACCGGCGCTTCCACGGCAGGCATGTCCATCGTGTTCGTCTTGTTGGCGCTGTCCGGTGTCGCGGCGTTGTCGCTGCGCCGCCGCTCCGTTCACTGATCTGACCGAGACCTCACTGCCGCGGCGGTAAACCGCCCGGCCGATGAGTGACGGCATACAGGAAAAGCCCCCGAAACACGGGGGCTTTTTCATGTTGTAATTCGTTCACTCTGTAGACTACAATGAGGGAAATTTCAGCGTATCGCTGTGATTCTCATATAACCGATAGTTCATAAAAATCATGCGGTAAAGAAGCCGACTGCGCCGAAGAAGACGCTGCTACCCCCGTATCGGTCCGGAAGCTGACCTGCCGCAGAGAAGAAAGTCTCGATATGACCACAATATTCCGACGTGCCACGGCAAAAACGCTGATGCGCAAGCTCAGCGGGCTGCTGGTGGCCATCGCCATGCTGGCAGTGCTGCCGGCTGGCACCATCAGCGCGAATGCGGCGGACGAACCCCCTCAAGAATATCTGCAACTCACCCTGACCCGCACCGACAGCAACGGCACCCCGGCCGAAGTCGGCGACAAGCTCACCTACAGTCTCGGCTACAAAAACGTTTCCGATACCGATTTCATTGTGCATCCCACGGCGTCGAACCTCAACAATGTCGCCACGCCGCAGTCGGCGAGCAACCCCAATCCCATGTGTCGGTGGGGGAATCTCGCGGCGGGTGCTTCGGCTGCATGCACTTGGAGCGCGAGCAAGGAGTTCGCCTACCATGTGGTGACCGAAGATGATGTCGCAAACGGCTTCACGCCCACCGCGACCGTGGCGGCGACCACTCAGGACGGCACCAATGGCGTTCTGCAAAGCGTCGACATCACCGGCGAGACGGTGCCGGCCGTCCCTGCGACCTCCACACTGCGCGTCGCCATGCAGCGTACCGATACGCTCGGCGATAATGTGAAGATCGGCGACCGGCTGACCTTCAACTTCACCTACACCAACAAAACCGCGCAGAAGATTTATGCCTACCCGAGCGAGTCGAACATCGAACGCGTGGACGTGGTGTCCTATCCGAGCAACAGCTGCCGATCCGGAGTGGAGGCCAACCGGACCGCATCATGTGGGTTCGCCTATCACGTCATCACCGCTGAGGACGTCGTGGCTCGCAGATACACGCCGACAGCCACATTCCGCGCCACATCGGACCGCGACGGCACGCAGGTGCTGCAAGATGACATGACGTTCACCACCGGCACGGTGACCGTCGCGGGGCCGGCCGACGACGCCGCGTCCACGCCGACGGAGCGCAAAGACGGCGAACCGCTCCTGCTGGCGACCAACAAGCAGATCGGCAACACCGATTACTACCGCATCCCCGCCATCGCGCAGGCACCCAACGGCTGGATTCTCGCCGCATGGGATTTGCGGCCGAAATCGGCGGCGGACGCGCCCAACCCGAACTCGATCGTGCAGCGCATCTCCAAGGACGGCGGCAAGTCATGGGAGACGCTGGCATACGTGGCGCAGGGACGCAGCGCCACCAACAAATACGGCTACTCCGACCCGTCCTATGTGGTCGACGAGGAAGCCGGCAAGATCTTCCTGTTCTGCGTGAAATCGTACGATCAGGGCTACTTTGGCTCCGTATTGGGTGTGGAAGATGCACGCAACGTGCTGCAGGCCGTCGTCATGGAATCCGACGACAACGGCGCAACATGGAGCGAGCCGCGCAACATCACCAAAGACATCACCAAGGGTCACGAAGACGAATGGAAGTCCCGTTTCGCATCCTCCGGCCATGGCATCCAGCTCAAGTACGGGCAGTACAAGGGCCGTTTGATACAGCAATACGCTGTGCGCACCACGAGCAACACGAACATCGCGGTGTCCGTGTATTCCGACAACCATGGCAAGACCTGGCAGGCCGGCAACCCCGTGACCGAAGCGAACATGGACGAGAACAAGGTCGTGGAGCTGTCCGACGGTCGCGTGATGCTCAACTCCCGTCCGGGCGCGGCGGGATACCGTCGCGTTGCGATCTCGGAGGACGGCGGCGTGAACTATGGTCCGATCAAGTCGGAGACCCAGCTGCCGGATCCGAACAACAACGCGCAGATCACGCGCGCGTTCCCGAATGCTCCCGAGGGCTCGGCGAAGGCGAAGGTGCTGCTGTACTCGTCGCCGCGCGCGAACAACGAGGGCCGTGCGAACGGTGTCGTGCGTGTTTCATTCGATGACGGCACCACATGGTCGGCCGGCAAGCTGTTCAAGGAAGGCTCGATGGCCTACTCGGTCATCACCGCGCTGAACGACGCCGCCGGCGGTGGTTACGGTCTGCTGTACGAAGGCGAAAGCATCACCTACACGCGCGTGTCGATGGAATGGCTGGGATATCTCACCGCCACGGCGAGCGGCACCGCGACCGTCAAGGAAGGCGAGGGGACGCTGACCGCGCCGGTCACCGTCACCAACGACGGTCTGACCGACTACACGAACGTCACCGTGACCCCCACAGGTCTGCCGTCTGGTTGGAGCGCCGAAGCCGTGAACGTCGGCAATCTTGCCGCCGGTCAGAGCGCGACCGTGAACGTTCCGGTGACTGTGCCTGCGGCGGCTGTCAGTGGTACCGTCGCGAAAGCGACGATGAAGATCACCGGCAAGTACGCGCAGTCCGAAGACACGCTGCACAGCTTCGCCGAAGGCGAGTTGGCGGTGACCGTCACCGAACCGGATCCCGCAGCCAAGCGGCTCAAACTCACCATCGAACGTACCGATGACAACGGAGACCCGGTCAAGGTCGGTGACACGCTGACCTACCGGATCACCTATGAGAACGTCGGCACGCAGTCATTCGCGGTCTATCCGCGCGAATCCAATCTGGACGGCGTGACGACCCCGCAGTCGGCGAGCAACCCCGCTCCCGTATGCCGGTGGAGCAGGTTGGCTCCGGGAGCGACCGGTGCATGCGTCAGCGGCAACGGCAAACAGCTCGCCTACCACACGGTGACGGAAGCGGACGCGACGGCCGGCTCGTTCACGCCGAGCGCGACCATCGACGCCACCGCAGACGCGAGCGGCGAGACGGTGCTCGAATCAGTGTCCATCACCGGTGACCCCGTCACCGTGAGCCAGCCGGTCGAACTGCCGGCGGACATCGCCGCATGGAAGACCCGCAACGAGGCGCTCGCCGACTGGCAGACGCTCTCCGAAAAGCTCGCAAAGACCGACCGCATCAACTGGCTGTTCACCGGCGACTCCATCACGCACGGCGTGCAGTTCACGCGTGGCTACCGCACCTATTCGGAACTGTTCGCGAACCATCTGGACACCGCGTCGGTGCGTGGTGTATCCCGCGCCAACGATGTGGTCATGAACACCGGCATCTCCAGCGCGGACGCCAGTTGGCCGCTCAAGGACGGCGCATTCGAGAAATGGGTGTCCGACAAGCACCCCGACGTCGTGTTCCTCACGTTCGGCATGAACGACGGGCGTACAGGCCAGGCGTTCACCGTCGACCAGTACACCGCCAACCTGTCCACACTGATTGACAAGATCCGCGACCTCGGCGCCATCCCGGTGCTGCAGACGCAGAACTACACGACCAACACGACGTTCAACGCCAACCTCGACACGTACTTTGACGCGGAACGTCGACTCGCGCTCGACAAGAACGTGCTGCTGGTGGACTTCAACAAGCAGTGGCTGGAACTCGGCGGCGGCAACCGCGAATCCGGCACGTATATGGGTGCCGGCAACGACATCCACCCCGGCGAGAACGGGCACATCGAATGGGCCAAGTTCACGCTGGGAGCGCTCAATATGATCGCCAACGACGACCCGCTCGCCCGGTGGAGCAGCTCCGACACGACACTGGACAAGCCGACCGTGACGGTGGACGCCGACGGCAACGGGCTGAAGGGCTCGGACGGGCTTGAACCCGCCCCGGCCGCGGCCAAGTCCGTGGGCAAGTTCCTCTCCGGCGCACAGTACGTTGACCTGGGCGGCGATGTGGTGAGCGCTGTGGCCGGCAAGCGGGAGTCCAACGTGACCATCCGGTTCCGTGCGTCGGCGACCGGACAGCCGCAGACGCTGTTCTCGCTGGGCGACTCCGACTCCGCGACCCGCGCGACCGTGCGCCTGAGCGCGACCGGTCTGGTGCAGTTCCTCAACTCCGGCAACACCGGCGACTTCTACACGGTCGGCACGAACGACCTCGCGGATGGCGCATGGCATACGGTGTCCGTGAACTTCGTGGCGAACGGCTTCACGATCTATGTTGACGGAGCCGCGATGCGCGCGATCAGCGGCGGCGCGGGCACTCAGCTGAACGTGCCGGGCGCGATCACGGTGAACACGGCCACGGCCGGCGCGATCCGCGGGGCCGACAGCGCCGGCGGCGCGCAGCAGCTCACCGGCATTGTCGATTACGTCGCCGCATGGAGCCGCACACTGACCGATGCGGAAGCCAAGCGAATCAGCGCCGAAACCAGTGCCGTGGCGGTGACGAAGGTCGATGCGGCGGTGAACGCGTTGCAGCCGATCATCTCCGATACTGGTGCTCGCAAAAATATCGTGTTCGTGGGTGGCGAGACCATCGAAGGTGGGTATACGGATCATCTGATTGCCAAGAACATCGTGCAGCTGCTCGACGAGCGCGTGCGCTGGGAATACGTCACCGGGCTGAGCGCCACGGACCGCGAACTGCAGCGTGCCAAGTTCTTCGTGGCGGCCGGGCAGGGCGGTCTAACTGCCAAGCAGATGGACGAGGACTACGCTGCGATGGTGGACGAGTATTCGCCGGACATCCTCTTCTTGGCTCCGGACCTGTATGACGCTGACGGGAATCTTGCGGAAAGCGACGCCGCCGCGTTCGCCGGGCATATTCGCTCCGTGGCCGCCAAGGCGAAGGAGGCGGGCGCCAAGGTCGTGCTGGTGACGCCGGTCACCGTGCGCGGCGGGGAAGACGAGTATGCCGGCGCTATGCGCACGGTGGCCAAGGAAGACGATTTGCCGCTCATCGACGCGCAGGCGTGGATCGGCAAGGTCGTCGCCGCTGACGCGAGCGTCAAGACCGCGTGGTTCAACAAGGCCGGCCAGCTCAACTACGCCGGGCATCTCGGTTACGCGCGATTCATGATGCGCTCGCTCGACCTGTACCCGAGCAACGTGTCAGGCAGCCGCATCGCGTCGCTGCCGTACGACACCGCCAATGTTACTTTGGTCGGAGCGAGTGAAAACGGTGGCGAGCTGCCGGTCGGGCGCGTCGAGGGCACCGACAGGGCGCACATCGACACCATGCAGATCGGTGCGGCGGCTTCGCTGGTGGTCGCCGACAGCTACGCCGTCTACGAGATCGGCGAGGACGGCGGGCGGACCCTGGTCGCGGACGGCCTCAAGCCCGCGGATGTGCTTGCGGATGGCATCGACGTGACCGTAAACGATACGGCGGCGCACCGGTATGAAGTGGTCGGTTCGGCGAACGTGCCGGAGGGCGCGGACGCCGTGACCGTGACATATACGGCGACGCTGGCGGCTGTCGAGGAGCCGGAGCCCGGGCCGGATCCCGATCCCACTCCAGACCCGAGCGAAAAGCCGGACGGTGACGGTACCGGTGACGGCACTGGTGCCGGTACCGGCGACGTGCAGAAGCCGACCCCGGACGCTGTGGCGAAAACCGGTGCGGATGTGTTCGGTCTTCTTGCCGCAGTGGCGGTGCTGCTCGCGGCAGGCGGTGTGACGCTGTCGCTGCGCCGTCGCGCGAATCGGTAAGTCTCTCGACTGGGCGGCGGCAGTCAACGGTTCGTTTCGATTTCGACTGATTGCCGCAGCCCGTACCGAATCGGTTGACTGGTCTTGAGGGCCGTTGGCGGAAATCCTGCCAGCGGCCCGCTTTCGTTTGCGCTGATTGCGGGTTGCCTCGGTCGAAGTATGGTCGTTGCTGAGTCATGAGCGTGTAATGGACGTCAAGAATCAGGCGGCCTCTTCGAGGTCATCTGGGATAATGAAAACGAAAGCCCGGTTGCCGGGCATGCAGGCATACAGTTGGCGTCAATACAAGGTGGGGTTGTGCATGAGCGACATGTTGTTGAAGGCCGTGTTCTGGGATCTGGACGGTACGTTGATCGATTCGGAACCCTACTGGCACGAGGGCGAGATGGAGATCGCCGCGGCGCATGGCGGGTATTGGGATGAGGATCTAGCGTGGTCCTGTTCTGGCACTCCGCTTGACCATTGCGCGAAAACGATGATCGAGCACGGGACGAATCTGCCGCCCGAGCAGATTGCCAAGGCGATGGTCGATTACGTCGCCAAGAAGGAGTTCGAGAGGGTGCCTTGGACGAATGGCGTACTGGACGTGCTGGGGTCGCTGGTCGATGCCGGGATTCCCTCCGTGCTGGTCACGACATCGCCGCGCAGGCTCGCTCAGAACGTGATTGATCATGCGCCGGCCGGCGCGTTCGCTGGATTCGTCTGCGGTGACGATGACCTGCCGCATAAGCCCGATCCGGCTCCATATCTGGCGGCGGCGAAGATGCTCGGCATCGAAACGGGCGTGGCCGGAGCCGATGTCGCCGCGGCACTCCCTGGCATCGCGAGGTGTGTCGCTTTGGAGGACTCGGCCACGGGCATCGCCTCGGCTGTCGCGTCCGGAGCCACGACCATTGCCCAGCTCGGCTTCAACCGCAACGCCAAAGCCGACGGTCCGCAATGCGCCTCCATCGACGGCTTCGCCGGCATCACCGCCGAAGCGCTGAATGCCTTCATCCGCCAGCGCCTCGGCTCCTGAACCACCAGCGGTTGCTGAATCTTCCTCCCGCTGGCGGGGCTGTCGACTGAAAGCCGACTGGGGGTGGTCTTTACCATGGGGGTCTTTACTGTATCGGCTCTGGACCCCCCCCAGTCTCGTTGTGCTCGACAGCCCCCGCCAGCGGGGGCGTATGGTCATCGGGGGCGAAAAATGAAAAAGGCCAATCCCGGTGGAATGGAATCGGCCTTCGTGGAGCTGATGGTAATCGAAACCACGACCTCTTCGATGCGAACGAAGCGCTCTACCAACTGAGCTACAGCCCCTTGGATGTTGCCTTGCTTCGCAGGACAACTCAATACACATTAATACGACCCATGTCCAAATGCAAGCCGGCGTGTGTGAAAATTGGGTGCCGGTTATGGGCTGATATGCGTCACTGTGCGTGGGGTGCGTCACTGGGTGAGCCCTCACCCAGTGACGCAACGGAACGTAATCAGGCAGGCCGGGCGGCCAACAGGAGTGGCCGGTCGCGTTACTTGTTCTGCGTGCCGGCCGCCACACTCGATGAGTCCGCCGCGGTACCGGGCTTCTTGCCGAATTTCGCCTTGAGCAGTCCGATGATGGTCGGCAGCAGCGACACCAGCAGAATCAGCACGATGACCAATTCGAAATGCTTCTGCACGACGGGGATGTTGCCGAAGAAGAATCCCAGCAGTGTGAACAGCGTGGACCAGCACAGGCCGCCCAGCACCGAGAACGGGGTGAACCGGCTCCAGCGCATGCCGGAAATACCGGAGATGAACGGCATGAACGTGCGGATGAATGGGAAGAAACGCCCGAGGAACACCGCCAGTGGCCCCCATTTCTCGATCATCTTCTCGGTTTTCGCCAGCCGTTCCGGCGTCATGGCCTTCACCTTGCCTGACGCGATGATTCGGCGTCCGAAGAAGTGTCCGATGAAGTAGTTGCTCTGATCGCCCAGGATCGGAGCAATCCACACTATGGGCAGCAGTGCCATCAACGGCAGCCCGCTGTCGCCCTGCGCGGCGAAGAAGCCGGCTGCGAACAGCAGCGAGTCGCCGGGGAGGAACGGGAAGAACACCACGCCCGTCTCAATGAATACGATGAGAAAGATGAAGCCGAGCGCAGGCGCGGTGCCCATGGCAATCCAGCTGGCGATTGCGCCGCGAGGGTCCTTCAGCAAATTGACGATGAAATGAACGAAACCCATGAAAATTCCCGTCACTATCAATGGTGTAGTTCCATTAAGAAAACTCTAAGAACCATACCAGCGGGGGTGTAGCAGGGGAGATGCGGCATGTAGCGATGCGGATAGGCGGTTTTGCGTTCTTAAGTGCGCGCTGAAACGACGACCGTGCGCACTTAGGTACGCAAACAGGATCATTTGCGTTCTTATGTTCGCGCACTTGTCGTTTCGGCGCGCACTTAGGTACGCAACGGGTGGCCGTCAGGTACTTGGCGTGCGGGATACTGGGAACCATGGATACTATGCAAGATGATTCGCAAGTCGTGCCGGAGGGCGCCTCGCCGGACGCCACTGTACCGGACGCCACCGAGCCGAAGGCCGCCCCGCGGACGGTCATGGTGCCGAGCGGCACTGTTGTGCTCGCCGCCACGCCGATCGGCAATGTGGGCGACGCCTCCGACCGATTGAAGGCGCTGCTGGCGGACGCCGACATCGTCGCAGCCGAGGACACGCGGCGACTGTATGACCTCGCGAACCGACTCGGCGTGCACGTGAACGGCACGGTCATCGCCTATCACGACCACAACGAGCGAGCCAAGGCCGACGGGCTGCTCGACCGTGTGGAGACCGGCGCCACCGTGCTGGTGGTATCCGACGCGGGCATGCCGACCATCAACGATCCCGGACTGGCGATCGTGCGCCGGGCCATCGAGCGTGGGCTGCCGGTCACGTGCGCGCCCGGACCGAGCGCCGTGCTCGACGCGCTCGCGCTCTCCGGCCTGCCGACCGACCGGTTCTGTTATGAGGGGTTCCTGCCGCGCAAGCACTCCGAACGCGTGCAGCATCTGCGCATGCTGCAGTCCGAGCGCCGCACGATCGTGTTCTACGAGACGCCCCATCGCATCGCGGATTCGATGGATGACCTGCTCGATGCGTTCGGCCCGAACCGCGCGATGGCGTTGTGCCGCGAGCTGACGAAGGATTATGAGGAGATTCGTCGCGGCATGGTCGGCACGATACGCCAAGGCGTCGTTGACAATCCGCCGCGCGGCGAGATGGTGCTGGTGATTGGCGGCGCGTCGGATGAGGAGGCGGAGGCGGCCGCGCCGGCGACGTTGAGCATCGACGATCTGGCCGTGCTGGCCATCGACCGTGCCCTGGAGGATGGCGTGCGCATCAAAGACGCGATCGCGCAGGTGGTCGCCGAACATCCGCTGCCGGATGGCTCGTTGCCGAACCGCAAGCAGGTGTATACGGCCGTTCTGGCAATGAAATCCTGACTTATGCCGCCGGCAGACCGTCGAGCAGGATGGTCAGGGCGCGGTTGACGCCGGGGCCGCCCGCCTGCGCGACGTATTCCAGAAGTGCGGCGTCCGCGCTGGGATTGGCGACCAGCCAGCGCCGCAGTTCCGGCTCATGCTCGGCGATGAACCAGAGCACTTCCGGCGCGGTCGCGGGATCGCACGCCAGCAGCGGGGAGAGTCTGAGCGGCGGAGGGGGAGGAGCCGCCCGCGTTGACCGCCGTGACGCCGTCGCCTGTTCACGCCGTTGCAGAGCATGCATCCGTCTGCCGGGAATGCTCTTGCGTTTGGCTCGTCTGGCTTGACTGTGCCGAAGCCGTCGTCTGGCCGTCCCTGCGCGGGGACGCTCGCACAGCGTCTCCGCGGGATTCTGCAGTCGCTGCAATGTCTTCTCCTGTGATGGCATTCGCATGTGGCTCTCCTTTCGTCGTGTTGATGTGTCGTGGCGGTGAGCCGTGTCGATGGTTGAGTCGGACGGGAGGCCGATGCGGCCCCGCGACCGCTTGCAATCAGAAGAAATGCTTCATCGATGTGAACAGTTCCCTGGCCGGTTGGGTGTTCGGCCAGAAATGGTTGTCATCGAGCGTCTGCATGCACTGCGCAAGACTGACCTGATACTCCTCGAACAAGGCGCACAGCACGTCGCACGCGTCGTGCTCGTTCAGCTCTCCCGGCGTCAGCAGCGCGATGTCGCAGGCTGTGCGCATCGGCGTGGTGATACGCAGGTTCCCGACCTGTATGACGTGCTCGGGAGCCGTCTTGCGGTTGAAGACGCGAATCTTCCGCCCGTGCGAATCCGCCCGGTAATGGGAGCTGGATATGACATCGACCGTGCGCGGGAACGTGCCGCCGAGCCATACCCACGCGGCGGTGAGCGCGCATGCGATCGTCCCGAACGGGATGAGTTTCAGCGCGATCATCGCGCGGCCGTACAGGGTGTCGGCGTGCTCGGCGCTGTATGCGTTGGTTTGGTCGAGCGAGTGCAGGGTGCCGAAATGCGTCAGCCGAGCCATGCTGAGCGGACCGGGAAGATCCTTGTGGGTGAGCAGTGGCGTGGTGTCGATACGCGGCATGGTGCCGCGCGCGATGAGGTCGGAAACGATTGCGACGGCGTTGTCGCTGCGGCTGATTGTGCCGGCTGACTCCGTGCCGGGCCGCGTTGTGCCGGGCTGAGTCTTGCTTGGCGCCGCCGCAGTGGGTCGCGTTGCGCTGGGCGACCCTGTGTTGGGCTGTGTCGCGTTGGGCTGCGGCTTGCCGACTTTTGCCGCTTCAGCGACATCCGTCTGGTCGGGCGCCGGCGCGACTCCATATCTGATATCCGAAGGCAGTATTCTGTTCATACGCCGACCATAACCATACGATGCGGCGGTCCGCCACCGACCCGGCGAAATCTGTGGATATGTGCATAACTCACATTCCACGACGCCGCATTGTGGATAATGCTGTGGATACGCCGCGGTGTCCCCGCTGAGCCGGATAATCGGGATTTATGAGTCATGTTTTGGTAAATGTCGCTTGGCCGTACGCGAACGGCCCCCGTCACATCGGGCATGTCGCCGGTTTCGGCGTGCCCTCGGACGTCTACGCCCGATATGAGCGTATGAAGGGCAACGACGTGCTGATGGTGTCCGGCACCGACGAGCACGGCACCCCGATTCTCGTCGAGGCGGAGAAGGAGGGACTGACCGCCCAGGAGCTCGCGAACCGCTACAACCGCGTGATCGCCAAGGACCTGTGCGACCTCGGCCTGAGCTACGACCTGTTCACCCGCACCACCACCGGCAACCATGAGCATGTGGTGCAGGAGCTGTTCAAGCAGTGCCTGCAGAACGGATACATCTATAAGGGCACGCAGAAGGTCGCGATCTCGCCGTCCACCGGACGCACGCTGCCGGACCGCTACATCGAGGGCGAATGCCCGATCTGCCACGCCGACGGCGCCCGCGGCGATCAGTGCGACGCCTGCGGCAACGAGCTCGACCCCGACGAGCTGATCAACCCCGTCTCCAAGATCAACGGCGAAACCCCGCGCTTCGAGGAGACCGAACACTTCTTCCTCGACCTGCCGGCGCTCGCCGAGGCGAACCTCGCGTGGCTCAAGACCCGCAAGGGCTGGCGCACCAACGTCATCAACTTCTCCATCGGCCTGTTCAAGGAAGTCAAGCCCCGCGCCATCACGCGCGACATCGACTGGGGCATCCCCGTACCGGTGGCGGGATGGATCGACAATCCGAACAAGAAGTTGTACGTGTGGTTCGACGCGGTGATCGGCTACCTGTCGGCCTCCATCGAATGGGCCCGCCGCCAAGGCGACCCGGAGAAGTGGCGCGAGTGGTGGAACGACCCGAGCTGCCCGGCCTACTACTTCATGGGCAAGGACAACATCACCTTCCACTCCCAGATCTGGCCCTCCGAGATGCTTGCCTACAACGGCAAGGGTTCCAAGGGCGGAGAGACCGGTGAACTCGGCCTGCTGAACCTGCCCGAGCAGGTGGTGGCCAGCGAGTTCATGACGATGGAGGGCAAGAAGTTCAGCTCGTCGCGCGGCATCGTCATCTACGTCAAGGACATCCTCGCTCGCTACCCCGTGGACGCCGTGCGCTACTACATCTCGATCGCCGGACCGGAGACCTCCGACGCCGACTTCACGTGGGCCGAGTTCGTACGCCACAACAACGAGGAGCTGGCCGCGAGCTGGGGCAATCTGGTCAATCGCGTCGCCAACCTGATCAACAAGAACTTCGGCGAGATCCCGGCGCTCGACGAGGACTCGATGACCAACGAGGATCGTGCGCTGCTCAAGGAGACCTCGGACGCGTTCGACGAGATCGGCGCGCTGATCGAGAAGCATCACCAGAAGAACGCGCTGGTCGCCGCGATGCGCGTGGTCGGCGACATCAACAAGTACATCTCCGCCGAGGAGCCGTGGAAGATCAAGGACGACGAGTCTCGTCTGGGCACGGTGCTGCATGTGGCAGCGCAGGCGGTGTACGACGCAAACCACCTTCTGGCGCCGTTCCTGCCGCACGCGTCGCAGAAGGTCTACGAGGCGCTGGGCGGCTCAGGCGTATTCTCGCCGCTGCCGCGCCTTGAAGAGGTCGAAGACCTCGACAAGCCGGGCTTCACGTACCCGATCATCACCGGCGACTACAAGCTCGGTGAGACCGTGCACCCGTGGGAGAGCGAGCGTCTGGTGGCCGGCACTCCGGTGCCGAAGCCGCATCCGATTTTCGCGAAAATTCCGCCTGAGGCTGTGGCCGAGGAGCTCACCCGCTTCGACACCGAGCTCGCCGCCCGCAAGAAGGCCGAGGCTGAGCGGTTCGCCGCGGCCCAAGCCGAACTCAAGCAGTGAAATCTAGGCGCTGACAAGGGCCGTTGACTGTTGAGGCTTTGTTGTAATCCCCCTGACATATGAATGTCAGGGGGATTTTTCGTCCGATGCGTGAGCAACGGTAGAAAATAGGAAATATTTTTCGTATATCATGCGCAACTGACAGCCATGCGAGGAAGTGACGCCGCGCTTTGGCGGCTATCGCATGTGTTGCGATGACCGGCATCATGCAAGTACCGGCGGCGTCGGCCGCCACCGGTACCGGTTTCACGGCCGGCGAGCAAGTCGACCTGACCGATGTGGCACCCTCTGGTGCCAAACAGTCGTTCGCGCCCGCCGCGGAATCCTTCAGCATGGCCGTTAGCGAGCAAGCCATGCGCATGAGGGTCATGGACGGGGTGCTCAAGGCGCTGCGCATGCGCATCAACGGTGCCATGGAAGCTGGCGCGGCCATACCCCTCGCTGAGAGACGTCGGCAATTCCCCTTCACGCCGATGACCACCGGGACACTGCTGCTGACCCGTGACGAGCTCATGGACGTGCAGCAGCGTATCAATGAATACCTGCGGCTGAGCGAGCACCGGCGCGGCAGCGATTATGAGTATCAGGTGTCGTATGCGTGGTCGCTGCTGCCATCGAACCCGGCTGCGGTAGTTGGGGAGGATGTGGATGCGGGTGGGTCCGCAGAGGATGATTGCGACGACCGGTGACCACCCCCAGTCGCTACGCGACAGCCATTCGGGCCCTGCAATTGGGGACGGCCTTCGGCCGCAGCCCACTTGCTCGCCTGTCGGATCGCCTTCGTCTACAAACAGCTCTGCCGTTTGCTCAGCCCGCCGCAAAGTGACGGAGGGTTGTTACCGGTGAAGAACGGCCATGTTCCTTGCCTATTGGCCGGTTTTCCGTACATTGTGCCGGGATGTGACTACATGCTCACAAGTCGGGCACACATCTCACAGATAATTCCGAGGAACGTGCATCATTCCTCCAAGCATGATGCGGTTATATAGAACATGTCAGCGGTTGTTACAACGTTGGCGAGGTTGTTGAAACCCCATAATTGAACCCCTTCTTCTCTCTCTTCTCTCACCCGGCGGCTTCCCCGCCGGGTTCTTCTTTTCCGGTGTGTGGTTGCGCCTATCGGATAGGAGCGTGAGGGCCTTTCATCCAACCCCTGACGCGACACGCCCGGATTGCGTAGCACAATCGTCTATCTGCGTTCACAGGGTCGCGGCATTCCGCCATTCTCCGGAATGCCGTGCTTCAATTGTGCGAAGCAATCCGGGCGTGTCGCATCAGGGGTTGGATGTCGGACTGCCGCGCACGGCGGATTATGAAGGGATTTCGATCGTGCGGGCGGCACGACCACAACAGTTGCATGATGTTCCTTTCATTGTTCGGGTCGGCACCCGGCCTACCGTACGGTGAAGCCTTACTCTTCTCCATATTTCTTGAGCGATTCGCCCCACTGCTGCAGGGCCTCGTGCAAGGTGAGTTTGCCGTGGTATGACTGGCCGATGGAATCCACGGCGATCGAGTTCGCGTGCGCCGTGTACGACAGATACGTGAAGTCGGTGCGCACGTCCTTGGACGCCTGGGCGATGACGGCGTGGGGCTTCTGCCCTCCGAAGAAATCATCGGTCTGGGCCAGATACTGCGGGTCGCCGAGCGTCGATTTCAGCGGAGGAATGCCCTCCTGCGCAAGATTCCCCTTCACGCCGTCGCTGTGCGCGAACGTGTAGGCGGCCTTGGCCTCGCGGTCGTCTGTGCCGGTCGGCAGTGCGAGCGCACCGCCTCCGTTCTCCCCGTTCGGGGCCTCCCCGGCAGCATCATCGCGCTGGTGGTCAAGGACACTGCCGACGGCGTCTTGTCGCAGATCCTCAAAGGGGCGCAGGTCACGGCCATGGAATCGGACAGCGCGGTGAGCGTCATCGAAACGGGGTCGTCCGGGCAGCGCACACAGCAGATGCTCGACCATCTCGCCGACAAGGTGAACGGCGTCATCCTGTCCACCGACGCGCCCGGCATCAGTTTCATCCGCGACTATGCGAAGCGCGTGCCGCTGGTCGTGCTGAACCGTCCTCTCGAAGGCGTGGCCAGCGTTGTGCCCGATCCGCGCATCGGCACCGTGCGCACTGAGCCTGCTGAAACGCTACCATCACACCGCGGTCACGTACGTCGCCGGCCCGGCCGCGTCATGGGCCAATCAGTCGAGGTGGCCGCGGTGCATGACATCGGGAACCGCATGGGATTCAAGGTCAATCAGATAGGCCCGGTGCACCCCACAGTCGAGGGCGGCTATCAGGCCGCGCTCGCATTGGAGGGCGGGGACACCACCGCCATCATCACCTACAACGATCTGATCGCGGTGGGCATCGTGCTGCGGTTCACCGCCGACGGCGTGAACGTGCCCGGTGACGTGTCGGTGATCGGATTCGACAACACGCTGATCGCCCCGGTGGTCATGCCGCCGATCACCTCGATCCGCATTCCGCGCGCCCAGCTGGGGCAGGTGGCCGTACACCGTCTGCTGCTGATGATGATATCGCCGATGATCCTGCTGGGGGTGTTCCTGTGGATTCCGGGGATGCCGTTCGGCATATACGTGTTCGCCTGCTGGCGGTGTACCTGGGAGATGACGCCTGAGACTGCCGGATTCGGCGCGCACGCGCGGGGCGAGAAGCGTGACGGGCACGTCGGCATGGCGGGCTGGCTGCGGCGTGCACGGCTGGTGTTGCGCGAGTATGCGAGCACGCTGCGCGTCAAGGAGTTCCGCAAGCATCTGGCCATCTACCTTCTGGTGCAGGTGACGATGGACGTGTTCGGCCAGACGTTCGTGTTCTTCGTGGTGTACGACTGGAACCATACGGCGGCGTTCGCGTCGCTGATGCCGGGATGCGCCGCCGTCTCGCTGCCGCTGATGCCGGTGTTCGGCTGGGCGATGACCAAGATAGGCCCGAAACGACTGTACGCGATCAATTTCATCGGCTGGCTTGGTACGGCCTGGCTGTTCGCGGCGTGGATGCTGGTCGGCACGCTGCCGGAACCGTGGTGGACGGTGTTCCCGTACATCGCGGACATCGACCAGATCGTGACTCGCCGGTACCGTTCCGCCACGTTCTCCGGCATTCAGGCATCGTTCCGTCAGCTGGGCTCGGGAATAGCGACGATTGCCGCCGGCCTGGTGCTGGGCGCGGTCGGCTTCGACGCGACGCGCGCATGGCAGACGACGGTGGCGGGCATTGGATTGGGAGCCGTGCTGCTGGGCTGGTTTACCGTCTTGCCGTCGCGATGGTCATCTGCTGGATTGTGTCCGCCCATCTCGCCATCAACAAGCGTGCGGACGGCATCGTATTGACAGAGATCACCCGCCTGCGCAACGGCGGCGACAAGGCCGACGTCACGCCCGAAACCCGTCATGTGGTGGAACGACTGACCGGTCTGCCCTACGAGAACTGCTGGCGGTAGCCGGCGAGGCGAGACCCATGAACGGCCGCGCAGCAATGCCGTGCCGCTCGCTACACTGGTGAGACATGAGCAAGCATCATCATCGTGACCGCAGCTGGGCGCCCGCGCCGTCGCCGCTGCCCGACGACGCGCACGTCATCGACAACCATACGCATGTGGCATCCGTCATTCCGTTTGCGCGGGCCATGAGCCACGAAGCCGTCGAAAAAGGACAGCCGGAAGTACCGGTGTACGACGTGGAGCAGCTGCTCGCCCAAGCCGCGGCAGTCGGCGTCACCGGCATCATCGACTGCGGGTGCGAGCTGCCGAACCTCATGACCGCCATCCAGATGGCCGTCGACCATCCCGACTCCGTTCATGCCGCCATCGCAATCCACCCCAATGAAGCCGTGCTCCACGGTCACCGCGGCGTCCCCGGGCCGGACGGTCTGTCGCTGAAATACAAGCCCCACCATGACGTGAGCTTCGACGACGCGCTCGCCGAAGTGCATCGCCTGGCCCTCGCATACCCGCATCAGGTGGTCGCCATCGGCGAGACCGGCATGGACCTGTTTCGCACCGGGGAAGGCGCGAAGGAACTGCAGCGAGACGCCTTCCGCGAGCATATCGCGCTCGCCAAGGAGCTGAACCTGCCCATGCAGATCCACGACCGCGACTCGCACCGGGAGGTCATCGAGACGCTGCTCGCAGACGGCAGCCCAGAGCGAACCGTGTTCCACAGCTACTCCGGCGGTGCCGAAATGGGCGAGATCGCGCGCGACAACGGCTGGTATCTGAGCTTCTCCGGCACGGTCAGCTACAAGGGCAACGACGGTATCCGCGAATCAGCCCGGCTGGTCGGACTGGACCACATCATGGTCGAGACGGACGCGCCGTATCTTACGCCGATGCCATACCGCGGGCGCACCAACGCGCCGTACATGATCCCGTACACGCTGACGGCGCTCGCCGACGTGTTCGACCTGCCCGTCGCCGAAGTCGCGCGTGCGACGCGGCGCACGACACGCACGGTATACGGGGTGTGACGAGGGGCGGCAAGGGCGCCCGGCGTCCTCCCCAAGTTGGAAAAAACCGAAAAGGGGCATATACTGACCGCTTGAATTTGAAATACCAAGGTTTCCGTTAGTAGCTGTACCTAGAATATGCGGATATCATGTGCGGATTATCCCCGTCGATGGAGGAAGCATCATGGCTCAAAAGCCCGATGAAACGTTGTTACGTGCCGACACGTTCACCAACGTCCCGAAAGTCTCCCGTCGCACACTGACGAAAGAGGAGCGCGAAGAGCTTGCAAAGCAGCAGGCGGCAGAAACCAAGGAAGCGGAAAAACTCGCCAAGACCGCAAGCAAGGGCGCGATCGGCCGCTGGTGGCGCAGATTGCAGTCCGGCCCCAACAAGATCTCGCTCGGCATGGCCATCGTCGCGCTCGGCGTGGTCTACGGCGACATCGGAACATCGCCCCTGTACACCGCGCAGACGTTCCTTTCCGGTCAGGGCGGCATCGCCAACACCGACCGTGAGGCCGTGCTCGGCATGCTGTCGCTGGTGTTCTGGTCGATAACGCTGATCACCACCGTCAAATACGTGCTCATCGCCATGCGTATCGACAACAAGGGCGAAGGCGGCATCTTCGCCCTATATTCGCTGATTCGCAGGCATGGCGCATGGCTCGCCATCCCCGCCATGCTCGGCGGCGCGGCGTTCCTCGCCGATTCCGTGCTCACCCCGGCCGTGTCGATCAGCTCCGCGGTCGAAGGCCTGAAGACGCTGCCGCCATTGGAGGCGCTGTTCAAGGAAAACGGCAACCTGACGCTGATGATCACCGTGGTCATCATTGTCGTGCTGTTCTCCGTGCAATCGCGCGGCACCGAAAGCATCGGCCGCGTGTTCGGCTCCGTGGTGCTGGTGTGGTTCACGTTCCTCGCCGTGGTCGGCGCGGTGAACCTCTCCGGCGATTGGTCCGTGCTCGCGGCGCTCAACCCCGTGTACGGCGTGAAATTCCTGTTCAGCCCGCACAACGCGGCCGGCATCGCCGTCATGGGCACCGTGTTCCTGTCGACCACCGGCGCCGAGGCGCTGTACTCCGACATGGGACACGTGGGACGCGGCAACATCTACTTCACGTGGCCGTTCATCAAGGTCGCCCTGGTGTTCAACTACTTCGGTCAGGGCGCGTGGATCCTCAAGAACCAGAACAATCCCGAGTACCAGCACATGGAGGGACTGAACCCGTTCTTCCAGATGATGGATCCGAACGTGCGCTATGTGGCCGTCATCCTGTCGGTCACGGCCGGCATCATCGCCTCGCAGGCGCTGATCACCGGCGCGTTCACGATGGTGTCAGAGGCGACCGGCCTCAATTGGATGCCTCATCTTCAGGTGCGGTATCCGGCGCGCACCCGCGGCCAGCTGTACATTCCCGTCATCAACTGGGTACTGTGCGTGGCCACGCTCATCGTGCTGGGCATATTCCGGGATTCCGAGCATATTTCGGCGGCTTACGGCCTTGCGCTGACGATCACGATGATCACCACCACGATCCTGCTGGCGGTGTACATGTGGTACGACCGCAAGCGGGTGCTGGCGGTCGTGTTCACCATCGTGTTCCTCGCCATCCAGCTGATGTTCTTCATCGCGTCGATGGCGAAGTTCCTGCACGGCGGCTGGTTCACGATGCTGCTGACGTTGGCGATCCTGTTCATCATGTACACGTGGAACGAGGGCACGCGTCTGGAACGCGCGCAGCGCCGCCACATGATGCCGAAGGACTTCCTGCCGGCGCTTGACCGCCTGCACGGCGACTTCCGCATCCCGTATTTCGCCGACAACATCGTGTATCTGACCAGCGATTCGGATATGCGACGACTGGATACGGACATCTTCTTCTCGATCTTCGCGGATCATCCCAAGCGCGCCCGTGCGTGGTGGGCGGTGTCGGTGCAGACCACCGACGAACCGTTCACGCGCGAGTACTCCGTGCAGAATTTCGGCACGAGCTACCTGTTCCGAGTGCGTATCCGTCTGGGATTCAAGGTGTCGCAGTCTATTCCGGTGTACCTGCACCAGATCATGCACGACCTGTCGGATTCCGGTGACCTGCCGCAGCAGAAGTCCGTCTACCCGAAGGTGGACGCCGACCCGGAGATCGGCACCATCCGTTACGTGCTGATTCACAAGGACCTGATGCCGGAATCCAAGATCTCCACGCGAGGCGCGATGTCGTTGCAGGCCAAGTACGCGATTCGTCACGTCGCCGGCTCCCCGATCAAATGGTTCGGCCTGGCGCCGTTCAACCCGTTGGTCGAGGTTCAGCCGCTGTTCATCTCCACTCGCCGACCGCCGCGTCTGAAGCGCGTCGCGTTGCGTTCGCGCACGCCGCGCGTCAACGATATCGTGACCGTCAGCAAACCGGAAGAACGGCCGGCTGCGAAACCGACCGCGAAGAACGGTGGCTCGGGCAGCACGAAGGCTGCGTCCGCGGCGAGGGACGGAAGCGAGACGAAGCCTGCGGGCTCGGCGCAGAAGGCCGCCGCTGCGAAGGACGGCGCTGCGAAGCCTGCAGCCGCAGATGCCAAGGGAGGCGCGAAGGTCGACGCGACGAAAAACGATGCCGTGAAGGTCGACGATTCGGCGAAACTCGCTAAGCAGTAGACGCACACGGGCCGCACTGCCGGCTCGCGTGCGCTCCTGATGGACTGATGGACTGCGGAGGCAAACCGCCCATGCGTTACGGCCTGGGTGCCGCGTATTTGCGCCAGCAACCGCCTCAGTACGGGCGATGGTCGTCGGATGGCGCAGCCATGACAGGACCGTTGCCGGCTGTTCCGTCTGCGCAGTAGTCGCTCTATGCGCCACCGTCGCGGTAGCCGCCCCGCTGGTACTGCCGTTCGGTGCATATCCGGTTATCGCAAGGACGACCTCTACTGTCTGTGACCGGCGAGATGGCATCACGGTCTGCGTTTGGCCGGTCAGCCGGCTGCCGACTTGTCTGGGAAACTTGGTCGAAATGGATATGTGACGCCTGCCAAGTTGTCCGAATCCCCGGCGGATCATACTGCATGGCTGTTCAGCGCTGAAGACAGTGAACAGTTGTCCGGCGATGAGATTGCCTCGTACCTGCTGTCCGGTCTGCTGACGTATGACACCACACAGAACGGATGCGAGATATTGGACACGCAGGCACGTGATTATCAGGTCGCTGAATTATGGATGACGAACGCTGCCGGCTTGCATGAAGACGGCGAGGATGGCCCAGCTGACGATGCTGTGTTTGGCCGCGCAGCTTGTTACGCTGCCATTGGCGTCCATGACGGTTGGATTGCCTGCGCTGGTCGGTTCCGGCGTGAGTCTGCCTCTTGCGACGTTGGCGGCGCTTGTGCCTGCCGATGATTGCGTGGTCGCTGCCTGGCATGTCTGCGGCTGATGTGGTTGCCGTCAGGAATACGTGGCTGATGGATCGTGCGGCGTTGCTGGTGTTGATCGCGGGAATGATGGCACTGGGTGCGGTGATGATACCGGTATATGGCACGGCCGGGGTCGCGCAGGCGCTATCTGTGGGCGGACCTGGCTGCTTCTGGGTGATATGTGGCCGCCTGTGCGGACTGAGAGTTGGCGCGGCGGCACCTGCCTTATACCTGTTCGTCTGTTGTGCGATTGGCGAGCGGGCAGGTGGACGCTTGTTCTTCCGGCAGTTTCCCCTGATGACGACGCTTGCCCGTCAATCGGCCGTTTGTGTGGCCGTATTGGTCGTATCGGCATGTGTCTGCCGGGTGCCGGACCGCATGCGCATCGCGGCCGTGCGCACGCTATAAGGAACTCCTATAGCCACGCCCGCTTGTCAGCCGCCGCGGCACGATACAGTACCAAGCATGTGCAGATTACTGGGATACGCGACATCGGGATTCAACCTGAGCCTCAACGACGTCCTGGGCATGCACGAGGTGACGGATTTCCGGGATCTCAGCGAGATTCACAATGACGGTTGGGGTGTCGCGTTGCTGTCGAACCCCACTGAGCTGCCGTTTGCCGCCGGCGAGGTACGCAAGCCCGAGACCGGCACGAAACTGTACAAGAGCACACTGGCCGCCCGCCATGACCCGATTTTCCGTGACTTTGCGGACGACCCCGCACGCGGTGGCCTGTGGCACCTGCGTCTCGCCAGCTCCAACCTGCCGCTGATTCTGGAGAACCAGCAGCCGTTCTTCGCGAACGGGCTGAGCTTCATCCACAACGGCGACATCTCCGACGACCGCGGCATCAACATCGTGCTCAACCGTGCGTACCCGATCAATCAGGGTGCGTTCCTGTCGACCGGCGGCCGTTCCGACTCCGCGATCTTCTTCTCGGTCATCCTCGAATACATCGCGTTCGGCTTCGCGCTGGACGAGGCCGTGGCACAGGCGGTACGCCAGCTGCGTCAGGCGTACCCCAAGTCCAGCTACAACTGCATGATCCAAAGCCAGGACCAGCTCGTGGCTTTGTGCGCCGCCGGCCGCGAGAAGACGTCGCCGCGCATCGTCGAGATTTACGACGAGTACGGCAAGGGCGAGAAGGCTCACGATTACCGTGTGATGAGGTACCGTGACGTGCAGGACCGTGACGGCAAGCCGTCCGGTGTGGTCGTGGCGAGTTCCGGCTTCGAGCAGAACGAGTCCGATGGCTGGAAGGTGCTGGAGAACGATCAGATGATCGTGGCGTCCAACCGTACCGGCGAATACCACGTGCGCTCCATCTGAGAGGCGTCTATCGGGCGATTGATGGCACCCGGCATCTGTAACTTGCTCGCAACGCTCTCCTCTTTTCCTCCTCACCGGCGCGACACGCCCGGATTGCGCAGCACAATCGACGTCGCTGTTTATGATGAAGGCCGGAAAATGGCTGATCTGTGGAAATGCACCTTGCGATTGTGTGATGTTATCGGCGTGTCGCGATGGCTACAATGAGCCGTATGACCGGTTATATCCCCACACTCGACCAGATTGACGAGCTGCACAAGAAAATCGCCCCCTCCCAGGCCGCCTATGACCTGGTGCACACGCATTGCGTTGTCGTGGCGACCATCGCCCGCCAGCTCGCCCGCCATCAGAACGCGCTGTTCACCAACAAGCTGGGCCAGGGCAGCGGCAACGCGCTTGACGATTCCGCCGGGGCAGCTGAACAAGCCGACCTGCCGTCAGACGGCATCACCGGTGGCCGTGTGCCGAAACGCCTGATCGACGAGCATTTGGCGACGATCGGCGGCCTGCTGCATGACATCGGCACGTATCGCGTGCTCAAGCATGACGGCAGTGATGGCGAACCGCTGCAATTCGACGGGAAACGTTACATCCTGCATGGCCTGCTCGGCTACGAGTACTTGCTGGAGCAGGGCGTGGACGAGTCCATCGCCCAGTTCGCGCGCAATCATACTGGGGTCGGCCTGACCCAGCAGATGGTCATCGCGCAGAACCTGCCGCTGCCTCCGGTCGATTACATGCCGGTCAATCTGGAACAGGAAATCGTGATGGTCGCCGACAAATACAACAGCAAGTCGATACCGCCGAAGTTCCTGACCGCGCAAGCCTACGCCAAGCGTGCGGAGCGCTATGGGGAGGCGAACAAGCAGCGCTGGCTGGATCTGGTCGACCAGTACGGCGTCCCCGACGTGCCGGCCCTGGCCGCGAGGTTCCACATGCGCATGATCTAGGTGGAATCAATACGCCCTCGCTGGGTGGACAGCCCGGTGGACTGCCCACCCAGCGAGGGCGTATCAGATGAGGCCGTTTATAGCTTGATGATGGTTTCGGCTATGTTGGCAACGGCTTCTGATTCGGTGAGGATGATCACGCAGCGCTTGGGGTCGCCGTGGGTGAGCGACGTGAGCAGCTGCAGGATCTCCACGCTGTCGTCATCGTTCAGCCCGCCCGTGGGCTCGTCGGCGATCAGCACCTCGGCCTCGCAGGCGATGGCGCGCGCGATCGCCACGCGACGCTGCTCCACCACGTCCAGCTTGCCAACCGGAGCGTTCGGGGTATCCACATCGAAATGGACCTTGTGCAGCAGCTCGCGTGCGATCACCGGCTTCGGCTTGAGGAACGTGCGCCCGGAGGCATCCATCGCATACACCAGGTTGCGTTCGGCGCTCATGTCGTCTCGTACCGCATACTGCTGCGGCACCAGTCCCAGTCGATGTCCACGGACTTCGCCGGGCTCAAGCTCCAGCAGGTTCGCGCTTTTGTTCATCACATTGCCGTCATGCGGCCGGATGATGCCGCTCATCACGCCCATCAGGGTCTCGTGCAGCACGCGGTCGTTGTCGGGCAGCAGCACCGAGTACACATGCCCGGCATAGAACGCCTGGGTCATGCGGTCGAGCACGTGACGGCCGGACTTCTTGTCGGTCACTGTGACCTTGTTCATCGAGAACGTCGGGTAGGACTTGAGACGGATGCTGTCCGCCTTGCTGCGCTTGAGCTCCTTGTCGATGCGCGATGACAGGCGCATTGCAGGGTCGACGCTGGCCGATGCCACGGTGACCCTGCCGGCCCTGGTCTTCTTCTGGCCATCACCGGCCGTCTTGCCCCCGGTGCTCAGCTTGAGTGTTTCGTTGACCTTGCTGGCGTTGGCCGCTGCCACATCCAAGTTCTCGTCGGCGGTGTCCGCCGCCGTGGTGCCGGTATCAGCATCGCCGGTATCGGCACTGGTGTTATCGGCGGTGTTGTCGGCGCTGGCCGGCTCCTGCGCGGCGGCATCCTGCGTATCATCTCCGGGATTCTCGTCGTCGGCCGGTGCCTCCTCGGCGGAGCCATCCGTCGCGACCGTCGTATCGGCTTCCGCGGTAGTGTCGATTTCCGCGTCGGCAGCGTCGATCACGATGGCGTCGGAGTCGTCACCGTCGTCGTCGAAGACGATGGAGAACTGCACGCTGTCCGGTACCGTCGTCGAATCGCTCGCTCCGGCGGCATCCGGGGATTCGGTTGCCGTGTCGGCCGTGGCGTCGGCTGCCGCGTCTGATTCGACCGCCGTGTTCTCGCCTTCGGAACCGGTCAGTGTGACGTCGTCCTCGTTCATGTCGTCCGCCTTATTCGTGTTCGTGTCGTTCATGCCTGCTCCTGTGCCGATTCCGCCGTATCGTCGGCGTCTGCCGTATCACTGTCGTTCGCTGCGTTGTCGCTTGTTGCGGTGTCGTCCGTCCCGCCGTCATCCACGACCTCGACCTCATTCGAGGAACGGGCCGCAAACAGCGTCCTGACACGGAACAGCAGCACGCGGATCATGGCGATCACCATCAGGACCACAATCGTGCCGAGACCGCTCCAGATGACAGTCCAGATCAGGTTGCCCGGCACACTGACCGCATTGCCGTCGGCGAGCTTCGTGGCCAGCGGCTTGACCGCGAACGCGCCGACGACCATGCCTACGGCGAATCCGACAAGGTTCAGCAACAGCGTCTCCAGCATGAACTGCCAGGCGATACGCCCACGCGAGACGCCGATGACGATCTGGTTGCCGATTTCACGCCGACGGCCGACCAGCAGGCTCGATCCCCACGAAAGCAGCAACAGTACCGCGCCCACAATCCAGAGGGCGGCGAGCATAGGCTTCATCGAGCTCGCCAGGGAGCGCAGCGGCGCGATCTGCTTCTCGTGCTCGATTAGCGTCGGCGAGGTGAGCTCATGGTTCGCGGGCAGCTTTGCCTTCTTGATGACTTTCTCGAACTTCCGATAGGTCGACATGCTGTCGAGCAGGAATGAGATGTTCAGGTCGGGAATCAGCCAGCCTTTGCCGTCGGCCGCATACAGGCCGTCCATCGCGAAGGTGTAGTACGCGGTGTAGATGACGTTGTCGCGGTTGTCCTTGGCGAGCTTGGCGTCCGAACCCTGCCCCGCGGCGGCCGGCTCCGTGTACTCGTAAATGCCGCGGACGGTCTGCTCGATGGTCTTCTTCGCGTCGTTCGGGAACGCGACGGTGAACTTGTCGCCCACGTCCAGGCCGTTCTTCTTCGCGAACGCCTGTGAAATCAGCACGCCTGTCTTCGACTGGCTCGAGTAGTCCAGTTGCTTGCCCTTGACGATCTTGTACCGGCCGAGCTCGTTCTCATGCGCGGCCTCCAGCGAAGAGAAGCTGCGGTACAGCATCTCGCCGCCGGTCTTGTCGGCGCTCTGGTCGTCGGTGCCGGCGATGGCCTTGACGTCGCCGCTCTGCCGCACCGGCACGGTGATGGTGAGCGCATAGCTGTACGTCAGGCCGGCGGCCTGCAGCGCAGACGCGTAGTTGTCGTATGCGTCGAACGCCAGGTAGTTCTTCGTATAGGAAGAATCGGCGCCGTTGTAGGTTGCCTTGGTCTTCGCATCCGGGCGGATGACGGCGCTGACCAGCTGGGGGTTGTAGCCATCGGTGGCCGATTCATCGGCGTGCAGGACGGAGAAACCGAACAATGTCCCGAATGTGACGATGATGGCGATGAACATGGTCAACAGCGTGCGCCATTTGCGGCGGACTATGGATGACCATGCGTTCTTGAGAACGAACATGCGTGTACTTCTCCAGTTCTTCCCAGCGGGGGCTGCGATCATGGCAACCGTGCGCCCGCGTTTTCGTGACAGTGGCCGGGACGCCACCCGAAGAACCCCGAAAGGCCCCGTAAAGCACGGCATCCCGTAGGCAACACTATGGTCGCGCTATGTGTATGTTATCTTGCTCCATACTGTTATACCCCTCAATGAAGTCTGAAAGCAGTCTGACAAGGTCGCGGGTGTTGTGCCGGGCCATCCTTCCGGTCCCGGGCAATGGTGAAAAAAACGTCGAAATACAACGGTTCAGAAAGAAGACTTAGCGTGCGGTAAGCATCGCACGGTATCATCTGAGGTTGTATTACGTAGCGTCGAGAGCCGGTCCGCCCGAAAAGACGGTGTGACGGCAGACCATCGAACCCGACGGAACGATAATGGTCGTCGCGTGGAACGACGGACGCGACAAAACGGAATGTAACACGAAGCAAACGAGGTTAACCCATGCGCCGATCCCCCCAGCACATCGGACGAAAAGGACATCAATTCCTGTCTCAAGCGCTGCGTCCGCGGCGCATCGTGCTGTATGTGGTGTTCGTGCTACTGGGAGCCGTGTTGTCGGTCGTCGGCATCTACGGAATCTCCGCGCTCAAACTGTACACGGAGGCGAACCGCTTCATCTCCGCTTCCGAAAACCTCGCCAACACCGCGCTCGGCTGCGGTGGCGGAGGTAACATCGGCACGTCCGCACGTGAGATGGTGACGTCCACGCGGGCGCTGCGCGACGAACTGGACAAGTCGCAGTGGACGTTCCTGCGCGACCATACGGCGTACGGGAACGACATCACCGCCGCGCGCACGATGCTGGACGCCATGGGAAACCTGGTGGACGGGCCGTTCACCGATTTGATGGACCTGAGCAAGCAGCTGTCCGGCTTCTCCATGAAAGACAAATCCGTCGACCTGAGCGCGGTGACGGCCATGCCGGGCATCGTCAAGCAGGCCCGAGCCGACATCAAAGTCGAGACGCGGCGGCTGGAGAAGCTGGCGCCTCCGAAGAGCTCGAGCATCGCCTCCATGGTGAAGACCGGCGTCTCCGGCCTGAAATCCGTGGACAAGATGCTCGACGAATACGACGAGCTGATCAACCTGCTGCCGCAGCTGCTGGGCGAGAACGGTGAGCGCACGTACCTGGTCGCGATCTACAATCCGGCCGAGCTGCGGTCCGGCGGCGGCATGGTCGGCAACATCGCGCCGGTGACCGCCGACCACGGCAAGGTCACGATCGGCGACTTCATCGCCACCACCGACATCACCTATGGCACGCAGCCGTACGATGCCGAGAACGTCAAGGAAGCCGCGGTGTTCGGCGACCAGGTGTGGAAATACCCGCAGACGACCACCGTCAACCCGAACTTCCAGCGGGCTGCGGTCACATTGAAGAACATGTGGCTCGCGCAGCCGGGCAATGAGAACCAGGAGATCGCCGGTGTGTTCGCGCTTGACCCCGTGTTCCTGCAGTCGCTGATCGGTGCGACGGGATCGGTCAAGCTCAGTGACGGCAAGGTGTTGGACGGCACGAACACGGTCAAGTTCTTCCTCAACGAGCTGTACGTGGACCACCCGATCTACAAGGAGCAGAACGCCTACACCAACAAGGCGTCGAAGACGATCATGACCCACGTGTTCTCGGGCGTGGGCACGTCGACGCTGTCGCCGATGCTCAAGGCGCTGCGGCAGACGTCCGCGAACGGCCATTTCAAGCTGTGGATGGCGCAGGAGGAGGAGCTGGCGGCGCTCGTACAGACCAAGGTCTTCGACGCGAACGTCGCGGGCATGATTCCCGGCAGTGTGGAACAGCCGAAGGCCGGCGTCTACGTGACCGAGGCGAAGCCCAGCAAGCTCAGCTGGTATCTTGAGCCGAGCATCACCGTCAAGAAGACGTGCGGCAGCGATTTCGCCGCGAACTCGTACCGCATCAGCGACGAAGTGGATGCGCCCGCCCGAGCCACCAACCCCATGACCATCGCGAACGCCGGCCTCGGCGACGAATACACGGTGACGGTACGGTTGAAGAACACGATGACCGAGGAGCAGGCGAAGTCATTGCCGGCGTTCATTACCGGCAATACGGAGAAGGGCACGATGCAGCCGCGACTGTTCCTGATGGCGCCCGAAGGCGGCGCGATCACGTCGCTCGCCTACGAATCCGGCGAAATGGTGTCGAATGGCACCGTGGAGGACCGCCAGTTCATCAACCTGCGTCTGACCCAGGGCATCAAGCCGGGTGAGACGGTGACCATCGCGTTCACCGTGCGGGCGGCGGAGAAGGCGAAGTCGACGCTGGACGTCGTCACCACGCCGATTATCAACGAGAAGGGCATCTACACGGGCACCAACGGCAAGGTCACCGACACGTGCGGCGCTGATGTGCCGGATGCGGTGGAGGACCAGTGGGCGGGAACTGGCAGCGACGGTTCCGCGAACGGTGACGGCAGCTCGAACGGCACCGACGGTGGCAAATCCTCCGGCAAGACCTCATCGAAGCCCGCCGACGAGAACAAGAACTCCGCCGACTCCTCCAATGGAGGTGCGCTGGACAAGCTCAGCAGCATCAAGGATGGCCTGAGCTGTCCGGTGGATCTGAAGAAATTCATGTAGCCACGGACGGCCGCGCGGGCACAGCTGTGCGTGTCCGCGCGGACACCTTACGTAGGATGACGGTTGCTGGCGAACTCGCGGATTTCGTCGCGGGTCGAATCCTTCGACCCGTCGTCCACGAACAGGAAGCGATAGTCGATGCGATCGTCATCGTCCGGTGCCAGCTAGGCGTTCTCAGAGAGCGTGGTGAGCCGGGCGAACAGCATCGGCAGCGACTCCTCCTCGTTGTAACAGGGTATGAGAATCGTCACGGTGCGTTTGTTTTCGTTCGTTGTCTCTTCCCTTTGATGCCTGATCTGGTGTGACGGCCTGCGGCATGTAATCGACTTCCGCTAGCCATGATAGTGGAAGTCGATTATGCGCGTGGTGTTCCATTCTGGCATTTTCGTATGGTTTCACCGGTCTGATGGCCGGGCTGGCCGGTTCCGCCGTCAATGTGGACAACTGTGGATAAGGGGTGAGTTATCCACTTATCCACAGATTTTCGAGGGTGGGTGGCGCCGGGAGCCTTGGGTGTGCCATGGTGTGCCTATGCGCGAGGACGCGGAGGGACCGTGACGGCAATGGCGCATACGAAAAGGAGCGATCATGGCGACATCATTCTCGATGGATACCATCGGATTTCTGCAGGCTATCAACAAGTTGGAGCGGCGATTCGAGGAACTCGTCTCTCCGGAGACTATGCGCAAGGTGTGCGAAGACTATGACAGGGACGGCACGCCCACGCCATGGGATCACCGGTTGTACGCGCTGGCGCGCGACGTGTTCGCGTGCGGCAGTTGGACGACGAACCTGTGCGCGGCGGCGATGTCATTCAACGGGCGGCTGGTGGGCGAGTGCCGGAGGTTTCTTCACGGCTGCTCCGAAACGGTGCGCAAGTACGGCATCTCGGTGTGGCTGTACGAGCTGCTGAACGATTCCACGCTGGCTCTGTTTCGCGACGACCCGTCCGATTACATGCCGTCGCTGATTCGTATGACGACCGTCGAGGAACTGATGCGACGGCCTCGCGGCAGGAAGCGGTTCGGCAACCGCAAGCAGCGCGGGCTCGCCATGGAGGAGCATTCGACGCAGATGCACCGGCTGGCGGCATACACCCTGCTCAATTGGGGTGCCGATGAGCGGCGCAGCCTCGACATCGCTCGGATGCTGCTGCTGTACCCCGGCATCGGCATGTGCATGCTGCGCGAGGACGGAGACGTGTTGCGCTTCGGTGCGGCGCCGGACATGCGGTATCGGCGCGTGGTCGACTATCTGCACGAGCGGCGGGCGCAGGCCGATGCGGAATACGAGCTGCATGGCAATCAGTGGATGAGTGAGTATATGGGTCGTCATGACGATGAGGAACCGGCTGTCGGAGAGATTGCGACGGCAGATCGCGACGCGGGCGGATGCTCGTCGAAGCGAGATGGCGTTCGCGGATATGCCGAGGTGGGCGATGAGTCGCTGTGCGACTGCGAGAGCTGCGCCCGCATCGACATGGAGGATAGGCTGGATCTGCTGAAATGCGAGCGGCGATACATGTACGATGTCGTCCGGCTGATTGATGCATACGAGAAGATGTGGGACGATGAACCAATAGATGTCGATGACCGCATGCTCGCGCTGGAACACAATCGGGATGTGCCGGGCGAACCACTATGGCAGGATGTGGCGTTCCTGAACGATCTGGCATACTCGCTGATGGGCGACGTGATGGCCCATGACCTTATCCTCGGATTCGAGCGGCGAGACCGCAAGCGGTTCGACCGAGGCGTCGAGCAGCTGGAACTGCTTACGGAGACGCTCGTCCGGTTCGGTCTGCTGTCATTGCCGATAATCGCGTTCATGAACGGATTCGATGAATTCTCACGGGGACTTGATGACGACTACGCGACGGACGGCACGCTTTACAGTACGTCCGAGGCGGACATACAGCGTCTCACACGCCGCATGCAGAAGCGTCTCGACAAGCTGAGCGAGGAGGAAATGAACGAGAAGGCACATCTGGGCGAGTCCTTGGCGAACATCGTATTGGCACGGTTCCCGGATGAGCGCCTGGCGCGGGGGTGCGCTTTGGCGTTGTTCCGCGGCAATCCGGACCAATATGATGAGGTCGTGGAATCGATGCTGATGCGCCCTGATGATGATCCCGGTGACATGGGCCCCGGCGACGGTGATGATGCGCCCCTTGGCGATGTTCCCAATGACGACGTGCTCAGGAAGCTCGACTTCGATGTCGAGGAACTGGACGACGACCTGGAGCTGGCGATGGCCGTTGACCTGTGATCGCAGGGTCTCGGGCCGCGGGCTGGGCGTCATCGCGAGATTAAGGTACACCCGGCATCGTGCCCCACGTATGGGTGCACGCTGCCGGGCGGCGACGTGAGTAGGCGACTCAGTACGGGTGGCTCAGTGCAGGTAGTCGGCGGCGTTCGTCGGGCTGGACGGCACGGCGTGGCCCTCCGTCACCGTGCCCAGACCGGACAGGTATGCCTCGCGGCCGGATTCGATGGCGTGCTTGAACGCGCGGGCCATCAGCGGGATGTTGCCGGCGCTCGCGATGGCCGTGTACGCCATCACCGCGTCCGCGCCCATCTCCATGGCCTCGGCGGCCTGGCTGGGACGCCCGATGCCCGCGTCGATGATCACCGGCACGTGCGTGTTCGCGATGATAACCTCGATGAAGTCGCGCATGCGCAGTCCCTTGTTGGAGCCGATAAGCGAGCCGAGCGGCATCACGCAGGCGGCGCCGGCCTCCTCAAGCCGCTTGGCCGCGATCGGATCGGGGAACATGTACGGCATCACCACGAAGCCCTCCTTGGCGAGCATCTCGGTGGCGCGAATCGTCTCCTCGTTGTCGGGCAGCAGGTACTTCGTCTCGTGCTCGATCTCGACCTTGACGAAGTCCGTCTGGCAGACCTCGCGGGCGAGACGCGCAATGCGCACGGCCTCCTCCGCGTTACGCGCGCCGGACGTGTTCGGCAGCATCGTGATGCCCTTGGGGATGTAGTCGAGCAGGTTGTTCTCGGTCGTGCGGCAGCGACGCAACGCCATCGTCACGATCTGTGTGCCGGCGTTCTCTATGGTCGCCTTGATGAGGTTCAGGTCGTAGCGCCCCGAGCCGAGGATGAAGCGGCTGGTGAACTTGTGCCCGCCGAGCACCAGCGGGTCGGCGTCGCCGGTCGCGATGTCGTCGTAGGCGTGCGCGTCCGGTTCGGGGAGCAGCGCGGTGTTCGTCGCCGTGCCGATGAGTTCGTCGAGCACCGGGTCGTCCGATTGGGCGGCCGGTGTGGTTGATGCGATGGTCATGATGGTACCTTTCTTTGAGGTATATGACGCTTGATGCGTGCGGTATTCGGGTCGGAGTGCGGTTCGCTGGCCGGCATCGGCATGAGCCCGTGCCGATGCCTTGCCGCGTGTTTGCCGGGCTCTCAGCCGCCCTGCACGAACGTGACGATTTCGACGGTGTCGGTGCCGCTCAGCATGGTCTGTGCGCGCTTGTCGCGCGGTACGATGGCACCGTTCACCTCGACCGCCACGCGTCCCGCGTTAAGGCCCTTGCGCGCGATGAGTTCGTCGACGCTGAGCGGCGTGGCGATGTCCTCCTGCTGCCCGTTGATGATCATGTGTCCCTCCTCGGTCGCTGGCGTGATTCCCATATCGGCGACATTGCGCTGCCGGCCGTTGCCGGTCGATCTCCGATCGGGTGCGCCGGCGTCCGCCGATATGAAAAACGGGTCGCTGGAGCAAGCCGTACCCTGTGAGGTGGTGCGCCCCTCCATGACCCGAATCATGCGTTTTTCGTTATGCCTGTTCTGTTATATGCCGGGATGCCCGGTGCGTTTGGCTGGGAACCGTCCACCATCGGTTGGCGGATGCCGATTGTTGCTGCGCTGCGACTGGACAACTCGTCCCTACGGCGGCATTACCCGCATCAAGTTGACGGTCGAAGCGTCGCTTCCTCTCAGCCTTGCGGCTCCCGTTCGGTTGCGCCTTCATCATAGCCCAGACCGCGTGACATCGCGCCCGGCCGCAGGGCTTCGCGGCCTTTCAAAATCCCTCGAATTGGTTATGACTGTCGTAACGAAGAGACAGGGGATGATGATGGCCAGATGCGCTCGATGTGGTAATGAAATTCCAGCGGGATCGGCGTTCTGCACATACTGCGGCATTCCGGTCGCAAGCGGTGCCGCCGCAGCGCCCGGTAGCGGGGCGCAGATGCCTCAACCCGGTACAGCCGCGTCCGGCTTCGCTCCGAACACAGTACCCGGTACGGGGACGTTGCCGCCTGTCCCGCAGCCAGCGGGCCCCGCGGATAACGGCGGCAGCGCACCCCAAGGTCAGCCCGGGTCGCAATCCCAACCCGGCAAGAAGCCACCACTTACGCCCGCGCAACGCAAGAAGCGCAAGATCATCATCGCCATCATCGCGGCCATCGTCGTCGTGGCGATCGTCGTCGGCGGAGTTGCCGCATTCCTCATCCTTCACGGCAAGAAGAACGCGGCCGCGGGCCCCGCGCAGACCAGCGACACGACTGATGCAACGCCGAAGAAAACGCAAAAGCAATCCCCGACGCAGATCGAAGGCAAAAAAGCGGTCAGCGAAGTCACCATGACCAACTTCGTCTGCAACTACGACACCTCCGACTGGGGGTGGGACGGCGGCGCAGTGGTTTCCGACGTAATGCCCTGCGCCAACGGCGATGCGAGCTCCAGCAGCGATTCCGACTATGGCAGTTCCAGCCAATCCGCCGATGACGGGCAATATGCGTTCGGCGTCTGGACACCGGCAATGGACGAATCTAAGGTGATCTACTTCTCGGCTCTGAAATCCGGGGAGAAGATGTACTCCGATCCGGTCGCCGCCGCCACATACGGTCCCAACCCGGCCGTGTTCGTGATCTACGCGGTCAAGACCAAGGCGGTCGGCACCACGCCGGAAACCGTGCACCTGTTCGCCCATCAGGTCGATTTGAAATCCGGCGAATTGTCCGATCGCATCGATCTGCGCACCGAGGAAGACAATCTGATCAACCTGCAGCAGGATTACGAATTCGATGTGCTCGCGCAATCCAACAATCGCGTCGCCATCGAGAAAAGCTGGAAGACGACGGAGAAGAGGACCGTCAACGACGATCAGCGTGAGGTCGAAATCGGCCACAAGCAGATCATGGGATTGAGCGACGGCGCGAAGCAGGCCGAGACCTTGCAGACGTTCAAGGACAGCGTGAGCATCAGCAAGGACAGCGGCGGATACCAGTCGTTGAACACTACTGAAGTCGATGTGGACGATTACCACGTGTTCGACACATATGTGGTCAAGGACAGCGCATACCACCTGTATTCCATCGACAGCAACAAGGAAATCGTGAAGATTCCTTCGGACTACTGCTCGCCCGGCGACACCTACCGATGCGACTTGCAGGGCCTGTATCGGTTCGGCGCGAATCAGTACGTGCTCAATCCCTCCGAAAGCTATAACGGCAACAAGCTGCTGATTCTGGATGCAGGCACGGGCAAGACCAAAAAAGTCACCGACCTGCTGAACATCAACACGAAGGATGACCAGTACGTGAACTTCACGGACTTCGGCCAGTTCTCGGACGGTTCCCTGTATTTCCAGTGGGATGAGTCGAGCGACAGCAAGCGTGTGTTTATCCTCTCGCGCGACCTGAAGGTCACCGAGGTGCTGGACGGCGGGCGGTGGGCCCGCCTGATGCTGAACTCCGGTGAGTTCGAAGGAGCCAACTATCTGCTGAAGCAGTTCTACGTCAAAACCACGGACGAGAACATCATCGTCGACGAGAAGGGCGAGACGGTCGGCAGCTACACGTTGACCCCGTCGGACGATGACGCGGACGACTACGACCATACGGCCGTGGACTGGATTATGTGGAGGGATGGCTCCGAGAACACGGTGACGGTCACGCGCGGGCAGGCGCCCGGCGAGCCGGCCCCGGACTCGTCCGACGGCAGCGGGTCGAGCAGCGGCGACGGCAGCGCCGGTGACAGCAGCTCCGGCGACTGACCACGCGCCGGGCGGTGCCGCCCTCATGACCCACCTCCATACTCTCTGAACGGTAGCTGCACGGCCGGAAACGTCGGCATGACATTATGGCGTTGTCTGGTGGCAATCCTGTGACTATCACTTTCCTTCACATAAACGGTGTCACAATGAAAGGTATGACTTACAGGAACGACAAAACTGGGGAAGCCACGGTCGAGCACACCTGTGATGCCCGTGCGGTGTTCGACAAGCTCGCCATCATCGTGGTGACATATAAGCGCCAGCAGTTGCTGGAGGAGCTCCTGGCCTCATTCGCGCAGCTGACGGTCGCGCCATGGCGCATCGTCATCGTCGACAACGAACACTCCGACGAGACGCAGGACATGGTCGACGAATTCCGGGAGAAGGCCGACGGTCTGTGGGGGACGACGGACGCCGACCGCAAAGGTGGCACGAGCCGTGTGGTGTACGCTCCGCAAACCGACAATCTTGGCGGTGCCGGTGGGTTTTCCGTCGGAGTAAAAGTCGCGTACGATCTCGGGGCGGAATGGTTCTGGGTGATGGACGACGACGTCGCCGTACTGCCTGACGGCATCGAGAAGCTCGCGAAATGGGGTCGCGACCATGACGTGATCCAGGGCGGCAAGCTCGATTTCGACGGCGGGCCGTTCTACTGGCAGTACAACTTCATCGTGCCGCTGGGCATCCCGAACCCGATCGCGCCGTCCGCATTCGGCTCCGCCGGGTACCGCGTGATGAACACGCTGTGCTTCGAGGGCGGGCTGTTCCGCAGGCGCATCGTGGAGAAGATCGGGCTCCCCGACCCGCGGTTCTTCATCTACTGGGACGACACGATGTACGGGTATCTGGCCAGCAAGGTCACCAACTCGATTGTGGTGCCCGACGTGGTGATGCGGCGCACGCGCGACATCAGCAACTGGGACATCGCCGGATTGCGGCAGCTGAACTCCACCTCGGACATGAACCGGTACCACATCCTGCGCAACCGCGGGTACATGGCCCGGTACTTCATGGTGCACGGCGACTACCGGCCAGTGCTGTTCGCCTTGGGAACGGCCGCCACGGTGGCGAAAGAGGTTATTCGCCTGGTCGCGGTCGACCGCGAGCACGTGCGCACCGGGCTGGTGCAGATCGCCAAGGGATGGCGGGACTCGCACAAGCTGATGCACGACCCGAAGTGGCGGCCGATGCCGCCGTTGGTGCGGCAATAGCGTCAGGGGCGCTCTCAAAACTCGCGGATACAAGCACTTTTTGCGTATATTCATGCTGTATCTGCGAGTTTTGAGAGCGCGATTTTACGCGACGACGAAATCCGACACGTCTTTGATCAGGTCGAAGGCGTCATTACCGCGTGTGGTGAGCACTCGCAGACAGATGCCGTTGACGGCGCGGCTGACTCCCAGCTCGCCGGGGAAGCCTATGGCGTCCGCGTGGGATCGGATGTGGTCGATGAGTTCGTTTTTCCGCCTTGATGTGGGCGGCCTTGATGCGGGCGCGCACCGCTTCTCGGCCGACATGTCGGGATCAGCCGCCGTTGCTGGCTCCGCCGTGGGGCCTGCGGCATCCCGTGGCGCAGGCGGCGACGCGAGCGGATCGACCTCCGGCACATGCGCGTACAGCACACCGCAGTGGGTGAAATTCCGCCACATGCCCAGTTCCGTATAGTCGAGCTGTCGCCGATCGGTCTGCTGGCCACCGACGATGCGTAGGGTGAATGGGGTGTCGAGGACTCCATGAGCGCGACGGGGCTGAATGATGTGCCGCAGTACATCGCCCACGGCTTCTCGTGGGATGCGCTGCTGCCGTACTATTCGCTGCAGGGGTTGCCGGACGTGGTCGGCTACATCCTGTCCGCCGTGGTCGCCGATGTGCTGCGTTCGTTCGCCGGAGCCGGAAAGACCGTGCTGTTCTCCACCACCACAACATCGTTGAGCGGCTCATCCTCCGCATCATCCACATACACCCCGCCGACTAAACGCGGGACCCGCTGGCACAGCCTCTGCGCGACAGCCCTTCGGGCCTGCAGTTGAGGATGGCCTGCGGGCTACGGTCTTTCTGGCTCGTCGGTTGGCTTGTACTCGCCTACGGTTTCCGCTGTCTGCTGTACGTCTCGTCCCATCAGCAGCAGCGTGTTGCGGATTCAACGGGGTGAGAAAGAAAAAGAGAATGCGCCGAACCACGAAAGCGCCTGTCGGCGCAAAGGCCGCTCGCAGCGGCAAAAAATGGAGCCCGGGGCTATGCATGGCCCGACGCGGATATCAGTATATCCGGGTTTGCCCTGTTACGCTGTCCGCGTGTTGCGCCGGCTCAGTCCAGTTTGCCGCGACGCCACAGCTGCGCTCCGTGGCGGAAATCCTTGGACGTGGCGATGAGATTGCCGGCGGTGTGCATCAGCTTGGCGCTGCGGGAGCGCATGACATGGGCTTCGGCCAGGTCTGCGGCGGTCGCGGTTTCGGAGCCGGCCTTGGCCTCGGCCTGCCGCACCATGTGCCGCGCTTCGACGCGCAATCCCTGCGCCACCACGTCGACGAACGCGCTCGCCCTCTCCAGAGCCACGGCGAAATCGCCGGTGAACGCGCCTGCGAGAATCGAATCTGCCGTATGTGCGATGTCCGCTTCGGTGGGTGCCTGGTCGACGCCTGCGATGGCCGACGCGGCGGTCGCCACCGGTTCGCCGAGCCGCCACAGCCGCGAGATCAGATCGCGGTCGCGCCGCATCCATGAGCGCAACGTGTACAGCCGCCACATGATGCCCGGCAGCGAGTCGGGTTCCGACCGGCTCCACAGTTCGGCGATCATGTCCACGCCTTCGCGGTCGACCAGCGTCAGCACCCGTTCCACAACCTGCGGCTCAGCGGAGTGATGCACGCGGTCGAGCAGAGCGGCCGCCGATGCGTGACTCATTTCGCTGACCACGCTGGGATCGGCGCCTCCGGCGATGCCCTCGATGAGACCGGGGTCGATCTGCCCGGGGCGCGATGGCCGCGGCGAGCCGGTCGGCGTGAATCCCGTGCGGCTGGGAACGACGGAGCCTGAACCAAAATGCATGCTAGTAGACAAGTGGCGTGACCTTCTGAATGTCGATGATGGAAACGGTGTCACCGCAGGGTACCACGAACAGTGCGATGGCGGTGCCGGTCGGCATGTACGGCGAGGAAGGAATCAACCGTTTCATCAGCGATTTCGTCGCGCACAGTTCGCGCAGATGCCCGAAAATACCGCCGATGACCGGACGATGCATGCAGACCGCGGTCGCACTGTGACGCTGCAACGTATTTTTCAGCTCCTTGTGGAAGCACTGCCACGCCGCTTCCGGATCGGCGGCGAACGCGTCCTCGGTGAGCGGTTCGGCCGTATGCAGCGGCAATCCGGTCTGCCATGACAGCATCTGTATGGTCTGCTGGCAGCGCAGCCACGGCGAGGTGACCAGCCGAGTGGGATTGTAGCAGGCGAGCTCACGGTCGAGCGAATACGCCATCGACGCTCCGCGCGGCGTGATGGGACGCTTGTCGTCGGTACCCGTCCACTGCTTGCGGGGCTCGGCCTTGCCGTGACGCACCAGCAGCAGCATGTCGCCGTCCAGCGCGCCTTCCTCCACACGGTCGACGAACAACGCGAGAATATCGCGGTCGGTCGAATGGGTGAGCATACGCCGCGCGCGCTGCACGCTCACCCACATGACGCTGTCGATCTCGCCCACGTCAGCGCGATGCACGGGGCCGAACGCGTCGGCCCGCCGCACGGCGTCCTCGGGGTCGATCGGCCTTGCCATCCAGAAGAGAATGTGCTTCGTGTCGACGGTTCGATCCTTGGAACGGCGGGTTTTCTTGCCTTCCTCGGCAAGCGGGTATTCGATTTCGCCGAGGAACGGTCCGAGCGCGACCGGCACTCCGGTCTCTTCGCTGACCTCGCGTACCGCCGCATGGCGGTGGGTCTCGTTGAGCTCCAGCTTGCCTTTCGGCCAGCTCCAATCGTCGTATTTTGGCCGGTGCACGATGCACACTTCAAGCGTATCGAAGTCAGCCAGTCGGGATGCCGCGGACGTCTGCCGCCCGTCGTCCGAGAACTTCATCCATCCTTGAAAATCAGTATTGCGGCGATACAGCACCGCGCCCGCAGCTTCTACGATTTTCACCTCACCACTCACCCTTCCATTATGCCTCACCGGCTGCATGACTACGTTGTTTCTCGTCTGTAATGACGATGGCCGGCCCTTGCGGGTCGGCCATCGGCTTATGCACCTACTGTACCTCGTGCGCCGCTTGTCTTGAGGAAGATGCGGTGCACGAGGCTCGTGCCGGATGCCCTATCGGGCGCCCGGCCGGGTGCCATGTCAGTTGTTGGTGCGCGGGCGGCGCTGGTGCTTGCGGATGAGATATTCCTGGCTGTCCACCAGCGGGCGGCCTTCGTCGTCGCGCGAATGATGGATGTACGTGCCGTCGGGCTGCATGTGCCAGGAGGCCGTGGAGTCGGACATCTGCAGGTCCACATAGCGAATCAGCTCGTCGATCTGCTCGGGCGCGGTGACGCGGACCAGCGCCTCGACGCGGCGGTCGAGGTTGCGGTGCATCAGGTCGGCCGAGCCGATCCACACTTCCGGGCCGGAGATGGGGCCTTCGCCGATCTGCGGGCCGTCGGAGTTGCAGAAGGCGTAGATGCGGCTGTGCTCCAGGAACCGGCCGAGGATCGAACGCACGCGGATGTTGTCGGACATGCCGGGCACGCCGGGCTTGAGCGCGCAGATGCCGCGCTCGACGATGTCGATCTTGACGCCGGCCTGGCTGGCGCGGTACAGCGCGTCGATGGTTTTCTCGTCGACGAGTGAGTTGACCTTGATTTTGATCCAGGCTTCCTTGCCGGCCTTGGCTGCGTCCTCCTCGCGGCGGATGCGCTGAATCAGGCCGGTACGCACGGTGCGCGGGGCGACCAGCAGGCGGTGGAAGCTGGACTTCGGCGCGTAGCCGCTCAGCTGGTTGAACAGGCGGGTCAGGTCCTGACCGACCACCGGGTCGCAGGTGAGCAGGCCGAGGTCCGTGTACAGGCGGGCGGTCTTCGGGTTGTAGTTGCCGGTGCCCACGTGGCAGTAGCGCTTGAGGCCGTCCTGCTCCTGGCGGACGACTTCGATGAGCTTGCAGTGGGTCTTGAGGCCGACGATGCCGTAGACGACGTGCACGCCGGCGCGTTCGAGCTTGCGGGCCCAGGCGATGTTGGCGTCCTCGTCGAAGCGCGCCTTGATCTCGACCAGCGCCAGCACCTGCTTGCCGGCGTGGGCCGCGTCGATCAGCGCGTCGATGATCGGCGAGTTGGAGCTGGTGCGGTACAGCGTCTGCTTGATGGCCAGCACGCGCGGGTCGGCGGCCGCTTGGGCGAGGAACGCCTGCACCGACGTGGAGAACGAATCGTAGGGGTGGTGCAACAGGATGTCGCGCTCGCGGATCGCGGCGAAGATGTCCTGTGCGCGACTCGATTCGACTTCGGCGATCTGACGGTTCGTGGTCGGGATGAACGGGCGGTTCTTGAGGTCCGGGCGGTCGAGTGACTGCAGTTCGAACAGTACGGTGAAGTCGAGCGGCGCGGGCAGGCGGTAGACCTCTTCCGGGTTGACGCCGAGCTGGTCGGCGAGCAGCTGGGAGAGGAACGGGCTGGTCGCGTCGGAGATCTCCAGGCGGATCGGCGGTCCGAAGCGGCGGCGCAGCAGCTCCTTCTCCATCGCGTTGAGCAGGTTCTCGGCGTCATCCTCTTCGACGTCGATGTCCTCGTTGCGGGTGACGCGGAACGAGCGCGCCTCCTTGATGATCATGCCGGGGAACAGGGATTCGAGGTGCGCGATGATGAGGTTCTCCATCGTGATGAACCCGAAGCGCTCCTCGCGGCTCTCCTCGTCGGTCAGGTCGTCGACGGGGACGAGGCGGGGCATGTTGCCGGGGATCTTCACGCGGGCGAAGTGGGATTTGCCGGAGTTCGGGTTCTCCACCAGCACCGCGAGGTTCAGCGAGTTGCCGGAAATGTAGGGGAACGGGTGCGCGGGGTCGACGGCGAGCGGCGTGAGTACGGGGAAGACCTGCTGGCGGTAGTAGCGCGAGAGACGTTCCTGCTCGGTGGTAGTGAGCCGGTCCCAGCTGAGCAGCACGATGTGCTCGTCAGCGAGGGCGGGGAGCAGCTTCTCGGTGACGTAGTGCGCGTGCTCGTTCTGCAAGCGGTGCGCCTGCTCGCTGATGGCACGCAGCTGCTGGCGGGGGCTCAGGCCGCTGGCCGCGGTGACGGCGATGCCGGTGTCGATACGGCGCTTGAGGCCGGCGACGCGGACCATGAAGAATTCATCGAGGTTGGAGGCGAAGATCGCGGCGAAATTGCAGCGTTCCAGCAGCGGCTGGTCTTCGTCCTCGGCGAGTTCGAGGACTCGCTGGTTGAACTTCAGCCAGCTGAGTTCTCGGTCGAAATAGCGATCCGCGGGCAGCGGCTCTTCGCCGGCTTGCGGCTCGCGCTTGTCGGGTTTGTCTGTCTCGGCTATGTGCTCGGCGATTTGGCTGCGCAGGATAGCCTTTGAAGGTGCGTCAAATGTTTGTGCCATGTATATAACTTTATGCGAGAATATGGCAGTTTCCTATGCGGCGTGTAAGAAATTCAGCGGTTGTTTACCATTTTCGTACGGATGGGGTGTCGGGTGATGGTACGGCGACACGCCGATGGGTCGTCGGTTCCGCACACAAGTGAACAACGAACCCGTCCGATAGGAACATGAGGTGACAGTTTTCCGTCATAATTGAGCGGTATCGAACACTTGCGCAAAAAATCGCACAACGTAGTTGGGTGAGTTGCGGTATCGCGGTGTTGCGCCTAGATTATGAAGTGCAAGGACAACTTAAGAGCAGGCCCACAATAGTGTATGGTCACGAAGGACTGTTACGTTGAACGGGCAATGGAAAGACTTACCGTTACGACGATGAGGTTGTGCAGCGATCTGCTCAAGATGGACTTGCAGGAAAAACCCGCTCCGGCGGGTTTTTCCATGTGCGGCGGTCTAATGGCGAGGGTGGGCTTGGCTCGGGTTGGGGTTCGGACTGTTGGCTCCTGCTGTTCCGCGTGACTTCCTGTGTGCAATCATTGGGTTAAGTGGTCAAAAGTGTGTCTTACCCGGGTGTATTGCCGGTGTGTTGATGGGGCAGCGTGATCGTTCGGCCCGGCCTTTTCTGGCGCCGAACTCGCAATCACCGGGCTTTGGCCTTCGAAACGATATTTTTCGCCGAATCGCGGATTGCGGCGATTTCGGCCCGTGTTGCGGTGGCGATGGTGGTGGCGGACGGCAGTTGGCGGCGGGCTGTACCACACCACGTGATTTTATGCGGTTTTGGGGCTGGTGTGGCCGGGGAGGATATTGGGGTGCTTCTGGGATTGTTGGAAAATGGCGGTTCTCATGATTTGTGCTGTACCACACCATGCGATGTGAGGGTTCACATTTCATTGTGAGGCCTGCGGAAAAGCCACACAATGCATTTTTTGTGTGTTTTTCCTCTGGTGTGGCACGCCGGTGGTTATGACGGGCGGGTGGGTTCTGGTCAATGTTTGCCGTGACCGACTGACCGGCAGAGATGATCGGAGGCGCGATGGGCGTTCGTGAGCGCGGGGTATGCGACGTTCGGCGAGATGCGCACGGGCGAAGGTTGCAGAGAGGTTGGCTCGGATTCTTCCCGACTCCGCTGCCGGGTGCTTTCGACTGGATGCTAAGTGGAGACGGTTCCATATCACGCGAATATGCCCATCTAGGCGTCGTCTGTCCACAAAAACTGTGGATAACACGCCGTGATGTGGATAAGTCGCGGGCCTTCGACCACATTGTCGCCTCACGTTGCGCCGCTGCGGCGCTATTCGTTTCAATCGGAATATGACACACAACGTTACAGTTCAGAAGATTGGCGCCGCCGCTCCGCCGGGTGCAGCGGCGTCGCGGCAGGTTCCCATGCCGCCTCGCCGGGCCTCCCCGGACGCTTGGCGAAGGCCGGCTGCGCAGGTTTCCCGGCTTGACTCGGATGCTGCAAGCCATCGGATGCGTGCGCGCAAGCCCATGACCATGCCGCGAGTCGTATGCCCGAGCCCAGTCTCATCCGTGGACGGCAATCAGTCGATCGGCACGCTGACGCATGCAGGATGCCGTAATACAGTGGTGTTCTCTTCCGCGTCCGGGGGAGCGGGAACCAGCGTGTTCGCGGCGATGGTCGCATGGCGCTTGGCCCAGCGCAAGTTGCAGTGCGCACTGGTCGACTGCGATTTCGCGGCCGGAGGCATCGACGTGCTGCTGGGCATCGAAAACGAGCCGGGCCTGCGATTTCAAACAGTCGATATACCACTCGGGAAAACGGAAGGTGCGGCGCTGAATGGCGAGTTGCCGCAATGGGAGCGCGTGGGGGTGCTCGCCAGTCAACCTTGGAACGGTTCGGATCCTGAGCCATGGACGGTCTCTGCCGTACTTGAGGCGCTGGCGCAGGCCAATGATGTGGTGGTCGTCGATATCGGGGCTCCGAGCGCGTTGCATTCGCTGCCGATGCTGCGACAGTGCCGTCAGGTGGTATTGGCCGAGCTGACGGTGCTCGGTCTGGCGCGTGCTCGGGCGGCGAGGGCGATGATGATACGGCAAGGGGAGTCGCGCCCGATTATGGTCGGTGTCGTGCCCCGCGGACTGTCGCGCCGCGGCGGCGTGGTCGACGCGCACGAGGCATCGGAGTATCTGCATGAGGAGCTGGCCGGGGTGGTGGCTCCGGACCGCGGGCTGCATGGCGATGTGCTGGAGGGGCTGGGCATCCGGGCTATCGGCAAGAGCAGCCGCAAGGCGGTGGATGCAGTCGTCGGTGCCATCGAGACGGGGTTGGGAGGTGATGTCCCATGATTGAATTTGGGCCGTTGGATGCGCTGGCACGCGATCCAACGGTCACCGATGTCGCGATCACCTGCGAGGGAAGGGTGTGGGCGGACCGAGGCGGAGGAATGACGGAGTGCCGGTTGCCTATGCCGTTGCGCACGCCGCGAATAGTGCGTGAATATGCGGTGCGGCTGTGTGCGCAATTGGGACGGCGTCTTGACGACGCCTGCCCGATTGCGGACGCGTCGAGCGAGGACGGGATTCGCGTGCACGCGGTGATCGCGCCACTGGTCGCGCAGGGCGCGGCGGTGACGATTCGTTTTCCGGATCGGCGGTTGCTCGGATTGACCGGATTGCGTGATGCTGGGATGTTCCCGCCGGACTGGCTGACGTTGCTGCGGAATCTGGTGAAGAACCGGGCTCGAGTGCTGATTAGCGGCGGCACGGGCAGCGGCAAAACCACGCTGCTGAAAGCGCTGCTTGCGGAATGCGATTCATTGGACCGTATCGTCACCGTTGAGGAGGTTCGGGAATTGGGGGATCTCGGACGCGGCAACCATGTGTCGATGGTGGTGAGAGGGGCGAATGTGGAAGGCGCCGGAGCCGTAGGACTGCCGGAGCTGGTCAAGGCGACCCTGCGCATGAGACCGGATCGGGTGGTACTGGGCGAATGCCGTGGCGAGGAAATCGCCGATCTGCTGCGCGCGTTCAATTCGGGCCACCTTGGCGGTATGACCACATTGCACGCAGATGGCATTGACCGGGTGCCGGCGCGATTGATCGCGCTGGGCATGCTGGCCGGCCTTGACGCGCATACGTTGACGATGCTGGCGGAGGGGGCGTTCGACGTGATGCTGCATCTTGAGCGGCATCATGGTCGCCGGAGAATCGCTCAGATCGGGTGCCTCGGCATGCGCGACGGAGTGTTGTCCGGCGACGTGGTGGCGTTGTGGGACGGTGAGGGCGCCATGATGCCATGCCCGCGCTGGCATGATTTCACCGGGCGATGGGGCATGTGAGATGGATCATGTGAATGAGACATGTGAGGTGAGACATATGAGCGTGGGTGGGTTGCCGCGATGCGTCGCGCTGATGGTCGTGCTGGCATGGATGCTGTGGCCGTATGCCCCTCGCGGCCGTGCCCTGTTGCCGGTCTCTTCGAGGGTGCCGCGAGCAGGGCGAAAGACCGGTGCCGGTGATGCCGTCCGTGATGGCCGTGTGATGGGGCTGTCCGGCGTGATCGCGCATATGAGTTCGTCTGTTCGGGCCGGCGGCATGATCTCAGGTGTTCTTGCCGATGTCGACGGGAGCGGATTCGCAGGGGTGCCGTTGACCGCAAGCCGGTTGAAACGGCTGCTGATGCGACAGCGAATGCCGGGGGAGAGCGCCGCCCAGGCCGAACATGTCGCCTTCGAACTCGCCGTGGCCTGTGCGATGTGCGAGCGGTCAGGATGCTCCCTTGCCGATTGTCTGGATGTGGTCGGCGAGAACCATCGGATTTCCAGGCTGTTGCATGATTCCCGACGCAGTGCTTTCGCGGTTCCGCGCGCGACGGCGGCGCTGTTGGGCGCGTTGCCGTTGGTCACCATAGGTTTGGGAGAGCTGCTGGGCGCTCGCCCGGTGCAGGTACTGTTCGGCTCCGCGCAGGGCAATGCGTGCCTGGCGGTGGGCGGCGCAGGCTACGCGCTGGGACTGCTGTGGATGTCATCGATGATGCGGAACACCGGTACGAACGTTGATGCCGTCTGATTGCCGTCATGAACATTAAGGGGTGGGGTGATGTGGAACGCGATGGCGTGCGCCGTCATGGTGTTGATGGCATTGATGATATGGCCGGACTCGGCACGGTCGGGCCGCTTGACTGGCGTGTCGTCCGATGTTGCGGGAGAAGGGGGTGCTGCTGTGTCGTTGCCGTTGCTGATTGGACTGTTGTCGGTGTCGCTGCGGTCAGGCATGTCCGTCACGCGTTCTCTGGAGGGTGTGGGTGAGGCTGTCGGAGGGGCTCTTGGCGGCGGGCTGTGTGCGGTTGCGGACGCTCTGCACCGCGGATCGTCATGGAAGGATGCTTGGAATGCCGCCGATTTCGGTGATTATGCGGAGACTTCGGCAATCCTTCGTGGCGTGTTGGAGTCATCGTGGACTCGTGGTGTTTCGCCGATCGGCCCTCTGACGACGGCTTCGGAGCAGTGGATGGAAGGCGAGCGAACCGCGATCGAGCAGGAGTCGGCGTCTCTGTCGGTGAAACTGCTGCTGCCCACGGGATTGTGCATGCTGCCGGCGTTCGTGTTTCTAGGCATACTCCCCTCGGTGATGGCGTTCGTGGGATGAACTTGGTGGCGACGCCACCCGATGGTCGGTGAAGAATGTTGCACGGCCGTCTGTCATCCACATAATGTGTGGATGACACGCCGCATTGTGGATAACTCGGCAGCCTTCGACCACATTGCCCGAAAACCCGATGGTGGGCGGGCCTGATGAGGCACAGTGGAAAGTGCCTTGTAGTTGGGCAAGGCCAGTCGAGAAAGGATTGTCATGAATATCGAGGAGACGATGATTGCCATTGACGGACGTACCGGGCCTATTGCGGCGATGACACGTACGGTGGGCAACATGGGGGCGTCGGCGCGGCGGGGCATTTGCCTGTTGGATGCACGGCTGCGCACGTTGAGCGCGGAGCCAGAGGAAGGGGCCACCACTGCGGAGTACGCGGTGGTGCTGGTCGCAGCCACGGGCTTCGCGGCCGTGCTGGTCGCGTTGCTCAAATCGGACACCATCAAGACGTTGCTGACCAACATCGTCAAGAAGTCGTTGAGTGTGGGATGACGGGCATTCACGATGGCGACGATGTCACATGCTGACAGGGGAGCCGCCACTGCGGAGTTCGCGGTGGTGCTTCCCGCTGTGGCCATGGTGGCGATGGTGTTGCTCTGCCTGACGAGAACGGTCACGGTGTCCATGCGATGCCAGGATGCCGCGTCGGCCGTAGTTCGCGAACTGGTGACGAGGGAAGGCGGCCTATCGGGAGCGGGGATGTCCGTCAACGCCGTGGCGAGTGGTATCGTGGGCGAAGGCGCAGTGGTGTCGGTCGCTGATGATGGCCATTCGATACGCGTGACGGCGCAATGCCCCGTGCTGCCGGATCCATTCGGCGTTCTACCCGTCAAAGTAACCGGCTCGGCCACAGGATGGCGGTGATGCCTAAGTCCGTCTTGCCCTCGTTGGCGGGCCGAGCCGTGAGCAAACAGCAGAGCTGTTTGTAGGCGAGGGGTGAACGTCAGTGAACCCAATGGGCGGCATGCGTAGCATGTCTGTAATTGCAGGGCCCGGAGGGCTGTCACGGAGCGACTGTGCCGTCTTGCCCTTCCGCTGGCGGAGGCTGTCGCGCAGCTACTGGGGTGGTCAAGCTCCTCTGCGCAGCTTGCCTCTGATGCGGTGGAATAGCGACGAAAGGAAAACACGATGGCGCAACGAATTCAACCTAGGAGACCATCGCCCGTGCGAGCCTATTGCTCGCGGCTGATGCAGTCCGATGAAGGGTCGGGAACGATGGCCTGCGTGATGCTGATCGCGCTCGCGGCCGCACTGATAGCGACCGTCGCGTCGGTCGGAGGTGCGCTGCTCTGCCGGTCGCGTGCGCGGAGCGCTGCCGATGCCACGGCATTGTCGGCGGCGTCGGCGTACTGGTCTGGTGGCGCATCCGATCCGTGTGCCGTAGGGCGGCGTGCCGCGGCAGAGAATGACGCGCAACTGGAGTCGTGCGCCGTCGAGGGAGATGACATCGTCGTGACGGTGTCCGTGCCGCTGCGCCTGCCATTCATGTCACGTGTCAGCCAGCGTTCCCGCGCCGGGCCCATCAGCTGTGAATAGTCGATGGGGCCACTCGCGGCGGGTGTGGGCAGACAGCATTGATGCCGATGCCGAGACCGATTGCGGAGCCTGTACTGGCGGGGAATGCCGTTGATGCATTATGTTTGACGTATGGGCGAAGCGAAGACAATGGTGGCGTTGATCGGCAATCCCGTTTCAAACAAGGGGTGGGGTGCCGTCGTGGGCGAACAGGTATTCACGATGCTGGCCGAAGCCGGACAGCGGCATGGATTCGACGTAATGGATCTGACCGGCACCAGCTTTGATGATTCACTGACGGCCGCTCGCGAGAACCGCGCCCTATACGACTACTTGGTGGTCGTAGGCGGCGACGGCATGATCGCCTTGGGGGCCAACGCCGTCTGCGGCAGCGGCATCCCGCTCGGCATTGTGGCGGTCGGTTCGGGCAATGATTTCGCGCGAGGTCTGAAACTGCCCGTCAACCGGGTCAAAACCGCGGTGGAAGGCATCGTCGGCGCCATCGCATGCGGCACCTATCTGGATGTCGATATGGGACGCGTGCGCTCGACGGAGATCGCCTGCATGGTGCATGGCGAGTCCGGTGAGCCCGTGGTGGATGAGGAAGGCCGCCCGGTGAACGGGCTGATCGACCGATACTATGCGGGGATGCTTAATTGTGGGCTTGACGCAAGCATCAACGATCGGGCCAACCATTCGCGCCTTCCCGGAGGGTCAGCACGATACGCTGCGGCGGTGCTGGTGGAGATCGCCCGCATGAAACAGTACGGCTATCACGTCAAGGCCACGCTGTCGGACGGCACGGTGGAGGAACACGACATCATCGCCCCTCTGCTCACAGTCGCCAATGCACGGTACATCGGAGGCGGACTGGAGGTGTCTCCATACTCCTTGCTTGATGACGGAATGCTGGATCTGGTGTGGCTGAACTGCAAGCCGAATGTCGGCCAATGCGCCAAAGCGCTGTCCAACGCCTATAACGGGAGGTTGCTCGCCAGCCAGATATTCAACTGGAAGCGTGTACGCCAGGTGGAGATAACCCGCGCCCACGAGGGAGACGAGCCTCCGGTGCTGATGGCCGATGGGGAGTACGTCGGGCATCTTCCGGTGACCGTCACCGCGCAGGCCAAGGCGTTGCGCGTATTGGTCCCGCCTGCGGTCGCCCACTGGCATGACAGCCGGAGCGAGGAGCATATCATGGCGGCGATCGAGCGCGACGGGCGTGACCCGGTGACCGGCGAATTCATCTGACCGGCGAGTCCGCCTGAGCGGAGCCTGCCTGTCCGGCGGCTTTCGGCCGACAGGCCAACGATTGACGTTGACGAGTCCGCAAACGTCGCCGCGGCGGCACCATCTGGGCAAGCCCCCGATGCGTGCGCAAGTAATGGGGACAATAGGGAAAGACACCCGGAAATAGCCGGGTTGCGATAGGTTGGAGCTTATGGCACTTGCACTGTATCGACGTTATCGACCGGACACGTTTGAGGGGGTCATCGGTCAGGATCAGGTCACTGTTCCGCTGATGCGGGCCCTCGACAGCGGCAAGCTCACGCATGCGTACCTGTTTTCCGGGCCGCGTGGCTGCGGTAAGACCAGTTCCGCGCGTATCCTCGCGCGGTGCATCAACTGCGCCAAGGGGCCGACCTCGCATCCATGCGGGGAATGCGCCAGTTGCAAGGACCTCGCCACTGGCGGTCCAGGTTCCATCGACGTGGTGGAAATCGACGCGGCCAGTCACAATGGCGTCGACGACGCCCGTGAACTGCGAGAGCGCGCCGGATTCGCCCCCGCTCGGGATCGCTATAAGATTTTCATTCTTGACGAGGCGCACATGGTCACCCAACAGGGTTTCAACGCGTTGCTGAAGATTGTCGAGGAACCGCCGGACCATGTGATGTTCATCTTTGCGACCACCGAACCCGACAAGGTGATCGGCACCATCCGTTCGCGTACCCATCATTACCCGTTCCGGCTGGTTCCCCAGGAGGTCATGGGACCGTATCTGGAGGAGATTTGCGCCAAGGAAAGCATCAAGCCGGAACCCGGCGTGCTCAAGCTGGCGATGCGCGCCGGCGGCGGTTCGGTGCGTGACACCCTGTCGGTGCTCGATCAGTTGATGGTCGGCGCGGTTGACGGCGTGATCGCCCACGACGCCGCCGTGGCGCTGCTCGGCTTCACGCCGGAGGCGCTGATCGGCGAGGCCGTGGACGCCGTCATCGCGCGTAACGGCGAAGCGCTGTATGGCGTGGTGCAGAAAGTCGTGGTGGGAGGATTCGACCCGCGTCGGTTCGTCGAGGATCTGCTGGCGCGGGTGCGTGATCTGCTGGTGCTGACATTGGGCGGCGCTCAGGCAGAAAGCGTGCTTTCCGATGCTGCCGAGGCCGAGGACATGGACGACCTGCGTAGGCAGGCGTCGTCGCTTGGCTTGGGTGCGTTGACGTCGATGGCAGAAACCATCAATACCACCCTGGGGTCTATGACCGGGGCGATTTCTCCGCGCATGCGGCTCGAATTGCTCGCCGCGCGCTTACTTGCCGGGCGAGAGGGACTGGATGTCGCGCCGGCCGCGGGCGGCACTGCGCCCGGGGCGGACTCTGCAGGTACTGGCCGCGGAGCTGCAGGAGTGAATACGCGAACAGGCGGCATCGCCGAGAGCCGGTCAGGCGGGACGACTCCGCGCAGGGGAGGATTCATCGGATCCGCTCGCAACCAGCAGACGGACGCTCGCCAATCGGCGACAAGCCAGACGAATACGTCACCGAGCCGAACCACCGGCACCCAACCTGATCGCGCACTCCAGACGGAAACGCCCACTATGGCGGAAGTGCCTGCAACAGCGGATGCGCAAGCCGGTGCCCCGTCTCCCGCCGCTCAAGCACCGTCCGCCGCTCGAGTACCGTCGGCCGGTGAGCCGACAGCCGCGCAATCCTCTCCGCAGGGCGACGACCGCACGCCGGACGAACGCTGGGATGCACTGGTCGCCGGATTGCCGGCGGACGTCGCCGCGTACGTGAACCGCAGCAAGGTGCCGCGCATCCACTTGGAACAGCACGAGCCAGGCGGAAAAGGCACGTTGTGGATCAAGTTCGACAAGGCGCTGAGCAAGTATGCCTTCGCGAAGGCCGTCGCTGGTGAGGAAGTCGGCGGAACCCGCAACGTGGTGCAGATCATGCGCGCTGAGACCCGCAAGGCGTTCGGCGACCAAGTGCAGCTCGCGCCCACCAAGAAGATGGCCGACGGGCAGGTCGCGCCGCCGTTCGGCCAGCTGCCGGCAGACGAGCAGCAGCGCATCAGTGCCCAGATCGTCAAAGCGAGTCTCAGCGCATCATTGGGGGCGATGAGCGTCGGCAACAATGCCAAGGAGCCGCAGACTCCTCCCGAAAGCGGCGACACCGCATCGGCTGATACGGATGAAGTCCATCGAGCCGTACCCGACGCGCCGGACGCGACAGTGGCTCATGACCGCGACAATAACCGGGCGGTCGCACAGGATACCTCGCGTGCGGACGCGCAGTCGACAGTGGATCCGTGGGCGCTCCCGGAAGCGGGGGCTGGCGACGCTTGGTCACCGACTGACGATGCGTCTCACAATGTTTCACGGGATGTTTCACGGGATGCTCCGCAAGATGAGGGTCATCACGCGAAACACATCGCCGTGCCGGATTTGAGCGACGACACCGACCCGTGGGCCAACGACGGCGGTAACAGTATGCCCGTTGACGGTGTACGCGGTGGCGACGCGCCCGGCACACCTCAGAACGTTGCCCATGCGCAGTCACAGTCGCGAGAGGACTCCGAGCGCACCAACCCTGGCCCCACCGCCGTGCCGGAGGCCATGTCCGCGGAAGACCCCTGGGCTGGCATGCCGTCATCAGTCGCTTCCGCTTCGTCGAGCATCGCCGCGCCAAGCGCAGGCTCCCCGGCAGCTCTCCAAGGGCCTTCCGACGACTTGGCTGCGCCCGGGCGCCCGGAAAACCCCGGAGTCGAACCGGGAACGACGCATCTGCAGCAGACTCCCGGTACCGCGGCCGGTCAGAGAGCATCCCGCCCTGCGTATGACGACACCGATCCGTTCGCCGGAGCCGACCCGTATGCGCAGGAGGACATTCCCATGCCGACCGTGGCGCCGGAAGACGACGAATATTCGATGAATGACGTTTCACTTGGCTCGCCCGAGACGATGAGTCTCGACGACGTCAAGCAGTTCTTCGAAGTCGTCAAGCCGGTGGAGGAATACGGCCCCGACGACCCCAAGAACCCCAGGAACATCCAGCACGTCAACAAACATGATTCGGAGTGAGCACACCAATGGCTTTGGCATATGACGGCGCGATACAGCGACTCATCGACGCATTTGCCGGACTGCCCGGCATCGGCCCGAAAGGGGCGCAGCGCATCGCTTTCTATCTGCTGTCGGCCTCCGACGAGGAGACGGGCAAGCTGGTCGACGCCATCACGGAAGTCAAGGAAAAAGTGCGGTTCTGCGACATCTGCGGAAACGTGTGCGAGGTCAGTCCGTGCCCGGTATGCGCCGACCCGAGACGCGACCACGGGGTGATCTGCGTGGTCGAAGAGCCGAAGGACGTGATGAGCATCGAGCGCACCCGTGAATACCGCGGCCAATACCATGTGCTCGGCGGCGCCATCAATCCGATGGCCAACGTCGGACCGGCCGACCTCAACATCCCCAAGCTTCTCGACCGCCTCAAGACTGACGAGGTCAAGGAAGTCATCCTCGCACTCGACCCCAACATCGAAGGCGAGGCGACGACGACATACCTGAGTCGTCTGCTCAGCCCGCTCGGCATCAAGGTCACCCGGCTCGCCAGCGGTCTGCCCGTCGGCAGCGACCTCGAATACGCCGACGAGGTCACGCTTGGGCGGGCCCTCACAGGTCGCCGCAAAGCATAAACGCGGCTGCCAGCGTCGGCCCGTCCCGGCGCCGCCGACGCGAATCATCGCCCGGATACCTGTGCCCGCAGCGCGGCCGTTCCTGTCCGCATGGCGGCGCACGCGTGCGCGGCAGTGCCGAAATTCCTATAATCGTGCCGCTTGCGTAGTATTGACGCAGATGCATTCCGCGAGAAGATAGGACAGCAGTGGCTCTCATCGTGCAGAAGTACGGCGGCTCGTCGGTCGCCGATACCGAATCGATCAAGCGCGTGGCCAAGCGCATCGTCGAGACCAAGAAAAAAGGCAACAAGGTGGCCGTGGTCGTCTCCGCCATGGGAGACACGACCGACGACCTGATCGACCAGGCGCTGAGCATCGACTCCAACCCGCCCGAGCGCGAGATGGACATGCTGATGACCGCCGGTGAGCGCATCTCCATGAGCCTTCTCGCCATGGCCATTCACGCCGCCGGGGACCGTGCGCATTCGTTCACCGGTCAGCAGGCCGGATTCTTCACCGACACCCGTTACGGCGCCGCGCACATCAAGGCCGTGAAGCCCGACCGCGTGCAGAACGCGCTGTCGCTCGGAGACGTGGCCATCGTCGCAGGCTTCCAGGGCATCAACGCCAAGGGAGACGCCACCACGCTCGGCCGCGGCGGCTCCGACACGTCGGCCGTGGCGCTTGCCGTGGCGCTCGGCGCCGACATCTGCGAGATCTACACCGACGTGGATGGCGTGTTCACCGCCGATCCGCGCATCGTGCCAAAGGCCAGTCGCATTCCGGTCATCGGATACGACGAGATTCTGGAGATGTCCAGTTGCGGTTCGAAGGTGCTGGCACTGCGCTGCGTGGAGTACGCGCAGCGGTTCAACATGCCGCTTCACGTGCGCAGCTCCTTCTCGCATCGTCCCGGCACGCTGATCGTGCCCGACGGAGTCGACCCGCGCAGCCTGCCCAACATCGACTGATGTCGTCCACTGACATACGACATATTCGAGACCTGATTTACCGTTCACACAAATACAAAGGCGAAAAAACATGAGCGACAACAACAGCAAATCCATGGGTGACCTGTTCCCCGACCTCGGCCCGGAAGCCCCGGTCATCTCCGGTGTGGCGCACGACCGCAGCGAAGCGCTGGCCACCGTGCGCGGCGTTCCGAATGAGCCCGGCATGGCGGCGAAAGTGTTCACCGAGCTGGCGGCGGCCGGTGTGAATGTGGACATGATCGTGCAGGCCGGCGCGTCCGTGGGCACCGCGGAGATCTCCTTCACCGTGCCGGAATCCACCGTCAAGGAAGTCGAGAACGTGCTGATCGACAAGCATGACGAGCTGGGCTACAAGTCGTTCGACGTCAACCGGAGCGTCGGCAAGGTCGCGGTCGTGGGCGTTGGCATGAAGACCCATTCCGGCCTGGCGGCCAAGTTCTTCACCGCTCTGAGCGACAAGGGCATCAACGTGCTGATGATCTCCACGTCCGAGATCCGCATCGCGGCGCTCGTCCCGCTCGACCAGCTTGACGACGCCGTGCGCGCGCTGCACACCGCCTACGGCCTCGACGCCGATCAGGTCGAAGCCGTGGTCTACGGCGGCACCGGTCGCTGATTTTTGACGCAATCGCGTAATTGACCACCCCGCCCGCTACGCGGAATATCTCCGACAGCAGGAGCCGGCTGGGTGGTCAATTTATCTGGTTTGAGCGTTCTTACCTCCTCCTTCCGTATTCATTCGCGCTCCTGAGCCGAAGGAGGAGCACATGGAACGTTCCAACGGAATTATGCGGCTCCTTGTGGCAGCGGCGCTCACCGGCATGCTGCTGCTCTCCATAGTCATAGTCGCCGTGATCGTTACGGTACGATTCCGCCGTAATCCGCGCGGCAATGCACGTCACCTGCGTCGGTGACGACACCCGATATGCCGAACGGCCGGGTTGACTGCGGAATCAATCCTAGTCAACCCGGCCGTTTGATGGTCTCCAGCCGCAATTTCAGTCTCAGCGGCAGGCTGCCGTCACTTCGCGCTGATATAACCGAGCGCCTTGAGCATTTCGGCGCATTCGAGCGCGCCGCCGGCGGCACCGCGCAACGTGTTGTGAGCCAGCCCCACGAACTTCCAGTCAAAGATCGAATCCTCGCGCAGACGGCCGATTGACACGCCCATGCCGCCCTCGTAGTCCACATCGAACTTGACCTGCGGGCGGTCATCCTCGGTGAGGTATTGGATGAAGTGCTTCGGCGCGTGCGGCAGCCCCAGCTCGGACGCCTTGGACGTGTAGTTCACCAAGCGGTCGACGAGCTCTTCCTTGGTGGCCTTCTTGCCGAAGTTCAGGAATACCGTGGCGGTGTGGCCGTTGAGCACGGGCACGCGGATGCACTGCGAAGTGATCTTGAGACCGCCGTCGAACGGCACGATCTCGCCCTTGCCGGCATCCACGTGACCGAACACCTTGAGCGGTTCCTTCTCGCTCTTCGCCTCCTCGCCGGAGATGAACGGGATGATGTTGCCCACCATCTCAGGCCAGTCCTTGAAGGTCTTGCCCGCGCCGGAAATCGCCTGATACGTGCTGACGACGACCTCGCGCGGCTCGAATTCCTTCCACGCGGCCAGCGCCGGCGTGTACGCCTGGATCGAGCAGTTCGGCTTGACGGCGATGAAGCCGCGCGTGGTGCCGAGCCGCTTGCGCTGGTGCTCAATCACCGCGAAATGCTCCGGGTTGATCTCCGGCACGACCATCGGCACATCCGGCGTCCAACGGTGGGCGCTGTTGTTGGAGACGACCGGGGTCTCGGTCTTCGCGTACTCCTCTTCGATTGCGCGAATCTCGTCCTTCGACATGTTCACCGCGGAGAAGACGAAATCGACGCCATCGGCCATGCCGGCCACATCGGCGACGTCATGCACCGTCATGCCCTTGACGTACTCGGGCATCGGCGTTTCCATCTTCCAGCGGGGGCCGACGGCTTCTTCATAGGTCTTTCCCGCACTGTGCGCGGACGCGGCGAGTTTGACCACCTCAAACCACGGGTGGTTCTCCAGCAGTGTCACAAAACGCTGGCCGACCATACCTGTGGCGCCAAGAATGCCGACCTTCAACTTTTCGGACATAACAACCTCTGGGTTTGATTCGGTTTCCTATACAAGCGGCCGCAGTGACATGGCCGCACCTATCCAATGGTACGGAATGCGCGGAACAAGACGGGCCGCTTTCCCGAATGATGGCCGTGTTCGCCGATGGGTGGGTGCTGCGGCCGGGATTCGCGGTACTCTGGAAGCATGTCAATAGCATCGCAGGAAGCGCAGAAGCAGCTGGATCGTATCGTGGCGCTGGGTTACCCGGACGTGGCGGACATGAGCGCCGCCGCGTTCCGCGCGCTCGCACGGCCGCTGATCCATGCGTTGGAGCATACCGATCTGGGCTCGAACATCCTGCTGATCCCCACGCGCGAGCTGGTGTCGCCTGAGTCGCTGATCGCCCGAACCAGCATCAACCGCATGGCCGGTTTCACGACAATGCCTCCGCGCGACATCGCAAGCTTCCTGCCGCAGGACGGGTTCGAGCCGCCGGAAGGGCCGTTCTATCTGGTTGTCGAGCCACATACCGGCACCTGCTACATCAATCGCGAGCCGGACGTGGCGCGCAAGCTCATCGATTCCGACGAGCGCACGCCACTGACCCTTGAAGAGGGTCTTGCCATTGCCACGCAGCACCCCGATTGGCTTGAGATCAAGAACGGGTTCAACCTGCTCGGCTCTCGCAGCGCCGACGGGCGCGTGCCCAGCATCTGGATGAGCCAGAACGCGCCGCGTCTGGGGGCCGTGTGGCCGAACTCGCGGCACACGTGGCTGGGTAACGCCTACTGCATGGCCCGGCGCGGCGTGAGTCTGTTCCACTGAATTTCGCTGGAGCGCTTGTCTGTCGCCTTCGCTGGGCCGCCGCACAGTGACGCATCTGGGCGTGACCGATGGATGCTTGGTGTTTCCTGATATGTGACACTGTGTTGTACGACGCCCGGTTTTATGATGTTCTTGGTGTGTTCGCGAGCGCTTTCGCGCCGGCGGGCAATGATGAGAGACGCCATTGGGCGGGGGAGAAAGGCGGACACGCATGAAGTGCCCATATTGCGGGAATGACGAAAGCCCGGACAGCAAATTCTGTGGGAACTGCGGGCAGCCGCTGCAACAACAGGTATCACAGGCCGCGCCGGCGTCGCAGCCCGCAGTGTCGCAGATGCCCCAGCCCTCTGCGGCGCAACAGCCGGCGACTCCAGCTGTACCACTGCCAGGCGGCGGATTCGCGCCGGCTCCTGCTGCACCTCAGGAGCCGCTCCAGCCAACACAGCCTTTGCAGCCGGCTCAGTCCCAACCTCAGCCGCAGCAGCCTGTTACCCAACCGGCGTGGCCGCAAGCCCAGCAGTTCGCCCAGCCGTCAGGTGCCGGAGTCTCGACTCCGGCCGCGCCCGCAACCCAGCCGTCAGCGGCGACGCCGGCCGTGCCAGGGCAAACGCCGAAGCCCAAATCCAGGGGCAAGCTCATCGGCCTCATCGTGGCCGTGGTGGTCGCCCTCGCGTTGGGTGTCGGTCTTGCCCTGTTCTTCACGTATCGCGCGGGCATCTGGGGCGGAACCCCGCTGCCTACCGCCGAAGAGATCTCCGGTGCGTCCGGCGGCGAAGCCACCGCCGATGACGTGGTCACCCAGCTGAAAGCCAAGGGCGTGAAGGCATCGAAGTCGATCATCTTCTCCGGCAAGAAGAAGGGCGTGTTCCTCGGATACGAGGGCATGAAGCCCGGCGACCGCGTCCAGAAGGATGCCGCGGTAATCGTCCAGGAGTCGGGTGGCCCCGGTGTGCCCAAGAACACGATGGGCAAGCAGGCCACGAAGGTCGTATCCACGTTCAAGACGATGGGTGTGCCGGTACATTACAAGCAGGTACCGGTGTCCGACACCAAGAAGAAGCCAATCGGTTCCGTGGTGGCGACCTACCCCGCCGAAGGACAGACGCTGTCGGACGGCGACAAGGACGACGGCATCTACATCGGCGTCGCCACGAAGAGCGACGGCGGCGCCATCAGCATCGACATCGTCGGCCGGGACGTCGACACGGTGAAATCCGAACTGGAAAGCCAAGGACATGACGTGACGCTCGTGCCGCGCCTCGCCTCGAAGAAGTTCGTCGGCAAAGTGTCCGGTTCCGACCCGATGCCCGGATCCACGGTAGCGGAAGGCGATGCGGTCACGCTGTATTACGGCATCGACGCCAGCGGCGTCAAGGACGCCTACACGGTTCACGATTCCCCGGAGACCGGCGGCGACAATCTGCTCGGTGTCTCCGGTGTGGCCGCGGGAACGTGGTGCAACAACTCCGGTGACTGCATCACGTTCAAGGATGGCGGCGATGGCAGCGAAGGCAACTCGTACATCTCCTATCCGAAAGGTCGCGACGGTACCGAATACGGCGAATACGAGTCGCTGAGCTCCTGCGATGCCATCCAGCAGCCGTACTGCTCCAGCCCGAAAGCCGACTACCTGCTCACCGGTGACACCGGCGCGTTCGAACTGTTCCCGCGATCCAGTATGACGAACTACTGGTGCGGCACCAGCCAGGAAGACTCGAATACGGCAGGCGGCATCGTCTGCAACAACGGCAAGATGGTCGAAAACGGCGATTACAACAATATCTCCGGCGCGACGTATCACATGCAGGACTTCTATCTGGTCGTGCCGGTCGGCGCGGACCTGAACAAGCTCGAAAGCGACGGGTACTTTGACGCGGACGCGTTGGCCGCGGCCAAGAAGCAGAAAGCCGTGAACACGACCAAGCCGTTCCTGATCTACCGTGACCCGAAGCTCTACGACAAGACCACGGCGGACATGACCAATAACTCCGCCAACCCGTTCATGCCGTACAACGGCTACGTCGGCAGCAAAAGCGACATCGTCAAGATGAAGCCCGCTCCCAGCGACGACACCGTGTACTATCTGACAGTCTCCATCGACCTGGATTGGGGTGAGCTGCCCGACGCCGATGTCAAGTAGCCGGGCGGCAGCGCCGGCGCGGACGGCGGTGCATCATCGGCCAAGCCCACCAAGGACATGAGCCTGACGGATGTTCGCACCGCACTCGGCAAAGGCGATTTCTAGCCGATAGCAGGCAAATACTGCCTGAAAGACGACAGTTGGTGCCTGACGTTGGACGACAAGGGCAAGGCCACCTCGGTTGGCTCGGGCAAGCTCATGCTGAGCCCCGATGATCCGCAGTCGGTCACGCTGCACGCCGGACGGACACGGGTGGTGACGGTTGGTGGAAGGTGCCGTCGGACGTCGGCATCGAGCTCATGGGGCCGGATAGCGACTATCGCTGCGGCGGCAAGAAAGGATTCAAATCCTGCTATGTGCCAGCCGGCATCAGCAGCAACAAACTGGAGGGACTGGCCGGCGCGAGCTACCAGTTGCCGACGTGTCAGGCCATGCCAAGCCTGACAGCTCCAAGCCGTTCCTGAAAATGGAGGGGTACCACATGAACGTCGTTCCCCCCTTGACGAGAACGTGCTGTACCTGACCGAGTAGAGGTAGGGCCGGCCCGGGGACGAGCCGGGTGGATATACGGCGGATATGAATAGGCATGGTGTCGACGATATCGCCGCCGGAACCATGCCCTTTGTCGTCTGTTTGCCGCCGCTGCGCTATCGTCGCAGACGCCGTGCGATGGAGCGCACGATTGCCGCGAAGCCGGCGGATAGGGTCAGGGCGACGGTGGCAAACACCTGCGGCCGGCGCAGTTCGTTGCGCAGGGTCGCGGCGCCCGTCACGCAATGATCCTCGAAGAACACGCGCAACTCATTGCCGCTGTAACGGCCGACCAGGTCGCCCCACGTGAGCATGCGGGTCTCATACGCGGCCGGGTCGTCCTCGCGGAACTCGAACAGGCGGATGCCGCGCAGGCGAGACTTCGGACCGTAGCATTCGAAGCCGCACGTCGGCGCATACCCTAGATCGAGGTCATGCACGTGCCCGACGAACGAGTTCTTGTGATCGTGCCCGCAGTACAACGCGAAATAGCCGCCCGCCTCGCGCAATGCGTCCACCTCGCCGACGTTCTCGTCAGCGCAGCCGATCGCCTCGCCGAGCCGTGACCCCGGCCGGCATACGGCGTCGTTGAGCACGTAGCAGCGCCCGGCGTAATTGCGGGCGCCCTCCACGGCGTTCGGCGTCCATGCCGGGACCTCGGTCAGGCAGTCATAGAATTCCTGCGGCGGAATATGCTGGAACGTGATCGACGGCACCGGTTCGCCATCGCCGTTGCGCTCGGCGAGCGTGCGCTGCACGTCGCCCAGCCATGCGATCGCCTCAGCGCTCGGTGTGCCGTAGCCGTCCGAATCCGCTAGGTCGAGTCCGCGCGAATGCGCCACATACCGCGGGTACTGGGCGTCATTCTCCTCCGGCTTGCCCGCATAATCGCCGGAATTGACCAGCATCACGCCCATCGCCACATGCTCCGAACCGTCGGAGGACAGCACGGGCAGCGCGAATGTGCCCGGCTCGATGGCCAACGGCGAGCCGCCGGCAGCATCGGCCTCGGGATTCAGGCAGCCGGGGAACTCGCGGTAGATGTCGTCCTGCTCGTCAGGCAGGATGCCGCACTGGAAGTCGTGATTGCCATAGGTCGCGGCGAACGGCACGCCCGCGTTGATGACCGGTCCGAGGAACGCGCTGAATGTGTCGCGCACTTTCTGCCGGGTGTCGTTCATCAGGTCGTCCATCGTGACCACATCGTCCTGCGGTGGCAGGTCCGGATCGCGCCGCGCCGCGATGCGCCTGTGGATGCCGTGTAGCTTCGCCTCGATTTCGGTGACGAGACGTACGCGTGCGCCGGGGTTCTCGCCGCGCCGGCGCAGGAACGTGTCGATGTACGCGGGATCGTACCCGCGGATTTGATCGCCGGTGAACACCACCAAATCCGGCTTCGCCTCGTTGATTGCGGCCTCGATCATGCGGATCGTGTCGCGGTTGACTTCCGGGCCGTCCTGAATGTCGGCCATTTGCAGCACGCGGAACGTGCCGTCGTCGTGAAAACGCAGTGTCATGCCCTCCACTGTAGCGAGTCGTCCTGTGCGGCGCCATACTCTTCGCGAAGTCGCCACCACGCGTGGAGCGGGCGCCGCCATGCAGTCAACGGGCGTCCGGAGAGGGGCCGAAACGTTATCTCGGCAGGGTATCTACGTTTCAAGGGGGTGACTCGGACGCTCTGGAACATCTATCTGCATTTCGAGGGGTTGGTGGCCGAGTATCAATGGCATGGGAGCCGCATGATTCCAGTGGCGTCCATCATGCAATACCTCGAATATCGAGCAACGCCAACCCCTTGAAACGCAGATAGATGTTCGGCGGGCCTGAAATCACCCCCTCGGAAGCGAGATAACGCTCCGAAGGCCGCATGGATTGGCCGCATTCTTGATATCTTGGCGGTTTACCGGGGCGCTTCACGCTAGACTGATTAATTGCATGACCTATCGTGCGACGACAACATACGGCCGGCAGGCAACAGGCGCCGGCATCATCAAGTAAAGGAGGAGATATGGGTCAGGATCAATCATCAGTGTTTGATCTTGCGGCGGTCGCCGCGGCGTCCAATGGGGGGAACAACGACCCGCTGCTGCCTCCCGCACGATTCATCGGCGAGCCGCAGAAGCCGAGCGATATGCCTTACACCAAGTACGTCGCCTACGACAAGCAGGTGCCGTTCGACTATCCCGAGCGCACGTGGCCGGGCAAGCGTCTGCAGCGTGCCCCGCGCTGGTGCTCCGTCGACCTTCGCGACGGCAACCAGGCGCTCGTCAACCCGATGGACTCCGAGCGCAAGCTGCGCTTCTGGAACCTGCTCGTCTCCATGGGATTCAAGGAAATCGAAGTGGGCTTCCCGTCCGCCTCGGAGACGGATTTCGACTTCATCCGCATGCTTATTGAACGCGAGCTCATCCCCGACGACGTGACCATCGTCGTGCTCACCCAGTGTCGTGAGCACCTGATTCGCCGCACTTACGAGGCGCTCAAGGGCGCCAAGCGTGCGATTGTGCACTTCTACAACTCGGTCTCTGTGCTGCAGCGCGAGGTCGTGTTCCGCAAGAACAAGGAAGAGATCAAGAAGCTCGCCACCGACGCGGCCGAGCTGTGCAAGGACCTTGAAAACGAGGCCAAGGGCATCGACCTGTATTACGAGTACAGCCCCGAATCGTTCACCGGTACTGAGCCGGAATACGCGGTCGAGGTGTGCAATGCGGTCATCGGCGTCATCAAGCCGACCCCCGAGCACCCGATGATCATCAACCTGCCGGCCACGGTCGAGATGACTACGCCGAACGTGTTCGCCGATGAGGTGGAGTACGTGTCCACGCATCTTGATGACCGTGACGCCGTGGTGCTCTCCCTGCACCCGCACAACGACGAAGGCATGGGCGTGGCAGCCACCGAGCTGGCCGTGCTGGCCGGCGCCGACCGCGTGGAGGGCTGCCTGCTGGGCAACGGCGAGCGCACCGGCAACGTGGATCTGGTCACGCTGGGTCTGAACATGCTCACGCAGGGCATTGATCCGCAGATCGACTATTCGAACGTTCCCGAGATCCGCAAGACCGTCGAGTACTGCAACCAGATCAAGATCTCCGAGCGTCATCCGTACGCGGGCAACTTCGTGTTCACCGCGTTCTCCGGCTCCCATCAGGACGCCATCAAGAAGGGCCTCGAAGCCCGCGAGGTCGCTGCGGACCGAGTCGGCGCCGATCTCGACAAGTTCGTGTGGCTCGTGCCGTACCTGCCGATCGACCCGAAGGACATCGGCCGCACCTACGAGGCGATCATCCGCGTCAACTCGCAGTCCGGCAAGGGCGGCATGGCTTACCTGCTCAAGACCAACCACAACCTCGACCTGCCGAAGCGTCTGCAGGTGGAGTTCGACAAGATCGTGCAAAACTTCGCCGACACGACCAAGAAGGAAGTCAAGGACGAGGACATCTGGCGTCTCTTCAAGGACGAGTACCTGCCGGTGGAGCAGTCCGGCATGACGGCCGCCGGCGTGGTCGTCGGCGATACGCATGACGCGACGCTCGCTCCGTGGGGCCGCCTCAAACTGCTCAAGGTGGCCGTCAGTTCCGGCGAGGATGGTTCAGACACCGTGCTCAAGGCGCGTGTGCTCGACCGCGGCGTGAATGTGGGCGTGGACGAACCTCACGAGCGTGAGATCTCCGGCATCGGCAACGGCCCGATTGCGGCGTTCCTCAACGCGGTTTCCAACCTCGGCATTGAGGCGTCCGTGATGGATTACGTGGAGCACACCATGTCCGTCGGTACCGACGCCATGGCCGCGTCCTACGTGGAATGCCAGGTGGGTGAGGACGCTGAGACCCAGATCATCTGGGGCGTCGGCATCGACTCCTCGATTACCACCAGCGCGCTCAAGGCGATCATCTCCGCGATCAACCGTTCGCAGCGCTGATATTTCGCGGTAAACGAAAGAGTGGCTGCAGGATTTGAACTGCAGCCACCCTTTTTTGATGGTCGTGAGAGGCCGGAACCACCTCCAGTCGCACGGGGCCTGGCCCTCGTGCCCCCGCCGGCGGGGATGGTCAACGCACGCCAATAACCGCGAATCCGGCCTCGTCCCTCACTGCGACGCTATGCCGTTGGTGTTGGATTCATTGCCGGTGGAGCAGCCGGCGGCGGTGGGATCGGTCGCGCAATCCGAGCCTCCGCCATTGTTGCCGTTGTTCCCTCCGTTGCCGTTATTCCCGTTGTTGCCGCCGTTCCCGCCATTGCCATCGGACCCGTTGCCGCCCGATCCATTGCCGCTGCCATTCGAACCGTTGCCGGTCTGCGGCTTCGTCGACTGCGAGCCCGACCCGTCGCCAGACTGCGTGCCGCTCTGTGACGACTGGTCGTCGCTCTTGCTGCCGCCCTGCGAATTCCCGCTCTGCGACTGGCCGCTGTTGCCCCAAGACGAGTACTGCGAACCGGTGCCCCACGTGCCGTCGGGTCCACCGATCTTGCCGCTGTCGGTCACGTCGGGGAACTTCTCGTCCGCCACGTTCTCCAGCGCCCTCGACATGTAGTTGGTGAACAGCACGGCCGGATATCCCATGCCCTTGTAATACCCGTTGATGGTCGGCAGTTCCAGCGCCTCGCCGTTCGCTCCGGGATTCCAGATGGCGAACATGGTGAGCGTCGAGGGTGTGAACCCGATGAAGCTCACGGCCTTGTTGTCGTTTGCCGTGCCGGACTTGCCCGCCATCGTCTTGCCGATCGCGCTCGCCGCACGACCGGTACCGTATTGGATGGTGCCTTCCATCGCCTTGACCACCAGTCCGGTGTCGTTCGCGTCGAACACCTGCTCCGCGGTGGATGGCGCCTTGTACAGTTCCGACCCCTTGCTGCTCTTCACGCTGGCGACGATGTGCAGCGTCGGCTTCTTGCCCTGGTTGGCGATGGTGGAGAAGCCGCGCGCCATGTCGATCATGCTCAGACCGGAGTTGCCGAGCGTCACGTAGCCGTCATCGGTGATCTTGCCTTTGATGCCGGCCGTGTGCGCGGTCTTGATTATCGTGTCCGCGCCGAGATGCTGCTGCAGATCCATGTACACCGTGTTGACGGAGTTCGCCGTCGCCTTGTACAGGTTGATGTAGCCGTAGCTAGCGCCGCCCGAGTTCGACATCGGCTGTTTCAGCCCGGGGAAGCTGCGCGGCGAGTTGCCGTTGAACACAGTATCGAGGCTGACGCCCGTCTGGACGGTCGAAAGCAGCGTGAACGGTTTCATCGTGGAACCGACTTCGTAGGTCGCGTCGGTGACGTTGTTGAGCTGTTTCTTCAGGTAATCCTCACCCGCGTACAGCGAGATGATTGAACCGTCTTTGACGTTGACCGACAGGCCGCCGGTCTGTACGCCGTCCGGCATGCCCGCGTTGCCCTTGGTGGGGCTCGCGGTCTGATACATCAGATCCTGTTTGGATTTGTCGATGGTGGTGACGATGGTGTAGCCGCCGGTGTCGAGGTCGTCTTGCGTGAACGCCTTTGAGTTGATGAGTTCGCTGCGGACCATCTGCAGCAGATACCCGTTGGGGCCCTCGTAGATGTTCTGCTGTGCGTTGGTGACGGTTTTCGGCATCGTGGCTTCACTGGCCTGTTTGGCGGTGATGTAGCCGTCCTCTTTCATGATGTTGATGACGCGCTCGAATCGCGATTTCGCCTGCTTGGCGTTGACGGCCGGATCCCAGTTGCTGGGGGACGGGATGATGCCGGCGAGCATCGCCGCCTCGGGCACAGTCAGGTCTTTCGCGTCCTTGCCGAAGTACGCCTGGGCGGCGGCCTGGATGCCGTAGGCGCTGCGGCCGAGATAGATGGTGTTGAGATAGTTGCACAGGACGGTGTCTTTGTCTTGCGTCTGCGCGATCTTGACCGCCAGTATGGCTTCCTTGAGCTTGCCCATGTAGGTGGTGGTCTCGCCGAGGTAATACCGTTCCGCGTACTGCTGGGTGATGGTGGATCCGCCCTGGCGGGTGCCCTTGGTGACGTTGTTGATCAGCGCCCGTGCGATGCCCTTGAGATCGATGCCGCGGTCCGTGTAGAACGTGCGGTTTTCGGAGGCGACCACGGCCTGGCCCACGTATTTCGGCAGTACGGAGCAGTCGATGATCTCACGGTTCTGCTCGGCGAACGTGCCGATTTTCGTTTTGCCGTCCGCATAGTACACGCTGGTTTTCTCGGCCAGCGCGATGGTCTCCGGTTGGGGGATTTCGATGGTGGCGTACAGGTAGGCGAACGCGCCGATGCCGACGGCGAGGAACAGGCCGATGATGCCGAGCGTCCACTTGAGAATCAGATGCTTCTTGCGCCCTTTGGCTTTCGGGCCTTTCGAGCCGGGGGAGCGGTGGGTGCCGCCGCCGCGGTGTGTGCCTTCGGGCGGATTAGCGCCGCGGCCACGCCTTGAGCCGCTGTTGCGCTGCGCGCTGTAACCGTTGGTTGCGGAGGTGCCGCCGGTTCTCGTGCCCGTCGCCGCACCCGCTTGGGTGCCGGTCGCGGTGCGGCCTGAGGCGCCGGCCGCCCGACGGCCGGACGTTCCTGCCGCGCGTCGGCCTGAACTGGAATTAACAGTGCGCGTATGTGAAGCCATGATTCTACCGTAGTCCTTGCAATATGATGCGAACCGGTTTGCGCGTATTTTCGCGCTTTCCTCACCGGTTTTCCTCTGAATCCTTACAAACGTCGATATCGTGCTTGGTGCTTGTCTATATCTAACAAAACCACAACCATAGCCTCTCGGCGTGACGGTATCGTGAGAAACGTTGGAAAATAAGGGTTTTAGCCGGATGCGTCACTGTGCGAGGGCTCACACGGTGACGATACCGTCGCACGGTGACGGTCATGACCGTCCTTAATGTGAGTCGGATTCTGCATTGTGGGATTGTATGAATGCTTCGCTGGTTTGGGCCCGGCCAAAGCGGTGCGGCGTTGCCTCATCCGGTCATAGTCCCACTTTCCGGTGAGCGTATGAGACTGTGGCCGGATGAGATGGGCGGGAGATCCGGATGAAATGAGAAAAGGCGGCGGCGGAAGTGCCCGCCAGTCGGTGTCACCGGGCGCGCAGCATCGGCGCGACCTGCTCCTCATATGCGGTGAGGGCGGCGTCGATCACGTTGTGCATGTCGTAGTACTTGTAGGTGCCCAGGCGCCCGCCGAACACGACGTTCGGCTCGGCGGCTGCCCTGGCTGCGTACCGCTCATAGAGCGCCTTGTCGGCGTCCGTGTTGATCGGGTAGTACGGTTCGTCGCCACGCTCGGCGAAGCGGGAGTATTCCTCCCACACCACTGTCCTGTTGTGGTTCTGCGCGTCACGCCTCTCCGGGTTGAAGTTCTTGAACTCGATGGCGCGGGTGTAGGGCACGTCCGCGTCGGAGAAGTTCATCACCGGGCAGCCGAAGTGGTCGTCCTCGTCGTAGCGCACTTCCTTGAAGTCCACCGTGCGCCATTTCAGGTCGCCGAGTTCATAGCCGAAATACCGGTCAATCGGCCCGGTGTAGACCACGGGCGTGCCGGCGGCGCGCAGCGCCTTCTTGTTGAGCGGCTGGCTCTCGTCGAAGAAGTCGGTGCCGAGCGTCACATGGATGCGCGGGTCGTCGATCATGCGCTCCATCCACGCGGTGTAGCCGTCGCGCGGCAGTCCCTCCCATGTGTCTTTGAAGTAGCGGTTGTCGTAGTTGAACCGCACGGGCAGCCGCTTGATGATGCTCGCCGGCAGTTCGGCCGGATCGGTCTGCCATTGCTTGGCGGTGTAGTTCTTGATGAACGCCTCATACAGCGGCCGTCCGATCAGCTGGATGCCCTTGTCGTTGAGGTTTGTCGGGTCGGTGCCGGCCAGTTCACCGGCCTGTTCGGCGATGAGTTGCCTCGCCTCGGCGGGCGTGTAGACCGCCCGGAAGAACTGGTTGATGGTGCCGAGATTGATTGGCAGCGGGTAGACCTCGCCGTCGTGCGTGGCGTACACGCGATGCACGTAGTCGGTGAATGCGGTGAAGCGGTTGACGTAATCCCAGACGCGTTTGGTGGAAGTATGGAACAGATGGGCACCGTATTGGTGGATTTCGGCACCGGTCTCCTCGTCGATATAGCTGTACACGTTGCCGCCGATGTGGCTGCGCACATCGATGATCTCGACCCGGGCGCCCGCGCGCTCCGCCGCCTGCTGTGCGATGGTCAGGCCGAACAGGCCCGCGCCGACGATCACCAAATCCGCGTTCATAGCTTCCTTCCGTTGCGGCCCGCGCCGGCGGTGCCGGTTGCGCCGCGACCCTTCCATTTGATGATTCGCGCTGTTCCCCGCGTCGAATATGAACGGCCGTCATGTGCGTTTCGTTCTCAGCTCGACCAAGGATACCGCACATTATCGACCGCGCAACCATTCCTGTGAACGATTTGATGAACGTTCGGTGACGGCAAGTCCGGCGTCTTTTACAGCGCGCACACGACCAGATATATGGCCACCACGTGGCAGGTGTACCCGATGACCGTGCCCATGTGAAACACCTCATGAAACTCGAACCAGCCCGGAATCGGATTGGGTTTGCGGATCGCGAAGCATGTGGCACCCGCAATGTAGGCGGCCCCGCCGCACGCAATCAGCACGGTCGCCGCCGGACCCACCGCGGGCGCGGTCCACAGCGCCGGAAGCAGTGTGACCGGCGCCAGCCCCAGCACCACGTACACGACGGTGAACACCCAGTTTGGCGCTCGCAGCCATACGATATGCATCACTGTGCCGACGAGTGCCGCCGCCCATATCACCGTCAGGTACGGCCATCGGATCGAAGGGCTGAGCGCGAACAGCACCGGCGTATTGGTGCCGGCGATGATCAGGAAGATGTTGGAGTAGTCGATGCCGCACAGCACGCGCGTCACCTTGGCGCTGCGCCACGGTACGACGTGCAGCAGGGCGCTGTTGCCGAACAGCAGTATCGCCGACGCGCCGTAAATCGCGCACGCGGCCTTGACCGGTCCGGCCGGCGCGATGCAGATCAGCACGATGGATGCGGCGATGCACAACGGCAGGGTGATGAGGTGCTGCCATCCGCGCAGCCGAGGCTTGCGGTTGCCGAATGCATCGACCGGCGTGACCTGGCGTTCGGCGGCTTTCAGTGTGGCCTTGGCTTGGCGATAGCGTGCGCGCGCGGCGCGATACTGCTCGAGGGCGCGGTTCATCGCGGTGGCCGAGGCACCGGTCTGCGTCGCGGCCATGCCGGCAGCGGTTGCGGTCTGCGCTGTGGAGGCCGCCCGCATCCCGCCGCCCGCGGTCTGTCGCCGCGCTGTTTTTCGCTGCGCCGCGGACTTGCGTATGGATGGTGCACTGATTGACGCGCTCATCATCATCACCTCGCTGCGGCCGGAATGCCCGGCCTACACTAACTTACGCTACCGTAACTTAGTGTAGGTCGCTGATGGTTCGCTGACAATGCTTCTCTGATGGTGAATCGAATGCCGTCCGGGCCGCCGAAGGCAGCATGGCGGTTCGTGTGTATCATATATTGACCGTCAGCTGAAGATTTTCATAGTTTTTTCTTATAGCCGGGCATAAGCGGATTGTGGATGCGTCGGGATCCGGAAGTACGTGCTCGACTGCCGTAATGGATGCCGGTCGAATATGCTGTGGCCGCATGGGAGGGGCTGAAAAGCGCGGTCTGATGGAGGTCTGCCTGTCTGACGATGGCGTGCGTCATGCGCGGTACGTGAGAGTCGGCGTATATGGCATTGTGAGGTGAGTGTTAACAATATGTTTCTGAGACGTTGCGCGATGCGACAAAACGTAACGATATCGGACGAGCGCCAGGTCTAGTTTCTTTCACAGTGTCGTCGTGAGTGACGCACGCAAAGAGAGGAAAACAATAATGGCCAATAAGCAATGGCCTCGCTGGGTTGCCGCTGTAGCGGCCCTGGCGATGGCAGGCAGCCTGCCCGGTACCGCGCTCGCGGCTCCGGCACAAGGTGACGCGGCGTCCACGACGCCGACTCTGTCGACCGGCAATCTGAAGAGCAAGGTCTCATCCCAGCTTCAGCAGGCGAAGGGCGAGGTCACCGCATTCATCCAGACCACCAGCCCCTCCGCGCTGGAACGCAAGAACAGTGTGCTCAAGAACTTCAGCAGGCAGCGTTCCGCGCTGCCCACGCTGAAGCAGCGCGCGCAGTCGGCCCAGGCGGCCACGCAGAGCGCGAAGACCGCCGAGAAGACCTCGGTGAACGTGTTCTCGCAGCTGCAGTCGCTGGACTCCAGCGCCAAGAAGATCTACTCCACCTCGTATGCGCTGTCCGGCGTAGCCGTTCGCGCCGACGCGGCGTCGCTGCGCAAGCTCGCCGAGCAGTCCGGCTCGGTGGCGCACATCACGATCCTGACGCCCAAGAAGGCGCTCGACACGACCAACGGCAGTGGCGAAGCCCCCGCGAACAAGAACAACGACCAGCTGGTCAACGCCGTCAAGACTTGGGAACAGACCGGCAAGACCGGCAAGGGCGTGAACATCGCAGTCGTCGACACCGGCCTCGACTACACGCACGCCGACTTCGGCGGCGCAGGCACCACCGAGGCCTACCAGACCGCGCTGAACTCCACCGCCGACCCGCTGACCGACCCGAAGGTCAGCAAGCTGCTCGACAAGACGAAGTTCAAGGGCGGTTACGATTACGCCGGCGCCACGTATAACCCGAACGCCGGCAACAACAATCCCACCCCGGACGCCAACCCGATCGACGGCCAGGGCGGCCACCACGGCACGCACGTCGCCGGCACCGCGCTGGGCTACGGCGTCAAGGCCGACGGCACCTCGGGCAAGACCGATACCGCAGGCTACCAGAAGCTGACCGCCGGCGACATCGCCAGCTGGAAGATTGGCCCCGGCGCCGCTCCCGAGGCCGGCATCTACTCGTACAAGGTGTTCGGCGACAACGGCGGCACCACCGACCTGGTGCTCGAAGCGCTTGACGGCATCGCCAAGCACAACACCGAGGCGGAAGTCAACGGCGACGAGTCCAGCCGCATCAGCATCGTCTCCATGTCGCTCGGCGGCAGCTTCGGCGCCTCCGACGACCCGGAGAACGTGGCCGTGGATAACCTCACCGCAGACAACGTGCTGTCCGTGATCGCGGCCGGCAACGACGGCGACATCACCGACATCATGGGTGCCCCCGGCACCGCCAAGAGCGCGCTGACCGTGGCCGCGAGCCAGTCCGGCAAGGCGCTGCAGGACGCCGTCGAAGTGACCGACGGCCCGGCCTCGCTCAAGGGCCAGACCCTCGCCGGTCAGTACTCCGTGAACTACGCGAAGCTCGACGACTTCTCCCTGACCGGCAAGGTCGTGCGCGTCAAGGACAAGGACAACCTGGAAGGCTGCAAGGCATACTCCGCCGATGACGCCGCTGCCGTCAAGGGCAACATCGCCTACGTCGAATGGAACGACGCCGCTGTGAACTGCGGCTCCAAGACCCGCTTCGACAACGCCGCGAAGGCCGGCGCGACCGGCATCCTGTTCGGCTCGCAGGCGAACATCCCCGAGTCCGGCATCGGCGGCAACGCCGACATCCCCGGCTTCCAGCTGGTCAAGAACGCCGCCGAGAACAAGGACCTGCAGAGCGCCATCGATGACGGCACGCTGACGGTGACCCTGTCCACCAAGCTGCGTATGAGCAAGGACGCCGACTACTCCAGCGAGAGCGAAGACACCATCGCGTCCTTCACCTCCCGTGGCATCCACGGCTCCTATGACGGCACCGCCAAGCCCGATGTCTCCGCCCCCGGCGTGGGCATCGTGTCCGCTTCGGCCGGCACCGGCAACAGCGACGAGATCATGAGCGGTACGTCCATGGCCACCCCGTTGACCTCCGGCGTCGCCGCGCTGGTCCGTCAGGCCCGGCCCGAATACCTGGCCAACGTGGTCAAGGCCCAGCTGATGAACACCGCCAACCACGACGTGCTCACCGCGGATCGCAAGACCGCGTACGGCCCGCTGCGTGTGGGCTCCGGTCGTATCGACGCGCTCGCCGCAGTGAACAACAACGTGCAGCTTGCCGGAGAGGATAACGAGGCCATCACCGCGCAGTTCGGCGTCATCCCGGTCGGCAAGGACGGCTACACCGACAAGCAGACCATGCGGCTCGTGAACAACACCGATCATGACATTACGTACAAGCTCACATACTCGGCCCGCACCCCGGTGCCGGGCGTCACGTACTCGGTGAGCGGCGACAACGGTGGGGACACCGTGGTCGCCAAGTCCGGGACCAGCACCAGCTTCCGCGTGAAGATCAGCATCGACCAGTCCAAGCTGACCCGCACCCGCGACGCCACGCAGTCCGCGCAGGTCGCAGGCAAGGACCGCCAGTACGTGACCGACGCCAGCGGCATCATCACCGCGACTCCGGTCACCCAGGAGGATGACGCCACCACGCTGCGTGTGCCCGTCACTTCGGTGCCGAAGGCAATCTCCGAAACCACCACGGAACTGAGCGGCTTCAACAACAAGAAGGGCACGCTGTCCGTGTCCGGCCATGGCCTTGACCAGGGCGACACCGCCACCGGCTACCACTCCGAGCTCGTCCCGTTCGTGTACGGTGCCGAGGATCCGGTCGACGGCTACACCGGCAACGGTGACGCCGCTCGCAGCCTTGCCGCAGGTGACATCCGCGCGATCGGTTATTCCAGCACCGCACCTCAGCTCTCCGATCCGTCGCAGGGCCTGCTGAGCTTCGGCATCATCACCGACAAGACGTGGTCCCACCTGGGCAACAATTTCATTCCGGACGTGATCTTCGACGTGGACGGCGACATGAAGGCCGACTACATGATCTCGGTGAGCACCACCGAAGGCAACGCGCAGTACGACACCGCATGGGCCACGACGACTTCCGCGACAACCGGCAAGGTCGTTGACGAGGAGCCCATCGACCCCGCATATGTCTCCGACTCCAACCAGGTCGTGCTCTCCGTGAAGCTGTCCGCCCTTGGATTCACCAAAGACACCAAGGTCGCCCCGATCGCCTACATGGCACAGATCGAGTCGATTTACGCTGCCGGCGCGAAGGATCAGTACATCGTCGACACTGCGGGCGGTTCCAAGGACGACTCGTTCGACGCGTACCACCCTGCCCTGTGGTTCGGCGACTCCGCCACCGAAGGCAACGGCACGGTCAGCTTCCCCGACGAGAACGGCACGAAGGTCGCCGTCCACACCGCGGATGATTCGTCCGAGACCGCTCCGAAGGTGCTGGCGCTACACAAGAACGGCTTCTTCCCGAACATCGAGACCGATGAGCCCGTCATCGACGCGCACACCGTGAAGAACATCGACAAGGCGCTGCTGGAGACTCTGGTCTTTGCCGCTAGCAAGTACCAGGAATCCAACTACACGGCGGATTCGTGGGCCGCATTCAAGAAGGCCTTCGACGCGGCGAAGAAGGTGCTCGACTCCGACACGGCCACGCAGCAGCAGGTCAACGACGCCTACACGGCGTTGCGAACCGCTATCAACGGGCTCGTCAACGCGACCGCCAAGCCGTCTAAGGACAAGCTGAAGGCGGCGGTGGATGCTGCGGCCAAGCTGAAGGAATCCGACTACACGGCGGATTCGTGGGCTGCGTTCGTCAAGGCGCTTGATGCCGCCAAGGCGGTGCTCGCCAACGACAACGCGACTCAGGAAGAGATCAACAACGCGACCGGCGCTCTGTTCAAGGCCGAAGAGGCTTTGGTGAAGAAGGCCGGCACGCCGACGAAGCCCGGCAAGCCGAGCCAGCCTGGCGCCCCGGCGAAGCCCGGTGCGTCGGGCGCCAACAGTGGCCAGAACGGCAGCAATGCCGGCGTCGCCAAGACGGGTGCCGCTGTCACTGGCATCTCGGGCGCAGTCATGCTGCTGCTCGCCGCCGGTGCCACGCTGGTGATCATTCGCCGGCGTGACGCGGTGCATCGCTAGTCTCCCATAGCCGATAATGCCCTTTCCCGCGAGCGCGGGGAGGGGCATTATTGTCGTTGCGCACCCGATATCCGGGGGTGATGTATACTAGTACAGCCTTCACGTGGCGTTATGTCACCCAATCCCCCCAGGGCAGGAATGCAGCAAGGGTAAGTGGCCTCTGTCGGGTACGTGAAGGTTTTCTTTTTCTTTTCTTGGCCCTTCACCCTGACCGTCGCGGCGCCGTGAGACTTAAATTACAGGTTGAAATCGCCGTTCTTGGCAATTCCCCGTGCGAAATCGCCGTTTTTGGACCTTGAAACGGCAATTTCACACGGGGAATAGTAGATTTCGGCGATTTCAACCCGTATTTTGATATGCCGGGGCCAGGTTTTCGATTATTCTGTCGGAATATGGGCGCGATGAGGCGACTGACACATGTACAGGCTCTACAGTCTTGAACTATGAGTGAAGAACAGCGTGTTGATGATCCCGCCGAAATCTCGCGTGACGGTGCGATTCCGCCTGACGCCGTGCAAGTCAGCGGCGACCGGGCTGATGCGGCAACGTCGGCGGAACGCCTGCCGTCCACGGAGACGACCGATGCGCCCGCTGACACGCCGAATGAGCCGGATACCGCAGCCGCATCGGATACGACGTCATCCGGCGCGTCGGCATCAGACCCCGCACCAGAACAGGCGCGCTCGTCGGTGAAACAGGAGCCAGAACCCGTGGTGCCGCAGGCGTCCCCGGCCAGCGCATGGTCCGCTTTGGAGACGACCGCGGATCATCCGCTGCGCACCCTCGGATCGCCCGCGCCGGCCGCGCGCAAACGTAAGGCCGCCGCGCCCGACGAACACGCGGCGGACATTGACGACGAGGCGGACATCGAGCGCGGATTGGCGCGTCGCGACCCGCTGACCGTGCGCCCGCGCGTGTCGAGCCGTGTGCTGTGTGCGGTGTTCGGCGTGCTGATGATCGCGATCTCGTTCGGCGCATGGTGGATCGCCGTGCGCACCGAGGACGGGCAATCGTACGAGGATATGGTGTTCAGCGGCTTCCACGACAGCCTGCCGTCGTGGGCGTCCGCTCTGGTCGCCCCGTTCATCAGCCGCAATATCACGTCAATCGCCGGGCATCCGTTGAACTTCACCGTAATCGTCTCCGCGCTGCTGATCGTTGTCGCGGCGGTGGTGATGCTGGTACGCAAGCGTTGGTGGCTGGTCGGGCAGTCCGCGGTGTTCGCCGCGCTGTGTTTCGCGTCCACATATCTTAAAGGTGTGCTGCCGCGGCCGTTCATCATCAACACCGTGTCTCAGCCCGCCAATTCCGCGCCTTCCGGTCATACGATGCTGGCCGTCGTCGCGGGCGTGCTGCTGCTGTTCGCGGTTCCGCGCGGATGCCGTGCGTGGATGGCGCTGGTCGGGGCCGCCTATGCGCTGGTCATCGGCCTGTCGGTGATCGCGGGGGCATGGCACCGCCCGGTTGACGTGGTGATGAGCCTGCTGCTGGCGGGCGGCTTCGCGCTGCTGGCGATGGCATTCACGCGCACGTCCGGCATGGACGCGCCCGGCAAACGCGCGTCCTCGCCGAGCGTGCAGATCGTCGGCACGGTGATGATCACGGCGGGTGTGCTGTGCTGCTGCTATGCCGCATACATCATGTGGCAGATTGAGCCCGGTCTGAGCCTGAGCGCGAGCTGGGCGAGCGTCGGCGCCCACGTCTCCACCTTCGCGATGATAGCCGGCGTTTCGTCGCTGGTGTTCGGGATGCTGCTGGCGATGCGTCAGATCACGGCGTCCCCGTTGAGCCGAGCCGGCCTGGTGGGGGCGCCGCCGGCCCCGCCGAAGAAGAAGCGGTGACCGCCGCGGAGCCGCGCGATTTGCCGTTTGACCATGCCGCGTGAGTATGATGAAGGCCAATGACATTGTAGGTAAGGAGAGACAATGGGCACCGGCAACAAGCTTGTCATCGTGGAGTCTCCCACCAAAGCGAAGAAAATCGGTGGGTATCTTGGCAGCGGCTACACCGTCATGGCATCGGTCGGTCACATCCGTGACCTTGCACAGCCCAGTCAGATTCCCGCGGACGACAAGGCCAGGTTCGGCAAGTTCGGCGTGGACGTCGACGATGGCTTCAAACCGTACTACATCGTCGACGGTGACAAGAAGAAAACCGTCGCCGAACTGAAAAAAGCGCTGAAGAACTCCGACGAGCTCTACCTCGCCACTGATGAGGATCGCGAAGGGGAGGCGATCGCCTGGCACCTGGTGCAGACGCTCAAGCCGAAGGTTCCCGTCAAGCGCATGGTGTTCCACGAGATCACCAAGGACGCCATCAAGGCGTCGCTGGGCAACACCCGCAACGTGGACGAGGACATGGTGGACGCGCAGGAGACCCGCCGCATCCTCGACCGCCTCTATGGCTACGAGCTGTCGCCCGTGCTGTGGCGCAAGGTGGGCCCGGGATTGTCGGCCGGCCGCGTCCAGTCCGTCGCCACACGCCTGATCGTCGAGCGTGAGCGCGAGCGCATGGCGTTCGTGCGCGCCTCCTACTGGGACGTGACCGCGGTGCTGGGCGCGACGGACGCGGAGGGCGAGCCGGCGTCATTCGAATCGCGCATGGTGTCGCTTGGAGGCAAGCGACTTGCGGGTTCCAAGGATTTTTCGGATGACGGCAAGCTCGCGCCGTCCGGTTTCGCTGACAACGTATGCCAGCTGGATGAGGCCCATGCGAACGCCCTCGCCAAGCTCCTGGCCGACGCGACTTTCACCGTGGCATCGATGGAGACCAAGCCGTACCGTCGCCGCCCGCTCCCGCCGTTCACCACATCCACGCTGCAGCAGACGGCCGGCAACCGCCTGTCCATGAGCTCACGTCAGACCATGCGTGCCGCGCAGGGGCTGTACGAGAACGGTTACATCACGTATATGCGAACCGATTCGGTGACCTTGTCGCAGGAGGCCATCGCCGCCGCCCGTGATGCCGTCGAATATCATTTCGGAAAGTCGTTCCTGTCCGATGGGCCCAAGCAGTATGTGACGAAGACCGCTAGTGCGCAGGAGGCCCACGAATGCATCCGACCCGCCGGCGCGCGGTTCCATGACCCGGCGGAGCTCTCCGGCAAGGTGCCCGCCGACCAGCTGAAACTGTACACGCTGATCTGGCAGCGCACGCTCGCTTCCCAGATGGCCGATGCCACCGGCTCCACCGCGACCGTGCGTCTGTCGGCTCCTGCCGGCGAGGACGGCGAGGCGATGTTCCAGGCGTCCGGCACGGTGATCGAGTTCCCCGGATTCATGAAGGCCACCGGGGAGGGCCGTCGTGCGGCGGCCCCCGCTGCCTCCTCGATGGGTGCCGGTGACGGCGAGGCCGCGGCGAAACGCGCCTCGCGCAAAACCGACGACAACGGATCGCTGCCGCCGATGCAGACCGGTGACCGTCTCGCCGCGTCCTCGGTGGAGGCTGACGGGCACGAGACCCAGCCGCCGGCGCGATACACCGAAGCGTCGCTGGTGAAGACGCTGGAGGCCAAGGGAATCGGCCGTCCTTCAACCTATGCGAGCATCATCTCCACCATCATCGACCGTGGATACGTCTACGAGCGCGGTCGCGCCCTGATTCCATCGTGGCTGGCGTTCTCGGTCATCAAGCTGCTGGAGACGAAATTCCCCAAGTACGTCGATTACCAGTTCACCGCGGATATGGAGAACGGGCTCGACCAGATCGCGCACGGTCAGGAGACCGGCCGTGACTGGCTGACCCATTTCTATTTCGGTTCCGGCGGCGACGCGGCGACTTCGGCAGACGAAGCGCACGCGGGCCTGCAGCAGCAGGTCGCGCAGCTGGGGGAGATCGACGCCCGCGCCATCAACACCATCGACATCGGCGACGGACTGCACGTGCGCGTCGGTCGGTACGGCCCGTATCTCGAAGACATGAACCACGTGGATGCGGCGGGCAACCCCAAGCGGGCCTCCCTGCCCGACACCATGGCGCCCGACGAGCTGACCGTGCAGGTCGGCCATGAGCTCATCGACAGCAATGCCGGTGGCCCGCGCGAGCTGGGCGTCGACCCGGCAAGCGGCGGCACGGTCGAAGTGCGCAACGGACGGTTCGGCCCGTATGTGGCCTTGGTGCCGCTTGAGACGGACGGCGGGTCATCCGAGACGAAGTCCAAGAAGACCACTGTGCCCAAGCCCAAGATGGCGTCCCTGTTCAAGACGATGAGCCCCGAATCGATCACGCTGGACGATGCGCTGAAACTGTTGTCGCTGCCGCGCACCGTGGGCGTTTACGAGGAGGCCAACACCGAGACCGGCGAACTTGGCGAGGTCACGGTCGAGGCGAACAACGGCCGGTACGGCCCCTACCTGACCAAGACCGGAGCCGACGGCAAGTCCGAGACGCGGTCTCTCGCCTCGGAGGATGAGATCTTCACCGTGGACGTCGACAAGGCGAAGGAACTGTTCGCCCAGCCGAAATACGGACGCGGCCGTGGACGCGGCACCGCGAAGCCGCCGCTGCGCGAGCTCGGCCCCGATCCCGAAACCGGCAAGAACGTGACCATCAAGGATGGCTTCTACGGCGCCTACATCACCGACGGCGAAACGAACCGGACCGTGCCCAAGCAGTACACGGCCGAGTCCATCGAGCCGGCCGAGGCGTTCCGCCTGCTGGCCGAGAAGCGTGCCGCCGGCCCGTCCAAGCGCGGGCGTCGCAAGACGACGGGCGCCGCCGCGAAGAAGACCGCCGCGAAGAAGAGCTCCACGGCATCTGCCACCAAGAAGACGGTCACCGCGAAAAAGACGGCCGCCAAGAAGACCACGGCCAGGAAGACCGCCGCGAAGAAGACCGCCGAGTAGAGTCGCGTCGCAGCCGCCGCGATGGCGGCCTGGCCGCGTCGCATGCCGCCATCGCGTACACTGTGGGCAAGGGGGTAGATATGACTGGATTGTTCATTTCTTTCGAAGGCGTTGACGGCGTAGGGAAGACCACGCAGGTCGAGCGCCTGCGCGACTACTTGGAGGCTGCAGGCCGCGAGGTCGTGGTGACGCGTGAGCCGGGCGGCACGGCATTGGGCGGCAGCTTGCGTCAGCTGCTGCTGCGTGAGCCGGGAGACGCCGCGGAAGCCGACGGCGCCGATATCGCACCGCGCGCGGAGGCGCTGATCTTCGCCGCCGACCGGGCGCAGCACGTGGCTGAAGTGGTCCGTCCGGCGCTGGAACGCGGAGCCGTGGTGATCACCGACCGGTATCTTGATTCGTCGCTCGCCTATCAGGCGGGAGGCCGTGAACTGACCGCCGACGACGTCCGCGGGCTGAGCATGTGGGCGACCGGCGGGCTGATGCCCGTGCGCACGTACCTGCTCGACATGGACCCGACGGCGGCGCACCGGCGTCTGCAGCATGACGCGGATCGCATGGAGTCCGCGGGCGACGAATTCCAGCAGCGCACCAGGCAGGCGTTCCTCGATCTGGCAGGCCACGAGCCGGGCCGTTTCCGCGTGATTGACGCCGCATGGCCGATCGAGGCCGTATGGGAGCACATCAAGGCGGACGTTGACGCGGTGCTGGCCGATGCCGCGGCGGATGAGCGGGCCGCGGCGCAGGCGGCTGCCGCTCAGGCTGCCGTCACTAAGGAAAGCGACGGTAACACTCCGGCTGGAGGTGCGCGATGAGCGTATGGGACTCCATTGTCGGCCAGCAGGCAGTGGTCGGCCAACTGCAGGCCATCGTCTCCGGCGACCCGAAGGCGCTGGCCCAGTCGTGGCTGATCTGCGGACCGCCCGGTTCCGGCCGCTCGAATGTTGCGCGCGCGTTCGCGGCCGCGCTGGAAAGCCCTGACAGGGGCCTTTCCGACGAGCCGACCAATATAACCCGTCAGGTGCTGTCCGGCACCCATCCCGACGTGACCACGTTGGCCACCAACAAGGTCACCATCGGCATCGATGACGTGCGCCAGCTGATCCTCACCTCCGAACAGATGCCCAGCACGGCGCCGTGGCGGATCATCATCATCGAAGACGTTGACCGCATGCTGGAACGCACCACGAACGTGCTGCTCAAGGAGATCGAGGAGCCCAGCCCGCACACCATATGGCTGCTGTGCGCCCCCAGCGCGCAGGATGTGCTGCCGACCATCCGCTCGCGTACCCGCATCGTCAACCTTGCCGTGCCGTCCACGAAAGCGGTCGCGGATTACCTGATGGCATCCGTCAATCCGGCGCTGCCGGCGGAACGCCAATTCGACCGTCATGTGGCGGTGCGCGCGGCGCGGCTCGCCGAAGGGCATATCGGCATAGCGAAACTGTACGCCTCCGACACGCAGGTCATGTCGGACCGGGACGAGCTCATCGTCGGGCTGCTGGGACTGCGCAAGGCATCGGATGCGGTGCTGCTGGCCGATGATCTCATCGACACCGCCAAAAGCCAGGCGGAAGCCGACGTGAACCGGCAGGCGGCCGTCGCCGAAGCGGATTTCCGCCGCATCAACGGCCTCGGCGAGCAGGACCGCATCCCGCCGAAGCTGCGCGGCGCCTACAACGCCATCGCCAAGAAGGACGAGATCAAGCGGCAGACCACGCGCCGGAGCCGCGACGTGCTTGACCGCGCGCTCAACTCGGCCGCCAGCATCTACCGCGACATAGCGGTGCTGCAGAACAACGCCGAGGACGCGGTCGGGCTGATCAACATGGAGAATCGCACGGCCATCGCCGAGCTGTCGGCACGGCTGAGCCGTCAGGAAGTAGTCGATCGGTTGGAGGCCATCACCGTGGCCAGGAAGCGGTTGCTAGGCAACGGCAACCCGATGCTGGTGTTCGAGGCGCTGTTCTGCGCGCTGATTCCGGGGAGGCTATGACGGCACCTGGTCAGGAACGCACGACGGTGGAGCCCCGGACAATCAATTGGGGCAGCAGCGAGATGTGCGCCGCCTGATCGGGCCCCTGCCCGATCAGGCGCAGCGCCTCGGTGACGATCTGGAGGAACGGCGGGCGGACCGAGGTCAGCGTCGGCATCGTCGTCAAGGCAAGCGGGGAGTCGTCGTAGCCGACCACGCGCACGTCGTCGGGCACGCGGATGCCCAGCGTCTGCAAGGCGATCATCGCGCCCAGCGCGATCATGTCATCGGCGCATATCACCGCTTCGGGCGGTCGCGCATCCGAGTCGGCGAACATGCGCCACACGCACTGATAACCGCGCTCCACGGTCGAATCGCCGAATCGGTTCCATGAGGTGTCGGTGACGAGCCGGTGCGTGCGCATCTGCGTATGGAACATCGCGAACATCTCGGCCGATTCGAACGATACCTCCTTGCCGGCCAGATAGGCGGCGGAACGCACGCCCTGCTCGGCGAGGTGCGCGACGATGCTTTCCATCGCCGCATTCTCGTCGATGCCGACCATGGACGTGCGGAAGGATCGCTGCCGTCCGCCGACCTGTACGATGGGCGTCGTCATGGTGGTGCGGTCAAGCGTGTGGGCCAGATCGACGCCCGCGGCAGGAACGATGATGATGCCGTCGACCTTGCGGGCCACCAGCGATTCGATGCGTTCGTCCTGCGTATGCTGCTCGTTGCCGATGCCGAGCAGCAGTTGCTGTCTTTCCATGTCGATGACCGGTTCCAGCTCATCAAGCAGTCCGGCGCTGAAATGGTCGGTCGCCGAAGGGATGACCAGTCCGATGGTGTTGGTGGCGGCGCCGCGCAGCGAACTCGCCGCATAGTTGACCGAATAGTTGAGTTCCTCGGCGGCGGCCCGGACCCGCCGTGCGATGTCGTCGTCCTTGGTGCGTTTGCCGGAGAGCACACGGGAGACCGTGGCGATGGAGACGTGGGCCATGGCGGCCACGTTGGTGATGGAACTGGTCGCCGGCTGTGGGCGTTGTTCCGGGCCGGGCGCCGGGTCGTCGTTGACGGGCGTCGTGTCTGGCTTGGATGCCGGTATGGCGTCCATTACGGCGGATGGCTGTCTCTTCATGGGGCTCGCAGTGTTCGGTATGACGGCGGGCGGCCGCCATATGCTTGCGATGCGCGTCGGTGCGCATCTGATGGACGGGAATACGCTGACGGCCGCCCACGCGGTTCGTGCGGGCGGCCGTCGAATGCGTGCGCAGGTTACTCGGCCGCGGTGAGCGTCTCGATGAGGCTGTCGATGACGGTCTCGGCGTTGTCGCCGTCCACGGTGACCTCGACGGTGTCGCCCTGCTTGATGCCCAGGCCCATGATGGACAGGATGGAGCCGGCGGGAACGGGGTTGCCGCCCTGCTTGGCGATGGTCACGGTGCAGCCGGACGCGGTCGCGGCCTGAGCGAACTTGGCGGCCGGACGGGCGTGAATGCCGACGGGATCGGTGATGGTGGTAGTGCGGGTAACCATGGAGACACTCCTTTGCGTCGTCGCGCCGGTGGTTCCGGTGCGGTTTGTCGTGCGTCGATATCGACACTCGTCAGCGTGCGTGTGCCGTGTTGGCCCGCGCCGATACCGATTAGCAATAACATTACTCTATGCCAATTGCTGGGCGGCCGTTCTTTTGGCTGCTGACACAGCAGTGTACCATGATTTTCCAATTTTCTGGAAAACGTTTACTTCTAGTCGTGTCGCGCTTTTGAGGGTGTATACTGGCGTGGACAGAAAATGATTTACCGGCGATGAAGTTGGTGGGTCAACAAGGCGGTCCGCGGATGGGAAGTACCGGTCATTCGCGGCGAGAGGCCATAACATAAGGAGAACATATGGTTATCAAGGGTGTTGGCATCGGACGCGGCGTTGCGGTCGGCCCGGTCATTCGTATGGCAGCTGCGCTTCCCGAACCGTCCGATGCGCCTCGCGCCGACAGTGTCTCGGCCGAATCCGAGATCGAGCGTGTGACCAAGTCTCTGGCGCTGGTCAACGCGGATCTGAACCGCCGTGCCGAAGAGGCCGCGAACGGCGACGAAGGCGCCAAGCAGGCCGCTCCGATCCTGCAGGCCATCGCCATGTTCGCCTCCGACCCGGCGCTCGCGCAGAGCATCAACACGCTCATCGAGCAGGGCAAGACCGCTGAGCGCGCCGTGCTGGAAGGCTTCGGCGCCGTGGAAGAGATGTTCAAGGCCATCGGCGGCTATCAGGGCGAGCGTGCGGCGGATCTGCACGACGTCGGCCAGCGCGTCATCGCCGACCTGATGGGCGTTCCCGCGCCGGGCGTCCCGGTCTCCGACACCCCGTTCGTTCTGGTCGCGGAAGACCTGTCCCCGGCCGACACCGCCGGCCTCGACCTGGACAAGACCCTCGCCATCGTCACCTCGCAGGGCGGCCCGACCTCGCACACGGCCATTCTGGCCCGTGCCCGCGGCATCGTGGCCGTCGTGTCCGCCGCCGGCGCCGACGACCTGAAGAACGGCGAGACGGTTATCGTCAACGCTGCGGAAAGCACCATCACCACCGAGCCGAGCGACGAGCAGGTCGCCGCCGCCGAAGCCGCGAAGGCCAAGGCCGCGAAGGCCAAGGAGCTGCGCGGCAAGCCGGGCGCCACCAAGGACGGTTACCACATCCCGCTGCTCGCCAACGTCGGCAAGCCCTCCGACGGCAAGACCGCGCTGGAGTACGGTGCGGAAGGCGTCGGCCTGTTCCGTTCCGAGTTCCTGTTCATCGGCAACGCCGAACCGCCGAGTGTTGAGGAGCAGACCAAGGCGTACGCCGAACTGCTCGCCCAGTTCCCCGGCAAGAAGGTCGTCATCCGCATGCTGGACGCCGGCGCGGACAAGCCGCTGCCGTTCCTCACCCCCGAAGACGAGCCGAACCCCGCGCTTGGCCTGCGTGGCCTGCGCACGCTGCGCACCCACATGAACGTGCTTGAGGGGCAGCTCAAGGCGCTTGCCGCCGCCGATGCCCAGACCGACGCCGACCTGTGGGTCATGGCGCCGATGGTCGCCGACGCGCATGAGGCCGCCTACTTCGTCAAGCTCGGCAAGTCCTTCGGTCTGAAGAAGGTCGGTGTGATGGCCGAGGTGCCGTCCATCGCCCTCATGGCCGATCAGGTGGCCAAGGTCGCCGACTTCGTGTCGATCGGCACGAACGACCTGACCCAGTACACGCTGGCCGCCGACCGTACGCTCGGCTCGGTCGCCAACTACCAGACCGCATGGCACCCGGCGGTGTTGCGCGCGATCAAGCTGATCGCCGACGCGGGCAACGCGAACGGCATGCCGGTGGGTGTGTGCGGCGAGGCCGCCGCCGATCCGGATCTGGCCGTCGTGCTCACCGGCATCGGCGTCAACTCCCTGTCGATGACCCCGGTCGCGCTCGACGACGTGCGTGCCGAACTCGCCGGCGTCACGCTTGAGGAAGCGCAGGAGAAGGCCGCCAAGGCCCTCAACGGCGACTTCTACAACCCGTCCGAGTGGAACATCTGAGGGAGTCACGCCTATAAGACCATAATGTGATTCCACTGCCTCAAACGAGAGCGACGCCATACGAGATTCGGCTGTTTTGCCGGCTCGTGTACGGCGTCGCTTTTGCATATGCGGTGTGATGAGGTGCGGTAAAGCGCATGATTAATCATTGTCCATACTAAGATTTCGCAAATCTTAGTATGAATGATTTAAAAAAATGTACAGCTAGTGTTATGGAGAAAGAAATGTTCGCGCCAGATGCGCCCGGCGAGCTGGGGGGACCTGCCTAACCCCGATATGCTGCGTCGCCCGACCATGCGTCGCGAAGCGCAGAGCACCAGCGCCCTGGAAGGCACGTTCGAGCCGCTCGAAACCGTTCTCGCTCAGGATTATGAGGTGGGCGAGGACAAAAGCGGACTGAGCGAGTCCATGCGCGAGGTGCTGAACTACCTCGATGCGGCGGAATGCGGCATAGGCCAGATTCAGTCCGGGCATCCCATAAGCCTGCACTCTCGTGCGCGAATTGCAGAAGCTTCTTGTGAAGGGCACGAAGTCCGACAATCCACAGGCCTGGGATATACGATCCACCCAAGTGTTCATCGGCCCACCCACGCGGCGCATCGAGGATGCGCGTTTCGCGCCCATGCCTCCGGGGCGAATCGGGCGGTTGCTGGTGCTGTTGCAGATGATGAGCCGAGGCCTGCTGAGCCAGCCGCTGCTGTCCGTATCCCCGTGGTTCGAGCGCCGTCGACCCGAATATCAGGACAGCTTGCTCGGTGTTTCCACGAAAGGGGATTGGGATAACTGGATACTGTTCTTCTGCCAAGACATCGAGGAATCCTGCGAGGACGCGCTGCTGCGCGTGAAGCGTCTTGTCAATGTGCGGCAGAGGTATCGCAGTCTATTGGATGAGCACAGATACAGCGGCCTGTCCGTGCAGACGGCGATGTACCTCATCGGGCAGCCCACCGTCACGGCGAGTATGTTGAAGAGAAGGTTCGGCAAGAGCCCGTCGGCCGTACAGCACGCGCTGTCTCGTCTGGTGTCCGTGGGTATACTCCGTGCGTATCCGGCCGGAAGGGGCAACCTGTATATCGCTCCGGACATCCATAAGGTGCTTGCTGCACCGCTCGGCGCGGCGATTGACGTGTCGGCGCCACTGATGTGCGAGCGTGGCGAATAGGCACAAGAAAACCTGGCGGTGGCATGACGCAGGTGCTCCCTCCCGCATTGTTTATACGGTGAAGAAGTTGCCGGGGAAGTGACGGCTCATGATGGCCGTGCGGTCGGCGTGCACCGCGGCGCATTCGAAGTCGAATGCGCGGGCGAGTTCGTCCGGTGCGGTGACGAAGCATGCGGTGGCGAGTCCATCCGCCAGCGCGGTGGGGTAGGGTCGGCCAGCCGCCGATGGCACGTAGACCCAACTCGCGGCGACATCGCGCACGGGACGGCCGTCGACCGCGTTGAGCAGATGATGCAGCTGACGGCCTGCCTCCTCACTCCAATGGCGTCGGCTGGGGGCGCTCGCGCAGAACGCCCCGTCAACGATGCTTGCGATGCCGATCGCCTCGGTTCCGGGGTTAGCGGGATCCTCCAGGGCGATGGTGACGGTGTCGCCGGTGTCGTGTCCTGACCCCTCGGCGAGTGGGGCCGGTTGAGCAGACTCGCCCGTGCGGATCAGCAGATCGCCGCCCGCGTCGATGATGTAGGGCGCGTGAGAGCCGGGGCCGGTGGCGGATTGCCGGACGGTTTCATCGCCCGCGTGCCCGTCCAATATCGCGCCGATCAGATCGGCGCAATATCCCTTGCCGAAAGCCCCGAAATCCAAGTGAACCGCGCGCTGCGTCACCAGCGTTGTGCCATGACGCTCCACATCGTTGCGCCATGTCGGGCGCCCGTGGACGGCACCGAGATGATGCTCCACATCGGGTTCCATTGTCATCGAATACCGTGCGTCATAGCCAAGCCGGATCAGATCCTCGCCCACACACGGGTCAAGCGCCCCGTCGGTCGCGGTGCAGAACGCATCGGCCAGATCGAACAGCCCGGAGGCCCAATCGGGAAAATCAAACGAGCCGCCATGCGAGGATTCGCCCATTGCGGTCACCAGCGAATCGGCGCGGAACCGTGACAGCACGGACTCGTACCCGTCGATGAACGCGTCGAGTTTCGAGCGGAAGCCGTCGTCGAGGGCCGTCGCCGACTGAATGATCATTCCGGTGCCCATCGCGCGTTCAAACGCAGTCGTATACGGCATCCGCCCATGCAATCCGCTCATGCCCCTCAGCGTAGCATTTCGCCAGCGGGGGCAGCCGCCTTAGCCTACGTTGATGCCGGAGATTTTGAGGCCTCCGGATGAGATGGGACGGTAGGGGTTCCCGCTGGAGGATGCGGTGTCCAGCCGTTGCACGCTGCCGTCGCTCAGCACCACATGATGATGGGTCAGACGGCTGGCGTTCGCGATGAAGATGGGCCAGTCGGTGGCGATGCTGCTGTTCACCGGCGTCTCCACGATCGGCGTGGCCTCGGGCGCGGGCTACCGCATCGCCGCGGTGTGCGCGGCCGTGCTGTGCGGCATCGGAGGCATCGTCTTCGCGTTCTACAACGAGCGGAAGATGTTGAATCGTCTTGATGGCTGAAGCAGGCTCTCAAAACTCGCAGATACAAGGGGAAAAACCCGAAAAACGTCTTGTATCTGTGAGTTTTGAGAGCGGCCCCTAATGGGCCACCCATACAATGACCACAATATGAGACATTTCGGCCTCAGGGGCCGCTCTATTACCGCATAAAAATTCAAAAGTCAAGACTGTTCTTTCAGGTTTTTTTTCTCTATATTGCATAGATGGTTTAGAAAGCGTTGATATGGAGAGGAATCCAATATGCGATGTCGTGCGGTAGCGCATCTTCGGGCGGTTGGATGTCGTTCGCTGGCCGTCGTCGCGGCGCTGTTCACGGTGATGGCCGTCATGTTCGCCCCGCAGGCGATGGCCGCCGACGGTTCCGCGGATTACGACACATGGGCCGACGTCGCCGCCGCGATGGACAAGCAGCTGCAGCAGGGGCAGAAGGAATACAAGGACGGCAACACCGCCGGTTCCACGTCCGACTTCATGGCCGCATACAACGAGATCTATGTGGCGTCCAACTTCACCCAGGTCGTGACCGACAACATCGGCTCCGACAAGCAGGCCTCCCAGCAGCAGGCGTTCCAAGACATTCAGGACTTGTCATATGTGACGGGCAACGAGGCGAAGATCGAACAGAGCGTGACCGCGCTCGTCTCCGACCTCGACAGCACCGCCAAGCAGCTCGACGCGAACACCAAGCTCGCCAATCCCCGCGGCTACGACAAGGCGCTGCAGGAGCAGATCGCCAAGGAGCGCAAGGTTCTGCAGTCCAAGCAGAAGAAGAACCCCGGCAAGGGCGACCGCAGCTGGACCGACGTGGCCAACGAGATGATGCCGATCCTCGACAAGGCCTACAAGTCGTACGCGGGCGGCGACGGCGCGAAGGGCGCTACCCTCGTCAACGACGCCTACTACCAGTACTACGAGAAGCTCGGCTTCGAGAAGAACGTGATGAACGCCATCAGCGGCGACCGCGTCTCGCAGGTCGAGTACCAGTTCAAGATGTGCCGCAAGTCGATGAACACAGGCGCCTCGTTCAAAGACACCAAGAAGCTCGTCGACGATTTGAAGGCCATGCTGGTCGAGGACGCCGGCAAGCTCGACGGCGGTGCCGCCGACAAGGAAGGCAGCTTCACCAAGTTCATCACCAGCTCGGTCGGCCAGGCGTTCCTGATTCTGATTCGTGAGGGTCTTGAGGCGCTGCTGGTGGTCGCGGCCGTGGTGGCGTACCTTGTCAAGTCCGGCAACAAGCGTTTCACCAAGTGGATCTATGTGGGCGTGCTCGCCGGTCTTGCCGGCGCAGGCGTGGTCGCGGTCATCTTCGTGCTCGCGTTCGGCGGGTCCGGCCCGATTCAGGAGATCATGGAAGGCGTGTGCGCCCTGATTGCCATGGCCATGCTGCTATGGACCAGCAATTGGATGCTCAACAAGTCCAGCGTCGAGGCATGGAACCGGTACATCAAGGAGAAGACCGAAGCCGCGGTGGCCTCCGTCTCCTCACAGGTCGATGCCGGCGAAAAAGTCGCGTCCCGTACGGTGATCTCGCTCGCCATGCTGAGCTTCCTCGCCGTGTTCCGTGAAGGCGCCGAGACGGTGATCTTCTACCAGTCGATTTACACGATGAGCCGCGATACGCATGGCATGGTGATTGGTGCCGTCGCAGCCGCAGTGGTGCTGCTGGTCATCTTCTTCGTGATTCGCTTCACGTCGGTGAAGATTCCGATCGGACCGTTCTTCCTGGTCACGTCGATCCTGATGTCGGTGCTGGTGGTCGTGTTCGCCGGCGGCGGCGTGCACTCGCTGATCGAGGGCGACGCACTCCCGGCAACGTATCTGCAAGGCGTTCCGACGAACGACTGGATCGGCTTCTACCCGTACGTCGAATGCATCATCGCCCAGGTGATTGCGGCCATCGCGGTGATCGCCCTGTTCGTGGTCGGCTTCATCAAGCAGCGCAAGGCGAAGGCCAAGGCTGCCGTGACGGCCGGTGCCCCGAACAATCAACCCAACAATCTGTGAATACCATTCACTACACAACAAAGGAAATAGAGAAATGATGAAGAACAAGAAGATCGCCGCCCTGCTCGGCGTGCTGCTGGCCGGTTCCATGGCCTTCTCGCTGTCCGCGTGCGGTTCCACCAACAATGCTTCCGACAACAAGTCTTCGGGCAGCTCCTCTCAGTCCAGCGACAAGAAGGACAACTCCAGCTCCAGCTCCGGCGCAGGCTTTGAAGAGGTCCCGGTCGGCCCGTCCGGCACCGCCGAGGAGCAGGACAAGGACGCTGGCCCGCTGACCGTCGGCGCCGTGTACTTCCAGCCGATTGACATGGAGCCCGCCTCCATGGGCCTGAAGGCCGCTGATTCGAGCTTCCACCTCGAAGCCGACATCCACGCCAACCAGAAGGGTACCGAGCTGGGCTACGGCAAGGGCGACTTCGTCCCCGAGCTGACCGTGAACTACACGATCATCGACAAGTCCACCGGCAAGGAAGTCGAAGGCGGCAAGGCCACCTCCGGTACCTTCATGCAGATGAACGCCTCCGACGGCCCGCACTACGGCGCCAACGTCAAGCTCGACAAAGCCGGCACCTACCAGCTGAAGCTGTCGATCGAATCCCCGGCCAAGAAGGGCTGGATGCTGCACGTCGATCCCGAGACCGGCGTCAAGGGTCGCTTCTGGACCGAGCCGATCGAGGTCACCTTCGACAACTGGGAATACACCCCGCGTCAGTGGTGATTGACATTGCCTGAGTGAAATGCTCCTCTCTGCCCGAGAGGAGCTTTCGCTGTTTTTATGACGGAATGAACGGAACATAATAGACGGAACAAGGAAAGGGTGCGAATGCTCGAACAGTTCGTAGCGGTGATGCCGGGCACGCTGGGGCCCGCGTTGCTGGTCATGTGCATGAGTGTGATGCTGACCGTCGGCGAGGGGCGTGACAAACCGATCAGCTCCCGATGGCGTCTGTGGGGAATCCTCATCGGATTGGTGGCGGCGATCGTGTTCGCCGGACTGCGTGCATCCGCGGTGATTAACCAGCGTACATTCATCAACTACCCGGTGCTGTGGTGCTGCGTGGTCATCGACCTCCTGCTGATCGTGTTGGTGTTCGTGAACCGACTGATCACCCGCAATTGGCATCGGCACGCCGCGGTGATGCATCTCGCCAATCTGGTGGCGGCGTTGGGCATCGCGCTCACCGTGTTCTATGCGCTGCCGGACGTGATCCTGCAGCTGACCATCTGGGTCGAGCCGGGAGACCCGATCTTCACGTCCGATATGCTGCTGCGTGCGCTCGGCTTTGTGCTGGGCATCATCGCGTCCGCGGTCATCGCCGCGATCTTCCGCACGATGCGTTCGACGGCGGTCCGTCCGGCGTTCCTGTCCGCGGTGCTGGTGGTGCTGGTGATCCAGCTGATGCAGCATCTGACCGGCCTGCTGCAGATCATGCAGGCCCGCACGCTGCGGTTCCCGCACATCGCGTTCGTGATGCTCGCCTGGCTGATCAACAACAAGTCCGGTTTGATTATGGCCCAAGCGTTCATATTCCTGATTCCCGCCGTCGCCTCGGTGGTGGCCGGCTTGCGTATGCCGGTTTCTGCGAAGCGACTCGCGGCCGACGTCAATGCGGCCACGGTGCGCAAGCACAAGGCGTTCCGGCGCCGTGCGATCGCCGCCGCCGCATGGAGCGTGGTGGCGATGATCGGCGTTACCGCGACGCTGACCTTGGGCGTGGCCGCAATCAACCAGCAGCCGACTCTCTCGCCGCCGGAAGCGTATTCGCTCAAGGACGGCGTGGCCACGATCCCGTTCAGCCAGGTCGAGGACGGCCATTTGCACCGCTTCGAATACAAGGCCAAGGACGGCACCGTGATGCGCTTCATCATCATCAAGAAGAACGGCGGCGCGTACGGCATCGGCCTCGACGCCTGCGAGAACTGCGGCGACGCCGGATACTACGAGAAGGACGGCAAGATCATCTGCAAGAAGTGTGAGGTGGCCATCAACCTGGCGACCATCGGCTTCAAGGGCGGGTGCAACCCGATCCCGTTCCCGTACAAGACCGGTAGCGGCAAGATCACCATTCAGACCGCCGACCTGGACGCGCTGAGCGCCCACTTCCAGTAAGGCAGGAAGGGGTTTAGACCATGTTCTTTCTGAGAATGATCAGGCGCTCGTTCACCCGCCAGTTACGCAGGCGCCTGCTGATCGCGCTGACCGTGTGCCTGTCGGCCACGGTGTCGGTGTCGATGCTGGGCGTCGTGTTCGACGTGGGCGACAAGCTCAACGCCGAGCTGAGCACATATGGCTCGAACATCACCGTGCAGCCGAAGTCCGATGCGGTGGTGTCCGACCTGTACAACATGGAGGGCGGCCCGCAGTCCGGCGCGGACCCGACCTCGTTCCTGAAGGAGTCCGACGCGGCGAAGATCAAGACGATTTTTTGGGCGTTCAACATCACGAATTTCGCGCCGCAACTCAACGTCCACGCGCAGGTGAACGGCACGGCGGCGGCGGTAGTCGGCACGTGGTTCAACAAGACGCTGAAGCTCGCGTCGGGCGAGACCACCGTCGTGGGCGTCGACGGCATGCGCTCATGGTGGAAGCTCGACGGCAGCTGGCCGAAGGATGACACCGATCAGGGCGTGATCGGCACGACGCTCGCGCAGCAGCTCGGCGTGGGACGCGGCGATACGGTCACCTTGCGCAAGACCACGGCGGCCGGGAACACGCACGAACAGAAGATTCGCATCACCGGCGTCTACGATTCCGGCGACGACGACAACAGTGCCATCTACATCTCCTCGTCGGTGGCACAGGTGCTGTCGGATCTGCCGGACTCCGTCGACAAGATCGAGGTGAAGGCGCTGACAACGCCGGAGAACGATCTGGCGCGCAAGGCGGCCCAGAACCCCGCCGCGCTCAGCCAAGACGAGTGGGAGACCTGGTATTGCACGGCATACCCCAGCTCAATCGCCTATCAGATCGAGGAGGTCATTCCCGGCGCGGTCGCCAAGCAGGTGCGGCAGGTCGCCGCGCTGCAGGGCAACGTGCTGCAGAAGACCCAGGCCGTGATGATCCTGATGACGGTGCTGAGCCTGCTCGCCGCGGCCGTGGCAGTGGCCAACCTGATGGTCGCCTCGATCGGCGAGCGGTCGAGCGAACTGGCCCTGCTCAAGGCGATCGGTGCGACCGATGGCGCGGTGTCGCGCCTGATGATGGCGGAGACCGCGGCGATCTCGCTTCTGGGAGCCATCGTCGGCGCCGCTTTGGGCTCGGGCGTGGCGCAGATCATCGGGCAGGTGGTGTTCGGTTCGGGCATCACCATGCGCCCGATGGTGTTCGTGCTGGTGTTCGTGCTGCTGGCGCTGACCGTGCTGCTGGCATCGGCGTCGTCGATTCGCTCAATTCTGAGCCTCAAGCCGGCGGAGGTGCTGCATGGACGCTGATCGTAAGACGATGATGAAGGAGGCGTGCTGAGATGACCAATACCGGTATGTTCTTCAGGATGCTGTTGAGTGCGGTGTTCCGCAGGCGGTCTCGCGCGGTCATGGCCGTGGTGGCGTCGCTGGTCGGCGCCGCTACGCTGTTCTGTCTGGCGATGATCTGCATCGCCGTGCCGCAGCAGATGAATCAGGAGATGCGAGCCTATGGCGCCAACCTGATCGTGACGCCGCTCGCCGATTCGGAGAACAGCAAGTCCGGCATCGATGACGCGATGGTCGAGCACACCACGCAGATGGTGAGCGCCAAGGGCTCGGAAAAGCACGCCACGTACCGTTACGAGAACGTGCGCGTCAACGCGGCCCCGTACGTGATGGCCGGCGTCAACCCCGCGCAGGTCAGGAACCTCAACCATCATTGGGTCGTCGACGGCTCCTGGCCGTCCACGGGCAAGGTGCTGGTCGGCCGGGACGTCGCCGATGCGATGGGCTTGAAGGTCGGCGGCAGCATCACCATCGGCTACCGCGCATCAGACAACGCCGCGTCCTCGGGACAGGCGAGCCAGTCCGGTACTGACGGCACCGATGGCACGGCGCAGTCCGGCACTGACGGCACGTCAGACGGCCAGACCTCGTCCGGCTCCACCGGCGCCCAGCAGACCCAGAATGGCCACGTCTCCAGCGACATCATGGACACGTCCGGCACCGAGTTCCGTGTGGCCGGCATCGTTGACACCGGCGGCAGCGAGGATTCGATCATCTACGCGCTGGCCGGCGACGTGGACAAGCTCACCGGCTCCACGCGCGGCGTGGACGTCATCGAATACTCGTCGGGCGCCTCGGACCTCACCGCGCTGGTCAACAGCATCAACGATATGACGTCGATGCATGTCAAGGCGCAGCAGGTCACCAAGATCACCGCTTCCGACACGCGCGTCATCACGATGCTGCAGACGCTGTTCTGGATCGTGTCGCTGGTTGTGCTGGTGTTCACGCTGGTCGGCGTCGGCACCACGATCAGCTCCATCGTCTCGCAGCGGCGCAACGAGATCGGTCTGCGCAAGGCGCTCGGCGCGAGCTCGCATGCCATCGGCGTCGAGTTCTATGTGGAATCGGCGGTGTATGGCCTGCTCGGCGGCCTGCTTGGCACTGTGACAGGCTATGGCATGGCCCGCTGGCTGTGCGCCACCGTGTTTGAGCGTTCCATCGGTTTCAACTGGTGGCTCGCCGTCGTGTCGGTGGTGTTCAGCGCGCTGGTCGCCGTCGTCGCATCCATCCCCCCGGTGCATCGCGCCACGCGCATCGACCCCGCGGTCGTGCTGCGCGAGGAATAGTTGGAATAGTTAAGGAATAATCATGGATATGCTGCTTGAACTCGATCATATTTCCAAGATCTACGGCGACCTGCATGCGGTCGATGATCTGAGCCTGACCGTTCCGCAGGGCGAATGGCTGGCCATCGTCGGCTCGTCGGGTTCCGGCAAGACGACGCTGATGAACATGATCGGCTGCATGGACACGCCGAGCAAGGGCTCCGTTTCGCTGGAGGGCCGCAAGCTGGAGGATCTGAACGCCGGCCAGCTCGCCGACGTGCGCAAGAACCTGATCGGCCTGGTGTTCCAGAAGTTCTATCTGGTGCCGCACCTGACGGCCGTCGAGAACGTGATGGTCGCGCAGTACTACCATTCGGTCGTCGACGAGAAGCAGGCCCTTGAGGCGTTGAAGAAGGTCGGTCTGAAGGACCGCGCCCACCATCTGCCGAGCCAGCTGTCCGGCGGCGAGCAGCAGCGCGTGTGCGTCGCGCGTGCGCTGATCAACAACCCGAAGCTGATTCTCGCCGATGAGCCCACCGGCAACCTGGACGAGAAGAACGAGAAGATCGTCCTCGACCTGTTCCGCCAGCTGCATGAACAGGGCACCACGGTCATCGTGGTCACCCATGACGCTCTCGTGGCGAGTTGCGCCCAGCGTGAAATCATGCTCAACCACGGCGTGCTCGTGGGCGAGAAGTGGAATGATAAAAATGCACGTGATGCGTACGTAGCGGCCGGTGGCAAGCCTGCGTCCACCGGTTCTGACGCCGAAGGTGCGCAGCATGGCGATTCTTCCATTGATTTCATTGATCCTACCAAGGCGGCGAAGACAGGTGGTGACCATGAGTGACGGTAGCGCTCTGCAGCATGACGGGCTTGCGGACGGCGGTTCCCCGTCGAAATCCCGCACGCTGAAGAGCGTGACGGTGGCGGCCGCGGGACTGATCGCGGCGACCACGTTGCTGGCCGGTTGCGGCGAGCCCAAGGCCGCGCCGATGAACGACGAGTATGCTGGCAATTCCGGCGAGACCGAGAAGTCGCAGGAGAGCGAGTCCCAGTCATCGAGCGGCTCCGACAGCTCCTCCAAGCGCAAGTCCACGACCTCCGACAAGAAGGACACCGGCAACTACAAGGACGGCACCTATTCGATCAACGGCCAGTACGGGCCGGTCGGAGAGGATTCCATCGACGTGCACCTGACCATCGCCGACCAGAAGGTCGAGAAGGTCGAGATCGTGGGGCATCCGTTCACGACGATCTCCAAGAACCACCAGAATGACTTCGCCGAGGCAATCAATGGCGTGGTCGATGGCAAGCCGCTCAAGGACCTGAAGGTCGACAAGGTGGCCGGAGCCAGCTGGACGTCGGACGCCTTCAACAAGGCGTTGGAGGTCGCGCGGCAGGAGGCCTCGATTCAATAATCGCATGTCGGTTCGTATGGCGCTTGGGTGGCATGGCATGTCGCCCAAGCGCCATTGTCGTATAAAGGGTGCCGAGGCGCACGATATTACGATTATCATGTACGATTGTACATGTTGTTATTCGAATAACCGTGTGTTGTGCGATAAAATCATGATGTCATGGGATGCGGTGTCTCTGGCGGTGATGGGGGCCGCTGCATCGGGCGGAATCAGACGGTAGGAGGAATGATGGCTCAGGATTACCGCGAATTGGCCACGACTCTCAGAGGCCGTATCGATGCCGGTGAGTTCCGGCAGACCGGGAAGCTGCCCACCGAGGACCAGCTGATAGAGGAGTACCAGACCACGAGGTACCGCGTGCGCAATGCCATCGCGGTGCTCGCCGAGGCCGGCGACGTGTTCCCGGTGCGGGGCAGCGGCGTGTTCGTGCGCGAGGACCGTGAGGGCGATTACCTGTCGATCGGCACCACGCGCGGCATTTCCGCGGAGTACCCGCATCGCAAGGTGACGTCCGTGGTGCAGGAGTTGTCGCTGCTGCAGGCCGACTCCGTGCTGGCCAAGCGCATGCACTGCGCCGAGGGTGATCAGGTGTGGCGTGTCGTGCGTCTGCGGCAGGTCGACGGCAATCCGCTGGCATATGAGACGGCGTGGTATCTCGAGGAATTCGTGCCGTTCATCAATGAGCAGATCGCCGAGGGGTCGCTGTTCGGGTACGCGCGCAACGACCTCGGTCTGAATTTCGGCTTCGTCGACAAGGTGCTGTACGCGGGCAAGCTGGAGGCGGACGCGGCCCGGGTGCTTGGTCTGAACGAGGGTGATCCCGCGCTGTACCTTGAGGATGACTCGTTCCTGACCAACGGCCGTCTGTTCAACTCCTCGTTCATCGCATACCATTACGTCAACGCGAGGTTCTTCACGATGACCTCGATGCGCTGACGCACGGCAGCCGGCTCCGCTCGTAAGGCCGCATGGCCGCCACGACCATCGACGAAAGGCGGACGACGATGTCCAAGATCATCCTGTTGGACGTGGACGGCACACTGGTCGACTACGACAACAACCTGCCGGACTCGGCCGTGAGGGTCATCCGCGCGGCCTTGAATTCTATCTGGAAAGCAACAACGGCCTGTTCGCCAGCGAGGGCTTCGAGGAGGGCGCGCTCGACGCCATCCGCGAGTATTCCGCCCGCAAGGGCAAGGAGAACGTCAATCGCCTGACCGTGCGCGAGGCGTTCCCCGACATGATCTTCGACGGTGAGCTGTACCGGCACGACGTGAACAAGATCAGCTACGTGCTCGGCTCGTACCGGGACTTCCTCGACACCCGCGGGCGTTTCCCCGACCTCGAATCGGGCACGTGGGGCGGTAGGGGAGCGACGGCGCTGTTCGGCGATCTCGGAGTCAAGGGCATCACCAAGGCCCATGCGATTGACCGGCTGCTCGCGCATCTCGGCGCGAATCGGCAGGACACCGTCGCGTTCGGCGACGCGGCCGTCGACATCCCGATGCTGGAGTACTGCGCGGTCGGCGTGGCGATGGGCAACGGGTCGGAGGACATCAAGGCGATGGCCGGCATCGTCGCCGGCGATGTGGAGGAGGACGGGCTCGCCCGCGCTTTCGAACGGCTCGGCCTGATGTGAGCCGTCGAAGTAAAAACGATTAATTTATTCGAATAAATTTTGACCACCGGCGTGTCGCAATCTTGACCAGTGAGCGCTGACAATGGCTGAATTATGCCGATAATCGGTGTAATAACAGCGATGTGACCATATTTGACAGGATTTCCATAATCCGTATACTAAAAGCACAAGTTATTCGAACAACAAAAAGTATATCGAATAACTGAAGGCTGAAAAGCCGTGCTGGAAGTACAACAGAAGATGCGGACTACGAAGTCCGCAGATGTCCAAGGAAGGACTCCTGTGATGAAGGAAAGGTTCACCAACGTCGCGCAAAAGACGCTTGACGTGTTCGTGAAATTCGCGAGCACCAAAGCCATCACCGCGCTCAAGGACGGCTTCGTGCTGTCCATGCCGATCACGCTCGTCGGCTCGATCTTCCTGCTGATCGCAAACCTGCCGATCACCGGCTACACCGATTTCATGGCCCGGATCTTCGGCAGCGATTGGAATCTGGGTCTCAACCAGATCAACAACTCCACGTTCAACGTGCTCGCGATGGTCATCGCCGTCGGCATCGGCTACTCCTACGCCCGCAACGAGAAGATGGACGGCATCTCCTGCGGCATCCTGACGCTGGTCTCGTTCCTCATCGTCTCGCCCTCCACGCTGACGGTCACCAGCGACACCATCAAGGCGCTGGGCGGCGACACCGCCACCATCTCCAACGTCCTGCCGAACACGTGGATGGGCGGCAACGGCATCATCTCCGCCATCATCATGGGCCTGATCGGCTCGTGGGTCTACACCACCTGCATCAAGAAGAACCTGCGCATCAAGATGCCCGACGCCGTGCCCGAAGGCGTATCGAACGCCTTCTCCGCGATGATCCCCGGCTTCTTCATCATGTGCTACTCCGCGATCATCTACCAGGTGTGCCAGGTCTTCGGCGGCGTTTCGCTGACCGAGCTCATCTTCAAGATCATCCAGACCCCGATGCAGGGCCTGACCGACAACTGGGCCGGTGCCATCATCATCGTGCTGCTCATGTCGCTGCTGTTCTGGTGCGGTCTGCACGGTCCGAACATCGTCTCCGGCATCATCTACCCGGTGCTCACCGCCAACTCGCTGGTCAACCAGAACCTCATGGACCAGGGCATCAAGGCCACGCAGGCCAACGGCGGCCACTATCTGGTGCCGCAGCTCATCGACTGCTTCTGCAAGTTCGGCGGCGTCGGCCTGACCCTCGGCTTCATCGTCGCGGCGCTGCTGGTCGCCAAGTCCGCCCAGGTGCGCGAGCTGTCCAAGCTGTCGCTCGTCCCCGGCATCTTCAACGTGAACGAGCCCATGATCTTCGGCCTGCCGATCGTCTACAACCCGATCATGCTCATCCCGTTCATTTGCGCCCCGCTGGTCGCCGTGATCCTCACCTACGGTGCCATGGTCATCGGCTTCCTGCCCGCCTTCGGCGCCATGCAGGTGCCGTGGACCACGCCGCCGATCATCTCCGGCTTCCTGCTCGGCGGATGGCAGGGCGTGGTGATCCAGGTGCTGATCTTCGCGGCCTCCATCGCCATCTGGTTCCCGTTCGTCAAGATGCAGGACAAGATCTGCCTCAAGCAGGAGCAGGACGCCGCGGCCGAGTAACCGTCAGGCCGCCGGACGGCCACTGCGGCCGGCGACCGGTCCGCACGACACAACTTCAACCCAACCCCCTCAACAAGCCAACAAGTCAACAGCGTGGCCGCAAGGCCGCACCCCACGAAAGGAAACCATCATGCATATCGTCCTTTGCTGCAACCAGGGAATGTCCACCTCCATGCTCGTCAAGAAGATGCGCGAAGCCGCCGCCAAGAACGGTGTCGACGTGCAGATCGACGCCTACCCGATCTCCGAGATCGAGGAGAAGGCTCCCGACGCGGCCGTCATCCTGCTCGGACCGCAGGTGCGCTTCGAACTGAACCGTGTCAAGGGCCTGTTCCCGAACATCCCGGTCGAATCCATCAACCCGCAGGACTACGGCCTGGTGCGCGGCGAGAACGTGCTCAACCACGCGATCGAGCTCGCCGGCAAGTGATCTCCCTATCCCGGCGTCGTCCGATACGACGGCGCTGGGCATTCCCTCCCTCATTCCCCATCACCCAACCCCACGAATGACCGTCCGCCGCGAGCCGGTGACCGGCGCGGCGAACACCGACGAAAGGACAGTCCAATGGCGGACGCACCCGAAACCCTTGACATGGAAGTGCTGTGCATGCAGATGATCGTCGCTGCCGGCTCCGCGAAATCCGATTACATGGAAGCGCTGCAGGCCGTCAAGGCCGGCGACTATGAGACCGCCGCCGCGAAGATGAAGTCCGGCGACGAGCAGTACGCGGCCGGCCACGAACAGCACGCGAAGCTGGTGCAGCAGGAGGCGGCCGGCGCCCCGGTCACGATGTCGCTGCTGCTCACCCACGTCGAAGACCAGATGATGTCGACCGAGACCGTGAAGCTCATGGTCACCGAGCTCATCGACCTGTATCGAAAGCTCAACGGCTGAGGGCCTTCGGCGCACGACACGCATATCACGTACGGCAAACACAAGTAAAGGAACAAGCATCATGGGATTTCCCGAGAATTTCCTCTGGGGCGGCGCGGTCGCCGCACATCAGCTTGAAGGCGCATGGGACGTGGACGGCCGCGGCCCGAGCATCTGCGACGTACTCACCGGCGGGGCGGCTGGCGTGGCCCGCAAGATCACCGACGGCGTGATCGACGGGCTCAACTACCCGAACCACCGCGGCATCGACTATTATCACACCTTCCGCGAGGACGATGCGCTGTTCCGGGAAATGGGCTTCAAGTGCTTCCGCACATCCATCTCCTGGTCCCGCATTTTTCCGAACGGCGACGAAGAGGAGCCGAACGAGGCCGGACTCAAGTTCTACGAAGAGCTGTTCTCCGACTACCGCGCCAAGGGCATGGAGCCGGTCGTCACCCTCTCCCACTTCGAAATGCCCCTGCACCTGGCCAAGATGGGCGGCTTCACCAACCGCAAGGTCGTCGACTGCTTCGTGCGCTTCGCCACCACGGTGATGGAGCGCTACAAGGACCTGGTGACCTACTGGCTGACCTTCAACGAGGTCGACAACCAGATGAACATGCACACGCCGATCTTCCCGTACACGAACTCCGGCATCATCCCCAACCCGGACGACACCCCGCACGAGGTGGAGCAGAAGGTCTGGCAGGCGATTCACAACGAGTTCGTCGCCGCGGCCATCGCGGTCAAGCGAGGACGCGAGATCAACCCGGACTTCCAGATCGGCTGCATGCTCTCCTTCGTGCCGATCTATCCGGAGACCTGCCGCCCGGACGACGTCATGCTCGCCCAGGAGCAGATGCGCAAGCGTTACCTGTTCGGCGACGTGTACGTGCACGGCGAGTATCCGCGCTACCTGCTCAAGTGGTGGGAGCGTGACGGCATCGACATCGCAATGGAGCCGGGCGACCTCGACGCCATCAAGGACGGCATCGTCGACTACATCTCCCTGAGCTACTACATGTCCGTAGCCGTCAGCTCGCAGGGCTCCACGCTCGACGCGATGGAGCACGGCCTCGACGGGCTGGTGCCCAACCCGTACATCAAGGCCACCGACTGGGGCTGGCAGATCGATCCGGTCGGCCTGCGCTACTCGCTGTGCGAGATGTACGAGCGCTGGAACAAGCCGCTGTTCATCGTCGAGAACGGCGTGGGCATGTACGAGACGCCCGACGAGAACGGCTACATCGCCGACGACTCGCGCATCGAATACCTCAAGAGCCACATCGCCGAGGTCAAGAAGGCCATCGACCTGGACGGCGTGCCCGTCATGGGCTACACGGTCTGGGGCTGCATCGACGTGGTGAGCTTCACCACCGGCGAGATGAAGAAGCGCTACGGCCTGATCTACGTGGACGGCGACGATGAAGGCCACGGCTCGTACAAGCGCAGCCGCAAGAAGTCCTTCGGCTGGTACCAGCACGTCATCGCCACCAACGGCGAGGAGCTGTAAACCCGAATCCCGCCGCGCGCGAGCAGGCGCGGCGGGATGGCGTTACGCTCGGCGACCTGGTGCCTGGCAGCAAGGGTACGTTCTTCGCGCTGCCGGAGCTGGGCATCACCTATGAGCAGGTGCGTGACGTGGTCGGGATGACCTGGACGTAGTTCGCGGCTCGATGGGCATGTTCGCGCCGGAGAACGGCGAGACGATGTGCAAGGGCGTCAGCAAGGGCGAGGGACTGCGTTTCGCTGCGGCCACCATGGGCGTGCCGCTCGCCGACACGGTGGCGATCGGCGACAGCGACAATGACCTGACCATGATCGAGGTGGCCGGCATCGGCATCGCGATGGGCAACGGGGAGCAGTGCGCCAAAGACGCCGCCGATTGGGTCGCCGATGCGGTGGACGCGAGCGGCCTCGCGCACGCCTTCGAGCGGCTGGGCGTGGTGTAGCAGCCCCAGCCCGCGCACGGCACGGCTTTCCGGCAAGGAGCGTAATCCATCTGACTGTATTACGATGGAACATGATTCGTACACCGACGTCGGAGGTATCGCCGTTATGACATCCAAGCAGAACAACTATCTGCGCGAGCGTGAAAAAGCCAATGCGCGCTCGCCATTCTCCAAACGAACGCCGGAACGTGTGATCATGTGCGCCGGTGCCGTGTATTCGGTCGGCATGGCCATCTTCTTCGCGCTGTCGTACTTCGGCGTGATTTCCAGTACGTCCGAGGCCGCCCGGACGTCGGCTCAGGCCGTGACCGCGCTGAGCCGCAACAGCAGCAACACGGCGCTCATCATCCTGTACGCCATCGTGACGGCGGGAGTCGCCGCGGTGACCATATATATGGCCGTGAAGCACATGCAGCCCGGTCCGCGGTTCAAATGGACGGTCGGCTGGATGATCTTCGTGATGGTCTTCTCGCTGTTCACCGCTGACATGGTGGGGCTGATCGCGTTCGGCGTGGCCTTCGGCATGTACATGACACGCGATTGGCAGCTGCTGCGTGCCGTCAACGCCGCGAACGCCGGCAAACGCTCGTCGAAGCGCTGATACATGGCCTCTGACACGACCAGTCAGCGTCGCGACGGGCAGGAGCTCGCCGCGGACGTCGACGCACTCGCCAACCAGGCGGTACTCGCCGACGTCGAACAAGAAGCGAAAAGCCACTCCGGCAAGGATGCCGCGGACAGGCGGCTGCCGCTGATCGCCCGCATCTACGGCGTGCTCGTGCTGCTGCAGGGCGTCATCACTCTCCCCGTCATCGTGCTGATGGCGGGATATTCGGTGCATGAGATTCTCGACGGCCGTGTGACCGTCGACGTGCTGAACCTGACATTCATCCTCACATGCGCCCAGACGGTGGTCTCCAGTGCCAACGCGGCATGCCTGACCGTGCTGGGCGTGCTGCTGATCCGCAACCGACGGCGGTATTCCGCCTGGTGGTCGTATATCGTCATGATGGTGACGTTCGCCGAGGGACTGCTGTCGCTCGCATTGGACGGGTTGGGCGCGAATCTGCTCGTGCCGTCCATCCAGATGATCATACTGGTCGCGCTCGCCATAACCCTTGACCCGACTCTGCTGGAGGAACGGCGGCTGCAGCGCGCGCTCAAGCGCATGGATGAGCGCGACGAATACGAGGCGGCGCTCGCCAAGGGCATGGTCGGCCGCGACATGAGCGGCAAGGGCTATATCTCGCTGGATTTCTTCAACCTGTTCTGGATTTTCGTCATCGGCTGCATGATCGGGCTGGTGGTCGAGACGATATATCACTGGTATTACTACGGCGAATATCAGGATCGCGCTGGCATGCTGTGGGGGCCGTTCTCGCCGATCTACGGGTTCGGCGCCGGATTCATGACGATTCTGCTCAACCGGCTGTGGCGCTCGAACTGGGTGCTGATCTTCTTCTCCAGCGCTCTGATCGGCGGCGTGTTCGAGTACTGCTCCAGCTGGTTCATGGAGGTCGCGTTCGGTATCAAGGCCTGGGATTACACGGGCGAATGGCTGTCGATAGGCGGTCGCACCTCCGGCAAGTACATGGTGTTCTGGGGGATTATGGGACTTGCCTGGATCAAGTTCGTGCTGCCGTACCTGCTGAAGTTCATCAACCTGATTCCGTGGAAGGTACGGTATTCGCTGACCGCCGTGGTGTTCGTGCTGCTGTTCATCGACGGCATGATGACATTGATGGCGTTCGACTGCTGGTACGGGCGCATGGCGGGGCATGCGCTGGATTCGCCGATCACGCAGTTCTTCGCCGACCATTTCGGCAACGATTTCATGGCGAACCGGTTCCAGACCATGTCCATCGACCCGTCCAGGGCAGGGCGCATGTAGGTCGTGGGCCGTGCGCGGGCGGGGCTGTGCCGAGCCGGGCCGTGCCGGGCCGGGGCGGGCGGAGTGCAAGACCGCCCGAAGTCCTACACTGGTGCACCGGAAGCGCCTGGAGAAGGCGCGGGAAGGGTGGCAATGTCCAGCAAACTGGTGTTTCTCGATATCGATGGCACATTGGCCGACGAACGGCATGAAGTGCCGATCTCCGCGCAGGAGGCATGCAAGGCAGCCCGGTCGCGCGGCCACAAGCTGTTCATCTGCACCGGACGCTCGATGCCGAAGATCGAACGCGGCATTCTCGATCTCGGATTCGACGGCGTGATCTCGGTGGCCGGAGCGCAGGCGGACGTCAACGGGCGGGTGCTGTTCCGGCATGACATCGCGCCCGAGGCGATCGACGCCGCAACCGCGTATTTCGAACGGCACGGCATCGAGAACTACCAGTGGCAGGGCGCGGACGGCATGTACATCTCGCGCGGGTATGCGCGGCATCTTGAATCCAAGGGGTCGGCCGTGTGGAGGAACGGTCAGTTCGCGCGGTACTGGCATCTGATCGACGACATCGCGGTGCCGGATGGTTCCACGCTGGGGCATGTCATCCATGCGAGCAAGGGATCGTATTTCTCCGGAGCGGATCCCGATGTGAGTTTTGATGACGTATCGCGTGACTTGGGGGAGTGGTTCACGCTGGTTCACGGCTCGTACGATGATATTTCGCCCAACAACGGCGAGTTGCTCATCAACGGCGTCGACAAGGGCACGGCCCTGTGCGATGTGGCGAAGGACCTCGGCTACAGCATCGCCGACACAATCGCGATTGGCGACAGCGACAACGACACCGCGATGCTCAAGGCCGCGGGCACGTCCGTGGCGATGGGCAACGCCACTCACGGCATCGAGTGTTTCTGCGACATGACCACCACCGACATCCACGACGACGGTATCGCCAACGCCTTCGTCACCCTAGGCCTGATCTGATTCAGCGCGTCGCGGGGCGACTGCTGTCTTGCCTCCCCCCCCGCTGGCGGGCTGAGCCGTTAAGCAAACAGCGGAGCTGTTTGTAGGCGAAGTCGAGCTGACAGGCGAGCAGCAGAATGGTCGTGCGCAGCACATCCGTAGTTGCAGGGCCCGGAGGGCTGCCGCGTAGGGACTGTGCCATCTTTTGCCCCCCCCGCTGGCGGGGGCTGTCGCGTAGCGACTGGGGGTGGTCGTCAGTCAGCGCGCGCAAGATGCCGCCTGCGCGCAACGCCGTACTGGACATTGTCCGGTGTTCGCGTGTATCTTGGTAATGTTGCCCCTTTAGCTCAACGGTTAGAGCAGCGTCCTTTTAAGTCGTGGGTTGTGGGTTCGAATCCCACAGGGGGCACGGTTAAGTCCTTGGAAATCGGCGTTTCCGGGGACTTTTTGCTTGCCATTGACTTTCGACCCTAGTAGGGGCCTGATGGGAGGTGCTTCCTTCCGTCGATTCATTGCTCGTGTTGAAATCCAACATTCGGATATCATGAAAATTACCAATACCCGCCTGAAGCCGTGACTGCTGCTCTTACATGTGGCGGATTTTTTCATCTGCGATATCAGAGGGGAGTGTGGCGATGGCGTCCATTACCGTACATCCAGCCACGCTCCGGTGGCTGTAGCACATAGAGATGGTCTTGCCGAGCTTCCTCAATGGCTAAATGCGGATGCTCCGTTGGACTTGTCTTTTACCAAGCTATCCACGATTGGTTCTGCGTTGCAGATGCCGTTTGGTGCGTTGGTGCGTTCCGTGGTTCCTGAAGCTCGTGAAGACGAGCTGATTAGATATCGGACGATTAACAATCAGGGAGTCGAAGCGAGCCGGAATCTTCGAGATACGATTGTTACTTCAAGGATTTCATGGCTCCGAACGCAGGGGATCGCCATTTCCGTGTCTTCCGGGTGCCGGCCAGTGTCTTTCAAGTACCGGTCGGCGGCGACGGGAGACCGCTCGCCGACGTCCTTCGTGGCGAACGGGCTCCGATGGATGCGCTCCATCGCCGGCCCGAAGCAGCATGCCCAAACGTTTGGCAACGTATAGGAGTGTCGGAACACGACGGAAGACAGGCCGGGGCCGGACCCCGGTCACGGAACCGCCTCCGCGCGTGGGAGCGGGCCCGACGATTCATGGGAACGGCCGTCCGCCCGTCGTTCCTGACGGACCGCCGAGACGATATGGGGGTGGCGTCCTTCAGAAACGCGGCGTGTCGGAAAGGAAGGGGCAAAGGGGCGGGGGGGGGGTGATGTCATGGCTGCCGTCCGCGGCAAAGGAATCCCGGCTTCGTACGGCGGAGAGGGGGGGGTGGCGCGTCGGGTGGAAGACGTCCCTCGTCGTCGTTCCGCGTTATTCTGCCTTCCACAGTGAGGGAACCAAGCCGATCCGTCCGGAGGGAGGTGCGCATGCCGGCATCGTCGAAGACCATCGTCCGTGGTTGGGGAGCCGTCCTGGGCCTGGAGGACGTCCGGAAGGCTTGCGACGCGCGCCGCCGGGCGTCGTTCAGGGGAAGGCTGCTGTCCGTCGTGTCCGTCGCGCTCGTCGTGTCGGGGCTGGTGGTGGTGTCCGTGCCGGTCATGCTGCAGTCGCGGTCCGCCGGGGAACAGTCCGCCACGTCTGATCGTCTGGAGAAAACGGTCGCGGGCTGGCCGTATCCGCGGGCGGAGAACGAATTGAAGGAGGCGCGCGCGTACAACCGCGACCTCGCCTCGCATGGACAGTACGTCCTCGGCGAGGCCAAGGACCCGTTCACGCAGACGAAGGGTTCCGTCTCCGACAAGAGATACCTCTCCATGCTTGACGCTGGCGGGGGCGTCATGGGGTCGGTCACCATCCCGAAGATTGGGGTCGACCTGCCCATCTACCACGGCACATCCGAATCCACGCTCGAGCTCGGGGCAGGCCACCTGTATGGCAGCAGCCTGCCCGTCGGAGGCAAGGGCACGCACGCGGTCATCACCGGGCACAGGGGCTTGGTCAAGGCATTGATGTTCACCAGGCTCGACGAGCTCAAGAAGGGCGATTCCTTCTACATCAAGGTGATGGGCGAGACCCTGGGCTACAAGGTCGACCGCGTCAGCGTGATCGAACCGTCCGACGTGTCGAAACTCAGGATCGTCGAGGACGAGGACCGTGTCACCCTGATGACATGCACGCCGTACGGGGTGAACACGCACCGTCTGCTCGTGTCCGGACTGCGCGCCGCGATCCCGGCGGAGGTTCCAGACGAGTCACAGGTCATCGACCCGCGTCCGGTTCCTCTGTCCGTGGTGGCGGCCTACGTGCTCGCGGCGTTGTGCATACCGCTGTTGTTCACAAGAGATTCTGATCCGCGGCGTCATAGTTCGGGCGTGAAATCCGATTCCGTCCTTGGAAGGAAGCACTGATGAGAATGGCAGAAAACGGAAAAACCACCGGGGGGGGGGTATAGGTTCCTCCTGGCTATAATGGTCGTCCTCGCCATGGTGCTCGCGTTGTCGGTGGGCGGCACCGCGAGCGGCGAGGACATGCCGGCCGGCACGTCCACGGCGGAGACAGCGGTGAAGTCCGCCGGCAAGACGGGCGAGATCACGTTCCCCGTCGGCTCGTACATCGTCGACATGGGCAACACCTCTTCTGACGACGCCCAGCTCAAACCATACGGCCTCATCTACGATCTCGTCCTCAACGCCAAGGTCCCGGTGTACTGGGTCATCAACGGGAGCAAGACCAGCCAGACCGGCGTGGACCTCACCTACAACGGCAGGAACTACATCTCCGGCCCGTTCGTCATATCCGGCGACGACGTCGATTACAACGTCAGGTCGATGCTGTCCAAGTGGCGCGGCTACGGCGTGTCCATCGACGGGCCCACCGACACCGCCGTCACCGTCGATAACAGCCGGAAGATCTCCTCGGTCCCCCGCGTCGTGCTCGACAATCAGAACGGCAAGATAGCCAAAGGCTACCTCGTCAAGTCCGGCATCCTGCGGAACGAGAATACCACCGATGACCGCGTCTACAAAGAAAAAGCGACTCCGGCGGACCTGGACTCTTCCTGCGACGACATCTACGTCATGCCGCACGCCGAACCGACCACCGCGACGCATAGCCCACTCGCCTCCTTCAACAAGGGCGGCGGCTACATCTGGGCCGGATGCCACGCCGTCTCCTATCTCGAAAGCAATACCAAGGGCAAGGGCGTGGATGACGGTTCCATGTTCTTCCTGTCCACCAACGGCCTGCTCATCGGAGACAAGCATAAAAAAGCGTCGGGTGTAAGCGGCGCCTACCGGGTGACGGGCGCCGCGTCGGACCCGATCATGCAGTTCGTCGGGAACACGTTCGCCGCGCACGCCAACGGAGCGGAAGAGATCTACATGCCCGCCCCCGGCAGCGCGTGGCGCGCCACCACCAGGGTGCTGGAGACCGACCCGAACCAGCGGCAAGTCCTCGCCGGTATGTCTCCCGGTCCGGCCGTGTTCATGGCCGTGGGTCCCGGATACGGCGACTACGGCAACGGCATGGTCATGTACGAGGCCGGACACGAATTCAAAAAAACACCGACGCCGACCGCAACGCCATACGAGCGTTCCTGAACTTCCTCATCCTGTCCGGAGTGGAGAAAAGCCTCGACGTGAAGGCCACGATCCCGTCCGACGCCACGGCCGGATCGACCGTGCAGGCTTCCGTGACCGTCACCAAAGGCACGCCGCCATACACGTACCAGTGGCAATCCGACTGCAACGCGTCGTTCTCCGACCCGACCGGATGGCCACTTCCATCACGTTCCCGAACGAAGGCCCATGCCATGTGAAGGTCACGGTCAAAGACCAATGCGGCCGCGCCACGTTCGACACCCGGCTGGTCGACGTCAAGACCCGCAAGGGAACCGTCTCATGGCGCAAGACCGACACCGAAAACAATCCGCTGGCCGGATCCTCCTGGACTCTGACCGGCCCGGACGGCCAGTCCAGGACCATCACGGACAACGGCGACGGCGACGAGGACCGGACCGACGGATCGTTCAGTGTGACAGGCCTCGACATGGGCGCGTACACGCTCACCGACTCCCAAGCCCCGTCCGGGTTCCACAAGGATGACAGTAGCCACCCGTTCACGCTCGACAACACGCATCCCGACTGGACGTTCACCAGTGGATTCGTCAACAGTCCGACACCCGCCACGGTCACCGTGAACGGCTCCAAAACCCTGACCGGCCGCGATTCGAAGAACGGCGAGACGTTCAGGTTCACGTTCATCCCATCCGACCAGGCCACCAGACAGGCCGTTAGGGACAAGACCATCACGGTATCCAAAACACGGTCCGTCGGCGGTCTGCGGGACGGCGTGGCCAAGGACTTCACCTTGGCCACGGCGACCGTGGCCAAGGCCGGCACGTATACGTTTTACGCGGCCGAGGACCGGACGGACTGCCCGGGCGACCTTGCCTGCTCGAAGGCCGGATACCGGATCACCATCACGGCCACCGGCGGCACCGCATCCAGCGGCGCCCTCACCGTCCATGCCTCCATCGCAAAGACCAAGGACGACGAGGGAAACACGGCCGGCGTCACCGGCATCGCGAAGGCGGCGTTCACGATCACGCGGGTCGCACAGAGCGCGCTGCCGTTGACGGGTGCGTCCGAGGCCCGGAACAACACGATGCTCGGCCTGTCCGTCATCGCCGCAGCGCTCGTGCTGGCCGTCCTCGGAGCGAAACGCTCCAGGGCGTAGCGACAGATTTCGCGCGCCGCATGCACGCCGGCGCGCGGCCCGTTCGACCGTCCGGCCGAACGGTCTTTCATGAAAGAAGGAGAGTTCCCCATGAAACTCACTAAGATCACGGCGATGGCGGCCGCCATCGCCACCGTCGCGGGACTGGGGGCCGTCGCGGCGTCCAGCGCGAACGCGCAGGTCGTCACGGACGGTGAGAAGACCATCACGTTGAACGCCACGAGCGCGGACCAATTGACTGGACACACATTCAAGGTCGTGAAGGTCGCGTCCTACGACGTGTACGGCACCGCCCCGAACCAGAGCGTCACCCTCAAGACCGAGGACGGCCTCAAGACGGATATCGCCAAATACCTGAAGTATACGGGCACCGGCGATCCACTCGCCTGGGCGCAGCAGCAGGACCAGGCCAAGCTCGACAAGTCCACCACGAGCCCGTGGCTGGGCGACGGCACCACCCGCGGCCTCGCCGACAAGCTCGCGTCCAAGGCCACGACCACGGTCACGTCGACCCTGTCCAACGAAAACAAGCAGGCCACGTTCACGCTGGACAGCCCGGGCCTGTGGCTGATCGTCGACCAGGCCGTGACCGGCAAGAGCAGCAAGGCCCTGCCGATCCTCGCCGGCACCAAGCTGACCATCAACAACACGGTGTACTCCTCCGGTTCCATCGACATGAAGAACCAGACCGCGTCGGTCAGCAAGACCGTGACCGACCAGACCGTCGCAGCCGGGCAGGATGCCTCCTACACGATCACGACCAAGGTTCCGAACTACGTGGGCTACAAGGTCAACGGTTACCAGTTCACCGTGTCCGATAAGTTCGCGCACAACGCGCCACTGTCCTACAAGACCGACACCCTGAAGGTCACGGTCGATAACAAGCAGCTGACGGCCGGCACCGACTACACGGTCACCGGCTTCAACTCCACGTCCAAGACCTTCATCATCGACCTGAGCGCCTACATCAAGGCCAAGGGCTTCAAGGGCACCCCCGTCGATGACTCCAAGTTCACCGACGCCGACCTGGTCGGCAAGAACGTGACCGTCGAATACAAGGCCACCGTGACCGGCAGCACCGGCAACACTGGCGTCGCGAACACCCCGACGATCAGGTATCCGAACGATCCGAGCAACAACGAGAGCAAGCAGGAAGTGCCGGGCACCCCGGTCAAGGTCTTCAACTTCGACTACACCCTGGTCAAGAAGGACAAGACCACCGGTGCTGCGCTCGAGGGCGCCAAGTTCGCCATCAAGAATGCCGACGGCAAGTACCTCGCCTACACCCCCGACAAGGACGGCAACGGCAAGTGGAGCACCCTCGACACCAAGCCGGAATCCACCGCCGACGGCACCCTCTCCGGCGTGTTCACCACCGACCCGAACGGCAAGGTGACCTTCACGGCCCTTGACGAGGGCAAGTACACCATCGAGGAGATCGCAGCCCCGAACGGCTACGTCAACGTGGGCGTGTCCTTCAGCTTCACGATCGCGGCCAACCTCTCCGGCACCGGCGCGGACCAGACCGCGAAACCGTCCTACACGATCGACGCCGATGGCGTCAGCAGCGATCGTTGGGGACTGGTCTCCGACGGCAGCACCGCCGAAGTGGTCGTGGAGAACGTGAAGAGCATCACCCAGCTGCCGCTCACCGGCGGCGCGGGCACCGTGCTGTTCACCGTGGTTGCGGCCCTCCTGATCGGCGCCGGCGTGACCGTCGGCGTCAAGTCCCGCAAGGCGAGCGCCATCGCCTGAACGGTCTGACGGATGCCCCGGCCCTTCGGGTCCTTCTCCCTCAAGGGGACGTCCGTCCGAGAGGCCGGCATCCCATGGAAACCGCTAGGGGATGCCGGCCTCTGCCGCATATGTCGTCTCATACGGAAAGGGACGGCGATGAGAAGGGAGTTCACTCCTGACGAGATCTCGTACCTGCGCGGCCTGTGGGCAGTGTCCAACGTCACTCCGACGCGCATCATCTATTCCGACGAGTTCAAAAGATACTTCCTCCGCGAGCACGGGAAAGGCAGGGGAGTGACCGAGATCTTCCGCAACGCCGGACTGCCGGCGCTGATCATCGGCAGGAAACGCATCGAACGCTGCGCCGCCCGGTGGGTCCGGCCGGATCATTGTCGTCACCAATGAGCAAGCAGTACATCCCATCCCCAACAACCCGTTGAAGAAAGAGCCTAAGATTCCCGATGTGGCCGAGGCGATGGGCGTGCGCGCCATAAACCTACGTGAGTTCTATGACGCTAGCGGCGATCTCATTCCCCTGCCGTACCCCATTCAGCCGACACTCTGATCGTGTGCTGTCGGCGCGGCGTAGCGGTCATCGTGATCATTTGTCGCATCCTTTGCTGTTCCATTCGTGTGCGTCATCGGCGTAACCATCTCGCGTGTGTCGCCCGGGACATTGAGACAGAACAAACGCAATGGCTTCCTGAGCCGTGGCTTCAATGGAGGGTTTTAATCGTGTGCCGGCGCTGTTGCGGCAGCGAGGCGTTCCCTCTGGCGCAATCGCTGAAATGCCTGTATGATTGTCCTTATGTCGGACAATTCAGAGAATGCCGCTGTGGGGCATGGCGGCGAGAGAGACATGGCTCGGGATATTGAAGCGTCATCGATCGCGAGTCATATCGATCTGTTCTTCGATGAACTGCATCGCATTGACGTGGCGTATTCGGATTACGCTCGCCGAGCCGGAGTGTCGGATAATGTGATGTGCATTCTGGACTACCTCAAGGACCATGATGGGGCGTCGCAGCGGGCGATCTGCGAGTACACGCTGTTGCCGCGGCAGACGGTCAACAATGTCATCGCATCGTTTGTGGCGCATGGGTTCGTGGAGCTTGGGGATGCCGAAGGCGATCGTCGGGTCAAAACGGTCCGTTTCACGCCTGCCGGGCGCAGATATTGCAACGGCTTGATCGCGCCGAGTCGCGCCGCGGAGTATCGGGCGATGAGCGAGCTTCCTGACGAGCTGCGCAGCGCGTTGCTCAAGGGCATGGGCGTCTACGGGCGGGTGTTCCGCAAACAGATGCATGACATTTCCGTGTAGTTTTCCCGCCTCGGACTTCGCCACGCCGTATGGCTCAATTGTCCTACTTTGGGACAATACTGAGATATGAGCGTAGACGACTTCGCGAGGGGAAGGAAGAAGCATGCGGCTGGTTGCCCGTTTCATGAAGCCATACTGGGCGCTGTGCGCGGTGACGACGGTGCTGCTGCTGGTCGACGTCGTCGGCGCGCTGGTCATTCCCACATTCGCAGCGGAGCTGCTGAACGAAAGCGCGACATCCGCATCATTCAAGAAGATGACCATCACGGCGGTCGGCATGGGCGTGGCCGCGCTGATTTCCGGCATGTGCGCCGTGGCGGGCGGATGGTGTTGCTCGCAGTTGACCTCTCGCGTCGGCAAGGACATGCGCATGGCTCTGTACCGCAAATCCATGGATCTGTCGATCTATGATTTCCGCAATTTCGGTACGGCATCGATAACCACGCGAACGATCAACGACGTGGTCAACATCCAGATGGCCATGACCAATGTGCTGTGCATGCTGATGCCGGTGCCGATCATATTCATCATCGCGCTGACCCTGTCGTTCCGGCTCGACGTGACCCTGTCTCTGTGGCTGCTGGTGGCGATAGCCTTCGTGTGCGTCGTGGCGCTGTTCATCATGCGATCCGCGGCGCCGTTGTTCCGCAAACTGCAGAAACTGCTTGACCGCATCGGCGCCGTGCTGCTCGAGAACCTTACCGGCGTCCGCGTGATCCGCGCCTTCAACAAGGAATCCCATGAGCGGCGGCGCATGGACGGCACGTTCGTCGACTACGCCGATACGTCCATCAAGGCGAACCGGCTATTCGCGAACCTCGACGGCCTGTCGTACTTCGGCATGAACGCATTCATCGTCGTCGTGTATTTCCTCGCGGGAGGACGCATCAGCGCCGGAAACTTCCAAATCGGCGACATCACCGCCATCGTGGAGTATGCGATCATGGCGCTGTTCTATCTGATGATGGCGCAGATGGTGATCATCACCTTGCCGAGGGCGCTTGAATGCTGCGAGCGTGTGCGGCTGGTGCTGGATCACAGTCCGCAGATCGCCGACCCGGAGCCGGGCGCGGCGGTGGATATGAGCGGCCGCGGTCCGCTCCCGGACGGCGAGGTGCTGGCGTTCCGCGATGTGACATTCCGCTTCGCGGACGCGCAGGAGGACACGTTGCGACATGTCAGCTTCTCCTGCAAGACGGGCCAGACCACGGCGATCATCGGTGGCACGGGCTCGGGCAAATCGACGATCGCCATGCTCGCACTGCGGTTCCATGACGCCAATTGGGGAGAAGTCACCCTCGATGGCGTGGACGTGCGCAAGATGACGCAGCACGATCTGCGGCGCCGCGTGTCCTACGTACAGCAGCAGGCGTGGTTGTTCTCGGGGACGATTGCCGACAATCTGCGGTACGGAGACCGAGATGCCTCCGATGAGCGGCTGAATCATGCGATCGATGTCGCGCAGGCCCGCGAGTTCGTCGATTCGCTGCCGCAAGGACTGGAATCCCGCGTCGCGCAAGGTGGTACGAACTTCTCCGGTGGGCAGAAGCAGCGTCTGTCGATTGCGCGCGCACTGACCGGAGACACCCAGCTGGTGGTGTTCGATGACAGTTTCTCGGCGCTCGATTTCAAGACCGACGCCGCGTTGCGACATGCGCTCGCCGCAGAGACGAACGGGCGTGCGGTGCTCATCATCGCGCAGCGCGTGAGCACCGTCCAGCACGCCGACCAGATCGTCGTGCTGTCGGACGGGCAAGTGGCAGGCATCGGCAAACATGACGAACTGATGGCGGACTGCGAGGTGTACCGCGAAATCGTCGAATCGCAGACCAAGGAGCCGGCAATGGGAGAGGAGGCGTGACGAGAATGACAACGCAGAATGACGATATGACGGAAACCGTTGTGAACGCGGGCGACACGGTAAAGACCGACGACATCGAGCTCGAAGCGCCGAAGAACGCGATGGTCACAGCCCGGCGGCTGTTCGTGCAGCTGGGCAATCAGCGGGTGCGCCTGTGCGTGGTCGCCGCGTCGATTCTGCTGTTCACGTTTTTCCATATCGCCGCTCCGATGTACAGCGCCGTCGTGGTGGACTCGATATGGGATGCCGTGCAGGGCGCATGGCGTGACGGCGTTCCATTCTCAGTAAGCTGGAACGCCGGCGGTATCGGCTGGACGATCCTGATTCTGGCAATCCTGTATCTCGGCGAGTGGGGCTTCTACTACCTGCAGTCCTATCTGATGGCGTCCGTGGCCGAAAACCTCAACCTGACGCTGCGCAAGCAGATCAGCGCGAAGATCCAGCGGCTTCCGCTGCGCTTCTTCGACCGCAATAAGCCGGGAGAAGTGCTGAGCAAGGTCACCAACGATCTTGACCGTATCAGCGAAGTCATGCAGACGGGGTTGCTGCGACTCATCACTGCCATCACCACGGTGACCGGCTCGCTGGTCATCATGGTCTACTACTCGTGGCTGCTCACGGTCGTGTTCCTCGTGTTCATGGCATTGAGCATGTGGGTAACCAAACTGGTCGCCCGCAAGAACCTCGAAATCGCGTCATTGCGTCAGGAGACCATCGGAGAGCTGACCGGCCTGGCCGAGGAATACTACAAGGGCCGTAACATCATCAAGGCATACAATCGCGAGGAAGACAGTGCGGCAGCGATGGAGGACGCCGCCGAACGCACCCGAAAAGCCGCGCAGCTCGCCGACTTCATCACGATATCCGTCAATCCTCTGATCCGCATGATCGCGCGGTTCTCGCAGATGGCGGTGATGCTGCTCGCCGGTTGGATGGTACTTGGCGGCCGCATGACCGTCGGCGTGGCGCAGGCGTTCTACCAATACATCAACCAGGTGTCCGAACCGCTGACCGAAGCCAGCTACATGATCAACTCGCTGCAGTCCGCGCTCGCGTCCGCCGAACGCACCTTCGAGCTGTTGGACGAGGAAGAGGAACGGCCCGACCCCCAGCCAGCTGACGCGGCGAAGATCGCTGAGGAGCCTGTGCAGGGCCGTGTGGTGTTCAACCACGTGAGGTTCGGATACGATCCGCAACGGCCGCTGATGAAAGACGTCAACTTCGTGGCCGAGCCAGGGCAGAAGGTCGCAATCGTCGGGTCAACCGGCGCGGGCAAGACCACGCTGATCAACCTGCTGATGCGATTCTACGAGATCGATGGCGGCGCGATAACGCTTGACGGCGTATCCACAGCCGCCATGACGCGAGGCGATCTGCGCCGCGAATTCGGCATGGTGCTGCAGGATACGTGGCTGTTCGGCGGCACCGTGGCGGAGAATCTCGCCTACGGGCGGCCCGATGCGACCCGCGAGGAGATCATCGCGGCGGCCAAAGCCGTGCGCGCCGACTACTTCATACGCACGCTGCCGCACGGCTACGATACCGTACTCGACAACGAGGCCGGGAACCTGTCGGTCGGGCAACGCCAGCTGCTCACCATCGCCCGCGTCTTCCTTGCGGACCCGCCGATCCTGATACTCGACGAGGCTACCAGCTCCGTCGATACCCGGACCGAGGCGGAAATCGGCAAAGCCATGACAAGACTGATGGCAGGACGCACCAGCTTCGTCATCGCGCACCGGCTGTCGACGATCCGTGACGCGGACCTGATTCTGTATATGGAACATGGTGACATCATCGAGCACGGCAACCATCATGAACTGTTGGAACGCGGCGGCCGTTACGCCGCACTGTACAACAGCCAGTTCGCGTGACACGTCAAGGCTCATCGACGGGCGATCATGCCGGCGATGAGCCTATGCCTCGCGGTCGAGCGGAGGCAACTTGTGCAGGGCCCGCACGATGTCGCATTGGTCGCGCAGCGTGCCTTCGTCGGCGCACATCGTCGGGTACCACATGCGTTTGCGCAATGTGGACTCCGCCCTCAACAGCATGCCGTCATCGTTGGCGTACTGAAAATGCAGATGACTGAGCAGGCCGCCGCTCGCCAGCGCAGCCCGTTCGGGCATCGGATCCATCGCCACCAGCACACTGAACGGGCAGCCTGCCGGCGCGTCCGTCGCATGAAACACATAACAGGGTTTGCCCTCCAACCCCTTGGCGATGGTCCGGTCAAGCCGATACCGGTAGCGGCCCAGTGAACGATCCGGTCCTGCCAGCCAGTCGATGATGAATCCGTCGGCCTCGCCGGCCGCCGTTTCGACGCCGGCGCTCTCCTGCCGCGGCGCCCCGTGGCGAGGCACCATCCTCCGAATCCGCATCGGCCTGACGGTATCGGAACGAGCAATCGCGCAACCGTATGATCACATCGCTCATAGTATGCCGCCGATGCTCAGTGCCAGCGGGATCGTGCAGACCGCCATCGCCGCCCAATCAAACCAACGCTGTGAATCTCCGTTATGCAGGTATGCCGGCCGAACCGTCCCAATCCCTTGGTAAGTGCCGCGACCGACAGGTCACGCGAGACGATCGTCGCGTTCATCAACAGCGGAACCAGCACGAACTCCAGCGACTGGGCCGGATGCCGCAGCAGCGCGAGTCGGCCGGAGGCAAGACCGCGAAGGGCCATCGCGTCGCGGGTTCGCCGGTAGTCCCGCCCGATTGTCGGAAAGAACCGGATGACCACCATGCAGGGGATGGCCACCGATTCGGGCACGCGCATACGACGCAGCGCGCACACGAATTCGCTGACGCGCGTGGTGGAGAACGCGTAGGCGCCGGTGATGAAACAGGGCATCATCATGCGAAGCCCCACGGAAAACAGCCCGACGACATGTATCCAGGCGTCGGCGCCAGAGCCGGAGGCCGACGCGGCGCCCGAAGCCCCCCCGTGTCCTGCGTCGCCGCGTCCGACCACAATCCCCACCCCAGCAGAACCGCATAGCAGGCCGTCAGCCGCAGTCCCATACGCCAGCGTCCGGCAAGGAACAGCGGCGTGAGGAACAGTGCCGTCAGCAGTGCTTCGGCTCGCGCATCCGCGTGGAAGAACAACAGCGTGTTGGCGAGCAGCATCAGATACAGTTTCGCCCGAGGGCCGAGGATGACGGCCGCTGGCGCGGGAGCGGACTTGGATCTGCTCATGCCGTCTGCGCCGGCTGCATATGCGCCGATTCGCCCCGCATGGCTGCTCTCGAATGTTGCCCGTGAATTCATGATGTGTCGGTGTTGATGTTCGCGAACACCACGTAGCTGATGAGCATGCCGATCTTGCTGGAGTATTTGCCGGCTTTGGCAATCAGGTCGGCGGCCAGCGCGAAGTACAGCGCGGAGAACACGCCGATGTTGATCAGATCGGGGATGTCAGCTTGCCGGAGCGGCTCTGGCGTGCGGTGCCGGCCTCGGCGGGGCTTCCCGCCTGTGCAGTCGGGCGGGCGCGCCAGACAAACCGCGCCGATTGCGATGCCTTGCCTAGATGTGCGGGCCGGGGCGCCACAATACGGGTTGAAATAGCCGAAATCCGCAATTCCCCGTGTCAAATCGCCGTTTTGTGGCCCGAAAACGGCGATTTGACACGGGGAATTATCAAGAACGGCTATTTCAACCCGTGTTTTGGTGAAGTGCGACACCGCGATGGAGGGGCGCGGCAAAAGAGAAAGCCCGGCGGGGAAGCCGGGCTTGAGAGAGAAGAGAAGAAGGGGTTCAGTTATTGCGGCCTTGCGGTCGTGATTACTATATAAACGCATGTTTCGGGGCAAGTCATGTGGTTTACCTGAAAAATTCGTGTGAAACCCTGCGTATTTGGCTGAGATGACATAGTATTTGGCCTTCCGCAGTTTTTTTTTCTGCCGCAGCCGTCCCGTTGATGCGCAATGGTGAGGCCGGCTCCTACAGTGGTCGGCATGTCATGCACCACATTGCTTATCGGAAAATCAGCCAGCTGCAGCGGCGCGACGATCATCGCCCGCAACGATGATTCCGGCTCCGGCCGCTACGATCCCAAGCGGCTCGTGGCCGTGGCGCCGACGGACCAGCCGCGCCACTACCGCAGCACGCTCAGCCATGTCGAGATCGACCTGCCGGACGACCCGTGCCGCTACACCATCGCGCCGAACGTGCTGCCGAACCGAGGCGTGCTCGCCGAGGCCGGCGCAAGCGAGCGCAACGTGGCGATGAGCGCCACCGAAACCATCGCGGTGAACGAGCGCGTGCTCGCCGCCGACCCGCTGGTCGAGCTCAGGCCAGCCGAAGGCGTGCCGGGAGAGGCCGGCTATCGGCCGGAGACCCCCGGCGGCATCGGTGAGGAGGACATCATCACGCTGGTGCTGCCGTATGTCTCTTCGGCCCGCGAGGGCGTGGAACGGCTCGGCGAGCTGCTGGAACGGTACGGCACCTATGAGTCGAACGGCGTGATCATTTCCGACGTGGACGAGATCTGGTATGTCGAGACAATCGGTGGGCACCACTGGATTGCGCGCCGTGTGCCCGACGACTGCTATGCGACGATCCCCAACCAGCTGGGCATCGACGACTTCGACTTCTCCGACGCGTTCGGTGAGCGGCGGTTCTTCATGTGCAGCGCGGACCTGCGCGAATTCATCGATCGGCACCATCTGGGCCGTGCCATGCGGCCCGCGCAGGGCGCCGGTTTCGGCGTCGCCGCCGTGCTGCCGGACCACATCAACCCGCGTGCGGTGTTCGGCACCAGCACCGTCAAGGACCATATCTACAACACGCCGCGCGCCTGGTACATGCAACGTCACCTGAACCCGAGCGAGGATTGGGATTCGCCCGCGGCCCGCTACACGCCGACCTCCGACGACATCCCGTGGTGCCGGGCGCCGGAGAACAAGGTGACGGTCGAGGACATCGACTTTCTGATGTCGTCGCATTTCGAAGGCACGCCTTTTGACCCGTACGGAACGCTCGGTACACCGGAAAGCCGGCATCGCTACCGTCCGATCGGCATCAACCGCACTGGTCACATGGTCGCGATCGAACTGCGGCACGACGTGCCGGCCGCAGCGGCGGCGGTGATGTGGATCGCCTTCGGTTCCGGCCCGTTCACGGCGGTCGCACCTTTTTATGCGAACGTGGACGACACTCCGGCGTATCTGCGCGACACCACGCCCGAGGTCTCCACCGACAACCTGTACTGGACGAACCGTCTGATCGCCGTAATTGCCGACGCGCACTGGTACGAGACGCGCAACGCGATCGAATACTATGGCGAGCAGGTGCGGGCGTTCGGGCATCGGCTCGTCGAAGAAACGGATGCGGCGCTCGCCGATGCCGAAGCCGGGGACATCCGCGCGGCGCTCATGGCTGCGAACGAGACGATGGCCGGTCGTCTGCAGGATCTGACCCATAAGCTGCTCGATAACGTGCTGTATACGTCGAGCAACCTGATGCGCAACTCGTTCGCCATGTCCGATAGGTGGGTCTGAGGGCTTGCTCCCTTGTCGCAGCGAACGGTTCTCAATAAGAAAGGTGCGAGTCCGTGTGACGGGGGAATGAACACGAAAACAGCAGAAAGCCCGGAATTCCGGGCTTTCTGCGCAATGTTCGCTTGTTCGAAAATGTGCGGAATCCTCGCACCTTTCTTAATGAGAACCGTTCGCTGCTACCTCATACGTCTGCGCGTGGAAATCACACGTCACGGCGGTGCCGTCGGCGAAGACCGAGCGCTGCACCAGCGGGTCGCCGCCGACAAGGTCATGCCGCACGAGCTCCTGCATGCCGACGCGCAGGTGCAGCCCGGCCACGACAGCACACCGCTCGATGTCGTTCTCGGTACGGGCGCGCAGTGCGGCATTCATATCACCGTCCATGCCGGCATATGCGGCGTCACGGATCAGGTACGGCGCACCGCCGTTGAGCAGCGCGTACAGCATGTAGTCGTCGCCACCGGCCACCCGATCCATCATCCACGGCTGGATCACGCAGTCATGGTAGACGAGGTTGTACAACGGCACCGGGATGCCGTGCCGAGGCGCGTCGGGGGAGCGCATCTGGAAGTCGTACGGCGCGTAATGGCAGAACACCAGGCTCGGCACCGCCCAGTCGGACACCTCCTCGGACGAGGTGAGAATGCCGTGCGCCAGCAGGTATTCGAAGCATTCGGCGCGGCGCTCGTAGCATCCGCGGCGGGTCATGCGGTGCTCGGGATGCGAGCATTCGTCGCCTTCATTGCAGGTGAACACGTCCAGATACGCGCAGTCCAGCGCGATGCCGTGCGTGGCGATCTCACTGAAGTTGCGGCGCACGTAATCCGGCGCAAGCTCGGCGCACAGGTACGTTTGGCGCCCGCCGGCCCACATCGCGTGCTCGGGCATCGTGCCGTCCGCCAGTCGGATCGCATTGCGCGGGTCGAACGTGCGCGCGGCGAAGTAATAGTCGCGGTATTGGTCATGCGTGCCGAACAGGTCTCCCTGCTCATGACAGGCGTCGATCAGCGATTTCATGCCCTTCCAGCCGCCGGCCTCGCGGCATGCGGGCAGATAGTCGGGATGGCCGTTGTCGTAGCCGGGCTGCGCCCAGCCGTCCAGATGCAGGTACAGCCGCCCGGCACCCATTTCGTGCAGCGTACGCATCTGCCGCTCGCGCTGCGCGAACGTGACGAGCGAATCATTCTTGCCGGGCTGCGCGGGATCATAGAACGACGAGTCCGGCTGAACCTTCGTCTTGATACCGACATGCACCCATGAACGGCCGAGCAGGTCACGCACCGACGGGTTGCGCGCCGCCTTCTCCGCCAGCGTGCGCAGCCGGCCGCGTTCGTTGACGTAAGCGCGGTACGTCTTGCAGACGGCGGTATGGTCGGCGTGGTCGAGGAGACGATATCGCACGACACGACGGTAATCCATGCGGCCGAGACTTGGCTCGAACCACATTCCGACGTGCGTGTACGGTCCGCCGGCCGGATGGTCGATGTCATATCCTGCGTTCCACGGCGTCTCGCAGATGGCGATGTACGCATGCCCGTCGCTGCGCAACTGCGCGAACCAGGGCATGTACCCGCCCGCAGTCTCGAACCGCCCGCCGAAGGAGACCACATCAGTGCCGACCTCGGTAGGCCAGTTATTCGGTATCATCACGCCCTGCTCGTGGGTGATGAGCGTCACGTCATGCGCGTCCGCATGGTCGAAGGACAGCGGCGCAGGCCAAAGCACCCTGTCGATGCGCGGCTCGGCCCCACACTCGCGCAGTGGCACCCATTCGCATAGCACGTCGCCGCTCGACCGCTCGATCCAGATATACGTCTCAAAAGCGTAATCCGCACCCGCGAACCCGGCGAACACGCTGCGCACGCCGACTCCGGTGCCGGTCTCGATCCGCTCATGCGTGACGGTAGCGGCGCCGGCGAACGAGAATGAACGATCCTCGCGCGTCAACTGCGGCTCTATGCCGTCGCAGCCGCTCCAGGTCGCACCGTCGCGGCTGAATGAGAACCGCAGCGTCGTCTCATCGAAGCGCAGCATGGTTCCGGACATGGTGAATTGCATCATGGACGTTCTCCTGATCGGTGATAGAGGGGCGAATATCAGCTGGCAGCCCCGCCGCGCGGCACGTCAGTTGAAGCCGACGACCTTCTCTGCGACGACATAGCCGCGTCGGATCACCCAGCGCCCGACAGACCCACGCAGGTTCAGCGCGCGCGACACCAGCTTGCGCCGCACGTCACGCCCGATGGCCGGCGACGCCTTGTCGATGTCCGCCCACAGTTCGTCCTTGAGACGGTAGTTTGCCTTGTCTTTCGACAGGATCAGGAACACCGACGTGACCGAGCTTTCGATCGCGAGGAAATGAATCATATAACGGTATAGGCCGTCCGGCACGGTTCCCGGTTCGGGAGTGGCCTCCACCATGCGCTGGTTGACGAGCCGCAGCTGCGCGACGCGGCGGATCATCACGTCGGTCTGTACGCTCTGCCCCTCGCGCCCGATGAAGTAGTGGTAGAACGGGATGTCCATGTACAGCATCGACTTGACCCACGGGAACGGCTGGTATGCGTAGATGAAATCGACGTAGAACGTGTGCTCGGGCAGCTGCATGCCGGAGTCGCGCACCACCTGGGTGCGGTAGATCAGCGCGTGCATCAGTATGTATTCGGCGACGCCGAAGCAGCCGAGATCGTCCCAGCCGAGCACGGTGTTGGCCGCCATCGCATGACGGAAGTTCACTGTGTGCTTGACGCGCTTGCCCACCTTGTCGTACACGTAATTGGTGACGATCATGTCGACCGGATCCGTGGCGACGCGCTGCACCCGCAGCATGCCCATGAGCGTGTCGATGGAGGGCATGTCCACCCAGTCGTCGGCGTCCACGACCTTGACATACATGCCGGTCGCGTTGGCGATGCCGGTGTTGACCGCGCCGCCGTGGCCCTTGTTGACCTGGTGGATTGCCCGCACGTTGCCGGGCCAGCGCCGCTCGTACATGTCGGCAAGTTCCGGGGTGCTGTCCGAGGATCCGTCATCGACGATCAACACTTCGATGTCGCTGTTGTCCGTCGCGGAGAGCAGCGACTCCACGCAGCGCTCCAGATACGTTTCCATGTTGTAGGCGGGCACCACGAAGGTGAGTGTTTTCGACGATTGTTCCATAGTTCCTCGTTATACAGGTGTCGCGGGGATGACGTGCGACACGTCGCCTCGGATGTTGCAGCGAGTCTAACCTCTACAAGCAAAGCTATCACTAAGCGGCGTTCAGGCAAGTCCCGTCGTCCGTTCCGCCGTTTTTTGGGCTTCCGGCTTGTGCGCGGTTCTGATGATCAGTCGGCGCTCGCGGGCAGGTATGCCGGTTCGTCCGGTTCGGCGGTCTCGACAGGAGCGTCCGGCTCGTCCGGGACCGTTGTCTCGCTCCGCTCTTTGTCTCGACGTTCTTTGTCTTCCTTGGCTGCGAGCTGCTTCGCCTTCTGGCTCTCGAACCGCAGGATCGGCTTGGAATCCAGCCGGCTCAGGCCGTGCCATGCGAGGTCGACGACGTATGCGGCGAGCTGCTCCTTGTTGACCTTCGGCCGATCCGCCCAATATTGACCGGTGAATACGGTCATGCCGACCAGCATCTGCGCATAGTATGGCACGCCCTTGGCGGAGAGTTTCCGGCGTTTGAACGCGGCGGTGAGCAGATCCTCCACGCGCAGGCTGATGTCGCCCAGCAGCGAGTTGAACGATCCGGCCGGGTCGGTGGTCGGCGAGTCGCGCACGAGCACCTGGAAGCCTTCGGAGTTCTCCTCGATATAGGTGAGCAGGGCGAGTGCCGCGCGCTCCACGATCTGGCGGGGGTGCGCCTTGGTGTCGGACAGCGCCTCGATGAGCGCATTGGTCAGCTCGCGCATCTCACGGTCGACGATTACCGCGTACAGTCCCTCCTTGCCGCCGAAATGCTCGTAGACGATCGGCTTGCTGACCTTCGCGTTCGCGGCGATCTCCTCGACACTCACCGCCTCGAACCCCTTGGATGCGAACAACGCTCGCCCCACGCGGATGAGCTGTTCGCGGCGTTGCAGCGCCGTCATTCTTGCAGTATTGGCCATGAGCTCCAGTGTAGTGGTCGCGGTGCCTAGCGCCTATACCCCCCGAAATGTTGTCGGGGTCTACGTTTTCGCGGTAGGTCGTGCGAGGGCCGTGCGGCTGAGGAGAGTCGATCATGAAGACGTATGTGGCCCCGTCGATGATGGCGAGCGAGTTCGACAACCATGACATCGTGTCGTGCGTGTCCTGTTTGATACGTGTTTTCGGTGGCGGTCGCGAGTATTACCACGATGAGGGTGGGGCACCATTGCCCGACTTGTTCTATGTTGAATATCATGGGACCGCTGGCAATCCGGTGCCGTCTGGTATGCCGCTTTATGCATTGGTGGCAGATTTGCCTATACCAGCGTCTTCCCCGGTTCGATATGTAGGGACGACTCAGGGGCAGCGTCTGTGCCAGCAGCCCAATTAGTCGTCGACTTGGCTGCAACAATGCGACGTATGTGGTATTCCGGCCGCTGTCCGTTGCGGTTTTTAGGCTGGAGCCATGGATACGAATCTGATTATCGGCATTGTCGCCGCAGTGGTGATTGTCGTCCTGCTCATTGTGTGGGGCGTAGTACGCGGCAAGTCGCGTAAGAACGAAGTCGTCGGCCGGCCGGCGGAAACCGCAACATCGCCGCGTCAGGCGGGTCGTGCGGGTGAAGAACCCGAGACGGTCGCCGCAACGGTTGACAGGCAGCTCCCTGCTCCCGAAACCGAGGGCGAGACCGCCTCCCTTCGAAGTGAGGAAGAGCGTAAGCCGGTCGAACCGACGCAGGCCGCCCCGGCCAAGCCGGCGGCTCCCGCATATGATGTACCGGAAAAATCCGGCTCGCGCATTCAGCGGCTCAAGGCGAAACTTTCCAAGTCCTCGAATCCGTTCGGCAAGGCGTTGTTCAACATCCTCACCAAAGACAACCTCTCCGAATCCGATTGGGAGGACGTCGAGGACACGCTGCTGCTGGCCGACGTCGGTGCCGAAGCAAGCGAGCAGCTAGTCGGCGAATTGCGCCGCGATGCGCGCATCACCGGCAAGGCAAGCCCCGACGAGGTGCGCGCCACGCTGCGCGACAACCTGCTCGACCTGGTCGGCCGCGACACCGACCGCCGTCTGAACGTCGACAAGCCGGACGCGCACAAGCCCGGCGTCATCATCATGGTCGGCGTCAACGGCACCGGCAAGACCACCACGGCCGGCAAACTGGCCCGTCTGTTCGTCTCCGAAGACAAGAAGGTCGTCATGGGCGCGGCCGATACGTTCCGTGCCGCCGCAGCCGACCAGCTCGAAACCTGGGGCGCCCGCGTCAACGTGCCCGTCGTGCGCAGCGACAAGGACGGCGCCGACCCGGCATCGGTCGCGTTCGAGGCGGCGGCCCGCGCCAAGGAGGACGACGCCGACGTGCTCATCATCGACACCGCCGGCCGCCTGCAGAACAAGTCGAACCTGATGGACGAGCTCGGCAAGATTCGCCGTGTCACCGAAAAGAACCTGCCCGTCGACGAAGTGCTGCTCGTGCTCGACGCCACCACCGGCCAGAACGGCATGGCGCAGGCGAAGGTGTTCGCCGAGGCGATCGGCCTCACCGGCGTCGTGCTCTCCAAGCTCGACGGCTCCGCCAAGGGCGGCATTGTCATCTCCGTGCAGAAGGAGCTCGGCGTGCCGGTCAAGCTCGTCGGCCTCGGCGAAGGACCGGACGATCTCGCGCCCTTCGACCCGGAAGGATTCGTCGACGGCATTCTCGCGTGAGGTTGTTCGCAAACCGTCGGACATGAACCCTGCAAGCCGGCAGTCCACAACGTGGACAGCCGGCTTTTGCATTCCGGAACCGTTGCCTGCGCCGGAATCCGGCCGAAAGCCAAGACCCGCGTCATCGCGCTTTACATGAGCGTAACGTGCCGTAACGTGTTGAAAACTCAGCGAGCGTTGCATATCGTTGTGTTGATTCCCCCTATCAGGGGATGTCAGATGAAGTGGTAACGACCCGCTTCCCGCGCGGTCAAGATGCGCGGCGGCGGGAACGAACAAGAGAGGAAGGTAACGATGGACTCCGGTAATACCGCATGGATGCTCACATCCGCAGCCTTGGTTTTCCTCATGACGCCTGGCGTGGCGTTCTTCTATGGCGGTATGGTGCGCGCCAAAGCCGTGCTGAACATGCTGATGTTGTCGGCGGCGGCCCTGTCGGTCACCGCGGTCGTATGGACGCTGTGGGGCTGGTCGATCGCATACGCCGGCAGCAGCATCGGCGGCATTTTCGGTGACCCTGCGACCGGGTTCCTGCTGAAGGACACGATGGTGTTCGACGCCGGCACCCGTCAGTACACGGCCGCCGGCCTTGCCGCGAACGGCAACAAGTACCCGAGCAGCGTGGACGTGTCGTTCCAGGTCACGTTCGCGATGATCACCGTGGCGCTGATCTGCGGCGCGATCGCCGAGCGCGTGAAGTACAGCACGTGGATGCTGTTCGTGGCGCTGTGGGTCACGTTCGACTACGCGCCGATGGCGCACATGGTGTGGAATAACGGCCTTCTGAGCGCAAAGGGCCCGATCTCCACCGCGATCGGCGCCGCGGCGCATGATTTCGCAGGAGGCACGGTCGTTCACATCAACGCCGCAATGGCGGCCCTTATCATCGTGCTGATCATCGGCAAGCGCAAGGGTTTCGGCACGCAGCCGATTCGCCCGCACAACGTGCCGTTCGTCATGCTGGGCGCGTTCCTGCTGTGGTTCGGCTGGTTCGGCTTCAACGCCGGCTCGGCGTTCGCGGCCAATGGCACCGCTGGCTATGCGTGGATGAGCACGACCGCGGCGACCGCGGCTGCCATGCTCGCCTGGGGCTTCACTGAGAGGATCCGCACCGGTCATTACACGGCTATCGGCGCGGCCTCGGGTATCGTCGCCGGTCTGGTTGCCATCACCCCCGCGGCCGATGTGGTGTCACCGTTGTGGGCCATGGTCATCGGCGCGATCGCCGGCGTTCTGTGCTGCTTCGCATGCGGCCTGAAGTTCAAGCTCGGCTATGACGATTCGCTCGACGTGGTGGGCGTGCATGGTGTCGGCGGTTTGACCGGTACCGTGCTCATCGGCTTCTTCGGCGAGGGCACTGGTCTGCTCGCCGGCGGCGACTGGCGCCAGCTGGCCGTGCAGGTCATCATCGCCCTGTGCGCGATGCTGTACTCCGGCGTGGTGACCGCGATTATCGCGTTCGCGCTGGAGAAGACCATCGGCTGGCGTGTGACCGAAGCCCAGGAGGTCGGCGGCATCGATCTGGCCGATCAGGGCGAACGTGCCTATGATTTTGCTGGTACTGCCAGCTCGGTTCTCAAGGAGGTGAGGTGAGATGAAGCTCATCACTGCCATCATTCAGCCCCATAAGCTCGATGACGTCAAGGAGGCGCTCGCCGCTGCGGGCGTGCACGGTCTGACGGTCTCGGAAGCCAACGGTTACGGCCGCCAGCGTGGCCACACCGAGGTGTACCGCGGGGCGGAATACACGGTCGATCTGATTCCGAAGATTCGCGTCGAGGTGCTGTCCGATGACGCGGACGCGGAGACCCTGGTCGGCGTGATCGTCAAGTCTGCCGGTTCCGGCACGATCGGCGACGGCAAGGTGTGGGTCGCCCCGCTCGATTCCGTGACCCGCGTGCGTACCGGCGAGACCGGCTCCGCCGCGATCTGAAAGCGGCCCGTGGTTCGGCGCTTTCCGCCGGACGCGGGTTATCGGTAAGACAAGTCCCCGCACGCCGTCACCTGACCATGCGGGGACTCTTTATATATATATCGACATCCTTGCCTCCGGTGGCGGAGGGCAAGGATTGAAATTGCTCCCGCTGGCGGGAGCTGGCTCGCGTAGCGAGACTGAGGGTGGTCTTGTGCACCCGGGTGGGTTTGACCACCTCCAGTCGGCTCCACCGACAGCCCCCGCCTGCGGGGCGGAATTTGGTGAAGGTGGTGTGTCTTGAGTTCGGCGGTCGATCATCTCAAGCAACGGTTCATGGACATGAGCCAGCCGGATGCTGACGGCGTGTACCGGGGTGGCTCCGCGAAGCGCCGGGCGCGAACGGAGCTCGCCATGGAATGCCTGCGCCGCCTGTGGAGTGACGCGGTGGCCGCGGTGCCGTTCGACGTGCCGTCCACCGGCATCGGATTCGGCGCGGTCGGGTCGCTCGCACGGGGGCAGATTGGCCCGAGCTCCGACCTGGATCTGGTCATCATCTATGAGCCACATACGATCAACGACCAACAGCTCAATGAGCTGACCAACAAACTGTGGTATCCCCTGTGGGACAGCGGCCTTGACCTCGATCAGTCGGTGCGCACGCGGCAGCAGTGCGAGGCCGTGACCGATTCCGATCTGCCGGCCGCTATGGGCTGGCTGGATGTCAAGCCGATCGCCGGCGATACGGCGCTGATTTCGGCGACGGCCACGTCGATTCTGGAACGCTGGCGTCGAGCGGTCCGCAAGCGGCTGCCGGAACTGCTGAATTCGGCGCGCAAGCGACTGGACGAGTTCGGACGACTCGCCTACCTGAACCAGCCCGACATCAAGGAGGCGCGAGGCGGTCTGCGCGATTCGGTGCTGGTCTCCGCGTTGACTGTGTCATGGCTTGCCGACCGACCGCACGGCCGGTATGACGACGAGGTCGAGGCGTTGCTGGACGTGCGCGATTGCATTCATCTGGCTGCCGGCAAGGACGCGAATCGGCTGCTCGCCCCATATCAGGCGCAGGTGGCGGCGATGCGGGGTCTTGCCGACCCGACACTGCCGCCGGGGGAGCGGGAGGCGCGTTCCATCGAGGACTTGCAGACCCGGCTCGCCCGCATAGGCCGACAGATCGCGTTCGCGCTGGATTCCACGGCGTCGCGTGCCGAGCATTCGCTGACGCATGAGCGCCCGCGTTTCTCGTTCTTCCAGATGCTGTCGCCGCGCGGTGGAGGCAGGCGAGAGGCCCCGAAGTTCGAACAGGTCGCGCCCGGCGTGGCCAAGCACGAGCAGGAAATCGTGCTGGCTCCGGGCGTGGAACCGGAGCCGGACCGGTATCTGCCGTTGCGCGTGGCCGCGGCGGCTGCCGAGTTCGAGCTGCCGATCAGCCCGGTCACCTTGCAGAACCTGCGGCGCTGCCCGATCCGCGATTCCGTGTGGGATGATGAGTCGCGCCAACTGTTCGTGCGTCTGCTGGCCTCCGGGCCGGCGCTCATGCGCGTGTGGGAGGAACTGGATTTCGTGGATATACCCGGTCGATGGATGCCTGAATGGCTGGGCATACGCAATCGCCCGAGCGCGTCTGCAGCGCACCGGTATACCATCGACCGGCACAGCGTCGAGGTGACGTCACGGCTCGCGCGGGTTTCGGCGGCGCGAGGCGAGCGGTATGACGACCGTCACTACACGGCGCTGCTATTGGCCGGACTGCTGCATGATGTCGGCAAACGTCCGTTCGTGACCGATCACGCGGCAGAGGGCGCCCGTCACGCCGCGGTGATCATGAAGCGCATGGGATTCGACGCGGACATCGCGCGATGGGTGCGCATCCTGGTGCGGGAGCATCTGACGCTCTCTGAGTTCGCGACCGGCAAGAACCCGAACGATCCGGCCGTGGGGGAGTCGCTCGCCCGTTGCGTGGACCGTGATCCGATGCTGCTGGACATGCTGTATGACCTGACCCGCGCCGACGGGTCGTCGCTCGGGGCTACGGCCGGTGAGGAGATATCCAAGCGATACGGGTGGAGCCATTGGCGCGAAAGTCTGGTGCGTGCCATGTACAGCGCCGCCCGTGAGAGTATCCGGGTACAGGTTGAAGGTGGCTATGCCGACGTTGACTTCGGTTGACACGGGATTGCCCGCCGCGTCGAGGGCGCGTACCACGACCAGGTCCTGCGGCATGTATTCCTGACCGCCGACCACATAGGTGTCGTTGCCCTCTCGCACCCAGCTTTCGAACCCGCGACCGGTCAGGCGCGCGCTGAACTGCCTAGCGGCCTTCTCCCGCACGTCGATCATGCTTTGCTTATCTGTGAGTATTCGGATGTCATCTGATTCGGGGCGGAATCTCCTTCCGCGTGGCGTCTCCCATCTTCGGAAGCCGATGCCATTATCATATGATGCTCAGCTGAGGCAAAGGCGATGTCAAGGTGGGTGTTCCGCAGCGCAGCGAGGGCTGTCGCGGGCCGGTCGTTAGAGGGCGGTCTGACCGAGCCATGATTCGCTGCGTATGCGCAGGCCATTGAACAGGCCGCGGCCGCCCATGAGCACGATATTGAACATCGCCCACAACAGCACGGTCGAGGCCAGGTCGCCGGGCAGCATGGGCGCGGCCGCATCCACGCAGATCGCGGTCAATGCGATATACACCGTTGCGGTCAGTGTGCAGGTAATCGCCAGGTAGCGGAAATCGCGGGCGCCGATCAGTATGCCGTCCAGCGCCATCATCCACCCCTGTAGTGGCAGGAACGCACCCATCGTCACCATGCCGGCGGCGACCAGCAACTGGACGTGCGGGTTGGGCGAGAACAGGCGGCCGACGAACAGGCCGGCCACGGCGAATCCACAGCCGATAGCGGCTCCGGCCGCCAATCCGGCTCGTCCCGTGGCCCGGGTCAGTCGCAGTGTGCGTGCGCGGTCTCCTGCGCCCATCGCCGCGCCCACCAGGGTCTGACCGGCGATGCCTACCGAATCCAGCATATTCATCGCGAAATTCCAAGACGAGTTCACCGCCTGGAACCCCGCCAGCACTGTCGTTCCCAATCGGGCCGCCGAGGCGACCGTCATCACCATCGCGGCGCGAATGGCGAGTGTGCGGATGAATAGCGGCAGGCCATCCCCTCCGGCGGCGGCGATGCCCGACAGGCGTGGTCGCAGCGCAGCGCCGTCGGCCTTCGCCCATAGCACTGCCGGAACCGTCAGGAACAGTCCCATGAACCATTGTGCGATCATCGTCGCCGCGCCCGATCCGGCGATGCCCCAGCCGAATCCGAACACGAACAGCACATCCAGCATGGTGTTGAGCACGGCGCCGCACACCGCGGCCACCAACGTGATGCGTACCTTCTGCAAACCGCGGAAAATGCCGTTCGCCGCGTACACGAGCAGCATGCCAGGGGCGCCGAGTACCACCGTTTGCGTGTACGCCACCGCCTGGTCGAGCGTCTCGCCCGTGCCCCTGAGCGCCACGCACAGCGGCCGGGCCCCTGCGAACAGAGCCGCCGCCAGCACGATGCCGATGCCGAGAGCCAGCCATAGTCCGTCTATGCCGGCCTGCAGCCCCTCTCGGCGGCGGCCCGCACCAAGCAGGTGAGCCACCTGCGCGGTGGTGGAGTAGGCGAGGAAGATGCACAGTCCCACCGCGGTGAGGATGATGGTCGATCCGATTGACAGTCCGGCCAGGGCGGAGACGCCGATGTGCCCGACGATGGCCGTGTCGATGAGCACGAAGGTCGGCTCGGCGATGAGCTGGCCGAATGTGGGGAGGGCCAGCGCGAGTATGCGGCCGTATGCGGCTCGGTTACCGGTGCGGGCCGTGCCGGCGGTCGCGGGATCGGATGATTGTGGGTCAGGGGTGTGCACATGCACACTGTAGCTCATATGGGCGGGCGCGTATGCGGCATCGAAGAGCTGAAAGCGCGGCGGTGATCCGAATGGGGCGCCGCTTATATCGCATGACGACGTGTTTGGCAAATCAAGTGGGGGCGTTTATGGACTTATCCCCATGTTATGCACAGAGTTATCCCCCCTGATGTGGATAACTGCATATGTTATCCCCAGAGTTATCCCCTAAATGTGGATAACTCAACTTTTTTGTCCACATGACGTCACCCGTGCGTGTCGCGCAGGTAAACGCCGGCTGAATATGACTTGCGAGCAAGCCGTGCGTGACGGTGACGAATGTCGCGTCCGCTTACCGCGACATGCCGTCCGAGAGATGGCCCTGTGCATTTTTCGCCAGATATCTTCCACCGGAAAAGCTCCGATATATACTCAAGTCTTATGGCAGCAGAAGAAACGAATTGGGGAGGGCCGCGCCCGCAATCAGGTGGCTCGTATGTGCAGGGCGACGCGGGGTCGCCGGGACGCGACGCCGTGTTCGACCGCGTGCCTCCGCACGACGACGAGGCGGAGATGGCGGTGCTCGGCGGCATGCTGCTGAGCAAGGACGCCATCGGCGAGGTCAGCCAGATGATCGACGTCACCGACTTCTACCAGCCGAAGCACCAGACGATATACGAGGCGATCATCGACCTGTTCTCGAACTCGCAGAACGTCGATGTGGTGATCGTCGCCAACCAGCTGATGAAGGACGGAAACCTCGACAAGGTGGGCGGCGCCGACTATCTGCACACGCTCGTCGCGTTCGTGCCGACTGCCGCAAACGCCACGTACTATGCCGAGATCGTGCATCAGCGGGCGATATTGCGCAACGTGATCGCGGCCGGCACCAAGATCGCGCAGCTCGGCTACTCGGCGGAGGGCTCGCAGGCCGAAGACGTGGTGAACCTCGCGCAGGCCGAGGTCTACGAGATGAGTACCGGACGCGTCAAGCAGGACTACGAGGCCATCGGCCCGGTGGTGCACGATGCGCTCGAACAGCTCGACAAGCTGCAGAACGGCGACCTGAAAACCGGCGTGCCGACGGGTTTCCGCGATATCGACGACGTGACCCAGGGTCTGCAGCCCGGCCAGATGGTGGTCGTGGCAGGGCGCCCCGCCATGGGCAAGTCGACGCTGGGCATCGATTTCGCCCGTGCGGCCGCGCTGCATCACAATATGACGTCGATCGTGTTCTCGCTGGAGATGAGCAAGGTGGAGCTTGCGCAGCGCATCATCTCCGCCGAGACCAACATTCCGCTCGCGGCGATGCGCCGCGCCGACGACATCACCGCCGACCGGTGGAACACGCTCAACAATTTCTGGAACAAGTTGCAGAACGCGCCGCTGTTCATCGATGATTCGCCGAACATGTCGCTGATGGAGATCCGTGCGAAATGCCGCCGTCTCAAGCAGACCAACGACCTCAAGCTCGTCGTTATCGACTACCTGCAGCTGATGTCATCCGGCAAGCAGGTGGAAAGCCGACAGCAGGAGGTCTCGGAGTTCTCGCGAGCGCTGAAGCTGCTCGCCAAGGAGCTGGAAGTGCCGGTCGTGGCGTTGTCCCAGCTGAACCGTGGGCCCGAGATGCGCAACGACAAGAAGCCGCAGCTGTCCGACCTGCGCGAATCCGGCTCGATCGAGCAGGACGCCGACGTGGTGTTGCTGGTTCATCGACCGGATTTCTACGACAAGGAGGACCGGCCCGGCGAGGCGGATATCATCATGGCGAAGCATCGTAACGGTCCGACGGAGACGTTCCATCTGGCGTTTCTGGGCGCATACTCGAAGTTCAAGGACATGCCGCAGGACTACAACAGCGATCAAGGAGTGTGACGATGGGTGAGGAAAACGGATCCCAGCCTCGTGAAACATCGCGTGAAACACGGCGCGAGGCGCTGGGCGGGCAGTCGGATGCGGCGCGTCCATGGACCGCGTTCGCTACGCCGCTGATCGGCAAAGCCGTACGCGGCGCCTCTCGGCTGCTGCGGCACGGCGGCAGCGCGTTCCCTGGCAAGATCGTCGAACAGATCGACCCCGGTTTCCTCGCCCGCACGCTCGCCGACCTGCCGTATGGCGTGGTGCTGGTGTCGGGCACGAACGGCAAGACCACCACGACGCGCATGGTCGCCTCGATGCTGGAGACGCTGGGACTCAAGGTGTTCACCAATCCGACCGGCTCCAACTTCACGCGCGGCGTCGTCTCGGCGCTGCTGACCGAAGTGCCGTTGAGCGGCAGGCTGGACGCCGACGTGGCCGTGCTTGAGCTTGACGAGGCGTATGCGGTGAAATTCGTGCAGCAGGTGAAGCCGCGGTTCGCGCTGTTGCTCAACGTGATGCGCGATCAGCTCGACCGGTTCGGCGAGATCGACAACACCGCGCGTCTGCTGGAGCGTGTCGCCGAAGCGACGACGGGCACCGTGGTGCTCAACCGTGAGGATCCGCGAATCGCGCGTTTCGCTTCGGCCGTGCCGGAAGGCACCGGAGTGCGCTATTTCGGGCTGGCGCCCGAACTGCGTCGGTTCTTCCCCTCCGACGACGACATGCAGACCACCGTCGCCGAAGAGGCCGCGAGCGTGGCCGGCAATGGCAGGCCGTCGGCAAATGACCGCGCGCAGCAGGAGCCGGCAGGCACATCGGTTTCGGCTGAGGCCCCCGATGCCGATGGGCGCGAGGCGACGGCCGATGTCACGCTGACCCGTGTCGGCAACCATGAGGCCGATTTCCTGATTGACGGGCGGGCCGTCCATACCGCCGTCAAGCTGGAAGGCGTGTACAACCTGTTCAACGCGGCGGCGGCGCTCGCCACCGTCCGCGCGGTCATGGCGCAGGATATTGCTTCGGCGCAGGTCGCCGAGACCGTCCCCGCCGAAACCATGCCCGGCCAGGCCTCGCATGCGTCAGACGCGGCGATATCTGACGAGAGCCCAGTAGACAGCCCAGTAGACCATGACCGGCTTCTGGCGGCGCTCGCCGAGGTGACCCCCGCGTTCGGCCGCGGCGAAACGATTGCGGTCAACGGCAGCGACGTGCAGCTGCTGCTCGTCAAGAACCCGATGGGCTTCAGGCTGTCGCTCGGCTCGTTCCCGCCCGACGGGCATGACACGATGATTGCCATCTGCGACCTGTACGCGGACGGGCGCGACATGAGCTGGCTGTGGGATGTCGATTTCACCAGCCTGCGCCCGACTGGCGTCGCGATGGTGTCGGGTACGCGAGCCTGGGACATGGCGTTGCGGCTCGAATACGATCAGGTCAGGGTGGAGCAGACCGGCACGGATCTGGAGGCGGCGGTGCGGCAGTTCGTCACCGCCCGTCCCGGTGTGCCCAAACACATCTACTGCACGTACACGTCGATGCTCCGCGTGCGTGCCGAACTCGCCAAGCTGACCACCATCGCCGATGCCGGCGTCGGGCGATGAACGGCGCGGCGACTGACAGCATGAGCGGGAAAGGTGAACGGATATGGGAAAAGTGATCGACGTGATGTCTCTCTACCCGAAGGACATGAACATCTACGGGGATTCCGGCAACGTGCTGGTGGTTCTGCGCCGGCTGGCACTGTACGGGTATGAGCCGCGCCTGCACGCATACAATCAGGGCGACGAATGGCCCGAGCGCGTGGACATGATCCTCGGTGGCGGCGGTCAGGACACCGGGCAGAAGAAAATCACCGGCGACCTGTTCAAGCGGGCCGGCCGGCTGCGCGACCTGGCCGCGGACGGTACGCCGATGCTGATGATCTGCGGCCTGTTCCAGCTGTTCGGCGAATACTTCGAGACCTCGGAAGGCGAGCGGTTGGACGGCATCAACGTGCTCGGCGCGTACACGGTGGGGCAGAGTCACCGGATGATCGGCAATCTGGTCGAGCACAGCGACGAATTCGGCGACGTGATCGGCTATGAGAACCATTCCGGGCAGACGTTCCTGCGCGAGGGAACGTTGCCGCTGGGGCATGTCGATCATGACGCTACCGGCAACAACGGCGAGGATCATACGGAAGGCGCTCGTGTCGGCAATGTCATCGGCACGTACATGCATGGCTCGCTGCTGCCGAAGAACCCCGCGGTCGCGGATTTCCTGATTCGGGCCGCAGTGACGAGACGGTACGGGGAGTTCGAGCCGGACCAGTCCAGCGAGCAGATGTTCGAACTGGCACGGTTGGACGCTCTGGCGGACAAGGCCTGCAAGGTCGCCGCCGCCCGCCCCCGGTGAATTGGACGGTTCCGCGCCCTCGGACTCTGCGATGCTTGACGGGTCGATGAGCTTGATGGGCCGATGAGCGGATTGCCGGGGCGTGGTTTCCATCACGGCGTGGTTTCCATCACGGCGTGGTTTCCATCTCATAGCGGAAACCACGCCACCCCTATCGCGTTATGCGACGGGTGGGGGTAATCTTGGAACCACAAGTAACCAAAGGAGGTATCATGGCTGATTTCGATTTGGGTGAAGGCCTGCGCCGGGTGTTTCTCGCGGGCGTTGGGGCATTGGCCACCGGCGTTGAGCTGGGGCAGCAGAGCTTTGAGAAGAGCCAGCAGATCGTCGACGGTCTGGTGAAGAAGGGCGAGCTCACCGTGGAACAGGGCAAGGCGTTGAACACCGAGCTCAAGCACAAGGCGCAGGAGGCCAAGGAGAAGGCCGAGGAAAAGACTGAGGGCGCCAAGGAGCAGAGCGATGCCGGTGCCGCCGCCGAAGATCCTTCCCCGGCGGAAGGCTCCGCTGCTTAGCATGCCGGAGCAGCACACCATGCCGTCCTATACCGCGGGCGGCCATGCCGGCGACCCACGGCATGATCCGGAACGGGGGAAATCCGCATCGGGGTCGGACGGTTCGGCGAAAGACGGTGTTGTGACGCGACGTGCCGGCAAACGCCGCGAATGGGACGGGTCTCCCACCATCGGGCTGTTCAACAATCATCGCGACACCTTCTCCAGCCGATATCACCTGACGAGGCGCGGGAAAGTCAAGCGCCTCGGACAGATCATGCGCATTGCGAACCAGTTCGACGTGGTGCACGGCCTCACTCCGGTGAAGATGAGGCTGATGCTGGAGGCGCTGGGCCCCACATTCGTCAAGGTCGGGCAGATACTGTCCATGCGGTCGGAGATTCTGCCGCAGTCGTTCTGCGACGAGCTCGCGAAGCTGCGCGCCGATGCCGACCCGATGCCGTATCAGATCGTCGTCGACACGTTGACGCAGGAATATGGCCGCCCCATCGGCGAGGTGTTCGCCCGCATCGATCCGACGCCGCTCGGTTCCGCATCCCTCGCGCAAGTGCATCGCGCCACGCTGGTCACCGGCGAAGACGTCGCCGTGAAGGTGCAGCGGCCTGGCGTGCGCGAGATCATGGCGTTGGATGTGTCCATCATGCGTTCGATCGCCCGGACTGCCACGAAGATGCTGCCCAGTGCGCAGGTGGTGGATCTTGGCGGCGTGGTCGAGGAACTGTGGGATACGTTCGAATCCGAGACGGATTTTCTGGTGGAGGCGCGTAACCTCAGCGAGTTCAAGCGCTTCTGCGAAGCCTATCGGTATATGGACTGCCCGAAACCGTACATGGATCTGTGCACCGAGCACGTGGTCGTCATGGATTACGTCGAGGGCATCGCCGTCTCCCATACCGATCAGCTGATCGAAGCCGGGTATGACCTCAAGGAAATCGGCACCAAGCTGGTCGACAACTATGCGACGCAGGTGCTGGACGACGGTTTCTTCCATGCGGATCCGCACCCCGGCAACATCATCATCTCCGGTGGCCAGATCGTGCTTATCGATCTGGGCATGACCGGGCGGCTCAACAGCCAGGCCCGCAGCGTGCTCCGGGAGATGATCTTCGCCGTCGCCAAACAGGATTCCGCCGCGCTGGCGGACGGTCTGCTGCGTTTCGCGGGCACCGAGTCCAATCCTGAGGATTACCCCGCGCTGCTGGCCGACCTGGACATGGTCGTCAAGGAGTTCGGCACGGTAGACCTGGGCGACCTGGACATAGCGGCGTTCCTGACGTCGCTGACGTCGTTGGCCCAAAGGCACGGCATCGAGGTGCCGGGCACGGTGACGACGGTCGGCAGGGCGTTGGTCACGTTGGAGGGCCTGCTGGATGAATTCATCCCCGACGTGAACATGATTCAGATCATCTCCGACCATATTGCCGGCAGCAAGTCGTTGGATCGAGCGGCGAAAGACGAGATCAAGGCGCTGGGCGTCGAGGGACATCAGGCATTGCACGGCCTGCTGTCCGCGGCGAGCGAGTCCAGGGTCGCGATGCGCATGCTCACCCGAGGCCAGCTGCGCATGAACATGGAGGTCGTTGGTTCCGAGGAACCGATGCGCCTGCTGTCGGACATGGTCAACCGTCTGACGATGGCGTTGATCGTCGTCGGCCTGTTCGTCGGATCGTCGATCGTGTACTACGCGGGCATGAAGCCGATCATCTTCGGCATACCGGTCGTGGGATTCATGGGATATGTGATAGCGTTCATCCTCTCCGTATGGATCGTGTTCGACATCTACTTCAAGGGACGCAGATCAAAGCGCCGGTAGTACTCGACGGAATGATTTGCGCCCCACGGTCCGGTCGGTCTTCAGGCCGGGCAGTTTTACGGGCCGGTCAGTTTTCCAGGAACAGCTGCGGTGCCTTCATGAAGTTGTTGGCGCAGTGTTCCCCGCAGAAGTAATAGGTCGTGCCGTCGTGCTCGCGCGTGATGGCGTCGTTGTTGACGGCGACGGTCATGCCGCACACAGGGTCGGTCGCGGTCTGCGTCGCGTCGTTCATGTCTGCGGAATGCATGTGGTTCATGTGCATGGGTTGCTCCTTGTTCGGCTGATGGTGATGGCCCTCATCGGTGTGATGGCCATCGGCACGGGGACGGTCTCCGGTGTCGAGAATGATGTTGCGCGCGCCGTGTTGGTCGGGCGCTTTCCTGTCGGCGTCTCTTCCGCCTGCGGCGGTGAAGGAGACGGTGTCGGGGCTCAGTGTGACGCGCCGCATGCGGTTCGCGTTCAGCACCAGGCAGACGGAGCTGAGCGCCATCGCCAGGCCTGCGATCATCGGGCTGAGCAGCCAGCCGGTGAAGGGGTACAGCACGCCGGCGGCGATGGGGATGCCAATGATGTTGTAGCCGAAGGCCCAGGCGAGATTCTCCCGGATGTTGCGCATCGTGGCTTGGGATAGGTTGAGGGTTTTCACCACGCCTCGCAGGTCGCCGCTCATGAGGGTCACGTCGGCGGATTGCATGGCGATGTCGGTTCCGGTGCCGATGGCTATGCCCACGTCTGCCTGTGCCAAGGCGGGGGCGTCGTTGATGCCGTCGCCCACCATGGCCACCAGTCCATTGGGGACGTCGGCGATGGCGGGGGCCACCGACGACTGTGCCGCGGCGGCGTCGCGCGATATCTGCAGCTGCCTTATCCAGTAGGCCTTGCCGTCGGGCCTGACCTGAGCGATCACCGTGTCGATACCGACTTCCGCGGCGACGCGTTCGGCGACCTCCGCCTTGTCTCCCGACAGCATCACCGTGCGGATACCAGCGGCTCGAAGCGCTGCTATCGCCTCCTTGGAACCCGGCTTGACGCTGTCCTTCGTATAGCTCGGCTTGGCGTAGTCGGCGTCGTCATCGATGGCTCCGACGGTGATCGTCCCGGTCTTGTCGAACACGACGGTTCGGATGTCGCGGGCCTGCTCCAAGGCCCTGGCGGATGTGACCAGCACGCCGTTCGTGGCGCCGAGGCCGGTCGCCGCGGTCACCGATAGCGGCGTGGCCAGTCCGAGCGCGCAAGGACACGCGATGATCAATACGCTGACCGCCGTCACCAGCGCATGGGCTAGTTTGGGTTGCGGCCCGAACGTTATCCATATGGCACCGGTCCACAATGCGGCGATAATCACCGCGGGGACGAACACGCGGGCGATCCTGTCGGCCAGACGCTGCACGGGCGCTTTGGTCGCCTGTGCGCGTGCGACCAGAGCGATGATCTGGGAGAGCACCGTGTCCTCGCCGGTGCGTGTGACCTTCATGACCACATTGCCCTGCTGCATGATGGTCGCCCCCGTCAGGGGCTCTCCGACGCCACGCCGGGCCAGAACGGATTCGCCGGTGATCATGGACTCGTCGACGCTGGCCTCGCCGGCCAACACGACGCCGTCCAGCGGTATGCGCTCGCCGGCGCGGATCACCAGCAGATCGCCGGTCTTCACGCGGTCGATGTCGATGTCTTGGGATTGGGCAGGGTCGAGCCATCCGTCGCCGGATGCCTTGCCGGCGGCCAGATCCTTGGCCAGTGGCGTTCCGACATCGAGGATGTGGGCGACACGTGGGCGCAGCTTGATCAGTGATTGCACGGCCTTTCCGGTGCCCTCACGGGCTTTCGCCTCCAACAGGCGTCCGACCAGAACGAGCGTGATCACTACGCCGACCGACTCGAAGTAGGGCTCTCTCGACCCCTCGGGCATCAGCTCCGAGACGAAGCACAAGGCGATGCTGTACAGGTATGCGGCGGTGGTCCCCAATGCCACCAACGAGTTCATGTCCGGAGAACGATGCCACAGTGCCGGCCATCCGACGCGGTGGATCGGCGCCCCGCAGTAGAACATGACCGGGGTGATGAGTATGGCCTGCAGCCAAGGGTTCATCAGCCATGAAGGAACGAGCGAGTGACTGACGAGCATGAGCATCATGGGGACGAACACCGGGAGCGTGAGAACGGTGCCGATGGCCACCAGCATGCCGGTATGGCGAATCTCCTGACGGCGTTCCTCCGCCTCCTGCCGCTCGGCCAGCAGCGCGTCCGCGGCGGACATCCTGGGCGTGCCGGCCGGTATGGCGGTCCCGGTCGATGCAGTGCCGTCGTCCGGTTTTGTGGCGGAGTCCGTCTCCCCCTCGACGCGAAGCAACCCATGCACCATGTTCATACCGCATGCAAAGGGGTAGTCGCCGGCCGGCAGCGGCGGAAGCGACATCTCGGTGGTCTCGTTGCCCGGCAGCATCGTGTCCGTTCCGAGATCGGGGAACACGACATGCGACGTGCATTCGCCGGTCTCCTTCCGATCGAACCTCAGCGTGATCGGAATGCCGGCTTGCATCGTGACGATATCGGGGGAGTACCCACCCCTGACCGTGATGGTCGCCTGTTGAACGCCGTCATGCAGCGTCGCCCGGGCGCCTCCCCTTCTGGGCGCGAAGAAGAATCGCAGGATGCACCATGTCAGCACGGCGGCTATCACCAGTGCCGCCACACCGAGGAAGATGTCGAATTCCATCGCCGCTCCTTTCCCCTTTCTATCATAATCTCGGATATTAACTATACCCTATACCCCTAGAGGGTATATAATGCGTGTTGTCAGGAATGTTCGCGCTGGGCGGAAGGTTGGTTATGCAGGGTTACGACGGAGACAAGGCGAAGATCCTCGCGCGGCTGCGGCGTGTCGAGGGGCAGGTCCATGCGGTCGCGCAGATGGTGGAGGATGATGTGTATTGCATCGATGTGCTGACCCAGATCTCCGCCGCGACTTCGGCATTGAAGGCCGTGTCGGTGATGCTGGTTGACGACCATCTGAACCATTGCGTGCGGCAGGCGGCGGCCGAGGGCGGCGAGGTGGCCGACGAGAAACTGTCGGAGGTCGAGAAGGTGATTTCCCGACTGGTTCGCTCATAAGTGCGGCACTCGTTCGTCCGCGGGATGATGTGTAATAATACACATGTTCGATGAAGTGCTTGATGTGGTGATCGTTGCGGTGGTGGCGTTGTTGGGTCTGGCCGCCGGATTCGCGCTGGGCAAAATGCGTGGCCAAGCCTCCGCCCGCATGGCGAAGGCCTCCGAGGTGGACGCGCTGAGGGGATCCTGCGAGGCCATGAAGGACGACAATGCGCGGCTTGCCGCCCAAGTGGCTCAGGCCAAGGCCCAGTCCGAGGGACTTCTGCAGCAATTGTCGTTCGCGAAATCCCAGCTTGCTCAGGCGCAGCAGGCGGAACAGGTGCGGGTGCAACGTGAGCGCGAGCGGGCCGAGGCCGATGGGCTGCGGCGCCGGGAAGAGCAGGAAAAAGCGCTGACAGAGCAGGGCAAGGTGCTGTCGGCGTTGGCTCCTTTGCAGAAGAATCTCGATGAGCTGCAGCAGAAGGTCTCGAACATCGAGGAGGGGCGCAAACACGAGATGGGCGTGCTGGGCGAGCAGCTCAAAGGGCTGGGTGAGCAGCAGGCGAGGCTCGACCGTGAGACGAGCTCGCTCTCGGCGGCATTGCGCAACAACAAGGTCCGCGGCGCTTGGGGAGAGGCGCAACTGCGCAACATTGTGGAGTCCGCCGGTTTGCTGGAGCACGTCGACTTCGATACGCAGGTGGTGATGACTGGCGTCGGCGGTAAGACGCTCCGGCCTGACATGATCGTCCATCTGCCGGGAGGCAAGACGATTCCCATCGACGCGAAGGTGCCGTATGCCGATTATCAGCGGGCCTGCATGATTCCGGAAACCGCGGGGCCTGAGGATCTGGAACGGCGTGACGAGCTGCTGCGGTCGCATGCGAAAGCTTTGCGTGAACACGTCAGGGCATTGGGTGATAAGGCGTATTGGAGTGCATGCGACACGGCCCCTGATTTCGTGATCGCGTTCATTCCCAACGAGGCGTTGCTGCAGGCTGCAATGGAGGCCGATCCGACATTGATGGATGACGCCTTCGCCCGCAAGGTCGCATTGACCTCGCCGGTCACCCTGTGGGCCGTGCTGAAATCCGTCGCATACGCTTGGCAGCAGCAGAGCCTCACCGATGACGCCAAGACCCTGTTCGACCTGTCGAGGGAACTGTACGAGCGTTTCGCCGTACTGGGGGAGCGTGCGAACAAACTCGGTACCGCGCTCACCCGCACCGTGACGGCGTACAACCAATTCGCATCATCGTTGGAATCCCGCGTGCTGGTCACCGCGCGCAAACTGCAGAAGCTCGATCAGGCCACGGTCATCGGGTCGGTGAACATCATCGATCCGGACAAATCCGATGTCCGTGAAATCACCGCCCCGGAAACCACCTCCGAATAAAACCAACGCAAGAGCATCCAAAGGAATACCAGCATGACTCGGCCCCCGCCAGCGAGGCAAATACGCAACCGCGCGGATATGCATGGCCATTGCCGGCGGTGACTTGACGGCACGCAACGATATCCTGAGAACCATGAATGAAGAGCAAGGATTCCGCAAGACCGGGACGACCGGAACCGCTGTGGGCACGAACAACATTCCTTCCGACGCATCGCCGAATCAGACGGATGACTTCTCCATGCTGGAGCCGCGCGAACAGCTCCGACGGCTGATTGCCGCGGAAATGGAAGGCAAGCCGTTCTGCGAGCTCGCCGGCGTCACCTTCGACCATCGCGGGGCGGCTATCGTCGGTCACATTCTTCTGGACACGCTTGAGGAGAACGGCTATTCCATCGATGATTTCGACGCCGTCGGTGCGTTGACCGCCGCGGCCGTTCCACTGGTCGGCGCGATGATTCAGGCGGCGGCATCGCGCGGTGAAGACCTCGACGGATTCGTCATGGACTTCGTATACCCGTCCATCAAAGGCCCGTCCATCAAGGGCAAGCGCGTGGTATTGCTGGATTCATGGCTCTCGGAGAAATCCTATGTGCAGACCTCGTCGCTGGTGACGCTGCGCAACGGCAATGAGCTGAGCCTCGATTTCGGCGTGGTGGAGCATGAAGGCGCGAAAGTGGTTGCCATCGCATCGCTGATCGGCGGCGTCGACATGACCGAACCCGTCATCGAGGTCGTCAACCCCGTGAGCGGTGAACGGCAGGAGCTGCCATTCATCGAAATCTACCACGAATCCGAACTGCGATAGCCATGCACAAGCCCAACCCCATCTCTCTGGCGGCAAAGGCTTCGGGGGAGCCGGAATTTCGTGAAGTCGGCGTAGGACCATGGACGCAGGAGCACCCCGGTGAGCCACGCCCGGATGACCCTAAATCGCCGAACTACGATCGACGCTACGATACGACGCTGCTGGATGAAGGCGATCGTCGCAACGTGCTCGACCGTTACCGGTACTGGACCGTGAACGCCATTCGCGACGATCTGGACGCGGCCGGTCGCCACGGCTTCGAAGTCGCCATCGAAAACTGGACGCACGATTTCAACATCGGTTCCATGGTGCGCACGGCGAATGCGTTCACCGCGAATCGCGTGCACATCGTTGGCCCGCACAAATGGAACCGCAAGGGCTCGCTGATGACCGAGCTGTACCAGCACGTTGAGTATCATCCCAGCATCGACGAACTCGTCACCTGCTGGAAGCTGCGCATCGCGGGAGAAATTGCCGCCGCCCAGGCACAGGCCGCCGCCGCGGCGATGCACGCGCATCAGGCTCACTCCGATGCGAGTGCGCTTCTCTCGGACGATGACGAATCCAACGGATCCCCCCGATTCGCGTCCGCAACGGATCATTCGGGCTATGATGCGGTCGCGCGGGCCGACGCTCGCATCAGGACGCTGGAATCGTCCCGCATCATCGCATTGGATATCATTCCCGGTGCCGTACCGATGGAAACCTACCGTTTTCCGGAACGGTGTCTGATGCTGTTTGGCGCGGAAGGCCCCGGATTGTCGAACAAAGCTCTCGAACTCGCTGATGACGTGGTATACATCTCGCAATTCGGTTCCGTGCGGTCCATCAACGCCGGCGCCGCAGCCGCAGTGGCCATGCATAGCTGGATTGCGCAGCACGGGTGACGCGGGTGTGTATGCTCGAATCATGATAACGATAGAGGCCTTACCAAACGCTTCGGGCGTAAGACCGTGCTTGATAATGCCAGTTTCACCGCCGAAGACGGCAAGGTGACCGGTTTCCTTGGGTCGAACGGCGCCGGGAAGTCCACGACGATGCGGGCCGCCCTCGGCTTGGTCACCCCCAATGCGGGCCGTGCGCTGGTTGACGGAGTGCCGTTCGTCAAGACACCATCGCCGATGACCGCCGTAGGAGCGGTTCTCGACGCCAAATCCGCGCATAAGGGTCGGTCCGCCTACACCCATCTGCGTGGCCTCGCCCTTACCAACGGCATACCGCGATCCCGCGTCGATGAGGTCATCGAATTCACCGGTCTTGCGAGCGTGGAAAAGCGCAATGCAGGAGCATTCTCGCCGGGCAGGGCCGTGCGGTGCTGTTGAGCTCGCACCTGATGAGCGAGGTCGCATTGACCGCTGACAATCTCGTCATCATCGGTCGTGGCCGCATTCTGGAGACCACGACGGTCGCGGCGTTCGTCGCAGAGCATTCCACCCATTCGATCCGTGTCGCGACGCCGGAATCCGACAAACTGCACGCGGTGTTCGAAACCGCGCCGCAGGTCACCGTCCGCGAGGTGCCCCGCAATGCCAACGACCCGCAGCAAGGCCGGGTGTTCCGCATTGAAGGTGCCGCATTGGAGCCGACTTCGTGGGCGTTCACCCACGCACAGGCGCAGTACGAGACCCGCGCGATACCGGGGCAGGTGCCGGCCCAATACGGCGAGCCTGCCGCAACCTACACTCAGCCGAACACGCAGGAGGTGCCGCGATGACGCAGCCTCATATCCCGTCGCAGCCTCAGCCCGTGCCGCAGCCTCAGCCGGCAGCCCAATCTCAGACAGGGAACGGCTTCCAGCCGATGGCCGCTCCTCGGCCACGAGGTCACGCCGCTGGCTGCCGACGAGTGGAGGATTCCATTGATCGGCCTGCTGGTGTTCAAGAAATCCGACATCAAATGACACCCATTCGGCCATATCGTCGCGCGCTCGGGCACAGCCGCGCGATATGGCCGCTGCCGCAGGGCCGCCGGACACCGCGCAACATCGTGAGAATGTAATGGTGCGTGTCACATACGGCTCATATAGTTAAGGCCATGCCTACATTCACACGTGAAGAAATCGAGCACTTGGGCGATCTCGCCCGTATCGCGCTCACCGATGAGGAGATCACCCGTCTGCAGGGTGAGCTGAACGTCATCGCGGATTCCATCAACAAGGTGCAGGAGGTCGCCGGCGATGACGTGCCGCCGACCGCCAACCCCGTCCCGCTGGAGGCGTACCTGCGCCCCGACGTCGCCGAAACGCCGCTGACGCAGGAAGAGGCGCTTGCCGGAGGCCCGAAGACCGAAGCCGGCATGTTCGTCGCGCCGCGCATTCTGGGAAGTGAGGAGTGACGATGAGCGACACCACTGAACTCGTCAAGCTGTCCGCGGCCGAAATGGCCGCCAAGGTCAAGGCCGGTGAGGTCTCCAGCCGCGAACTGGTCGAGGCCCACCTCGCCGTCATCGACGCCGCCGAACCGTCCATCAAGGCGTTCCTGAAGGTCTCCGCCGATCAGGCGCTCGACCAGGCCGACGCCTTCGACGCCAAGAGCGCCGACGACAAGGCCGCGCTGCCCGAACTGGCCGGTGTGCCGATTGCCATCAAGGATATGATCGTCACCAAGGGCATCGAGACCACCGCCGCCTCGAAGATCCTCGAAGGCTGGGTGCCGCCGTACGACGCCACCGTCATCGAGAAGCTCAAGGCCGCCGGCATGCCGCTGCTCGGCAAGACCAACCTCGACGAATTCGCGCAGGGCTCCTCGACCGAGCACTCCGCCTACCAGACCACGCACAACCCGTGGGACACCGAGCGCGTGCCCGGTGGCTCCGGTGGTGGCTCCGCTTCCGCGGTCGCGGCATTCGAAGCCCCGATCGCCCTCGGCACCGACACCGGTGGCTCGATCCGCCAGCCCGGCGCCCTGACCGGCACCGTGGGCGTCAAGCCCACCTACGGCGGCGTGAGCCGTTTCGGCGCCATCGCCATGGCCTCCTCGCTCGACCAGATCGGCCCGGTCTCCCGCACCGTGCTCGACTCCGCGCTGCTGCAGGAGATCATCGGCGGTCACGACAAGCGTGATTCGACGTCGATTCCTGAAGGCCCGCGTCCGATGGCCGCTGCGGCCCGCGAGGGCCTCAAGCGCGACCTTAAGGGACTCAAGGTCGGCCTGATCAAGGAACTCGGCGGCGACGGCTACCAGCCCGGCGTCGAGGCCCGCTTCAACGAGGCCGTCAAGAAGCTCGAAGAGATGGGCGCCGAGGTCGTCGAGGTCTCCTGCCCGCACTTCGAGTACTCGCTGGGCGCGTACTACATCATCATGCCGTCCGAGGTCAGCTCCAACCTGGCCCGCTACGACGGCATGCGCTACGGCCTGCGCGTGATGCCGCCGACCGGTGTACCGCAGACCGCCGCCAACATGATGGCCTACACCCGTGAGACCGGCTTCGGCGACGAGGTCAAGCGCCGCATCATCCTCGGCACCTACGCGCTGTCCGCCGGCTACTACGACGCCTGGTACGGTTCCGCGCAGAAGGTGCGCACGCTCATCATCCAGGACTTCCACAACGCCTTCGAGAAGGCCGACGTGCTGGTCTCCCCGACCAGCCCGTCCACCGCGTTCAAGTTCGGCGAGAAGATGAACGACCCGCTGGCCATGTACATGAACGACATCGCCACGATTCCGGCGAACCTTGCCGGTGTCCCGGCCATGTCGATTCCGGCCGGCCTGTCCGATGACGGCCTGCCTGTCGGATTCCAGTTCATCGCTCCGCAGCAGCGCGACGAGGTCATGTACAAGCCCGCCGCCGCGCTCGAAGCCGCACTTGAGGAAAGCTGGGGCGGCCCGATCTGGCAGTCCCTGAAGACCCCGTGGTTCGACGGCCTGAACAAGTGACGCATCGGAAGGAAAACAAACATCATGGCTGAAAAACTGATGAAGTACGCCGATGCCACCAAGAAATACGACGTGGTCTTCGGTCTGGAAACGCACGTGGAGCTGTCCACGAACACCAAGCTGTTCTGCCCGGCCCACATCGAGTTCGGCGGCGAGCCGAACACGCAGCTGACCCCGGTCTCCCTCGGTCTGCCCGGCTCCCTGCCGGTCATCAACAAGACCGCGGTCGACTACGCGATCAAGCTGGGTCTGGCCCTGCACTGCGAGATCGCAGAGTGGAGCCAGTTCGCCCGCAAGAACTACTTCTACCCGGACATGCCGCGCGACTACCAGATCTCGCAGTACGACAAGCCCACCAACGGCAACGGCTACCTGGATGTCGAGCTTGAGGACGGCACCGTGTTCCGCGTGCCGATCGAGCGCGCCCACATCGAGGACGACGCCGGCAAGAACACCCACGTGGGCGGTGCCGACGGCCGCATCGAAGGCGCCGACCATTCGCTGGTCGACTACAACCGTGCCGGCGTGCCGCTGATCGAGATCGTCACCAAGCCGATCGAGGGTGCGGGCGACCGCGCTCCGGAGATCGCCGGCGCTTACATGCGCGCTATCCGCGACATCGTGCGTGCGCTGAACATCAGCCACGCCCGCATGGAGCAGGGCAACATGCGCGCCGACGTGAACGTCTCGCTGCGCCCCTCCGCCGACGCCCCGTACGGCACCCGTTCGGAGACCAAGAACGTGAACTCGTTCCGTGGCATCGAGAAAACCATCCAGTACGAGATCCGCCGTCAGGCGGCGCGTCTGGACGACGGCAAGGAGATCCTGCAGGAGACCCGCCACTGGGATGAGGCCACGCAGACCACCGCCGGCGGCCGTCTCAAGTCCGACGCCGACGACTACCGCTACTTCCCGGATCCCGACCTCGTCATGCTCCACATCACCAAGGAGCACATCGAGGAGATGAAGGCCCAGATGCCGGAGATGCCGCGCGAGCGCCGCAACCGTCTCAAGGCCGAATGGGGCCTGAGCGACCTGCAGATGCGCGACATCCTCAACGCCGACGCGCTCGACCTGATCGAGGAGACCGTCAAGGCCGGCGCCAAGGCCGCCGGTGCCCGCAAGTGGTGGCTGGGCGAGCTGAGCCGCGAGGCCAACGCCAAGGGCGTCTCGCTCGAAGAGCTGCCAATCACCCCGGCCGACATCGCCGAGGTCGAGAAGCTCATCGCCGACGGCAAGCTCAACGACAAGCTCGCCAAGCAGACCGTCGAAGGCGTGCTCAAGGGCGAAGGCACCCCGGATGAGGTCGTCAGGAAGCACGGCTACAAGATCGTCGAGGACAACGGCGCCATCGAGGCGGCCGTCGACGCGGCGTTCGAGGCCAACCCGGATGTCGTCGAGAAGCTCAAGAGCGGCAACATGAAGCCGATGGGTGTCATCATCGGAGCCGTGATGAAGGCCACGCGCGGCCAGGCCGACGCGAAGGCTGTCACCAAGGTCGTGATGGGCAAGATCAAGGGCTGACGCCCCACGGGTTCGCCGGAATCCCGAGACCCTGAAATTCCGGTTTGAAGAACGGCCCTTGGCCGCGGTGCTGAACCGCGTGTCGAGGGCCGTTCGTCATGCCGCAGGCGCTTCCACGGCCGGCAGACACGTGGGCAACTCCTTCACAGCAAACGGTCAGTCGGGTAGGATATCTTCTGTACCGACTTCTACCAGCGTCAGTTGAGGAATAACGAATGTCTGAAAATGCCGCATTACCGCTCGATCAGGACGTATCCCGTGAGCTGCCCTCGCAGATCACCATACCGCCGATCAAGGGGGAGATGGTGCACCTGCGCCCGGCCAGCGTCGACGACCTGCCGCGCATGGATGAGCTGGACGCCTACTATGGCGCCTCCAAGATCACCGGCAAGGACGCTCAGGCGGAACGCGCCGTCGTACACACGTGGGTGAGACGCTCGGTGGCGTGGGCGAACGGGCAGAAGCCCGACGAGTCGGGCGTAGGCGATCCGGAGTCCCGCCGCACCATCGCATGGGCGGTACTGACCGACGCCGACCATGACGAGGACGGCGAAATCGACGCGCAGTCGACAGACAACGTCATCGGCATGATTTTCCTGATCGACATCGATGGCTGGTCGCGCTCCGCCCGCATTCAGGTGGTGCTGGGCCGTGACTACCGCGGGCGCGGCTACTCGCGCGACCTGATGCCGCGAGTCATGACGTACGGTTTCGCGCCAGAACCGGCCGGCCTGGGCATGCACCGCATCTGGGTGGCGGTGCCCGAGCAGAACTCGCGTTCGTGCTCCGTCTACCAGTCGCTCGGCTTCGAGCCGTCCGGCGCCTCGCGCGACGCTCTGTGGGATGCGGAGAACAACAAATACCAGGATCTGATTGTCATGGACACGCTGGTGGACGAGTATGATCCCATCCGCTCTCTCGACGCGTTCGGCATGCACGTGATTGAGGACAATCCCGGTGTGCAGGAGGCGATGAGCGCCCGTGAGCACTCGATCGCCATCAGGAAGAACATCGCCGCGCAGGCCGAGCCCGCGCCGGAGCCCGCCGCGGTCGAGGAGAGTGCGGATGCCGAACAGGCGCCCCGAATCGAGAAAGTCGCCGCAGCCCGAGTGCCGGAAGCGCACAATGACGATGAATTGGCCGCGCCGGGCGAGGAAAGCACCTGGCCGTATGGGCAGGGCGAACGCAAACCTTCGAAGGAAGCTTGGTGGCGTATCCTCGGACGTGGCCGTAAACGTGATATGGAGGATGACGAATGAGTGCCGAGGATCTTGACAATTACGAAACCGACGCGGAACTCGCCCTGTACAAGGAGTATCGCGACGTCATCAAGCTGTTCACCTACGTGGTGGAGACCGAACGGCGTTTTTATCTGGCGAACAAGGTCGATTTCAATGTGCGTTCCGCCGGTCAGGACGTGTATTTCGACGTGCAGCTCACCGACGCATGGGTGTGGGATGTGTACCGGTCGTCGCGTTTCGTCAAGAACGTGCGCATCGTCACGTTCAAGGACGTGAATGTCGAGGAAGTGCAGAAAACCGATATCGACATCCCCGACGATATGAATTGAGGCGCTGACGGTCGGACCGGCTGATTACAGGCCGACTGCGGTCGGCCGTCCGCCGTCATCTGCCGGTGCCGTGTGCGCCCCAAACCGGCACGTCGCCGTTTCCCGCTCTCGTTTTCGTTGCGATACGCGGCTTCTCGTGTATGGCGACGGAAGGATTTTGTAAGCAGAACAACAAAATCGGCGTGCGTTTCCAGCGGTTCATATATACTGTCTCTGATTCAGCGATAAGGAGACCTCACGTGACGCAGAAGCAATCCGTGGTGATCATCGGCGGCGGCCCGGCTGGCCTGACCGCAGCATGGGAGTTCGTCAACAACGGCGGCTCCGACACATACGATGTGACCGTACTCGAAGAAACGCAGGAGTTCGGAGGCATCTCGCGTACCGTCAAGCACAACGGCAACCGCATGGATATCGGCGGTCACCGCTTCTTCTCCAAGGACGACCGGATCATGGACTGGTGGAAGGACGTGCTGCCGCTGCAGGGCGCCCCCAGCTATGACGACAAGAAACTCGGCCGTGAGCATGACATGGAGCCGGGCGGTCCCGACCCCGAAACCACCGACCAGGTGATGCTCAAGCGCCACCGCGTCTCCCGCATCTACTGGAACCGCCGGTTCTTCGACTACCCGATCTCCCTGTCCGTCAACACCTTCAAGGCGATGGGCTTCAAGCTCACCATGGTCGCGGGTTTCAGCTACCTCAAGTCCATGTTCCATAAGCTGCCGGAGACCAGTCTGGAGAACTTCTACATCAACCGGTTCGGCCGCAAGCTCTACTCCATGTTCTTCGAGGGCTACACCGAGAAGCTGTGGGGGCGTCATCCCTCGCAGATCTCCGCCGATTGGGGTGCCCAGCGCGTCAAGGGCCTCAGCATCCTTGGCGTTCTCAAGAACGCCTTCCGCAAGCTCAGCCCCAAGAAGCGCAAGGGTGAGGTCGAAACGTCGCTCATCGAGGAGTTCTGGTACCCCAAGCTCGGCCCCGGCCAGCTCTGGGAGACCGTGGAACGCCGGTGCGTCGACGCCGGTGCCACCGTCATCACCGATGCCAAGGTCGTCGAGATTCGTCAGGCACAGGGCCGTATCGAATCCGTGGTCTACGAGTCCTCGGACGGCAAGCGCACCGAACTGCACGCCGACCAGTTCATCTCGTCCATGCCCGTCAAGGACCTCGTCAACGCCATCGACGCGGCGTCTCATGACGATGACGCCGAAGCGTCTTCGGCGCCTGTCCCGCAGGACATGACCCACATCGCCAACGGCCTGCCCTACCGTGATTTCGTCACCGTCGGACTGCTCGTCAAGCACATGCGCCTCAAGAACACCACCGACATCCCCACGCTCGGCAACCCGCCCATCGTGCCCGATTGCTGGATCTACGTGCAGGATCCCGGTTACAAGGTCGGTCGTCTCCAGATCTTCAACAACTGGAGCCCCTACCTCGTCAAGGATGTCGACGATACCGTCTGGATCGGCCTCGAATACTTCTGCAACGAGGGTGACGATTTCTGGAACATGACCGACGCCGAGGCCACCAAGTTCGCCATTTCCGAACTGACCCGCATGCGTGTCATCAACGGCCCGCAGGATGTCCTCGACTCCCATCGCGAACGTGTCAAGAAGGCGTATCCCGCCTACTTCGACACCTATGCCCAGATGTCCGAACTCATCGAATACCTCGACTCCTTCGGCAACCTTTACTGCGTCGGCCGCAACGGCCAGCACCGCTACAACAACATGGACCACTCCATGGCCACCGCCATCGAGGCCGTTGCCAACATCAAATCCGGCAAGACCTCGAAGCAGAACGTGTGGTCCGTGAACACGGATAAGTCCTACCACGAACAAAAGTAACCCACACCAGATATCGCCCCCGCTAGCGGGGGCATTTGTTTATGTCTGCGACTCGGCGTCCGTTTTTGCATTGGTCTCCAGCCCGTTATACAGTATGGAAAGTCCGAAACGCATGGAGTGCGTCGGGCGTTCAAAGCGGCAAGACCGCAATCATTCTTAGTGCAGGGACCGGTGCAATACGGTCTGCTAAGGAAAGGCAAACGAGTGGCAACTAGCCAGAATCTTGAAGGTATGAAGCTGATCGAGCTCAAGGAGCTCGCCAAGCAAATGGGTCTGCGCGGTACGTCGACGATGCGCAAGCCGGAATTGGTCGCCACCCTGCAGGCTGCACGATCAGGCGGCGAGGCGCCGGCGGGCGTTACCGTGCGACCGGTGAAGGGCGCCGCAAGCAAGCCGACCCAGCAGACGCAGCCCGCTGCACAGGCCGCGCAGACTCCGGAACAGGCTCTCAAGGCGGAGCCCAAGGGCAGTGCACCGGTGTCAGCGGCGGATGACGCGGTGGCCGGACTGGTCGCGTCTCTGCCCGAGCCCGATGCAGCCTCGACCCGCACGCCGCGTATCTCCCGCCAGAAGGCCGCCGAATCCGACAGCAAGGACGACCGCGCCGCGGCTCCTCGCCGTCGCACCCGCGACGATGCAAAGGCGGGCCAGGTGGCTGCCGATCTGTTTGATGAACTTGACATCGCGCCGGCGGACGATCAGCCGCGTCATCGCGATGATGCGGCTGATTCCGGCATGATGCGTCGTCGTCGCCGTGCCATCGAACCACGCGAGCGCGACCAGCAGAACGACACCGTCCGCGACCTCGACGATATTCTCGCCACGCTTCCGGTGCAGAACGCCAATGCGGACGCCGTCCGCGGCACCCGTGATGACCGTGATAATCGCGATGACGACGAGCGCGAATTCACCCGCCGCAACCGTAGCGACCGCGCTGACCGTTCCGACCGCAATGACCGCACCGATCGCGGCGACCGCGGCGGCGATCGCAATGACCGTGGCGACCGCGGTAACGACCGTCGCCAGCGCCGCATGCGCGGCCGCGACCGTGGCGGCCGCGACTACGATGATCGCGACACCCGCGAAGTGCGCATCTCCGACCATCAGGACAACGGCGGCGACGATCTCGTGCCGGTCGCCGGCATCGTCGACGTGCTCGACTCCTACGCCTTCGTGCGCACTTCCGGCTACCTGCCCGGCCCGAACGACGTGTACATCTCGATGGGTCAGGTCAAGAAGTACGGCCTGCGCAAGGGTGACGCCGTGACCGGATCCATCCGCGCGCCGCGCGAGGGCGACCGCCGCAACCAGCGCCAGAAGTTCGTGCCGCTGCAGTCCGTCGACACCATCAACGGCATGAGCGTCGAAGAGGCGGCCAACCGCCCGCAGTTCGCCAAGCTCACCCCGCTGTACCCGCAGGAGCGCCTCAAGCAGGAGACCACGCCGAACAAGCTCACCGGCCGCATCATGGACATCGTTTCCCCGATCGGCAAGGGCCAGCGCGGCCTGATCGTCTCCCCGCCGAAGGCCGGCAAGACGATCACGCTGCAGAACATCGCCAACGCGATCACCACGAACAACCCCGAAGTGCACCTGATGGTCGTGTTGGTGGACGAGCGCCCCGAAGAAGTCACCGACATGGAGCGCACCGTGGCCGGCGAGGTCATCTCCTCGACCTTCGACCGCCCGGCCTCCGACCACACCACCGTCGCCGAGCTCGCCATCGAGCGCGCCAAGCGACTCGTGGAGCTCGGTCAGGACGTGGTGGTGTTGCTTGACTCGATGACCCGTCTCGCCCGCGCCTACAACATCGCCGCGCCGGCCTCCGGCCGCATCCTGTCCGGTGGCGTGGACGCCCAGGCGCTCTACCCGCCGAAGAAGTTCTTCGGCGCCGCCCGCAACATCGAAAACGGCGGCTCGCTGACCATCATCTCCTCCGCGCTGGTGGAGACCGGCTCCAAGATGGACGAGGTGATCTTCGAGGAGTTCAAGGGCACCGGCAACATGGAACTGCGTCTGAGCCGCGAGCTGGCCGACAAGCGCCTGTTCCCGGCCATCGACGTGAACGCCTCCGGCACCCGCCGCGAAGAGCTCATCACCTCGCCGCAGGAACTGCCGATTATCTATCGTCTGCGCCGTCTGCTCGGCGGCATGGAGCCCGAGCAGGCATACCAGACGCTGGTGCCGCGCCTGAAGAAGACCGCGACGAACCGCGATTTCCTCGCCGCCATTATCCAGCAGAGCAACAGCAACCCGGTCAACGGCAACTGATCCGGCTGCCGGCTGCCGTCTGCCGGGCTCCGGCACGACGGCCTGAACGAGAGGAGCCCCCGCTTCGGCATTGAAGCGGGGGCTCCCGTCTATATCCGGCCTGCTTTCAGGCCATGATCTGCAGATGATGGTATCCGGGCGTATGGCGGCCCAGCGCGGGGTCGACGTGACGTTCGGCGAACACGCGCATCCGTCGCACGCCCTCGCGCAGCTCACGCCCGTCCCCGGCGTAGGAAAGCCTCACGAATCCGGCCCCCTCACTGCCGAAGGCCGTTCCTGGCACCACGGCGACGCGCTCCTCGTCCAGCAGCATACGGCTGAACCTGTCGCAATCCATGCCGCAGGCTCGCACGTCCACGAACGCGTAGAACGCGCCCTGCGGCTCGATCAGGCGCAGCGCGGTGCAGCCGTCGAGCTCGTCCAGCACGATCTGCCGCTTGGCGCAGTATTCCTCGCGCATGGCCGTGACATGCTCCTGCGGGCCGGTCAACGCGGCCACGGCGGCATATTGCGCCGTCGAGTTGACCGATGAGTGCATCAGCTCGGCGAGCTTGCTGGTCTGTTCAATCAGCGGCTCGGGGCCGAGCAGGTAGCCGATGCGCCAGCCGGTCATGGCGAAGGTCTTGGACAGGCTTTCGACGACGACCGTGCGCTCGTGCATGCCGTCGACGGCGGCGATGGAGGGCGCGATTGACGCGGAGCCGTCGAAGACGAATGGGTGATACACCTCGTCGGAGATCGCCCAGATGTCATGCCGGATGCAGACGTCGGCGATGCGCTCCAGCTCGGATAGCGGCGTGACGGCTCCGGACGGGTTGCCGGGGGAGTTGAGAAGAACAGCCTTCGTGCGCGGCGTGATTGCTGCTTCGATATCGTCGGCGTTCAGCCGCATCTGGTGTTCCGGTTTGAGCGCGACGGGCACCGGCACTCCGCCGCACATCAGGGCCTCCGCATCGTACGAGGTGAAGTACGGCGACGGAAGGATCACTTCGTCGCCGGCGTCAAGCAGCGCCTTCATCGCCAGGAACAGACCGATGGTCGCGCCGTCGACCGCCTGTATCTCGGTGTCGACGTCGTAGCGCAGCCCCTTCACCTTTTCGGAGTATGCCGCCACGGCCTCGCGGAACGGCTCGATGCCGAGCACGTTCGTGTATGTGGTGTGTCCTTCGCGGATCGATCGGCATGCGGCTTCCACGATATGCGGTGCCGCGGTGGCGCTGGGTTCGCCCACGCACAGCGAGATTGCGTCAGGCACGTGCTCGACCCGGTCGAATACGTCCCGGATGCCGGAACGGGGGACGCTGAGCGAGTGCTGCGAAAGTGCGGGCATGGATATGGTGTCACCTTTCAATCATGAACAAGAATATAAAATATACAGTAGTACATTGAAAAACAGTAATTATTACTATATATTTCGTAAATAACAGTAAGAAATCAATGGAATAATACTGGATTGACATCGCGATAAGCTGTCATCAGACAAGTTCGCGCCGGAACCGCTCCACATGCAGGTTGCGGCGAACCGTATGACCCGGGAGGACGTGATGGCACAGGCGAATACGCGCAATGACGAGGAACCGGACGCGGCATCGCGCAAGGTGGAGATCAGGCCGGAGGGCTCCGCCATGCTCGACGCCACGGACGAGTCCATCCTCGATGCGTTGGAGGAGGACGGGCGGGCCACGCTGGCTCAGCTGTCCCGGCTGTCCGGCCTGTCGGTGTCCGCGGTGCAGTCCCGCGTGCAGAAGCTGGAGAAGCGAGGAGTCATCAAGGGGTATCGCGCGGTGCTCGACTATGAGCTGTGCGGTCTGCCGATCAGCGCGTTCGTGTCCGTCACGCCGCTGGACTACTCGCAGGAGGCCGATATCCCCGGCAAGCTGCATGAGCTGGAAGGCGTGGTGTCCTGCTACTCCATAGCCGGCGCGCCCAGCTTCATGCTGGTGGTTCGCGTGTCGTCACCCAGCAAACTGGAGGAACTGCTGAACCGCATCCATCGGACGGTGCCGGTCAGCACTGAAAGCACGGTGATCCTGCAGACGTATTTCTGACGGATGCCATTCGCCGTAGGCGTTAGACATCCCGGCCGGCATTGACCATATCGTTCCATCGTTGAGGAATAGCCGACAGTCCGGGTTCGGCCCACGCGCTATGGTAGGCAGTATGAGTGAACCCGAGAACAGCGATTGGGCGAAGCCGTCATCCCGCGAGGTGGGAGGCGGCGGATCCGAAACCGTCATCGACGCCGACACCGCACGGCATGACCCGCAGACCGCGGTCACCGTGGCCAAGATCAAGGCGCTCAGGCAGTCCATCGACAATGTGGACACGGCCATCGTCTCCTTGCTCGCGGAGCGGTTCAAGTACACGTCCCAGGTGGGCGTACTCAAGGCGCGGGCCGGATTCGCGCCGGCGGATTACAAGCGCGAGGACTACCAGATCGAACGGCTGCACCGCATCGCCATCGACGCCGGGCTCGATCCCGACATCGCGGAAATGTACCGGGAATTCGTGGTGGCCGAGGCCAAGAAGCGGCATCAGCGCATCGCCGACGCGGGAGGGGATCCCGGCGTGCTCGACGTGTTCGCCTGATCGGCGGAGATTTGCCGCTCTGCCCGCATCGTCGGTGGCGTGCATATGCATGCCTGTATTCGGCATGCGGGCCGCGTGATGATGAATGAAAGGGGGAGCGACGATGGCGCATATGACCGGGGTGATGACGCGAAGCCTGGCGGCTGCCGCCACGCTGGCCCTGACTCTGGCCCCTTCGGCGGGCGGGCCGGTCACGGCCGGTGCCAATCCGGCCGAAGGAGATGCCGGGTATTCCAAGACGCAGGATGTCATGTCTCTCGCCAACTCGGACGGGGTTCCGGGACGCCTGTACGTCACCAACCAGTTCACGGTCTCCCGCGGCGGCGACATCGTCGACTACGTGGCCGGCAACAGCGGTGACGGTTCCATGCTCGCGGCGGAATACAAGGCTGTGGAAACCGGCAAGACCACACAGGAGCGGGTGAAGGCCGGGCAACGCGTGTTGCCGTGGTCGGTCAGCATCGCCTACGGCCTGAACGGCCCGCAGGTGAAGCCGTCCCAGATCGCCGGTGCCAGCGGACTGGTCGATATCCGTATCACCGTGGAGCCCAATGCGGCCGTGTCCAACGGCTACGCGGAGAACAGCATTCCCGCGGTGGCGTTCACCGTACCGTCTTCCGTCTCCGACGATATCACCGTCGGAGACGGCATGACGCTGACGACGCAAGGATCCGACATGCTTGTCAGCGGCGTCGGGGAGCCCGGCAAACGCACGGTGTTCGACTGCTATATGAACGCGAAGAACTTCTCGATGAGCCAACTGGCGTTCGTGACCGTGCAGGCCGATGACACGGCGTCGTTCGTCGACGAGGTCACGGCTGTCTCCGACCGTGCTGACGCACTGGTCAACACGCTGGTCGTCACCGGTTCTGCGTCGGACCGCAAACTAATCGAACAGCTGACCTCCATGCGCGATCGCGAGCAGAAGCTCGGCGAGAAGGCGATCAAGGAGAAAACCGCAGCGCACAAGGCTGCGTTCTCGTCGTATATGGCGCATTACGTGGGGTCGTACACGACCCATCTGTCCGGCAGCATCGGCTCATCCACGCAGATGCAGGCGCTGATCGGCACAGCCGGCGAACTGACCGGCGACACCCCGATGGCGCAGGCGGTCACCGACCTCGCCAACGCGGTCAACGCGGTCAGTGCCGCGCATGAGCACGACGGCGCAGTACATGCCATAGACGACCTGATTCAGCGCATCCGTCAGCGCGGCACGTCGGGACTCGCCGATGAGATCAGCCAGACCATGGCCCAGGAGTCCACCGAGGGCGCAACGGCGTACAAGGCCGGGCAGAGCCAGCTGTCCAACGCGATGATCCCCTATTCGATGGCCTACACCGACGTGTACACCAAGCATCTGAGCGAGCTGACCGGAGGCACGTCGGCGGGAGCCGCGCGGTATCAGCAACAGGCGATTGACGCCGCCAACGAGGAGTTCTCCACCAGCGCCGACCTTCAGGACGACAATCAGAAAGTGCAGTCGGCGATGGACGCCTTGGCGGCGGCATCCGAACATACGGGCGCGGCGAACGCATTGCAACAGATCAGCATACAGTTCGCCGGCGCACTGACCAGCACCGCCTCCACCGGCGATGCGCAAGGCGGCGATGCGGCTGCGGACCGGGTGCGTTACGGCTGGGCCGGTTCCGACACGACGTCGATGGCGGCGAAGGCCGAGCGCAAGCGGCTGGCCGCCGTCAGCAAGCAGGAGCGTGAGGAGGCCGAGCGCAAGGCGCAGGCGTTGGCCAGTGGCAAGACCGATGACGACTCGCAGTCAGGCATGAGTATCGGCGATGTGATGGGCAACGCCAGCGGCCTGGGCATGCTCGGCGGCGCCGTCAAGAGCGACGGCAAGGGCGGCAACAAGGATAGCGGCGACGGCAAGGATGGCAACGCCAGCGGCAGCGGCTCGTCTTCGGCGACGGGCACGGCATCCGGTTCGAAGTCGGCGTCGGTTCCGAAGTTCTCGCCGGTATACGGCATCGCCGGCATGAACCCCAGATCGCCGTTGCAGAGCACGTCGTCTGAGCTCATCGACGAGACAGTGGCGATTGGTGACGTCTCCGACATGCTGGTTCAGGCCGCGCAATCGTTGGCCGGCAGCGGCAGCGGCGGCGGCAGCGCAGCCGTCGCCGGCAAACCGGTCGCGCGTCTCGCTGCCGCGTTGAGACGGTTGTCGTGCGACGGCGCCAACGCATATTCCGACCACTGCATCGCCGACGGGCGGCACAGTTACGACGTGCTATCCGACTGGAACCGGCATACCGAGGATCTGCGTCTGCTGATCATCATGCCAGCCGTGTGACGGGTGCGCGGCATACGGCGCACGGCGCGCGGCCGGCATGCCGCCGTCACGATGCCGTGGATGCAAAACGGCCCCCTCGTGGATCCGAGGGGGCCGTTTCCGTTAGTGAGAAGCAGGTTACTTCTTGGCCTTCTTCGCCGGCGGCTCACCGAGCTCGCTGGCATCGATGACGACGGTATCGTCGCCCTCGCCTTCGGCCGCGGCCTCCTCGGCGTGCTTTTCGGCGAGATCGAACTTGCCGATCACGCGGCCGGCCTGCGCCACGTCGTCCAGAGCGGACTTGATGGCGTCGATGCCGTCCTTGACGGCGGCCAGCGTCACCGACAGGATCGGGGTCTTCATCGAGACCTTGGCCTCGGACTTGATCTTGCGCAGCTGCTCGACGGCCTTGCCGGCCCAAGCCAGCGTCTCCGGGGAGGCACCGGTGGCTGCTGCGGCATAGATGTCGGCCTTCGGCCAGGCGGCGCGGTGCACGGACCCCTCGCCGGTGTGCATCCAGCTCCACACCTCTTCGGTGGCGAACGGCAGGTACGGGGCCAGCAGGCGCGCGAAGGCGTCCAGGCCTAGGCCCAGCGTCGTGCGCGCGGACTTCACGGCCGCGTCGCTCGGCACCTTGCCGTGCGCGTCGGCAGTGCCGTACGCGCGGTTCTTGACCAGTTCGATGTAGTCGTCGCAGAACTGCCAGAAGAAGCTCTCGATGACTTCCAGCGCCTTGGAATGCTCGTAGGCGTTCAGCGCGTCGGTGGCCTGGCGGATCACCAGCGCCAGCTTCGCCATCACGGCGCGGTCGAGCGGCTCGGTCACATCGGCCGGGTTCCAGACGGCGTCGGCCGTCTCGCCCACATGATGGTTCTCGTCCTCGCGACCGATGGCCAGCGCGAACTTCGAGGCGTTGAGCAGCTTGATCGCAAGACGGCGGCCGATCTTCATCTGGCCTTCGTCATACGTGGCGTCGAGGCCGAGACGGGCCGCGGCGGCCCAGTAGCGCACCGCGTCGGCGCCGAACTGCTCGATCGGCTTGTTCGGCACGACGACGTTGCCCTTGGACTTCGACATCTTCTTGTGGTCGGGGTCCAGGATCCAGCCCGACAGCGTGGCGTGCGCCCACGGCAGGCACTTGTTCTCCAGATGGGCGCGGTCCACGGTCGAGAACAGCCAGGTGCGGATGATGTCCTGACCCTGCGGACGCAGATCCATCGGGAACGTGGCCTTGAACAGCGCCTTGGAAGCCTCGTCCGGCTCCTCCCAGCGGGTCACGATCTGCGGGGTGAGCGAGGACGTCGCCCACGTGTCCATGATGTCCGGCTCGGCGGTGAAGCCGCCGGGCACATCGCGCTGGGACTCGTCGTAGCCTTCCGGCACGTCATTGGTCGGGTCGATCGGCAGACGGTCCTCGCTCGGAGTGATCGGATGATCGTAATCCGGCTCGCCGGAAGCCTTGACCGGGTACCACAGCGGGAACGGCACGCCGAAGAAGCGCTGGCGGGAGATCAGCCAGTCGCCGTTGAGGCCATGCACCCAGTTCTCGTAGCGCACGCGCATGAAATCGGGGTGGAAGTTGAGCTCCTTGCCGCGCTCGATCAGCTCGGCGTTCAGTTTGGCGTCGGTGCCACCGTTCTTCAGGTACCACTGACGGGAGGTGACGATCTCCAGCGGCTTGTCGCCCTTCTCGTAGAAGTTCGTCATACGCTTGGTCGGGGTCGGCTCGCCGTCCAGGTCGCCGGCCTCGCGCAGCGCGTCGACGATGATCTTGCGGGCGGAGAACGTGGTCTTGCCGGCGGTCGCGGCGAACATCTCACGGCCGGCCGGGTCGGTGATCCAATCCGGGGTGTCCATGACGATGCGGCCGTTGCGCTGGATGATCGGGCGGGTCGGCAGCTTCAGGTCGCGCCACCACTCGACATCGGTCACGTCACCGAAGGTGCAGCACATCGCGATGCCGGCGCCCTTGTCCATCTCGGCGGCCGGGTGCGCGAGAATCGGCACCTTGACCTTGAACAGCGGGGAGTACACGGACTGGCCGAAATACTGCTTGTAACGCTCGTCGTTCGGGTTCGCGATCAGCGAGGTGCAGGCCGCGAGCAGCTCGGGACGGGTGGTCTCGATGTAGATCGGCGTGCCGTCCTCGAAACGGAAGGCGACCTTGTGGTAGAAGCCGGGGTATTCGCGGCTTTCCAGCTCGGCCTGGGCCACGGCGGTCTGGAACGTCACGTCCCACAGGCCGGGCGCGTCCTGCTGATACGCCTCGCCGCGCGCGAGGTTGCGCAGGAACGCCTTCTGCGCCACGCGCTGCGGGTGCTCGCCGATGGTGTGGTAGGTCTGCGACCAGTCGATCGACAGGCCGAGGGAACGCCATAGCGCCTCGAACTGCTTCTCGTCCTGGGCGGTGAGCTTCTCGCACAGCTCGATGAAGTTCTTGCGCGAGACCGGCACCTGATCCTTGGCGTCGATCTTCTTGCCGTCGGTGCCCTCGAACGGCGGCTTGAAATCAGGATCGTACTTGAGTGACGTGTCCACGCGCACGCCGTAGTAGTTCTGCACGCGGCGCTCGGTGGGCAGGCCGTTGTCGTCCCAGCCCATCGGGTAGAACACGTCATAGCCTTGCATGCGCTTGAATCGCGCGATCACGTCGGTGTGCGTGTAGCTGAACACGTGGCCGACATGCAGATGGCCGGATACGGTGGGCGGCGGGGTGTCGATGGAATAGACGGCCTTGCGGTCGCGGGTTCCCTGGAACTTGTAGACTCCGTCCTCGTCCCATTCGCCGCGCCACTTGTCTTCGAGCCCGTCGACGCCGACCTTGTCGGGCAACGGGGTGAGGTGTGCCTTGATGATGCTGTTATCCTGCTCTTCGGTCATAAGCGACAGTCTAGAAAGCAATCGTGACAACAGCCGCGCGGCTGCGTCCGCCGGCGGGCGGGTCCGGGCGCATACCCCCGAATCAGTCCGTGGTGGTCATATCGGCGAGCGGCAGCTGCGTGTAGGTCATGTTGACGGGCACTCCGGTGATGTTGCTGCGGTACGCGCTGATCGGCTTGCGCGTGCAGATCCAGTCCACCGGCGAATCGTCGTCGAGCGTGCCGATGAACGACTGGAAGTTCTTCGCGTAGTCGTCGCTGCTGAAGGATTTCAGCGCCTTGCTCCACGCGCTCTGCGAGTCGGTGCTGACGAAGCCGATGTACGAGTTGCTGTTCATCAGGAGGTCCAGATCGTCCTCGCCGTCGGTCTCGTAGATCGTGAAGTCGTATTGGTGGTCCTGCGTCACGGTCTTGCTCCATGTGGCATCGTCGACCATCGACACGGACACGTCCGAATACGCGGGTTCGGCGTACATCGTCTGCTTGACCTGTTCGCCGATCTGGGAGCCGTATTCCTTCGGATAGACGAAGGTCAGCGGTCGTCTGGAGACGCGGAAACGGAAGTATTTGATCAGGTCGTTGCCCTTGCCGATGTCGTGGCCGAACGTCTCATCCGTCTTCTGATATCCGTCGTCGAGCGGTGACAGCGGCCCGGTCATGACCGTGCCGCCGCCCAGCGCCTCGGTCATCGCGTTCTTGTCGATGAGGTAGCGCACTGCCTGCCGGAACCGCTTGTCGGAAAGGATGGACTGCGTGTTGTTGCTGAAGGCGAGCACGACCTTGCGGTTGCTGACGCCCTGCTTCTTGACGATGCCGTCATCTTTCACCGCGTCGGCGGCGGACTGATCCAGCGCGATGGCCGCGTCGATCTGGCCGTTGTTCAGAGCCTTGGCCAGCTCCGTGGTGTCGGCCGCGAAGTTGACGGTGACGGTCTTGGCCTTGGACTTGCTACCCCAATAGTGGTCGTTGCGGCTCAGCGTCAGCTGCTTGCCGGATTGCCATTGGGAGACGGTGAACGGTCCGGACCCGCTGGCCTGCTTTGCGTAGTCGATGTTCTCACGCTGGTTGTAGACGATGCCGATGCGCGTGGTGAGCTTGGCGAGCAGCCGCGGGTCGGGTTCGCGAAGCCGCAGCACCAGCGTGCTGTTGCCGTCCGACTCCACGTTGGACAGCGCGGACAGTTCGTCGCTGCCGACATACTTCTTGGTGATGATCTGCTGCAGGGACCATACGGCATCGGACGAGGTGATCGTGGTGCCGTCGGCGAACGTCGCGCCGCTGCGCAGGTTGAAGCGGTAGGTGGTGCCGTCTTCGGACACCTTCCACGAGGAGGCGAGCGACGGCTGGATCTTGTTGTTGTCATCGCGCTTCAGCAGCGTCTCATAGACGTTGCCGAGAAGGACGCGGTCGAGCGAATCGTCGTCGGTTGTCCGGATATCCAATGATTCCGGGGCGCCGGTGATGCCGACGCTCACCTTGACGCTTGATTGCAGGCCGCTGAAGGTGGGCAGCGTGTATCTGCGGTGCAGCAGGGACCAGCCCAGCCAGACGGCGCAGCCGAGCACCCCCGCGACGATGACAAAGATGATGGCGGACTTCGCCGAACTGCTGATGGAGGTATGCCGTGCGCTGTGCTGCATGGCTCCGAGTGTAATGCCCGGGGTAAACGGGTCGACGGGGGATCCCTGATGCGTGGGATACCGGCCGGGTCCGTCCGCTTGGTCTATATCAGTGAGCTCGGGCAGGTGTCATGAAGTGGACACACCGCGCAATCGGGTTTGCGCGCGTGACAGGTGGCGCGTCCATGCAGAATCAGCCGGTGCGACAGGTCGGTCCACTGCGACGGCTCGAAATACGAGCAGATCTCCCGCTCGATATGCACCGGATCTGGACTGGACGAGTTCCAGTCGCCGCGCCAGCGCAGCCGTCCCGTCACGCGGATCACATGCGTATCGACGGGGAATCCGGGCACGCCGAACGCGTTGCCCAACACCACGTTGGCCGTCTTGCGGCCGACACCGGGCAACGTCACCAGCGAGTCCATCGTATCGGGGACCTCGCCACCGAAACGGTCACGCAGCACTACGGCCAATCCCAGCAGATGCTTGGTCTTGGAACGGTAGAAGCCGAGCGGGTGGATGATGTCTTCGACGTCCTGCGGATTCGCTGCGGCCAGGGATGCGGCATCGGGGAAACGCGAGAACAGCTCGGGCGTGACGGTGTTCACCCGCTTGTCGGTCGTCTGGGCGCTGAGCACGGTGGCTATCAGCAATTGCAGGGGAGAAGTGAAATCCAAGGCGCATTTCGGGTGCGGGAACGCCTCGACGAGCAATGCGTACTCCTCGTGCATCCGCTGGATGCGTGCCCGTTTGGATTCGCGTGGCATGATGCGCCGGTCTTACTGGGCGTTGGCGTCAGTGTCGTCGGAAGCCGTCGGAGCCGCGAGTGACTTGTCTCCCTCGCCCTCGGGCGGGTCGAAACGGTAGCCGACGTTGCGCACGGTACCGATCAGATGTTCGTATTCGCCGCCCAGCTTGGCGCGCAGGCGACGGATGTGCACGTCGACGGTACGGGTGCCGCCGTAATAGTCGTATCCCCACACCTCCTGCAGGAGCTGCGCGCGCGTGAACACACGGCCGGGATGCTGCACCAGATACTTCAGCAGTTCGAATTCCTTGTACGCCAGATCGATGGGCCTGCCGTGCAGCGATGCCGTGTAGCCGTTGGTATCCACCACGAGATCGCCGGAACGGATCTGGCCATCCTCGGTGCGCTCCGAATCGTCCGTGGTGCTGGCACCTGTGATCGGCGCATTGCCGCGTTCCGACACCAGTCGCAGGCGCCCCTCCACCTCGGCGGGTGAAGCGGAGGCCACCACCACATCGGCGATGCCCCACTGCGAGTTGACGACGGTGAACCCGCCCTCGGTGAGGATCAGCACGATCGGCGTGGCCAGGCCGGAAGCGTGAATCAGCCGGCACAGCGTCTTCGCCGTGGCGAGGTCATCCCGGGCGTCGAGGAAGAGCACGGTGTTCTCCGGCATCTTCACCAGGCTTGCGGCGTCCATCGGCAGCACGCGCACGCGGTGGGACAGCAGTGCAAGTGAGGGAAGCACGGTGGCAGGGTCGTCCGCGAATGTCATCAGCGTCAAATCAGTCAACCGCTTCCCCTTTCCTGAATATGGATAACCGTAGTACCCATATGGTTAGTGGTCATATTGTAGGCGCATAATGTGGACAGCCGACGCTAGGCTAGAGTTAGTGGAATGGCGGTCGCGAGGCTGCCGCGGATTGCGATTTGTGGAGTGTGATGACGATGGGCGACGGCGAACAGCGTACCGGAAGCTCGATTGGCCGCGTACTTGCGGTTCAGGCGGTGGCATACGTGGTGCTATTCGGCGTGACGGGCGTGCTGGAGTTCACGTTCGGGAACCAGGGCGGTGTGGCGCAAGGGGTTGCGATCGCGCTCGCCGTGGTGCTGCTCGTGCTATTCCAGGTTGGGTGGCCGTTCCGTGCCGGCATTGCCGACCGCCTGATCGGCGCGGTTGCGGGCGTGCTGTCGATTCTGTGCGCGCGGACGTCGTTGGCCAGCCAGCTGTTTTACCCCGCGTACGAGGGCGGGCGTCTTGCGGATGATGGACGTCTGGTGATGTATCAGCTGGTGCGTTGGGCGGCGTGCTTCGCGATACTGCTGATCGCGGCGACGATCATCGCGTTCGGCCGGCAGATGGTGCGCGCGGAGCGCAGCCACCTGATTCGCGCGCTGTCGCACTGCATGACGGGGGCCGTGGTCTCCGTCAGCGCCGCGGGATGGTGTTTTGTGCCCGATCTCATCGACATGGGCTCCGCGTCGCCGGATAACGGGCTGCTGACGAGATTCATCATCGTGGCCGCGGCGTTCGTGGTAGTGGCGGTGCTGTTCGCCGTATGCTCGGTGTCGTGGAGCCGCGAGGCGGATCCGGATCCGGCCGCTCCGGCGCCGTGGCTGGGTATCGGGCTGCTGCCGGTGATGCTCAGCGGTCTGCTCGTGTTCGCCGCGTCATTCGTCATGCAGCTGATCTTCTGATATTTGACGGTTTTCTTCGGCGGGGAATATTGGTCTTCGCCAGTATGCGATGCGGGGAGTCGGGATTCGGCATCGTTGCCGGGGCTTTCCCGCATGTGGGTATGAAGAGGGTGTGCGCCTGTTGGGCTTTGTTTTCGTCAAGAACCAAGCAGGGCAATAGGGAGTCCGTACCCGTCATTCAGCCAACGCGCTTCTTTCTTTCGGTCGGTGGAGTTCGTCGGCGAAAGGTCGCCATCATGAGCGGCCTGATCGAGACGGTCGCCACGGACCGCCCTCCGGCGACCGGCTCGCATGGAGGAGCCTGGGTCGAGGACCTCGGCTGCGCGCAATGACGCACACGCGGGGAAGACATGTCCCCTTGGGCGCTACGACGAAATCCGCACCGGCAAGACGATGGCCTCATCGTCCCGGCAATATCCAAACACGGAAAGTCCCGAACACGGACGCTGACAGCCGCATATTTTCAGTCTCGTTGCGTTACCATGCTATGAAGCCAAGGTGCTCAAGCAGCACCTTAAGACCGATGAGCACGAGCACGGCACCGCCGGCGATCTGCGCCGGCTTCTGCCAGCGTGCGCCAAACACGCGGCCGATATACAGGCCGGCAGCGGAGAACGCGCCGGTCACCACGCCGATGACGATCACCGAAAACCAGATGTTGACCTGCATGAATGCGAAGCTCACGCCGACGGCGAACGCATCGATGCTACACGCCACCGCGAGCGGCAGCATATGGCGCCAGTCGAACTGGGCCGTCTCCCGGCTGTTCTCCTCTTCCTCGCCGAACGCCTCGCGGATCATGTTGCCGCCGATGAACGCGAGCAGCGCGAAAATGATCCAATGATCAACCGCGGTGACGTATTTGCTGAACGTGTTGGCCGCGAAAAAGCCCAGAAGCGGGAACAATGCCTGGAAGCCGCCGAACCACAATGCGGTCTTGATGACGTCGACCGGCCGCACGCGCGTGACGGTCAACCCCTTTCCGATCGAGACGGCGAAAGCGTCCATGGCGACGGATACGGAAATAAGCAGTATCTCAATCATAGCTGGAACATAAAGGTTCATCCCGCCGGCTTCCCCGGGGGATGGGCCTCGACGGATAAACCGCCTACGCCTAGGGGGCACGGACTTTGAGAACTGCCGGGCCAGCAAGCCGGCTTTGAATCCAAGCGAATGCTGTTCGCAAGTCGTGAAAACTACAAGGCTCTACTATAACACAACATCGCCCCGCTGGCGGGACGAGCCGTGAAGCAAACAGCGGAATCTGTTTGTAGGCGAGTGTGAGCCGACAGGCGAGCCAGAAAGCTGTGGTCGATAAGATAACATAATGCCCCCGCTGGCGGGGGCTGTCGCGGAGCGACTGGGGTGGTCGTGGCACTTAAGCCAGAGTTACCACCCCAGTCAGCCGATGGCTGACAGCCCCCGCCAGCGGAGGCGGAAGCGAAGCAAATCACTTCGACGCGTTCGCGAGACGCTCGCGCGCCTCCTTGATTTCCTTCTCGGCAACGTCCGCACCGGTCCAGTAGTCGCCGGGGAGGACTTCCTTGTTGGGTTCCAGGGCCTTGTACTGCTCGAAGAAGTGCTTGATCTCCTTGAGGTGGTACTCGTTGACGTCGTTGACGTCCTTGATGTCGTCGTAGCGCACGTCGGCGGGCACGCACAGCACCTTGTCGTCGCCGCCCTCTTCGTCTTCCATGTGGTACAGGCCGACGGCGCGGCACTCGATGACGCAGCCCGGGAACACGGAGTTCTTGACCATCACCAGCGCGTCCAGCGGATCGCCGTCCTCGCCGAGCGTGCCTTCGATGTAGCCGTAGTCGTCCGGGTAGCCCATGGCGGTGAACAGCTCACGGTCCAGGGTGATGCGGCCGGTCTCCTGGTCGACTTCGTACTTGTTCTTGGAACCACGCGGGATTTCAACGAGAACGTTGAACGTTTCTGCCATGATATTGCTCCTTAGAGTCGATTGACATAATCACACTCCACAATACCCCGTCGTACGCCGGAAGCGCCACGATTTCGCCCAAAAACGCAGATGGGGCCCGTCGCCGAAACGACGGGCCCCATCACCGAAACGGTCAGCCTGCCGGCCGCGCGTCCCTCATGCGTTCTCAGTCCTCATGCACCACGGTGAAGATGTGCGCCACATCGGCCCACGGTGCCAACGAGACGAAGTTGTCCCAGCTCCACGCGAAGTCGCGGCCGGTCAGCTCGTCGTGTATGTGCGCACCCCACTTCGGATCGATGCCGTAGTCGGGCAGCTCCAGATGCACCATGGCCTGATGCGCCTCGTGACCGTCCAGGTTCACCACCACGATCAGCGTCTCCGGCTTGTCGGTGCCGGTCAGCTCGGCCGGTGTGTGGCGGGCGAATGCGAGGATGTTTGGGTCGGAGGATTCCAGCACCGTCAGGTTGTGGTAGCTGAACGCCTTCGGATGCTCGCGGCGGACGCGGTTCAGGTTGGTCAGCAGCTCGGCGATGCCGTACTTGTCGGCGGCTGACCAGTCGCGCACCTTGACCTCGTACTTCTCGTTGTCGATCTGCTCCTCGAAACCGGGGCGCTGCTTGTTCTCGATCAGCTCGAAGCCGTTGTAGATGCCCCAGCTCGGGCTGCCCATCGCGGCGAGCACCGCGCGCACAGCGTGGCCGGCGATGCCGTTGTCGCGCACGTAGGCGGTGAGGATGTCCGGCGTGGTGGGCCAGAACGTGTTGTGCTGGTAGTAGCCGTCGTCGCCGTTCGTGGTTTCCAGGTACTTGCCCAGCTCCTCCTTGGTGTTGCGCCACGGGAAGTAGCAGTGCGACTGCGTGAATCCAACGTAGCTCAGCGCGCGCATCATGCCCGGGCGGGTGAACGCCTCGGCCAGGAACAGGATCTCCGGGTGCTTCTTGGTGACCGCCGCGATGACGTCCTGCCAGAAGCGCACCGGCTTGGTGTGGGGGTTGTCGATGCGGAAGATCGTCACGCCGGCGTTGATCCACAGTTCGAGAACACGTTCGACTTCCTTCTCGATGCCGGGCATGTCGGCGTTGAAGTCGATCGGGTAGATGTCCTGATACTTCTTCGGCGGGTTCTCCGCGAAGGCGATGGAGCCGTCCGGCTTGTGGCGGAACCAATCCGGGTGCTGCTTGACCCACGGGTGGTCGGGCGAGCACTGCAGCGCGAAGTCGAGCGCGATTTCCAGACCCAGCTCGTGGGCCTTGGCGACGAGCGCCTTGAAATCGTCCATGTTGCCGAGCAGCGGGTCGACGGTGTCGTGCCCGCCCAGCTCGGAACCGATGCCGAACGGCGAGCCCGGATCGTCGGGACCGGCCTCCAGCGCGTTGTTGCGTCCCTTGCGGTTCGTCTTGCCGATCGGGAAGATCGGCGGCAGGTACACGATGTCGAAGCCTTCGGCCTTGGCGCGTTCCAGGCCGGACACCGACGTCTTGAGCGTGCCCTGGACGATCTTGCCGGTCTCCGGGTCGACGTAGGCGCCCTCGGAACGCGGGAAGAACTGGTACCATGCGGCGAAGCTGGATTCCGGACGCTGCACGAGGAAACGCTGGGGCTGGCTGGGCGAGACGCCGTCGCGCAGCGGGTTGGTCAGATGCAGCTGGGCGACCGGTTCGCTGGTCGCCGCGGCGAGACGGTCCTCGGGCGTAAGCGATGTGTCCTTCATGGTGGCGGCAGCGGCGACGAGCGTCTTGCGCTGCGCGGCGCTCAGCTTGGCGTCGGCGGTCTTCGCCCAGCGTTCCAGCAATTGCGCGCCGGATTCGAGGGCGTTCTCGACGTCGTCGTTGACCTTGACTTTGATGGCCGCGTCATGCAGCCAGGACTTGTAGGTGTCCTCCCATCCTTCGATGGTGACGCTCCATTCGCCCAGCTGGCGCTTGATGGCGGCGAATTCGGGCTGCCACGGCTTGACGTCGCTGTGCTCGCCGCAGGTGAGCATGACCTCCCAGCGGTCGAGGCCGGGGTTGGTGCAGGTCATCGGCAGACGCTGCATCTCCTTGCCGCGGTGGTTGCGCACGATGGCGGTGGCACCGACTTTGGTGCGGCCTTCGATGAAGACCTGCGCGGTGACCTTGAACGGTTCGCCCAGCTCGACACGGGCGGGGAAACGGCCGGATTCCTCGTTCGGCGTCACGTCCATGACGGCGATGCGTCCGAACTGCGACGGGTCTGCGACGGGAATGGACTGCGCGGGGACCTCACCGTTGGCGACGGCGGCCGCAGTGGCGGCTTTCGTCGTTCTGGAGGCGCGAGGCGTCTTGGCCGTCGTGCGCTTGCGCGTCGAGGTGGTACGTGATGTGGACTGCTTGCCCGACGAAGTGTGACGGGTTGCGGATTTCGCTTCGGTCTTGTCGTCCGAATGCGATGTGGCTGATCGAGATGAACTACTGCTAAGCGCTGACGCGCCTTTCTTTTCTTCTGCCATACCGCCCATTGTATACGGCTGATGGCCAATGGGCGATTGTGGATAACCCCCTGTCTTATATGCCGAGAACCGCCAAATGTGGATAACTGCCGTGGGGAGTTATCCACAACACGCCGAAGGGGGATAGCCTTCGACCACATTGCCTGAAATCCGGTGGCCGACGGCGTCCGGCATGGCATGGTGTCATCAACCGCCCATCGTGGACGCGGCGGGATTTCAGGAAGGGAATATCATGAACATGGTTGTATTCAGGCGATGTCAGTCCGCGCTGGGGGTCGCGGCCGTCATGGCTCTCGCATTGGTGGCCTCGCTGGTGTTTGCCGCCATGCCGGCCGCGGCGGTGACGTTGAGCAGGGCGGATGCCGGCACGTTTCTGCGCTATGAGCATGGCGGCGAGCAGGTCATCGGCGTCATGGCGAAGGATTCGACGAACAACTATTACTGCATCGAGTCTGGCGAACGCGTCGAATACCAGCTGGGGGAGAGCGTCAAGCTGCGTGACGACGACACCGCGCGCCGGCTCGGCTGGCTGATGGACCATTATCGCGACGGGACGGCCGCGGAGCATGCGGCGATCGCGGTGCTGGCCCATGATCTGCTGGACCTGAAGCCGGACACGTGGAAATCCCGGCGCGTGTCCGTCATGCGCGACAATCCGACGCTGCGGCGCAAGGTAGAGCAGATGTGGGAGGAGGCGGGATCCAACGCCCCGGCGAATGCGACGGTGACGCGTACATACGCCGAAGGCACGCGGACCGGGCGCGTCACGGTGTCGGTGACCAATGCGCAGGGGAAGACGATCGCCGGGATCAAATACGCCGCGACGCTGAACGGTCCGGCGGTGTTCGCGAACGGGAGCGCGACGGTGACCGGGATATCCGGGGCGGAGCCGATCGTGTACTCGTGGAAGGCGACCGGCGAGGGTGAAGTGAAGGCGAGTGTGGCATATGACCGCAAGCAGGTGGACGTGTTCGCAGTCGCGGGAGGCCAGGATCTGGTGCGTTACGGCGGCTCTTCGCAGGTGAGCGGCAAGGCGGTGAATTTCTCGGTCCGCAAGGAGTTCGTGCCCACACTGGGCACCGCCGTCGCGGCCAAGGTGGTCGACGCCGGGCAGCCGGTCGTGGATACCGTCACATCCGGAGTGGATGACGGCGATTCCTGGGCGTCCGGATTGGAGTTGCGGGCGTCCGGATGGTATTTCGACGGGCTCGGCGTGGGCGATCTGTCCGAGCCGGTCATGCCTGGTGCCGACGAGACGGCGAAGGAGTTCATCGCAAGGCTGGGCACAATGGGATTCCGGCCGTCCGCTTATGGCGAGGCGTCGTTCACTGCTCCCGGGCAGCGCGTGGACGTGAGAGCAACGGCCGAGCCGGGCGGCGACGCGGCTTATGAGGCGCCGCGAGGTGGAGGATTCGGCACATGGGTGTGGGCGTTCGAAGTCGAGAAGTTGAGCGATACTGCGCGACAATATATAGGTAAGGATGTGGTCAGCGGGTTCCTGGAATACACGGAGACGAATTCGAACCGTGCTCGGGTGAGTGTGGAATCCACGGTCACGGAGCATACCGGCGTGGTTGGTTCCGAACTGAGCGACACCATTACGGTCGACGGATTCCCCGATGATCACGGATCCTTTGACGGCAATGTCAAGCTTGGCATCGGTGCTGACCGGGCGATGGCGCAGGTGAGCGTGTGGTGGGCGGGCGATCCGAATGATTCCGCCGGCGACGAGGCGTACCGGCCTCAGGGGGAGACGCCGCCGGCCGAGGACAGCAATCACCGGTTGATTGGCGTGTGGGATTATCCGGCGGTCAACGGGCGTATCCGAGTGGGCGCCGGGGCGCCGGACGCTCATGGCGATCCGGTGCACATCGTGGCCGAATCGCACGGATGGTACGTGTTCGTTTGGAGCTTCGACGGCGATGACCGGGTGATGCCGGCGTCCAGCGCATACGATGACGCGTGGGAGCGCGTGCGCATATGGGATGTGGCACGGCCACGCAAGCCGGCGCTGACCACGCAGGTGGAGCCGGGCATTGTGCGGGTCGATGAGCCGTTCCGCGATACGGCGCGGATTGTGGGCGATGTGCCCGAAGGGGCCTATGTGACGTTCACGGCGTACGAGGCGGTGGAGGAAGGGGCGGTGCCCGGCATGAACGGCGTGCTGCTTGACGAGGCCCGCGCCGAAGTGGACCATACGCTGTTCGAGCAGACGATCGCCAGTCCGCAGGTGCGCTCGCCGAAGGCGGGACTGGTGTATTGGAGAGCGTCGCTTCGCTCGCGTGACGGTGATGTGCTGGTTTCGCATGAGCTCGGCGTCGAAGGGGAGACCGTAACCGTCGAAGCGCCTGATGATCCACCCGCTGAGCCGAAGGCGGATCCAGAGCCCGAGAAGCCGGTGCTGTCTCATACCGGTGCGGGGGTCGTCGCCATCATCGTCGTCGGATCCGGAGCCGCCGCGGCCGCCATCGGTGCCCTGGCCTTCCGCCGCCGATCCCGTCGCTGACGCTGCCGCTGGCGAAGGTTGTCTAGCGAGACCGGGGGATGGTTTGAGGCACTTGAGAAAGGCGCAATAGAACAGGAAGGCTAGGAATCTTGTAATTCCTAGCCTTCTATTTGGCATGGATTTGAACCATGGGCCTCAATGGTATATGGGTCAGGCGTGGGCGTTTTCGCGACGTCGCATGGTGCGCAACCGGTCGGCGACCCATGTATTGACGACGGCGTTGCGGCTGATTGCCAGCTCGGCGGCTTCCTCGTCCAGTTCGCTGACCATCCATGCGGGCATCGTCAGCGTGATTCGCTTCTCCAGCGGGGGATGATGTTCGACTACGGGATTGCCGAGATCGACATAGCTGAGGATGTCGTCGCCGTTGTCGAACATCTCCTCAAGCTGGTCGCTGGTGATCGCCTTGGCATCATTTTTTGCTTTCATGGCATGCCTCCTTGTTCTTGCGCGATCGGCGCACGGATATGATGCGGATGCGCTTGCCGCGTTTGGTTGTAATCGCCGTCCAATGCCTGCCGTCGATCATCCTGAGCACGATGTGGCGCACATCGTCGTTTCCGGGATTCGGGGCGGTCAGCGTCACTGGAGGCGTCGAGCCGGTCGACAAGATCGCGGCCTTCCGCGTACTACGATCAGGGTTTTGATTCTCGACTCCATATTAGTTATATACAAATCAGTTTTATGTATGGATAAAAGATATGTGTAACAATATCATGGTTTGTAAATTCCTAATCCAAGACTTGAAAGTAAGTCTATGCATTGCTAATCTAGTTCACATGACTGCAGTGATGGTCTCGCCGGCGTTAAAGGCGCAGAAGCAAGAGCTGAGCCTTCAGGATCGCGTTACATACAACATGAAGGTTCTTATCGCTATTCGACAGACCTCTCAGAAGGATCTGGCGCAGGCTATGGGAATTGCCGCACCGACTCTATCCCAGAAGTTCAGTGGGCGCACCCGATGGAACATGGATGATATAGAAAAAGCCTCCGATTTCCTTGATGTGAAACCGGAGGCATTGGTAGCGGGGCATGGATTTGAACCATGGACCTCTGGGTTATGATCCCAAACGGCTCAAAACTAAGCCGCGAGAATCATAGCCTGGGCCTTCCATGCCCCGCCACGTAGGCGGAAGTCGTCAACGTTGACGACAGGCAAACCTCCATTCCCATCGTTATCGTTACGGCGCTCGCCGATGATGCTGAGCGCCTTGGCCGGCGTGAGAGTCGGATCAGTCAGGACGTCAAGGGAGACGCCCACGAACTCAGCCGCCTTCCACATGTCATTCAGTGCCCAGTTGCTCTCTCCTGACATCATGCGGGAGAGATTCTGTGGGCGTCTGCCGATGTATTCGGCGAGGTCTTTTCTGTAGCGCCCTTCAAGCTGCATCAGCATATTCAGGTTCAAAATCGCTATGTCCTGCGGGCTAGCTGCAACCTTTGGGGCTGTCATAGTTACCGTCATGCCCTTAATGATACGCAAAAGTGATTAGTAGCGCAAGAATCTCAGCATGTCGAATCAAAATCAAGACACGCCGAGAGTGCTCGAAATCGATTAGTGCGTGATATGGTTAGCAACCATGAAAGCCAATCAAAAACGATTAGTGACGCTTGAAGGTGATAACCCAGCGTCCCGCATCTCAGGACTGATCGAGATGCGTCATTGCCTTCAGAAAGACGTGGCGCTCGCCATCGGTATGAGCGAACAAGTTTTCTCCAACAAAATGAACGGCCTCCGATCCTTCTCTGCAAAGGATTACAAGGCGCTCGCCGACTTCTTCAACACCAGTGTTGACTACCTCATGGGTCGCACCCTTGACCCGTGGCCGGCGGACAACCCCCAACCGGAAGAGGCGGCGAAATGAGCAAGTCCAATTGTGAACCTGCGTTGCTGTCCTCTCTGGAGACGTTGCAGCACAATCTTCAGGACGCCGGCATGCTGCGCATGAAAGCGTCCCTGTATTCAGAGGCTGCCGTGCGCGAGGCACTGGGGGACTCCGAATACAGGCGAATCTCGGAGAAGCTGGACAGGCGTGCGCTTCTGGCACAGCTCGACGCGGTGTCCCTGTTTCTCCTACAAGTCCTTGGTCTTGTTTCGGTCGGTGAGGGCGATGGCGATCTGCTGAGCGCCGAAGCCGATGTAATGAACGGCGCGGGCGAGTTTCCTCACCTCTTCGCTTTCTGCATGATCCCGGAGCCAAGCGGCGCTACTGGTTCCGACACGGAGATTGTCGAGCGCTTCGTTAAGCGCCTCTCGTTGTGTCTGCATTGAAAATTCTTCCTTTCCCCGCGTCGTGCGGATTTTTGGTTGGCACCTCAAGCCTACCGGCACGGGGAAAGGGCCTTATCCTCTGAAAGGAACCCTCATGATCTGGTTCGTCATCTCCATCGTCCTGCTGCTCTTCAGCGCCGCCGGCATCGGCCTCATTCCGGGCCTCGTCGGATTGATGCTGCTGATCCCCGCATGCCTGTACTCCGTGGACGTGGGCGAGGTCGCGGTCATCCGCAACATGGGCGGCAGTCTGGCCGGCCATTCCGAAGACGCGGGCTTCCATTTGAAGACGCCGTGGCAGAGCATCGTCAAATACGACACCCGCAACAACCTCATCAACTTCTACAAAGACACCGATTACAAGTACGACGGCGGCAGCGCGGTCGGCAAGCAAGTCACCGTCAACGACAGGAGCGGAGCTTCCGCAGACATCGACATTCAGGTCAACTACAGCCTTGATCCAAGCGCCGCCGAATACCTGTACTCGGAGTACGGCAAGCAGCAGACGTTCACGCAGAACTACATCAGCAACGATCTTCGCAGCGTGGCTCGTGAACAGTCCGGCCGGTTCGACACTTTGACGATGCTCACCAACCGAGGCGAATACACGAAGGCGGTGCAAGATGCGCTGGCGGCCAAGTGGAGGAAGATCGGCCTGACCGTCGAACAGGTCAGCGTGCAGGACGTGCGCTATGGCGACGAGATCGTCAAGAAATACAACGAGGCGCAGGCCGCCGAGATAGACAAGCAGAAGGCCATGAACGAGCAGGAAGTCGCCAAGACCGAGGCCGAGACCAAGAAGATCAAGGCGCAGGGCGAGGCCGACGCCAACGCCGTGCTCAACGAGAGCCTGACCGACAACGTGCTCAAACAGCACTATATCGACGCTCTGTCCAACGCGGATCAGCTCGTCGTCGTCCCGGACGGCGCTGACACGCTCGTCCAGACCAAGTAAGGGCGGCGTCATGTTCAAGCGCTACCCGTACACGATCGGCCTCATGGCCGTCATATCGTTCATCGTCTGCATTGTGTGGCTGTTCACCCATGACGCCTGCATGCATCCGTTCGGCAATGGGCTGGCCGCGTGGTGGGCGTTCCTCGTCGTGCCGACCCTGTTCATCGCCATCGTCGAGGAGCAGGGAGACGAACAGTGAGCGGGATCGTCTGGCAGCAGTGGACAGTACTCGCGGTGTACGTGCTCGCCGAGCTTGCGGACATCGCCCTCATCGACCCGTCTCAGGCGAGTCGGAAGCCGTCGGACACGTTGGCTCGCACGTTCTGGCGCGCCGGCATGGTCGCGCTCGTGCTGACCATATGAGACTTGCCCGCCATCATTGCATTCCCTTCCAATATGGCGGGCGGCGACAAGGAACAAGTCGTTAACACCACCTCTCTCAATGATCGCGCCGCCGGTCCTCTCCACCGGCGACGCACCAAGGGCGGGCAGGTTCGCCCCCGGTCGAGATTCGCGTCAGGCGGGCGCGGGCAAAGACCGGGAAGCCGTTCGATTCGGCCGCCGTCCACTGCGATCGCGTCAACGTCGCCCCCTCGCACGCCACTGACAGGACACGCGGAACGCCAGTGCGAGCGGGGAGCGATGGACACGGCAGGCTTCGACTCCTGAGGCCGTCCCGACCGGGGCCAGCGCGACCGCAACCCGCATACTCCGCGCACAAGGAAAGGAACACGCATGGCATCACAGCCGTCACCGGACGAATACGACTACAGGGAAGAGGGGTGCAGCCTGTTCGAGTGGCCCCTGACCGACGAGGCCTTGCACATGGGTGCCGGCGAGCTCCTGGACTCGCTCATCGACACGATCCGCCGGCTCAACAGCGACCCGCAGTGGGATCGCACGCTGTTATTCCCGCGTGTCGGCGACGTGGTCGTTGACCGCGACCGACGGCAGATCACCGCGCGGTGCATGTGGAAGATCAAGGCCGACTACCAGATGAAGGAATCATGAAATGACCGTTATCTCGCTTGAGGAACGCTTGGCGAAGGAGCTGGCCGGCCGGCCGCTCGGCTGCACCGAGGGAAGAGCCGACGACATCGCCGAGGAAGACGGGGAGACCCTAGCCGAGCTGGGGCACATGCGCGGCGTGGCCGACATGGCCTATGTGGCGCTCTCCGACCTCGCCCTGCACTGCCACGGCCGCCGCGAGGACGTGGCATGGGGCATCGCGAGCGGCGCAGCCGAGGACATGGAGGACGAGGACTAGTGGCCGGCGAAACCGTCATCACGATCATCGGCAACCTCACCGCCGACCCCGAACTGCGCACCCTGTCCGACGGCAATCCGGTCGCGTCGTTCACGATCGCCAGCACGCCCCGCACCTATAACCGCCGGACGCAGCAGTACGAGGACGGCACGGCGTTGTTCCTGCGCTGCTCGGCGTGGAACGACCTCGCCAGGCACATCAGCCAATCATGCTCGAAGGGCATGCGCGTCGTCGCCCAAGGCCGCCTCTCCCAACACTCGTATCAGGCGCATGACGGCTCGAACCGCACCGTCATGGAACTGACCGTGGACGAGATCGGCCCCAGCCTCCGGTACGCGACCGCGCAGGTCACGAAACAGGGCGGCCACAACGGCTATCAGGGCGGCAGCACCTACGGCAGCACCTACGGCAACCCCGCAGGCAACCCGCCCGTCGGCCCACGGCCAGCCACCGCGCCGTCTCAGCCGCCCGCAACCGACCCGTGGGCCAACGGCGGTAGCGGCTACACGCCGGACACGTTCACCACCGATGCCGGCGAACCGGAATTCTAGAAAGGACACCCTCATGGCAAAGAAAAAGGACTCGGGACTTGTTCAGGACGCGCTCATACCCGACGAGATGAGCCCGCTGGGCCTGCTGGACTTCAACAGCTCGTGCGCGAAGATCAAGCAGGCGGCCGTGGACTTCCGCCGCGCGGTCAACCACAAGATGCAGCTCGAAACCAAAGACGCCTACCTCGACAAGTTCCATCAGATCGACCCGTACACCGAGGCCGTGTACGACACGGACGTGCTCGCGCAGCACATCATCGACTGCGCCGAGGTCATCAACCGGCTGCTCACCTATCCGAAGGACGCACGCCGCGCGGTCCTGTACGACAACCTCCACGACAGCCTCGCCACGTTCGAGGAAAGCGCGCCCGACTATCCCGATCTCGACGACGATGCTGACGAGACCGACGGAGGAGAGGCCGTCGATCCGAACACCGGCGAGATCAAGTAACCACACATTGAGAGAGGTTCACCATGACTTGGTTCATGATCGACGACGGCATCTACGACAGCCCGCAATGCGAGGAGCTTCCATTGTCCGCGATTGGCCTGTGGGCTCTCGCCGGCAGCTACGTCGGACGCCAGCTGCGCCACGGCGACTACGACGGGGCCATCACCATGCAGCGCGTCAGGAAGCTCGGCGGCAGCCCGAAGCTCGCCCGCCAGCTCGTGGACGCCGGCCTGTGGCGCGAAACCGAGCCGGACGTGTTCGAGATCGTCGCCGCCAACCCGGACGGCACCATGCTCTGCAAGTACGCGGCCACCAAGGAACTACAGGAAAAACGCGCCCGCGCCGGCCGTGCCGGAGGCAAGGCGTCCGGCCGCTCGAGACGAAGCAAAAACGAAGCAAATGCTTCAGCAGACAGCGAAGCAAACGCGAAGCAAATGCTTCAAACAAACGAAGCAAACGACGAAGCACTTGCCGAAGCAAAAGGTGAAGCAAACGCGAAGCAAACCGGCAAGCAAAAACGAAGCACCCTTACCTATACCTATTCCCATACCGATATAACCTCCCCCAACCCCTCCACGCCGACCCCGACGTCGACACCGGTGTCCGAGTCGGAGCCGGAGTGCGTCACCATGGCCGAGCTCGAGGCCAGGATGCTCGAAGACCCATTCGAGACCGCATGGAACGCATACCCACGCCACACCGGCAGCAAAACCGAAGCCGAAAAGGCGTGGAACCTCGCCATCCAAGGCGTCGACGGCCGACCGCCGGCCGACCCCAAACAGCTCATCGCCAGCGCCATCGCCTACGCCAAAACCATCGACGAACCCAAATACGCGCCCAACATGAGCCGATGGCTACGCCAAGGCGCATACACGGACACCATGCCCAGCCGGCCGAAACCCTACCGGCACGCGCTGCCCGACGGCACCGTCATCGACGACCGGTGGATCACCGGCCACATCCGAGACCACGTACCGGCCGGCACCTTCACCGACGCGATGAGAACCGACTTCTGGGCCTGCGTAAAAACCGGCATCGACCCGGAACAAAAAGCCAAGGAAATCATCAACGAATGCCAACGAAAGGCCCAGAGATGAGCACCAAACCCACCAACGAAACCCGCCGGCAAGTCCTCCACCGCGACGGCTTCAAATGCGCCATCTGCGGCCAGCCCATCGACACCGGCTGGAGCGGGTACAGCATCCACCACCGCAGAATGCGCAGCCAAGGCCACGGCTACGACAACCTGCACGAGCCCGGCAACCTGCTCACCCTGTGCGGCAGCGGCACCACCGGATGCCACGGATGGGTCCACGCCCACCCCGCACGCGCCTACCGGCTCGGCTACCTCGTCCACATGGGCAAAGACCCCGCCACCATCCCCGTCTACTACCGCACCGTCGGCTGGCAGCAGCTCAACGCGGACGGCACCCACACCCCGGCCGAACCACCCTCGGACCAGCCCGGCTACATCCCCGACATCAAACACCCGAAAGGATCCCGACAATGATCAGCTACCACGAATTCCTGAAACGCAAACGCGACACGGAACCGCCCGACGGCATCGACGTCCCCGAGGGAACGCTCCACCCCCGACTGTTCGACTGGCAGAAACGCATCGTCTCATGGGCGCTCAAGGTAGGCAGAGCCGCGATCTGGGCCGACACCGGACTGGGCAAGACCATGATGCAGCTCGAATGGGCCCGCCGGTTCGACGGGCGCAGGCTCGTCGTCGCCCCGCTGGCCGTATGCGAGCAGACATGCCGCGAAGCCCGCAAGCTCGACCTGACCGCCACCTACGTGAGAACACCCGACGAGATCACAGGCGACGGCGTATGGGTCACGAACTACGAACGCGTCGAATCGTTCCCCGCCGACATGTTCAACGCGGTCGTCCTGGACGAGGCGTCGATCCTCAAACAATCCACCGGCAAGACCCGCACCATGCTGATCAACCACTTCAAACCGGTGCGCCACCGTCTGGCATGCACCGCGACCCCAGCGCCGAACGACCCCGAGGAACTCACCTCGCAGGCCGAATTCCTCGGACACTCCACCCGACAGGAGATCCTCGCCACGTACTTCACGAACAACCTCGGCGCGGACAAGGGCAGCGGATGGCGGCTGAAGGGACACGGCCGAACCGCGTTCGTGCGATGGCTCGCCCAATGGGCCATCGCATTGCGCAAACCATCCGACATCGGCGGCAGCGACGCCGGATTCGAACTGCCCGGACTGCACGTGGACGCCGACTACGTACCATACCGGGGATCCGTGCCGGACGGGCAGCTGTTCGCCTCCGACATCGGCGGCGTGGGAGGACGCTCGCGCGTACGCCGCGAAACGCTGGACGCGCGCGTCGCGAAAAGCGTCGAACTCGTCAACCGGCACCCCGACGACCAATGGATCATCTGGTGCGGGCTGAACGACGAGGCCGACCGGCTGGAAAAACTCATCCCCGGCGCGGTGAACGTCAAAGGCAGCATGAGCGCCGAGGACAAGGCCCGGGCGTTCCTCGACTTCGCCGACGGCAACATCCGCGTACTCGTCACTAAAGCCCAGATGGCCGCGTTCGGCCTCAACTGGCAGAACTGCCACCGCATGATCTTCTGCGGCATCAACGACAGCTGGGAATCCTACTACCAGTCGATCCGACGATGCTACCGATTCGGGCAGCGCCACGTCGTGGACGTGCACATCGTCTGCTCCGACCTCGAAAGCGAGATCGCGGCCAACATCCAACGCAAGGAACACGAGGCGACCATGCTCAGCGCCGACCTCGTGGCCACCATGAACGAAACACGCAACTACAGAAAGGCGGCATGACATGATCGACGAAACATACACCACCGACGAGGCCAAGGGCAACGACTGGCAGCTCTGGCTCGGCGACAGCTGCGAGCGCATGGGTGAGATCGAGGCGGATTCGGTCGGGTTGAGTGTGCAGTCGCCGCCGTTCGTGAGTCTGTTCACGTTTTCCGATTCGATCCGTGATCTGTCGAATAACCATAGTGCGGACGTGTTTCATGAGCAGTATGGGTATATCATCCGCGAGTTGTTGCGTGTGACGATGCCGGGGCGGTTGGCGTGTGTGCATTGCACGCAGTTGAGTCGCACGAAGTCGTCGTTCGGGTATGTGGGCACGCATGATTTTCGTGGCGACGTGATCCGTGACTACGAGTCGGCCGGGTGGATCTACCACGGTGAGGTGTGCGTGTGGAAGGATCCGCAGGCTCAGGCGATCCGTACGAAGGCGCAGGGATTGATGTTCACCACGAAGAACAAGGATTCCGCGATGAGTCGTCCCGCGTATGCGGATTACGTGCTTTTGTTCCGCAAGCCGGGCGACAATCCCGTGCCCGTCAAGACGGACGTGACGAACGACGAGTGGATTCAATGGGCTTCCCCGATCTGGTTCGACTACGGGCACGACGAGACGCTTGGATCGGAGCGGCATGTGTGCCCCGTGTGGATGGACATCAAGCAGGGCGACGTGCTGAACGCCCGGCTGGCGAAGGATTCCGATGATGAACGGCATATCTCGCCGTTGCAGCTGGATCTGATCGCCCGTTGCATCCGGTTGTGGTCGAACCGGGGTGAGCTTGTGTTCGATCCGTTCGGAGGGATCGGTTCGACTGTGTACGAGGCCGTCAAGCTCGGCCGGCGCGGCCTGTCGATCGAACTGAAGAAGACGTATTGGGCCACGAGCGTGCGCATCTTGCGTGAGTTGGACGGGCAGATGCACGAATCGATGTTGTTCTGACCCGTCAGCGTCAGGAAAGGAATCCAAGAATGAACACCAGTGTCAGGAACCTCACCGTCGGCGGCCGGTCGATCCCGCTCGACCCGCCCCGACCGCCCGAGAAACCCCACATGCTCCTGTGGATCGACACCGAAACCACCGGCATCAGCCGCACCGACGCGAAAATCCTCGAAATCGGCATGATCGTCACCAGCCTCGACGCCGCCGAGGAAGGCGGCCGGTTCATCAGCCCCGTCCGCCCCGACGATGTGAGCCTCTACGACCTCGACCCATACGTGCTGCGCATGCACCTCGACAACGGGCTCTTGGACACCGTCATGGAAACCGAACCCAACGAATACGGATACGCGAACGTGGCCCGCAACCTAAGCGAATTCCTCAACACCGAGGCATCCCAGTACGTGCTCCACCCGGCCGGCACCAACGTGGACTACGACATCGACATACTCACCAACCAGCTCGCCCCGCACCTACACCCCGACTGGCTTAGAGCCCTCGCCAACCACCGGAAACTCGATTTGAGCACCTACCGGATCAGCGACCTAGCCCTCGACCACAACCCCTACCAAGGCCACACGGGCACCCACAGGGTCGAAGACTGCATCACACGAGACCGCAACGACTACACCACCTACCTCGACCGCCTCATCGAACACGAAAGGAACCAACAATGAGCACACGCATCTACTGCGACCAATGCGGCGCCGGAACCAGCAAACGCGAAGCGCTGCGATTCAGACTGTCCGGCTACTCGGCCAACCGCCCCGGCATCCTCCAGATCGAGGAAATCGGTATCGACATCTGCCCCGCGTGCGCCGCCTCGTTCAATGGAATGGCCATCGGCCGGCTCGTCATCAGCCGAGACCCTGCGCTTCCCGGCGCTCCATACAAGCTCGAATACCAGTCCCTCACCAAGAAAGACCAAACACTATGAGCAGCATCATCACCAACGAAATCGAAGAACGCTACCCCTACCCCAACCACGGCATCAGCCTCGCCGCCCAGACGAGGCTCGGAGCATGTTTGGCGTCTCGGAAGGCGTATAGGGCCGGGGCGACGAGGAATCCCACGGATCGTGAGATCGACATGGCGGCGCTCGCCGTCTATACGGGTACGTCGGGCATGGGCTTCGAGGAAGTGGAGCCGTTGTGGCCGAAGTTGAACCCGGACGCGAAAGAGCAGTATCGGCGGTTGGCGCTGTTGGCGATCATGGCCGCACGGACGGAGGCGCTCGCATGACGAGCATCAGGATCATGTGCGACCAAAGCGATGGCACCACCGTCAGTCTCGGCGCCATCAAAACCGACAGCGATTGCACGATCATCTACTCGGCGCATCCCAGCCTCATCGACGGCAAGTTTCGCGACCCGGTTACCCTCGCGTTGCTCCGATGGATCGGCCGGCTCGCCCTCAACCTCTGGGAACACAACGGCGAGCGCCCGATCGTGTACGAGAGCGGCAAGCGCATCGCCGACCGCGAGCTCGAATGGTGGAAACAAGTGGCTGCGAGCGCATGGAGTTTTATCAACGGAATGGAGGCAATGCAGTGAGAAGGAACGGTAGACCCGTGATCGTCGGGATCATGCCCATCATCGTGGCTAGTTCCGCGGCGCTGGCCGTCGGCTACGGGCTCGGCGAACAGGCCCCGCTCGGCGAGCAGCCCGCGCAGACCGTCACGCAGGAGGTGCGGCGGACCGGCGACGTGAAACGCCTGTGCCTGACCGTGAAAACCAGCGGGCGTATCGACGCGATCACCTGTCAGGTGCTCGACGACACGACGGGAGACCTCACATGAGCGAACGGATCAGACTCACCACGGCCATGCGAGAACTGCTATTGGAAATCTGGCAGAACGGCAGCGCCTACCCGCTCGACCGCAACCACCAGCGCACCTTCGAGGCATTGGAGGTGCGGGACTGCATCGAACACGTCACATGGGGAAGATGGCAGATCACCCCGCTCGGCGAGACCATAGCCAAACGACTCACGGAAAGGAACCTCGAATAATGCAGGTCAGCTTCACCGCCCACACGCCAGCCCACAGCCCACTCACCATCCAGCAACGCCTAGAAGCCGCCGGCTTCACCAACGTGCATGTCAACGCCATCAGCGACACCGTGGAACCCTTCACCCGCACCAACCCGGAAACCATCCAAGCCTACGAGGAAGGCAAACAACTCATGGAAGCACGCTACGGCCGCTTCGACGCCATGAAAGAAGCCCGACACATCAACCCCTACCGCGACGGAGACCGATAACCCATGAACTGGATACATCAAGCCGCATGCCGCGGCCACGACCCCGAACTCTGGTTCAGCACCCGGCCATCCAAAACCAAAACGGCGCTCGCAGTCTGCCGGACATGACCGGTCATAGGCGAGTGCCGCGAGTGGGCCGATGGGCATAGCCGCATCAACGGCTACCCGTTGCAGGGCATATGGGGCGGCCGGCAATACGGCGTCATGAGCAGACAAAGAAAGGACAGGAAATGAACAAGAAGATAGACATCGACGTCACGGCCTACCAGATCGGGCCGGTCGTCCTCATGTGCGGCGCCGCCGCACCCGGCCATGACGTGACGCACCAGGAATGCTTCGGCCGGTTCACCGTGCTCGCCCTCTCCCTCAATGCCGCGATCCGCAAATGCATGCGCCGCGTCGCCCGGATGTGCGCCGACTGCTCGGCCCGCGAACAACTCGACCATCAGGAAGGAGCGAGGGCGTGAGAGTCACCGACGGCATCCGGCGGATCATCGAGGACTGGCGCACCAAAGGCGTCAGCCCCGAAGAGACGGCGCAATCCCTGCGCATCCCCATCGACGAGGTGAAGGCCATCATCCTGCAAGCCCACCCGGCACCCGCGCAGCCGAAACGCCCCGAATTCCTCGAACCACGGTACGCGCTGGAAAAACCCGCCGGCATCGGCGACAATAGAAGAGAAAGTTAAGGAACGCCAGCAAACCGTTGAAAAACAAGCCGTTCCCAGCCCATCCACCACGGCGGGAACGGCTTTATGGGAAAGTAAAAAGCCCCCACCTTTCGGCAGAGGCTCGCATTGTCCAACAAGTGAGTATAGCACCATCGAAAGGGCTGGGATGATGGAACAACGAGCTTGCGCGGCCTGCGGCAAACCGGCCGGCGCCGCGAACCTGTGCAAGGAATGCGTCAAGGACTGGGCGAAACGCCTCGCATGGCTCTTGAAGGCCGGCATGCCCGCCCTCCAACAGATCGCCTACAAACAAGCCACCACCCGCGAACGCTCGCCACGCCACGGCAACGCGGCATACGCGGCCCCACCGGTCAACGAAGCCGCCCAAGCGCTCTACTCCACGGTGGAAACGCACCTGCAACTCACCGGCGGCATGCTCGGCGTCAAACCGATCGGACACGACCGATACGGCCGCCCCCGCACCCTCATGCAATGGGCCGACATCACCAGCCTGCTGCTGCACCACATGCACGACCTCGCACGACTCGACACGGCCGGCGACCTATACGCCGACCTGATCCGACTGTCGGAAAAGGTCGAAACCGCCACCACGCGGGCCGACGAGCGCCGTCTTGTCGGCGTATGCCCCGACTGCCTGAACACGTTGGGGGATGATGGGGAACCGGTGCGCACGCCGATCTACGCCGCCCATTCCGCGCGGTATGCGGTGTGTCCCGAATGCGGCGCATGGCTCGATCTGAAGCGCGTGCGGTTGGAATACCTGCGCCGCGCGGGCCTCATGCACATCACCCGCACCCAATCCGACGCCGCCCGATGGGTCAGGGAGAACACTGGCGTCGCCGTGAGCGGCAACGACTTGAAGAACTGGCGGACGCGCGGCAAAATGCCCCGCACGCGGCACATCGACGGCCCCTATTGGGCGTGGAACATTCTGGAATTGCTGGCGTGCGCCCAAGCCAAGGACGCGCGGGACGCAGGCGACGCTTGAACCCTGACCCGATTCCGTGTTACGCTGTCGCGTGTAATCGGAGTATCGAAAAGCCCTGCCCATGCCGGCGGGGCTTTTCTCATATCCGGGATGGTTGGCCGAGCGGCCGAAGGCACCCGCTTGCTAGGCGGGCAAGCATGACAAGCCTCATGCTTCGCGGGTCCGAATCCCGCGCCATCCGCCAGCCGCCGTCGGCACCGTGCATAACCGGCGTATGCGGCACCCGAGAAACCACCGCAGACAGACGTCTCGCCGGCGGTTCTTCCCGCTGCTTCCCGACGGCGGGCGCCGTTTGTTGTTCGTGTGGGCGTTCGATTGGAGGCGTGTCATGGCGTTGTATCCCAAGCGTATCGAAGTGGACGCCCGCAGGGGGCGGGTGCTCGTGGATGGCGTGATCTTCCCCTATGCGATGGCCGACCGGCAGCCCTATCTGGAGGTTTCTCGTGACGATCTGGGCATCGTGTGGGTGCCGTTGATCGCCGACGAGATCGTGTTCAGGGCCGGCGTCGAGGTCAGCCAGTGCAGCAGCAAGCCGAGGCTCAAGTGAGCGGCAACCCGCGCAAACGCAACGGGCATCGGCGCAGGCTGGAGCAGCAGCGGTGGCGGCACATGCAAGCCGACTGCTACATCTGCTATCGGCCCATCGACTACACGTTGCGTTCGCCCGACCCGTACAGCTTCGTGATCGACGAGACGATACCCTTGGCGCGAGGCGGCACCCTGACGCACGACAACAGCGGTCCGGCGCATCGATGGTGCAACGCCATCAAAGGCACGCACGGTCTGGCATGGGCACGCGAGCGCGTCGCCTACCTCATCGCCCACGGCGAGGCGCCGCGACACGACGACACCACGGCTCCAAGCCAGCCGATCCGATGCTCGGACTGGTTCGGGGGTGGGGAGTAGCCCCCACCCGGCCCCCTGACGGCCACCACGGGCAAAGGGCCGTTTTTCCCCCGGACTTTTTTCCACACTTGGCAAGGAGCCGTCATGGTCGCCAGAACGCCGAAAACCACCCGGTCGAAACCCTCTTCGAGGTCGCGCAGGGTCAGCAACGCCGCCGCTTCCGGGGACCGCCGGCGGCTCTTGGTGGCGATGCGCAACCTGATCGCCGAAAAGCTCGACGAAGGGTCGATAAGCTCACGCGACCTCGCCAGTCTGACGAAACGCTTGGCGGACATCAGCGCCGAGATCGAGGCGATCGACAAGGCGTCGAACGAGCATGATCCGGCCATGCAGGCCCTGGACACGGAGGACGAACGATTGGATGAGCACGAGGATTGACGGGGCGGCCTGCCAGATCATCCCCGACGACCTGTATACGAGCGGAGAGCCGAGCCTGAACAACCTCGCCGCGGCGGCGGGCGACCGGTTCGACGTCTGGCAGCGGCAGATCAACCGGATCATCCTCGCGAAAAGCGCCGACGGCTTCTGGAGCGCCCGCAACGCCGTACTGTCCATTCCACGCCAGACCGGCAAGACCTACGACATCGGCTGGGTCGCGATCCACCGCGCCGCCCGAACCCCCGGCATGCGCATCGTATGGACCGCCCAGCACTTCAGCGTCATCAAGGACACGTTCGAAAGCATGTGCGCCATCGTGCTCAGACCGGAAATGAGCGGCCTCGTGGACCCCGACCACGGCATATCCCTGGCCGCCGGCAAGGAAGAGATCAGGTTCCGCAACGGCAGCCGTATCTTCTTCCGCGCCCGAGAACGCGGAGCATTGCGCGGCGTCAAGAAGATCGCCCTGCTCGTCATCGACGAGGCCCAGCACCTGTCCGACTCGGCGATGGCGTCGATGCTGCCGACCCAGAACCGCGCCTACAACCCACAGACCATCTACATGGGCACCCCGCCCGGGCCAAGGGACAACGGCGAAGCGTTCACCCGCCTCAGGGACAAATCACGCGCCGGCCGCACCCACAGCACCCTCTACGTCGAATTCACCGCAGACCGCGACGCCTACCCGCTCGACCGCGACCAATGGAGGAAAGCCAACCCCAGCTACCCGGCCCACACCAGCGACGAATCCATCGCCAACCTGTGGGAAAACCTCACCGGCGACGACTTCCGGCGCGAAGCCCTCGGCATCTGGGACGAACACGCCCTCAGCCGCGCCATCGACCGCCGACAGTGGGAGGAAGCCACCATCGACAAACGCCGTCCAGGCGGCGTCATGAGCTTCGGCATCGACATGAACCCCACACGCACACGCCTGACCATCGGCGCATGCATGCGATACGACGACGGCACCGCCCACATCGAACTCGCCGAATACAGGGACACCAACCAAGACGGCACCATGTGGGCCGTCAACCTCATCGACAAGGTCTGGGAACAAACCGCCGCGCTCGTCATCGACGGGCAAAGCCCCGCCACCGCGCTCCTGCCCGACCTCGCCGAAGCCGGCGTCACCGTCACCGTCACCGCCGCCACCGACATGGGCCGCGCCTGCGGACGCCTCCAGGACATGCTCAGAGACGGCACCCTCACCCACCTGCCCGAAGACGGCCAACAACCACTCTGGCAAGCCGCCGCCAAAGCCACCACACGCCCCATCGGCAAAAACGGACTCTTCGGATGGAACCGACCCGACGACGACACCGACATCAGCCCGCTCAACGCCGTCACCCTCGCCCTCCACGGGGCCATGACCACCAGAAGAGACCCCACCGCACAACAGGAAGCATGGTACTAAGCATGAACACCGACGACGTCCCCATCCTGCGCGGACAAGCCGGCTGGCTCGCCATCGAAAGCGCCTACGCCAACACCATCGCCGGCGTGGACCCCGACGACCAGCCCACCATCACCGAACTTCTCAAACAATGGCGACGCCACTACACGCGCAACACCCTGCGCACCAGCTACTACCTCGCCCACTACCACTACAACGGCGTCGCCTACAGCATCCCGCCGGCCATGAAAGCCCTCGCCAAACCAATGATCGGATGGCCTAACAAAGCCGTCCGCGCGCTCGCCGACCTTTCCGTGTTCGAAGGCATCGACGCGCCCGAAACCCTCCAGACGCAGGTAGACGACCTCGTCGCGGCGAACACGTTCGGCGTGAAAATCCAGCAGGCCATCGTGTCCGCATACACGCACGGATGCAGCTTCATGACCATCTCCGGCGACGGCGACGACATACGGATCACGCCCCGCGCCGCCGACTGGAGCAGCGCCCTATGGGACTGGGGCAACGACAGGATCGGCGCGGCCATGACCATCCGCGACAAAGACAAAGACGGCTACATCACCCGCTTCGACGTATGGCTGCCAGGCAAGGTCTACCTGTGCCGCCGCAACGGCGGCACATGGCAGGCCGAACGCATCGAAACCGGCTTCGACCGCCCCACCGTCGTGCCGATCATCAGCGACCAGCAGCTCTACCGACCCCTCGGCTCCAGCCGCATCACCCGCCCGCTCATGGCCCTCACCGACCTCGGACTGCGCACCCTCGTGCGCATGGAAGCGACCGCAGAATTCTACGCGGCACCGCGCATCTGGTTCCTCGGAGCCAACAAAGGACAGGTAAGCCCCGACACATGGGGCAGCATCGTCAGCGTCATCAACGGCATCCCCGCCGGCCGCAACGGCGAAAAACCCGAACTGCGCCAACTCACACAGGCCTCGATGCAGCCGCACTCCGACATGCTCAGAACCGTCGCCCTCATGGTCAGCAGCGAAACCGACATCCCCGTCAACGACCTCGGCATCACCATGGGCAACCCCGCCAGCGCCGAAGCCATGGCCGAAGCCGAACGCAAACTATCCCGCACCGCCGACCGGCAAAACAAACGCTTCGGCGAAAGCATCAAAAGCATCCTCGCCATGGCGCTCGCCGCCCAGGGCGCGGACGAAGCCGACATCCGCCAACTGCGACCGATCTGGGCACCCACCAAGGAAGCCAGCGACGCCGCCCGCGCCGACTGGTACCAGAAGGTCGCGTCCACCAACCCCGCCTTCGCCGACAGCGACGTGGGCCTGAGCCGCGCCGGCCTGACATGGGACGAAATCAACGCCCACAGGGCCTACGAGAGACAGCAGCGCACGCAGAACGCCATCGACGAACTACGCGCCAAGATCGCCGCCGCCAAGACCGACACGCAGGAGGCCGCAGCCAATGGACAGCAACAGCCTGCCGCTGAGCAACCTCAGCCCGGCGCAGCGTAAAGCGTTCAACGGGCACCTCAACGACATGTGGGACGACTATCAGGACGAACTCGCCGACCTCATCATCGAAGCCAAGACGATGGTGCCCAACAGCCTCTACTTCGGCGACGACCCCACCGGCCAAGCCCGCCGCCAACTGGAAGACTACGCGCGCAAGGCCAACCTCATCGCACAGGACTATTACAGGAACGTGCGAGCCGCATGGGCCGAAGCCGCCGGCATCAGCATGCCCGACTACAAGGAGGCGCAGGTCAGCTCGGACCGCGCCTTCTGGCAGATCGTCGGCGGCTACAACAACACCATGCACGTCGGCGCGAAATTCACCGACGTCATCAACGGCCGAAGCAAAGCCGGCCTGACCATGGATCACCTCTGGGCCGTCAACACGCAGGGCTACACCGAAGACGACTGGGCGCGCCTGGCCAAGGACGTCATCAACGAGACCGCACGCCTCACAGGACGGTTCACCGCCCAGAACGACCCCACCCGCCCCAAATACGCGCGAGTGCCCCAAGGCAAGACCTGCGCGTTCTGCGCCATGCTCGCATCCCGAGGCTTCGTCTATGCCAGCGAGGACACCGCCGGCAAGTGGCACAGGTACCACCACGACTGCGACTGCAAGATCGTCCCCTCGTGGGGAGAGACCGAGATCGACGGCTACGACCCCGACAAACTCAAGGCCATATACCAGCAGGCAAAGAACGCCGCCAAAGCGGCCGGGGCCGGCAGCGATCCCAACACCGTGCTCTCGTGGATGCGCAGCGAATCGCCGGACACGTTCACCGACGGATCGGAATTCGCGCCAGACCTGCGCATCCCGCGAGGCAGCAGACTCGAACAACAACTCGGCGAAGCGTATACCCGCCGCGTCAACCGGCTCCTCAACAAAACCGAGCACAAAGACGCGGCGAGGCTCTGGGCCAAATACGCCGCCCAATACGACATCAAAGAAACACGGCTCCCCAAAGGCGCTTACTTCAGTCCCTCCGACGGCGGCATCCACCTCAACCTCGACACCGTCATGGCCGGAGACAACGCACACCGCCCAGTGCAGAACCTCTTCCACGAAAGCGGCCACATGCTCGACTGGCTACTCGACAAGAACTCGTTCTCATGGGCCCCTCACAACGGCAAACTGTTCAACGACGTGCTCAAAAGGGACGCCCAACGCATATTCGACACCACACAGGCAACCCTCATGGCCGAAGACAAGCCCGCAGGCCGACAAAGCGTCATGAAGGCCATCGCCCGAGAGATCGCGACGAACTCCGCAAAAACCGACCGCAACGTCGAAGACATGCTCCAAGCCGCCCTAGGCGACGACTACCACGGCAGCGTCGGCCACCCCAAAGGCTACTTCCGGCAAAGCGGACAACTCCAATCCACCGAAGCGTTCGCCGAAATGCTCGACGCGCAGATGGCAAACCCCGAAGCATGGCGGCTCATCGCCAACTACTTCCCCGAATCGGCTAAAATGTTCAATACCATGATTCAGGAGGCATTGTCATGAGCGAAGAAGAATACTTCACCCAACACCACAACGACAACACCGACCTGCTCCTACTCGACTACTCCGAACGCTTCGAAACCCCTTACTTCAACATCGAAGACACCGGCGTCACACTAACCGACACGGAGCTGCGCGCAGACCTGCTCCACTGCCTCTACCACAACAAACCCAAAGACCACATCGACCAGCCCAGCCGCAACCTCATCGCACTGGCGCTCGCCGACTGATCCCAGCCCCGGCCGACATCCGCCGGGGCTTTTTCATGCCCGCCAACCGGGCCAAGAGTTTTCAGCCACCCGCACGGGTGGCTTTTTCAATGCCCGGAAAGGGCCCGAACACAAGGAGAACAACCATGTTCCTCAACCTCCAGCACCCCCATATCCGATACATCGCCCCGCCCGCCGAAGGCGGTTCGGACACCACCGACCCCACCCCGCCGGCCGAACCGAACGGAAACGGCGAGGAGATCGACTGGGAAGCCAAATACAAGGAAGCGCTCGGCCACTCGCGCGACTGGGAAAAGAAGGCCAAGGCCAACAAGGCCGCCGCCGACGAGCTGGAAAAGCTCAAGGAATCCCAGATGAGCGAGACCGAGAAGGCCGCCAAGCGCACGCAGGAACTCGAAGCGCAGGTAGCCGCCTACAAGGCCAAGGAACAGCAGGCCGAATGGAAGACGCAGGTATCAGCCAAGACCGGCATCCCGGCCGAAGCATTGCGCGGCAGCACCCTAGAGGAGATCCAGGCGCACGCCGACATCCTCAAACCGCTCATGCACCCAGCGCCGAAGCTGCCGAACGTGCCCAACCCGGCACAGCACCCCGACGGCAAAACCGCCGACGAACGCGCCAAGGCATACGTGCGCACCCTGTTCGGCAACAAAGACTAACCGCCACCAACCATCCGAAAGGAAACCATCATCATGGCACTCGACACCAGCAAGGTGCTGCTCCCCAAGGAAGTAGCCACCGTCATCACCAAGCGCGCCAAGGACACCAGCACCATCGCCGCACTGTCCCCGAGCGAACCCCAGCTCTTCCTCGACAAGGACTACATGGTCTTCACCGGCAATTCCGAAGCCGAGGTCGTCGCCGAAGGCGCGCAGAAGTCCAGCTACGAGGAAACCCTCATCCCGGTCGTCGGCAAGCGCTTCAAGGTGCAGACCACCACCCGCCTCAGCAACGAGCTCCAGTGGGCCGACGACGACGCCAAACTGGAGATCATCAGCAAGATCCAGGCAGACCAGGCCGCCGCGATGGGCCGCGTCCTCGACTACGTCGTCTACCACGCCTTCGACCCCAAGAAGAAAACGACCCTCGAAGGCTTCAACGCGCTCGCCAAAAGCGCGGTCAGCGTGACGGCCACCGACGATCGCGTCGCCGACATCGACAGCCTCGCCGAGGCCGTCAGCGACGAGTACGACATCAACGGCATCGCCCTGTCCAAGACCATGGCGAACGAGCTGCGCAAGATCCGCGTTCCCTCCACCGGCCAGCGCTTCTACCCGGAGATCCCGATCAACCTTCAGGTCGGCAACCTCGACGGCATCCCGGCCGCCACGTCCGGCACGGTCAACGGCCGGCTCGTCACCCCGGCGACCGGCATCCTCGCCTTCCTCGGCGACTTCCGCCTCATCAAGTGGGGCATGGTGCGCGACATCTGGAGCGAGATCATCGAATACGGCGACCCCGACAACACCGGCAATGACCTCAAGGGCGTCAACCAGATCGCCTACCGCACCGAGGCCATGTACTCCTACGCGATCCTCGACCCCAAGGGCATCGCCGTGCTCAAGAAGTCCACATCCTCCGTCAAGGCGAGCGAGTGATGGCCGCGCCCCTCACCCAGACGCTCGTAGTACAGGAAACCGACGAGGCCGACGAGACCGGCCTGTCCATTCCCGTGCGTCTGGTCAAGCCCGACGGCACCCCGTTCGCGGAAGGCGTCGCGACCATCGCATGGTCGGCCATCGCCGGCAAGCCGTCCACGTTCACGCCGCCCGCGCCGACCGCCGGCGCGCGCGGCGGCGTGCTCCAGCAGGCGGCCGAAGCGCAGCTCGCCGCATCCGCCGACTCGGCGGCCATCGTCGCGAAGGTCAACTCCATGCTGACCAAGCTCAAGGCCGCCGGCCTGCTCGCCTAAGGAGACCCCGCATGGACGGATACCCCAGCACCCCGCTCAACCTGTCCGACGGCACAACCGTGACGCAGGCCGGCGGGGGAGAGGACGAAACGGACGACGAGAAGCCGTTCGCGCAGGCCGGCGACCTCGAAGCACGCTGGCACGCGCTCACCGGCGAGGAATACAAACGCGCCGAAGCGCTGCTCGCGGACGCATCCGACCTGATCCGCACCACCTGCCCGCGCTGGCCCGCCGCCAAGCCCGCCACATTGAAGCGCATCGCCTGCATGGCCGTCAAACGAGCCATGCAGGCCGGCCCCGACATGTCGGGCGTCACCCAATCCACTCAGACCGCCGGCAGCTACAGCGAAAGCCTGAGCTACGCCAACCCGGCCGGCGACCTCTACCTCACCACGAGTGAGAAGGAGGCCTTGGGCGGCGACGGCGAGGCATGGGCCTACGACATGGCCGGAGGCGCGGCATGAAAGGCGAGACCATCACCCTCATCCACCGCGTCAAAGCCGGCGAAGACCCCGGCGGCGGAATCATCTGGAACATCAGCGAGGAACAGGTGGACGACGTGCTCATACAGGACGGCGGCCAGTCGAACCTCACCGACGGCATCCGCCCCGACGGCATCCGCACCGCGAAAACCATCCACATGCCCCGCGCATGGCCCTACCGGAGCCTGCGCGGGGCCAAGGCGGTCATCGACGGCGTCGCATACACCGTGATCGGAGACCCACGCCCCTACACGGGCGGCATGACCCCGACCCGATGGAACCTCACCGTCAAACTCGCCGACACCAGAGGATAGGAGACCACGCCATGCCGAAAGTCAAACTCAACCTCGCCGGCTTCCGCCAAGTCCGCCAATCCGCCGGAGCCATGCACGTCATCACCGAGCAGGCAAAACGCATCGCCGACACGGCCAACGAGCTGGCCCAAACCAAAAACGCCCACTACGACCACGCCGTGGCCCACGCCACCGACCACGGCGCGGTCGCCCTCGCCACCACCAAAGGCAGCGTCGCGGCCGCGTTCGACAACGCGAAACACAACACGCTGCTCAAGGCGGTGAAACAGCAGTGAGCATCAACCTCGAAAAAACGGTCAAGGACTGGATCGACACCGACCCCGACGGCGACGGGCTGACCGCATACCTCGAAGTGCCCGCCGACCGACCCAAGAGGCTCGTCACCATCGAGCGCGTCGGCGGCAACGAGAACGAATACAGCAGCCATCCCACCATCGCCGTGCAGGCATGGGCGGAAAGCCGATGGCAGGCCGCCCAGCTCGCCACGAGCCAAGTGCTGCCCCGACTGCTCGACCTCGACCTGCTCGACCCCATCGCCGCCGTCAGCGTGGAAAGCGTCGCCGACTTCCCCGACCCCGGCCCGCCGCCCCAACCCCGATACCAGATCACCATCCAGCTCGACGCCGCCACCCAATAAGACGACGCCGCACCATCCGAAAGGCACCATCATGGCCGAAACCAACCACAACAACAAGAAAAACGTCAGCCTCGGCAAGCCCAAGAAGACCGGCTGCCTCTACTACGCGCCCGCAGGAACCGCCCTGCCCGCCGACGCCACCACCGCCCTGACCACCGCATACACCTGCGTCGGCTACCTGAGCGAGGACGGCGTCACCAACGCCACCGACACCGACACCACCGACATCAACGAGATGGGCGGCATCAAGGTACTGTCCGAGATCAGCGGCTACGGCGAGACATGGCAGTTCAACATGATCGAAACCAACGAAGCCAGCCTCAAACTGCGCTTCGGCACCGCCAACGTCACCGGCACCGCAGACAAGCTCACCGTCTACCACGCCATCCCGTCCGGCGAAAGCCTCGTGCTCGTGTTCGAGATCGCCATGACCGGCAAACGCGTCAAGCGCATCGTCGTCGCCGACGGCACCATCACCGAATTCGACGACACCACCTACAGCGCCGGCGACGCCATCGGCTACGGCGTGACCATGAGCGCCAACCCGAGCGACCTCATCAACGGAGCCACCAGCGTCGAATACATCGCCAACGTCACCGCCGCCTCGCTCGGCAAGTGAATTCCACCCAGCGCCCGCCGTCCGGCGGGCGCACCCCCTCTGAAAGGACACGCATATGGCAGCCAAGCAGCCGCATGACCACAAGACACCGAAAAACCAGCCCAAGACCGTCGAGGTCATGGGCGTCACCGTCACCATCAGCCCCGCGATCTTCAACGACCTCGACATGGTCGAATACCTCTACGACCTCCAGACCGCCCAGACCGGAGACGGCACCGGCGCGTTCGCCATCGTCCCCTTCCTCAAGAAGCTGTGCGGCGACCGGTACACGGCGATGAAGGACGCATTGCGCGACCCCGACACCGGCCGCGTGAGCATCGACAAGGTCAGCGAATTCATCGCCCAGCTCCTCGAACAGGTCGCCCCAAACTCCTGACGCTCATAGGAATGCTCGCCACAGCGCCCGACGCGCTCGAAGCGGACTTCCAGCGTTTCTATGGGCTCGACACCGACCTCATATGGACGGGCGAACTGCCCGCCAACCTGGCGGCCGCACTGGCCGCCAACCTGCCCCGCCAGGCCATCATCTGGCAAAAAATCAACCCGCGACTCGCATGGGACGACCAAACCTACCTCCTCGCCGACATCCGCGACAGCCTCGCCTTCCTCGCCTGGACGAAAACCAAGGAAGCCTCACGCAAGGGCGCGCGCTGGCGCGGACAACTCCAACGCCCCGGCACCGTCCGGCATGAAGCCACGGGAGGCGAGGTCATGGCGATGGACGACGAACAACTAAACGCATACCTGGCCGCACCGCGCACCACCATCAGGGAGGCATAACATGGCAATCGAGATCGCCACCGCGTTCGTGCAGGTCGTGCCCAGCATGAAGGGCGTCGGCAAGGCCATCGAATCGGCGTTCGGCAGCGCATCGGAAACCGCTGGCAACACCGCCGGCATCAAAGCCGGCAACGGCTTCGCCGGCGGCTTCGGCGCGAAACTCGGCGTCATCACCGGCATCGCGCAAAGCGTCGCGGGCAAGGCCATCGAAGCGTTCATGGGCCTGTCCGGCGAAATCACCAGCGCCTCCGACAGCGCCCAGAAGTTCGCCAGCACACTGAACTTCGCCGGCGTCAGCGAGAGGCAGATCAAACGACTCACCGCCAGCACGCAGGACTACGCCGACAAGACCGTCTACGACCTCAACGACATCCGCAACACCACCGCGCAGCTCGCCGCCAACGGCGTGCCCAACTACGACCGGCTCGCCGAAGCCGCAGGCAACCTCAACGCCGTCGCCGGCGGATCGGCCGACACCTTCAAAAGCGTGGCGATGGTACTGACCCAGACCGCCGGCCAAGGAAAACTCACGACCGAGAACTGGAACCAGCTCTCGGACGCGATCCCCGGCGCAAGCGGCAAAATCCAACAGGCGCTCAAGGAAGCCGGAGCCTACACCGGCAACTTCCGCGACGCCATGGCCGACGGGCAGATCACCGCACAGGAATTCAACGACGCGATCATGTCCCTGGGCTTCACCGACGCCGCCGTGGAAGCCGCCACCAGCGCCAGCACCATCGAGGGAGCCACCGGCAACCTCGAAGCCGCGTTCGTCAAGCTCGGCGCGAGCGTGCTCGACACCGCCAAACCCGCCATCACCGGCGGCATGAGCTGGATCGCCGACGGCGTCACCAACGCCGTGCCCGTCGTCCAGGCAGGCATCGAAGGGCTCATCGGCTGGTTCCAGCGCCTCTACTCCAAACTGGAGGAAAACGGCGCGATCACCGCGTTCAAAAGCGCATGGGACACCATTCGGGACGCGATCATGGGCGTCGTCAACATGGTCATCGACTGGGCGCACATGATCCCCCCAGACGGTCTCGCCAACGGCATCAAACTCGTCGCCGACACGCTCAACTGGTTCGTCCGGCACGGCAAGGAACTCGCGCCCATCATCATCGGCATCGGCACGGCGTTCGCCGCAGTCAAGGGCTATCAGGCGCTCAACAGCGGTCTGCAGGCGCTCACCGGAACCATGAACACGGTGACGACCGCCGCCAAGGGCGTCAGCAACGGCATCATGCTCATGACGGACCTGGGCGGCCCGGTCGCCATGCTCAAACAGATGGCCGGAGGGCTGAGCCTCGTCAAGACCGCACAGACCGCATGGAGCACGGCCACGAAGATGGCGACCGCCGTGCAGGGCGCGTTCAACGCCGTCATAGCCGCCAACCCCATCGGCGCGATCGCCGTCGCCGTCGCGGCCGTCGTGGCCGCGCTCGCATGGTTCTTCACCCAGACCGAGGCCGGGCGCAAGGCATGGGCCGCGTTCACCTCATGGCTGTCCGAGACATGGGCCGCGCTCGTGGAGGGCGCTAAGGCGATATGGAACGGGCTCGGCGAATTCCTCGCCAACCTGTGGTCGGCGATCAGCGGCGGCATCACCAGCGCATGGACGTCGATCACCTCGTTCCTGTCCGGCGTCTGGAACGGCATCAGCACGACCGCCACGACGATATTCAACGGGATACGCGACTTCATCGTCAACGTGTTCACCGTCATCGGCGCGCTCATCGTCGCACCCTTGCAGGCGATCCAGAACGGCATCAACACCGTGTTCGGCTGGATACTCTCGTTCATCACCCAGCAGATGAACAGCACGAACACCGTATGGAGCACCGTATGGACGGCGATCTACAACGTCGTGTCCACGATCTTCGGGCTGATTAGCTCCTGCATCTCGACCGTGGTGAACGCGATCCGCACAGTCATCGTCGTGTTCCTCAGCTTCCTCAAGGGAGACTGGCAGGGCGCATGGGACGCGATCAAATCGTTCTTCACGACCACATGGGACGGCATCGTCGCGTTCCTCACGCCGATCATCAACGGCATCAAGACCACGATCGGCAACGTCCTCAACGCGATCCAGAGCGTGTGGGCGAGCATCTGGAACGCGATCAGCGGCGTGGTGTCCACCATCTGGAACGCGATCAGCGGCGTGGTGTCCACATGCATCCAGAATGTGCGCAACACCATCTCGACCGTCCTGAACGCCATCAGCGGCGTATGGACGAGCGTATGGAACCGCGTCAGCTCGTTCCTCGGAAACATCTGGCACGGCATCACATCGGCCGTGTCCAACGGCATCCAGAGCGTGAGCAACACCGTCGGCCGCATCAAAAGCACCGTGCTCGGCGCGGTCAGCGGCGCCGGCCGATGGCTGTACGACACCGGCCGTCAGGTCATCCAAGGCCTCATCAACGGCATCGGCGGAGCGTTCAAATGGGTCAAGGACACCATCGGCAATCTCGGCAAAAACCTCATCGGCTGGGCCAAGGGCGTGCTCGGCATCCACAGCCCGTCACGCATCTTCCGCGACGAAGTGGGCAAATGGATACCCGCCGGCATGGCCCAAGGCATCGACAAGGCCAGCGGCCTCGTCGCCGACAGCATCGACGGACTGACCGACATGGTCCCGACCGTGAGCCTGAAGACCGACGCCAGCCGGCTCGAAACCCCGCTCGCATACTCGGCCGTCGTCGGCAACGGCCGGATCGCCTACACGGTGGACGACCATACGGCCGAGTACGCGACCAAGCAGGACATCATCGACGCGATCGATCAGGCGCTCACGGCCGGGATCACGCTCAACCTGTCCGATCGGGGCGGCGAGGTCATGGCCGGCAAGCTCGCCAAACCCATGAGCTACGAACTCAACAGCCTCGCCATGAGAGGCCGTTAAAACCAGAGAGGAGAGCATATGCTCTACCAGCGACGCATGCGCCTGCCGCATGTCGAGGACCCCACGCTCAACGGCACGCCGCTGGAACGCATGATGCTCTCCCTGACCTCCGCCGGCATCGCGATCGACAAGGCCGCGCCGACGGTGAGCATGCAGGACATGCCCGGCCGCGACGGCCGGCTCGACCTGACCCTCACCGACCCGACCGGGGCCGCATACATGGGCAACCGCACCATCACGCTCAACCTGTACGCCATCGGCGGCGAAGACGACATCCTCACCGCCAAAACCCGCCTCGCCGCCCTCTCCGGCACCGTGGTCACGCTCTCATGGCGCGGCTTGCCCGGCGAATACGAGGGACGTTTGAGCCTCGGCGCATGGGAGGACAAATGGACCGGCGACCACCAGATCGCCACGCTCGTGCAAGCCACCATCGACGCCCATCCCTGCCTCATCGGCCGCACCATCACCGCCGCGCTCAAAACGGGGGCGACCACGATCCACGCCAAAGGCAACCGGCCATGCTGGCCCACATGGACGATCGCCCCCGCCAACGGCGCGAAGACCATCAGCGTCAAGGACGCGCACGGCCACACCCTCGCCATCGCTGGCATGACCGCGATCACCGGCCGCATCACCATCATCACCGACCCCGACAAGCGCGAGCTGCGCGTCAACGGCAACCTCATGGCCCCCACACTCGAATCCGACTACTTCCCCCTATTGCCCGGCCTGAACACGCTCACCCTCACCGGCGCAACCAGCGCCAGCCTCACGTACAGGCCACTCACCCTCATCTAGGAGCACCAATGCGATACATGCTGTTCGACCGCTGGGGCAACCCGCTCGGCGACCTCCCCTATGCCATCAAGGCCATCCGCACCAGAGCCACCGACGCGACCGACACCCTCGACATCACCACCATCGGCGAGATCAACAAGGACGAACGCATCGTGTTCAAGGACTCGATGGGCCGCTGGGCGGAATACCTGTGCCAGTCCACCCAGACCGCCCGCGCCGCAGGCATGCCCGTCACCGTCGCCTACTGCACCGGCAGCATCGCGGAACTCTCGCGCACGTACATCGAGGACAAACGCAACCGCAAGGCGAACGCCAAAGCCTGCCTGACCAAAGCCCTCGAAGGCACCCGGTGGGCGGTCGGCACAGTCGAGACCGGCACCATCACCGGCACGGCGGACCTCGCATTCTACCACTGCACCGTCCTCGACGCCGTCCAGAAGACCGCCGACACCTACGGGCTCGAAGTCCAGACCGAATACCAGCCCGACCCGACCGGCAACCAGATCGGCCGGCGCATCATCCACCTCGTCGAACACCGGGGCTCCACCAACACCACGAAACGCTTCGAATACGGCAAGGACCTCACCCAAATCAAACGCGACATCGACAGCGGCGACGTCATCACCCGCCTCTACGGGTGGGGCAAAGGCATCGAACAAACCAATGACCAAGGCGAGGCCACCGGCGGATACAGCCGCAAGATCAGCTTCGCCGACGTCAACGACGGCAAACCCTACGTCCAAGACGACCAAGCGCTCGCCAACTGGGGCATACCCGGCCCCGACGGCACCAAACACCACAGCGAGGCAAGCGTGGACTTCCCCGACTGCGAAGACCCCAAGGAACTCCTCACCCTCACCAAAAACGCGCTCAAGACCCGCACCACGCCCGTCGTCTCCTACACGGCCGACGTGACCGCCCTCGGACAAGCCGGCCTCAGCGCGGAAGGCACGGACGTCGGCGACGGCGTGCAGATCATCGACACCAGCTTCACCACACCATTGCGCCTCGAAGGCCGCATCCTCCAGATCGAGGAAGACCTGGCCGGCAGCCTCGCCGACACCAAGATCACCCTCGGCAACATCCGGCAATCCTACACGCAGCGCCTCGCCGCCCAACAGCAGGCCTTGGACAAGCTCGTCTCCAACTCCGGCGCATGGAACAGCGCCGCCGGCGGCGCCGGCCCGTACATGAAGGACCTCATCGACCGGATCAACCAGATCATGAACGCCACCGGCGGATACACGTACCTCAAACCCGGCCAGGGCATCTACGTGTACGACAAGCCCGAAGACCAGAACCCCACCCAATGCATCCACATCGGAGGCGGATACTGGCGCATCGCCAACAGCAAGAAGGCGAACGGGGACTGGGACTTCCGCGCGCTCGCCGACGGCAACGGCATCTACGCCAACACCATATACACGGGCAAGCTCTCCGATGCCGCCGGCCACAACCAATGGAACCTCGACACCGGAGAACTCACCACCCGCGGCATGACCGCCACCAGCATCACCGCCGAAGGAACCTTCGCGTGCGGCAGCAAGGACTGGTACGGCATCGAGCTCAACAGCATCGGACAGCTCGCCGGCTACCGCAAGGGCAAGAAGGTCGGCTACATCGACTACTCGGGCGGCATGTACGAGGTATCCAACCCGTCGAAGGTCTACTACGGGCTCCAACTGCAAGGCGGATGCCTGCGCATCAGCACGCCCATCCTGTCCGTCGCCAAGACCACCGACACCCACGTCACCACCACACACGCCTACAACGGCAAACACCACTACATCTCCAAAATCACATCCTCCTCGGACGGCACCATCACCTGGTACCAATCAACGACCGAGTACATCAACGGAATGTGCATCAACTGAAAGGACACCCATGCCAAGGATCACCAGATACTGGGCGCACGACCCCATCGGCAACAGCGAGGGCATCCTCGCCGGATACGAGCCCGCCGCGCTCAAGGCCGCGCAGGACCGGGGCATCATCTTCATCGCCGAACTCGACGACGGCACCCGACTGCGCGTCGACGCCAGCGACGTCACCGAACCCGAACCAGCCTCGTACACCATCGCCACACCCGACTACGTGGCCAGCCGCGTCACGCTCATCACGGACGCGCTCGACGCCGTCGCCGACATCCTCGACCCCCAGCCGGCACAGACGGCGCTCGCCACGGCCAATGACGCCGCCGCGGACACCTCCGGAGACGACGCACGCCGACGCCTGCGCGACGCCATCGCCCACCTCAACGACCTCACGAAAGGAACAAGGAAATGACCCTCGACGGATTCCGCGACGTCACCGAGACGCCCATCAGCCTCGACTTCTCCAACAGCTGGATCGCCGACATCCGACTCAACGCCGGCGACAAGGACGGACGCACCATCACCGTCGCCATCACCGACAACGGCCAGCCAATCACCTCCACGACCGGCATCAAGAGCGTGGCGCTCGCCTACAACACCGCGCCGGGCGTCGAGGTCGGCGACCGCGTGCCCATGACCCCCGTGAGCGGGCAGGCGACCGCCACATACCGGGCGACGCTGCCCAGGCGGGCGATCGCCAAGCCCGGCGTCATCGCCCTGGGCGTGGAGGTCACCACCGCGGACGGCGCCAAGATCTGCTCCCGCAACTTCAAGGGCGTGATCGAACGCGCCGTATGGGACGCCGAAAGCACCCAGGGGCAGGACAGCCTCACCCGCCTCGAACAGCTCATCGCGGACGGCGACGCCGCCATCATCCGCGTCAACAACGCCATCACCGACGCGAACAACGCGGTCGCGGCCGCCAACCAGGTCATCGCGGACGCGCGCATCACCGGCGGCAACACCACCACCCTCGACCCGAACCAGCCGGCCACGTCCTCGCTGCGCGGCAGCGGCCTGCAGCGCATCCTTGACTTGGGCATCCCGCGCGGCGCGGGCGTCACCAGCGCCGGCGCCACCACGCTCGACCCCAACAAGCCCGCCACCGCGAGCATGCTACAGGCCGGAAGCAAGGGCGACTACACGCTGATGGTCGGCGTGCCACGCGGCAGCAGGATCATCGGCGTGGGCGCGAACACCGTCAATCCCTCACGGGAGGCGGGCGCCAGCATGTCCACCGACGGCGCGGGCGACATGAGCCTCATCCTCGACATCCCACGCGGCAGCCGGATCGCCGGCGTGACGGCCCGCACCCTCGACACCGGCGAGGACGCCACCGTCACCGCCACCCGGGACGCGGCCGGCGACGCCACGCTCGCGTTCGGCCTGCCGCGGGGAGAGAAGGGCGACAAGGGCGATCCCGGGGATGCCGGGCAGATCGCCACCGCCACCGTCGCCGGCGTCGTCAAGCCCGGCGACAACCTGAGCGTGCGCGCCGACGGCACGCTCGACGCCGCCGCGGCCCGGTACGAGCTGCCCGTCGCGAGCGACACGACCCTCGGCGGCGTCAAGGTCAGCAAGGTCGACTACACGGACGCCCGCACGTTCCCCGTCGTCGTGCGCGACGGCGAGAAACTCGGCCTGTCGTTCAAACTCGGAGACAACGCCATGCCCGACGGCATCGAGTTCCACGGCACCGAGAACACGACCATCGGCCTGAAGAAGGCCACGCAGGACGCGCTCGGCATCGTCAGGGGAGGGGGCAAAGGCATCCATGTCGACGGGGACGGCACCCTCAACCTTGACCTGCCCGCGGCGACGGCGGGCGCGATCGGCGGTGTCAAGCCCGACGGCAAGACCATCACCGCCGCCGCGGACGGCACCATCACCGCCGTCGCGCAGACAGGCCCGGTGGAGTACAGGGAGCTCGTCGGATACGAGAACGCGGCGCAGGGATACGCGGTCCGCGTCTCCGACAGGACATGGCTGTGCTGCTTCAACTCGTTCGCCATGCAGACGGACGGCACGACACGACTGCCATACTTCTATGCCTTTCTCCGGCAGGCCGGCTCCTCGAGCCTGACCGCGCTGGTGGCCAACCCGTTCGACACGAACGGCATCACCCTCCTCTCCACCGGCGGCGAACAGATGCGGTTCTCGTACGGAGGGGGCGGGCGCTGGGCCGGCGTGCGCGCGGTATCCGGCTTGGACGCCGCCACCCTCATCCTCACCGAGGCCTGAGCATGGACGCCATCATCATCAGCGTCACCGGGAGCCTTACCGTGACCGCGATCTGCGCGGCATGCGCGTGGGCGTCCCGCATGTTCAGGGTCTGACGAAAGGAAGGAGCACTCATGACATTGGTGCATTTCCATCTGGCCGACGCCGAGGGGCGCGGTCTGGATGGCAGCGTGAGCCTCGTGCCCACAAGACGTGTGACGGTGCGTGACGCGATCCGCCTGCCGGTCGCGCAGACCGTCAAGCTCGACAAAGGCGAGGCCACCGCGGAGGTGATGCCCTCGACCACCCAGTGGGTGTGGAGGGTAAGCGAGCTGGTGGCGGGCGGAATCGTGCGATACGTCGAGGTGCCCGACAAGGAGTCGGCGGAGTACTCAGGGCTGGTGGACGTGGATCCCGCCACGCTCGACCAGAGCTCGGAGACGGTGGCCGCGTGGGAGACCGTCACCCGCGTCGCGCAGGCCGTCCTGGATCAGATCGGGTCGATCGACGACAAGGTGGCCCGTGCGGAAAGCTCCGCGCAGGCGGCGAAGGCCAGCGAGGGCGTGGCCGTCGGATGGCCCCCAAACGCCTCGACCGGCTCGACCGCACCGTGGGATTCCACCACCACACACAGAGAGGATCGCCAATGCGACATCCCATCAGAGAGGAGCCACATGGCTGACGACATCATCACCAGCGTCGTCGCCGGCCTCCTCATCGCCGCCATCAGCGCCATAGCCGCCGGCCTCTGGCACCAACTCAAAAACCTGCGCTCGCAGATCGCCGACGAGGAGACCCGAAGGTCGGAGCATGAGCAGCTGATGGCCGACATGAGGCGCGGCTGCGAACACGAAAAACTCGTAGACGAGGCGCTGCGCACGCTTCTGCTGTGCAAGCTCGAACAGCAGCAGGACACGATGGTGCACGACCACCACGGCGTCGCCGACAATGATTTCAAACTCCGCGCCCAACGTGTCTACGACGCCTATCACGGATTGGGCGGCAACGGCCACGGCACCCAGGTCAACAACGATATCCAGAATGCGCCCATTGCGCCCCGGCTGGGAGGAAAGCCATCATGAGCATCACCATCAACGGCGTCAAGCCCGGCACGGCCACATTGACCATCCGGGCTGGCCCCCAGTCGGTTGATGCGCCCGTTACCGTGCGGGAGCACCTGCGGCGGTGGCTTCCGATGCCGGCCACGATGTTCGGCGTCACCTACGCGGACGCCCATCTGAGCGTCCGCCTCTATAAAACCGACTGACCTAAGTCCCACACCCGTGGGGCTTCTTTTGTAAGGAGAACCATTATGGCAAACACCACCGGCGTGGCCGACCACAAGGCCACCGGCCCGGCGATTCCCGGCCTGACCGTGGAACGCACCAAGGCGATCATCCTGCTCATCGTCCAATTATTCAGCGTCGCGCAGACCGGCCTGAGCATCGCCGGCATCAGCCAGCTCCCGTTCACCACCGATCAGGTGAGCACGGCGATCACCGGCGTCATCGCCGTCATCGCATCCGTGTACGCGTGGTGGCGCAACAACAACCTGACCGGTGCCGCAGTGCAGGGACAGCAGCTCACCGACGCGCTCAAAGCCAACATCGTCGCCACCGACACCGACGCCACAGCCGACGCCACGACCGGGACAGCTCAGGCGGCCTACGCGGTGTCCGACTCCAAGGGAGCCGACGCGACCGCTGACGTGGCACCCATCGAGGAGGTGTCCTATGGCGACGGCGAGTGAAGTCCTGCGCATCGCGGCGGGCGAAATCGGCTATTCCCGTTGGACCGACCCGCAGCCGGGCACGAAGTACGGGCGCTGGTACGCCCAATCCCACGGCTCCTACTATGGCGCGTCGGGCGTCCCGTTCTGCGCCATGTTCGTCAGCTGGGTCATGAGCCGTGCCGGCCAAGCGTTCCCGGGACTGCCCGCCGCCTACGTGCCCTACGTCCTGTCCGCGGGACGCTCCCGCGCGGTCAGCACGCGCAGCGCCCGCCCCGGCGACATCGTGATATTCAACTGGGACGGCGGCGTCGTGGACCACATCGGCTTCATCGAGGCCAACCACGGCTCGTACATCCAGACCATCGAAGGCAACACCAACAACGGGCGCGTAGCACGCCGCACCCGCGCATGGAACACCATCGCCGCCATCCTGCGCCCCGCCTACAACGGCGGCGCCACGTCGTCCGGCGGCGGCACGGGCCGGCTCACGGTAGACGGCTCCTGCGGGCCGGCCACCATCCGCCGCTGGCAGCAGGTCATGGGCACCAGCGTGGACGGCATCATCAGCGGCCAGTACAGGCCGGACGGCCGGACATGGGGCCGACCCGCGCTCGTGGACTCGTGCGTGCGCTACGGTGGCGGCGGCTCCAACCTCATCCGCGCCGTCCAACGCAAGCTCAACCTCACCGCGGACGGGCTCCTCGGCCCCGCCACCATCAGCGCCCTGCAGAAACACCTCGGCGTCGCCCAGGACTCATGGTTCGGCCCCGGCACCGCACGCGCACTCCAAAGCCGCCTCAACACCGGCAGATTCTAAACAAGTAGCGCCACTCGGCTCCATGCATAGGAGTCGAGGGGCGCTTCTGCATGCCTGCGTCAGAGGCGGGACTCGAACTCGTCGATCGTCATCTCGAGCGCGTCCGCCACTCTTCTGGCCGTGCCGAGCGCCATGAGCCTCGGCCCCGTATGGGGCTGGACATGGGCCGATCCGGCCGCGACGACCATCAACGCCGTCGCCCTGACCATCGGCGTCGTCATCGGCGCAAGCACCCTCAAGGCCAAGGCATCCAAGACCGAATAACAAGAAGCCCCCGAACCTACCGCACTCACGGTATGGTTCGGGGGCTTTTCGTCGTATATGGGTCAGGCCATCGCGGGCTGTGCCTGATTGGCGGTCAGGTATGCGGCCAGCGCCTTGCGAATCAGAGCGCTCTTGCCGATGTGCTCTCGTTCGGCCTGTGCCCGCACCCGTGCGTCCATGTCGGGCGTGAGGTATGCCTTGTAGAGCACGTCGGCCTTCCGGCGGGGCTGGTCGGCGAGGGGGCGGCCGGCGAAGATGTCGTCGATGTCATCCATCGTGATCGCTCTTTGCGGGCGGATGGTCTCGCCGATGATGGCGGGGGTGTGCTCGGTGTATTCGTCCGAGAGCTCGTCCCAGTCTGTTTCGTTGCTCATGATGTCCTCCTTGGTGTTTTTAGTCGTCGAACTTGTAGAGCCATTCGCGGCGGCAGTCCATCGCGTGGAACACCTTGCGGGTGCGCTGGGATACCAGCAGCTCCACGGGGCGTTCCCTGAACTCGTCCGGGTATCCGAGGATCGCCATGACCCTGTCGCCGGCGTGTCTCGACTGCACCTCGAACACGGCCACCGGATGCCGGAATATGTAGTCGATCTGTGGTTGTGTGAGCCAGTGCTTGAAGGCTGACGGTTCGCATTCGATCATGCTTATTATGGTACCATAATTTAGTACCATAATCAAGTCGGGGAAACGGAACATCGTGATCCTCCTAGGCGGCGAGGCGTGTGGCTTCCACGGCGGCGCGCAGCCGGTCGTCGGGCATGGCGATGTACCGTTGCGTGGTCTCGACCGAGGCGTGGCCTAGGAGCTTGGAGACGAGCAGCAGGTCTCGTGTGGCGGCGTAGGTCGTGGTCGCGTACCTGTGGCGCAGGCTGTGGGCCGTCCATCCGTGGCCCAAGAGGTCGCTCAGGTGTCGGCCGACGTAGGATGATTCGGCGTGGCCGCTCCACCGGCCGGGGAACAGATAGCCGTGGGCGGAGCGGATCAGCAGGGCGAGGTCGTCGCCGATGGGCACGATGCGTTGCTTGTCGCCCTTGCCTACGACGACGAGGCTCCAGCCCACGAGGTCGCGCATGACGTCGCGGCTGTGCACCTTCGCTATCTCGAAGCGCCTTAAACCGCATTCCGCGCCGAGACGCAGCATGAGCCGTTCGCTGTCCGTGGCCTTGCGCAGTGCGGTGAGTATGACCACGTCCGGGCATGGCCGGGGATGCGGTTCGGGACGCTTGACGGTGGGTAGGAACTCGCTCGGATCGGCCTCGCTGCGGCCGGACGCTTTGAGCCATCGGAAATAGCTGACGCAGGCGTTCTTCGCGCCCTTGCGTGTCTCGGGCTTCCATTCCTTGCCGGCGAAGTGGGCGAGCAGGTCGTCGCCCTCCACGTCCCTCGGGTCGCCACCGAGCGCCCGCGACAGTGCGCTCATCTGGCAGCGCCGCGTGTTGAGCGTGTTGGTGGAGTAGCCCGCCGCCTTCAGTGAGTCGAGCCACATGTTGATAGATTCTGCCCAGAGTGGGGCTGGATGTTGTTTTTTCACGGGACATCATCGTCCAATCGGCAATAATGCTGCTAGGAAACAAAAAGCCGTCACGATAAATTCGTGACGGCCTCCCGCGATTCGTAGCGGGGACAGGATTTGAACCTGTGACCTCTGGGTTATGAGCCCAGCGAGCTACCGAGCTGCTCCACCCCGCGCCGGCTGTTTTCAAACAGCTCTATCTAAGATAGGGGAGAATGCGAGATTGTCAAATCGGCGTGTCGGATTTTTGCGCTGAGTGAAATGCCGGGATTGATAACCGGTCATAACTCATGGCGATAACCTGACGGCGTATCAATATCCCGGCCATTGCCATAATAAGAACATGCCTATCAAGATCCCAAGCGGCCTGCCCGCGCGTGCCATCCTCGACTCGGAACGCATCTTCGCCCTGGAGAAGCCCGAGGCGGAGCGCCAGCGTGTGCGACCGCTCAAATTGGTGATCCTGAATCTGATGCCCAAGAAGGTCGAAACCGAGACGCAGCTGCTGCGCCTGATCTCCAAATCGCCGCTGCAGGTCGAAATCGACTTCATGAAGACATCCACCCACGAACCGACCCATGTCAGTCACGATCACCTGGTCAAGTTCTATGAGACGCTGGATGCCTTCCGCGACAACTACTATGACGGTTTCGTCGTCACCGGAGCCCCGGTCGAGCACCTGCCGTTCGACCAGGTCGATTACTGGGACGAGTTCAAGTCGATTCTCGACTGGGCGAGCACCCATGTGTTCTCCACCATGTACCTGTGCTGGGGCGCGATGGGGGCGCTCAACTACCGGTATGGCGTGCGCAAGGTTGACCTGCCGGAGAAGATATTCGGGGTGTTCCCGCAGTACCTGCAGGACGAGTACTGCTTCCTGACCAATGGTTTCGACGAGATCGCGCTGCAGCCGCACTCCCGTCTGGCGGGTGTGAACGAGGCCGACGTGGCGGCGAATCCCGACTTGCAAGTGCTCACTTGGGGTCCGCAGTCCGGGCCTGGCCTGATCGCCACTCGCGATTTCTCCGAAGTGTTCGCTCTCGGCCATTGGGAGTACGGCAAGACGACGCTCCAGGAGGAGTACGAGCGCGACATGGCGAGGGGGATGGGCAACGTCCCGTTCCCGCACAACTACTTCCCGCATGACGATCCGCACCTTGAGCCGTTGTTCGCATGGCGATCGCACGCGAATCTGCTGTGGCGCAATTGGCTGAACTGGGTGTATCAGACCACGCCGTACGATCTCACCGAAGTGCCCGGATTGCGGGCGGAGCGCCGGCTTGGCACCGATCGTTTCCGCCACGCGCCCGCCGGCCCGCGCAAGGACGATTTCTCACCGTTCGTCCATGACGACTACGGCGTGATACGTGGCGAATGATGGTTCTCGCCTGCGCTGCGGTCGTTTGACGGGGATCTGGGACCATCCCGGTCGGCTCCCGCTGATGGTCTTTCGGATCTGGAGGGTGCAGATGACCTCGGAATCCCGCTGTAATTGGGCGGAGATTCGAGATTTGTTGCATTAGCACGGTTTGGTGTCCACATGGCGTACAAAAGAGGGCCATCGCCGTGCTCAATAGGTGGAATACCGCCTCTTTTGTCCATGCCTTATGAGCGGTGTTTAAAAAACCGTCCAAATAATGAGACAATGACCAATATGTTAACGCTCACAAATTTGGAGAAGAAACGCCGTACAGCCCTTGAAAAATAAGGCATGTTGCGTGTTGTCCAAGGTGGTCATAGGATAATCACTTAGTCATTCGGAGCGGAATGTCTGGGCAGGAACTCCGGTTGGTCGGTCTTATGCCCGGGCAGCTTCGATAACGGCTGGACGGACGATATCCAAACGTCACATTCGCCTCAACCGTTGGGCTAAACTGACAGCTGATAATGAGAGCAGGAGGCGCGATATGGTAGATGCGGTCGGTACGGGCGCACTATTGGCGGCCGACAGCGGTCCCGAACTGCCAACGGTCAATGATTTTCTTCCTCCCGAGATCCTGTTCCAGGGAACCCCCTTCGCGATCAATCGCATCATATTGATCCGCATCGTGGCGACCGTGGTGCTTCTCGTGGTGCTCGGTATCACGGCGAAGCGCGCCAAGCTCATCCCCGGCCGCTGGCAAGGCGTGGTCGAGATGGGCATCGACTTCGTGCGCGACAGCGTCGTATATCAGGTCATGGGCGAGCTGCGCGGCAAGCGTTACGTGCCGATGATTTCGACGTTGTTCTTCACGATCTTCGTGTTCAACCTGTGCGGCATCATCCCCGGCATGAACATGGCGGCCACCGCCACAGTGGTCATGCCGCTGGTGTTCGCGGTCTGGGTGCTCATCCAGTACTGGATCACCGCAGCACGCGAGAAGGGCCTGTGGGGCTACATCCGCGACGAGTGCTTCCCCAAGGGGGTGCCGTGGCCGGTGTACATCCTGCTGGCGCCGATCCAGCTGTGCGAGCTGGTGCTGATCCGCCCCGCATCGCTGACCATCCGTCTGTTCGCCAACATGATCTCCGGGCACTTGCTCGTGGCATCCTGCCTGGCGTTTGCACAGTACTGGGTCATCGACGCGACCAATAAGCTTGCCGGCATCCCCGTCGGCGCGCTGTGGTTCGTCTTCGGTTTGGTGCTCACCCTGTTCGAGGCGTTCGTCGCCTTCCTGCAGGCCTACGTGTTCGCCATCCTCTCGACGGTGTACATCAGCATGAGCTACCCGGAGGAATGAGCCGCACCCGCGTGAGACTCACCACGGACAATACGAATACTTTGCAATTCCCGAGACAACTGAAGAAATTAACCAAGTTTTTTTAACGGTTACGTTAGAAAGGAAACAGAAATGGACATCATTACTCTCGCTCAGGTCACCGGCAGCCTTTCCGTCATCGGCTACGGCCTCGCGACCCTCGGCCCCGGCCTCGGCCTGGGCATCCTGTTCGGCAAGGCGATGGAGTCCACCGCCCGTCAGCCCGAGGTGAGCGGCAAGATCCAGATGATCATGTTCATCGGCCTCGCACTGGTCGAGGTGCTGGGTCTGCTCGGCTTCGTGGCCGCCCTGATCGTTAAGTGAGACGACAGGCGACGATTCACACGTTTATTCGACATTGAAAGGAGGGCTTCATGATGACAATAGCCGCAAGTGACGGCCTCAAGCTGTTCATTCCGCAGGTCTACGACATCGTGTGGTCCCTGATCATCCTTGTCATCGTCGCGCTGTTCTTCCACAAGTTCTTCATGCCGAAATTCAACGCCATCTTCGATGAGCGTGCGGCGAAGATCGAAGGCAACATCGCCAAGGCAGAGCAGTCCAAGAAGGATGCCGACGCCGCCAAGAGCAAGTACGAGGCCCAGCTGAGCACCGCTCGCGTCGAAGCCTCCAAGATTCGTGACGACGCCCGTGCCGAAGCTTCCCACATCATCGCCGACGCACGCTCCCGCGCGGAGTCCGACGCCGCCCAGATCACCGCCAACGCGCAGCGCTCCATCGAGTCGCAGCAGCAGCAGGCGCTGGTCTCCCTCAAGGGCGAAGTCGGTACTCTTGCCACGGCCCTGGCCGGCAAGATTCTCGGTGCCAAGCTTGAAAGCGACGACGTGCAGTCCTCGATGATCGACAAGATGATCGACGACCTGGACACGAACGACAAGAAGTGATTCCGGCGTTCCGGAAAGGGAGGTGACCAATGCGAGGAGAGGCATCCCGCATCTCGGATCGCGTTTCGCGTGACGAGTTGGCGCCCAAGCTGCGCTCGACCGGCAAGGACGCATGGCGTATCGGCAACGAACTGTTCACGATCACCAACGTGCTTGACCACACCGTGCAGCTCGAACGCGCTCTCACCGATCCGTCACGTCCGGTCGACGACAAGATCGGCGTGCTCAAGGAGCTCATCGGTGCCCAGGCCCATCCCATGACCCTGGAGATCATGAGCGATCTGGTCGGTCGCAAATGGAGCCGTGCCGCGCACATCGCCAACGCCGTCGAAGACTTCGGCGTTGACGCCATGATGTACTACGCGGATGCCGCGGGCGTCACCCTGCGCGTGTCCGTGGAACTGGCCGAGCTGCATTCCGCGCTGCTCAACCTGCCGGTTCTGCGTTCGAAGCTCAATGACGACAGCGTACCCGCCAAGGCGCGCATCGATCTGCTGAACGCCGTGCTGGGCAAGACCGAGTTCAACGAGGTCACGCTCCGGCTGGCGGAACACGCCGCGTGCAACCCGCGCAACCGGCGCTATCTGGAGACCATCCAGTGGCTGATCAACAAGTTCTCGCGCCACATGGGCGAGTCGATGATTACCGTGACCACCGCGTCGCCGCTGAACATCGACCAGATCAAGCGACTGACCGACGTATATTCCGCGAAGCTCGACCATCCGGTGCACATCAACTCGGTCGTCGACCCCACGGTCCTCGGCGGCATGCGCATCCAGGTCGGCGACGAGGTCACGGACAACACCGTGGTCGCCCAACTCCAGCAGCTGCACCGCACGGTAAAGGCGAAAGCCTGACGATACGGTTCCGGGCCGCGCCACACGCGGCGACGGAGCCCGACATGAAATTTTCCAACAATAAGGAGTGATCATGGCAGAACTTACCATTGATCCCGCCACGATACGCAAGGCGCTCGATGATTTCGTCGAGTCGTACAAGCCGAGTGACACCCCCACCCAGGAAGTGGGCTATGTCGCGACGGCCGGCGACGGCATTGCGCACGTGACGGGACTGCCTGGTTGCATGGCCAACGAGCTGCTGACCTTCGAGGACGGCACGCTCGGCCTGGCGTTCAATCTTGACGCCCGTGAGATCGGCGTGGTTATCCTCGGCGATTTCGCAGGCATCGAGGAAGGCCAGGAGGTCCGACGCACCGGCGAAGTGCTCTCCGTGCCCGTCGGCGACGGCTATCTCGGCCGCACCGTGGACCCGCTGGGCAACCCGATCGATGGTCTGGGTGAAATCAAGGGCATTGAAGGGCGTCGAATCCTCGAAGCCCAGGCTCCTGACGTTATGCACCGTCATCCCGTCGACGAACCGCTGTCCACCGGCCTGAAGGCCATCGACGCGATGACGCCGATCGGCCGCGGCCAGCGTCAGCTCATCATCGGAGACCGCCAGACCGGCAAGACCGCAATCGCGATCGACACCATCATCAACCAGAAGAAGAACTGGGAGACGGGCGACCCGAAGAAGCAGGTGCGCTGCATCTACGTGGCCATCGGTCAGAAGGGTTCGACCATCGCATCCGTGCGCCAGAGCCTCGAAGAGGCCGGTGCCATGGAGTACACCACCATCGTGGCCTCCCCGGCTTCCGATTCCGCAGGCTTCAAGTACATCGCGCCGTACACCGGCTCGGCCATCGGCCAGCACTGGATGTACCACGGCAAGCACGTGCTCATCGTCTTCGACGACCTGTCGAAGCAGGCCGAAGCCTACCGTTCGATCTCGCTGCTGCTGCGCCGCCCGCCGGGGCGTGAAGCGTACCCTGGCGACGTCTTCTACCTGCATTCGCGTCTGCTCGAACGCTGCGCGAAGGTCTCCGACGATCTGGGCGGCGGTTCCATGACCGGCCTGCCGATCGTCGAGACCAAGGCGAACGACGTGTCCGCGTACATCCCGACCAACGTGATCTCCATCACCGACGGCCAGATCTTCCTGCAGTCCGATCTGTTCAACGCCAACCAGCGTCCCGCCGTGGACGTCGGCATCTCGGTCTCCCGAGTCGGTGGCGCCGCACAGACCAAGGCCCTGAAGAAGGTCTCCGGCACGCTGAAGATCTCGCTGGCGCAGTACCGTTCGCTGGAATCCTTCGCGATGTTCGCGTCTGATCTGGACGCCGCGTCCAAGAACCAGCTGAACCGTGGCTCGCACCTGACCGAGCTGCTCAAGCAGCCGCAGTTCTCGCCGTATTCGATGGAACAGGAAGTCGTCTCCGTGTGGGCCGGCACCCATGGCAAGATGGATGATCTGCCGCTGGGCGACGTGCTGCCGTTCGAGCACGCGCTGCTCGATTACCTGGAGCACAGCACCGACATCCTCAAGACCATCCGTGAGACCGAGAACTTCACGCCTGACACCGAAGCCGCCTTGGACGAGGCCGTCGAAGCGTTCCGCGAGACGTACGTGACCAAGGCCGGCAAGCCGCTGGTCGTGAAGAAGTCCTCGACGCGCAAGCCCGTGCCCGTGGAGCAGGAGAAGATCATCGCCAAGGCCGACAAGCCCGCGCACGATCCGACCAAGCACCCGATGGCTGGAGAAAAGAAGTAGCCCATGGGATCGCAACTCGCATTGAAGGGCAGGATCGCCTCTACGGGATCGCTGGAGAAGATTTTCAACGCCCAGGAGATGATCGCGTCTTCGCATATCGCCAAGGCCCGTGACGTGGCCCTGAACGCGAAGCCGTACGCCGATGCGATTTTCGATGCCGTTCAGGCTGTGGTAGCCCACACCCGTATCACGCATCCGATTGTCAAGAAGGAGGAGGACAACCCCAAGGTTGCCGTCCTCGCCTTGACGGCGGATCGTGGCATGGCCGGCGCATACACCTCGTCGATCATCCGTGAGACCGAGGAACTGCTCACGCGACTCGACGACGCCGGCAAGCAGCCGGAACTCTACGTGTATGGCCGGCGCGGCGTGACGTACTACAAGTACCGCAACCGCGCAATCGCCGACACGTGGGAGGGGGATACCGACAAGCCGGGCGTTGAAATCGCCGAGGCCATCTCCAACGCACTGATGACCGCCTACATGAAGCCGGCCAGCGAGGGCGGGGTCTCCGAACTCTACATCGTCTACACCGAGTTCATCAACATGGTGGTGCAGAAGGTGCGCGTGCTGCGTATGCTTCCCGTCGAAGTGGTCGAGGCCAAGGTCGAATCCGGCCCGGGCATGTCGCGCGAGAGCGAGGGCGACAACGCCGCAAGCTCCAAGGTGCGCCCGTTGTACCGCTTCGAGCCCAGCCTGGACAAGGTGATGGATGCCATCCTGCCGAAGTACATCCAGTCGCGTATTCACGAATGCCTGCTGGAGGCGGCCGCGTCCGAGACCGCGAGCAGGCAGAACGCCATGCACACGGCGACGGAGAACGCGCGTAACCTGATCGACTCGCTGACCCGTAAGATGAACGCCTCCCGTCAGGCGTCCATCACCCAGGAACTTACCGAAATCATCGGCAGCGCCGACGCGCTGAACACAAAGGAAGAGTAGGAACGCATATGGCTGACAATCAGACCACAGCGGCTCCCGAGACGGCTGCAGAGCCGATCAATGGACGTGTGACGCGTATCCAGGGTTCGGTTATCGACGTCGAATTCCCGGTGGGCCACCTGCCCGATATCTACAACGCCCTGACCGTCGAGCTGACCAACACCGGCGCTCACGAGGAAGGCGAGACCGCGCACACGATCACGCTTGAGGTCGAGCAGCACCTTGGCGACTCCACCGTGCGCGCCGTGGCCCTGAAGCCCACCGACGGCCTCGTCCGCGGCGCTTCGGTGCACGACACCGGCAGCTCGATTTCCGTGCCCGTCGGCGACGTGACCCTGGGCCACGTGTTCGACGTGACCGGTCACGTGCTGAACAAGAAGGCCGACGAGACCATCAAGGTCACCGAACGCTGGCCCATCCACCGCAAGCCGCCGGCATTCGACCAGCTGGAGTCCAAGACCCAGATGTTCGAAACCGGCATCAAGGTCATCGATCTGCTGACCCCGTACGTGCAGGGCGGCAAGATCGGTCTGTTCGGTGGTGCAGGCGTCGGCAAGACCGTGCTGATCCAGGAGATGATCCAGCGCGTCGCCCAGAACCACGGCGGCGTGTCCGTGTTCGCCGGCGTCGGCGAGCGTACCCGTGAGGGCAACGACCTCATCGGCGAGATGGGCGAGGCCGGCGTTCTGGAGAAGACCGCACTGGTCTTCGGCCAGATGGATGAGCAGCCGGGCACCCGTCTGCGCGTCCCGCTGACCGCACTGACCATGGCCGAGTACTTCCGCGACGTGCAGAACCAGGACGTGCTGTTGTTCATCGACAACATCTTCCGCTTCACGCAGGCCGGCTCCGAGGTCTCCACGCTGCTGGGCCGCATGCCCTCCGCCGTGGGTTACCAGCCGAACCTGGCCGACGAGATGGGCTCCCTCCAGGAGCGCATCACCTCGACCCGAGGCCACTCCATCACCTCGCTGCAGGCCATCTACGTGCCCGCCGACGATTACACCGACCCGGCCCCGGCGACGACCTTCGCCCACCTGGACGCGACCACCGAGCTTTCTCGTGACATCGCATCCAAGGGCATCTACCCGGCCGTCGACCCGCTGAGCTCCACCTCGCGAATCCTTGATCCGCGTTACGTCGGCCAGGCCCACTACGACTGCGCCAACCGCGTCAAGGCCATTCTGCAGCGTAACAAGGAGCTGCAGGACATCATCGCCCTGATTGGTATCGACGAGCTTTCGGAAGAGGACAAGACCACCGTCAACCGCGCCCGCCGCATCGAGCAGTTCCTCGGCCAGAACTTCTACGTGGCCGAGAAATTCACCGGTCGTCCGGGCTCCTACGTGCCGGCCGACGAGACCATCGAGGCCTTCACCCGCATCTGCGACGGCGTTTACGACGACGTCCCGGAGCAGGCGTTCTCCGGCATCGGCGGCATCGACGACCTCGAAAAGAAGTGGCACGATCTGCAGAAGGAACTTGGTGAGTGATGGCTGAATCGTCAAAGGCCCTGATGCAGGTCAACATCGTCGCCGCCGATCACCCGGTGTGGCACGGCACGGCGAAGTCCGTCACCATCCCCGCCTCCGAAGGCGAGATGGGTATTCTGGCCGACCACGAGCCGGTGCTCACGGTGATCAAGGGAGGCACGGTTTCGGTCGTGGATCCCGCAGGCGAGCGCCATGCGTTCGAGGTCAGTGACGGATTCATCTCCTTCGATTTCAACAAGCTCACGGTTGCCGTCGAACGCGGCCGTGATGTGGTCCGCACTGAAGGACCCGGTATCGAATAGCGAGCTCTTCGGCACGGCAGCGGCTGTGCCGTTGCGCTCGCACTGGGCGTCGTCTGCATCCCGCAGGCGGCGCCCTTTTTGTGTTATCTACTCGGTGTTATCCCCCGTCAATGCCCGGCGCACTCCACCACTCCCGCCAAAATACGGGTTGAAATAGCCGAAATCCGCAATTCCCCGTGTGAAATCGCCGTTTTTGGATCCTGAAACGGCGATTTCACACGGGGAATTGCTCAAAGCGGCGATTTCAACCCGTATTTTGGCGTTCGATACGCTCGCGCTGTCGGCGCGGCCGTACGTTTCATGCCTGTTACTGGTCCGAGAGGCGCTCCCTCCCCTCCGCGCGTACTGTACACTGGTGTGACGTGCGCGTTATTGTTGCTGATTGCTCTGCTGAATATTCCGGTCGCCTCAGTGCGTCGCTTCCTCCCGCGAAGCGCGTTCTGCTCATAAAGGCCGACAACAGTCTGCTGATCTTCTCCGAACTCGGCTCATACAAGCCGCTCAACTGGATGGCTGCGCCCTGCACTTTGAAGGACGTCACCCCGGACTCTGTTGAGGACGCGGACGGGCCTGCCCCCGAGCATATCCTTCGCGTCTGCGCCGACAAGACCAGCGACGTCTTGGAAGTCTCCCTGTACCACGTCTACTCCGACACCACCTATGACCTCGGCATCGATCCCGGCCTCATCAAGGACGGCGTCGAAGACCACCTCCAGCGTTATCTCTCCGAACAGATCGACCGCATCGGCCCCGGTTCCAAGCTCATCCGCCGCGAATACCCCACCGCAATCGGCCCCGTCGACATCATGGCCCTCAACGCCGACGGCGAGCACGTCGCCATCGAGATCAAACGCCACGGCGGCATCGACGGCGTCGAGCAGCTCACCCGCTACTGCGAGCTCCTCAACCGCGACCCCCTCCTCGCCCCCGTCCACGGCATCTTCGCCGCCCAGACCATCACCCCTCAGGCCCGCGTCCTCGCCCAGGACCGCGGTTTCGAATGCCTCATCCTCGATTATGACGAGATGAAGGGTAGGGAAGATGATTCCCTTCGCCTCTTCTGAACACGCCTGAACACACCGCGATGGCGCGTTACCTGCGTTGCTCCTCAGTCGCGGTACCTTTATTACCGCTTCCTTCGGTGCGTCTTGGCACCGCGCGCATCGCGGCGTGTTCAGGGGTGTGTTGTGTGGTGGCGCGTTACCTGCATCGCTCCTCAGTCGCGGTGCGCTCAGGCGGTATGCATGCGGCCCAGGGCGATGGCGGTGCGTAACACGTAGGCCTCGCGCGCGTCGGCGGCGTCCCAGCCGGTGGTTTCGGCGGCCCGCTTCAAACGGTACCGCACCGTGTTCGGGTGTACGCTCAATTCCTTGGCCGTGGTCTCCAACGAGCCGCCGTTGCGCAGGAACGTGGACACGGTCTCCAAAGTAGGATCGTCCGGCCCCGCCGTCTGCAGACTGGCATATACCGTATTCACCAGCTCGTCCACGGCATCCTGATCCCCCAGCAGCGCCCGCTCAGGCAGCACGTCATCGGCACGCATCGGGCGCGGAACCTGCGGCAATGCGGGAGCCGCCGCAATCGCCGAACGGACCGCCTGCACCGTGCGGCAGGCACCCTCGACACCGCGGCGCAAAGGTCCCAGGCACACCGGCGCCTTCGTCGAGAACGCCGACAGCGTATTGGTACACGTTACATCGGGCGTCGCCGCCGCACGCGGCATGATCAGCGCCACGCACAGACCGTTCGTCGTCCCCGTCACGCACGGCCCGCCGCCCAGATCATGCACGGTCCTGCGGATCGCGGCCCTTGTGCCCGCCATCGTGTGCAACGGCTTGCCACCGATGGCAAAGCACAGAAAATCATCCGAAAAATCAAGAATCCCCAGAATCGCCGCGGCACGCTCATCCGCCAACCCATTGACCAGACACGCGAACGCCACCGATTCCAGTCGGGAATCGGCGTCATCCTGAGCGGAACCACTGCTCAGCAGGTCAAGAAAGTCAACGGAACCATGCTCCGTGTCGAAATCGGTCATACCGTCCAGCATAGCCGAACCGTCTGCAAGCGTCACCAGTCGTCACCGGATGTCCGCGTTGCGCCGCGCCCGCTGCGACTCCCGCCAGAACGTGAGCACCACGAATCCGAACACGAACGCCACCGGCAGCATATGTCGCTCGAAATTGTTCGCGGGCGCGGTGATCATCACGCCCATGAGCAGCAGCAGCGGCAGATGCATGACCAGTGTGCGCCACCGGCGAAGCACCACTTCGGCCGCGCCGATCAGCAGCGTCATCATCACATACAGGTTGCCGTGAGCCACCCATCCCAGCACCGGAATCTCACCGAACTGCTTTGCGCCCTCGGCGATGGACTGCCGCCACTCGCTGCACCAGTATTTGATCCACGTGGTCTGGTCTGTCACATAATCGCTGTTCACGTAGTAATCCATCGACACGTACGGCTGATCCATCGGGTTGAAATAGCCGAAGCACTTCGCCAGCAGCGCGTCGATGGCGGTGACGGGATCGGCCTTGACGATCTGCCACCAGGCGCTGTTGAACCGGGCCATGTCCTCCTGCGTGACCGACCGCCAGCGGTAGCTCACCTTCTTCGACTGGATGCCGGACGACTTCACCGGGTCGGCATCCTGCGGCTGGTAGGCGTCGGCCATCTGATCGAGATTGAAGATCGGCGCGATCTCCTCCCTGGCGGACTGCGGTATGCTGCCCGGATTGCGCTTGGCGATGCGGGCGATCTGCTGCAGCTGGACGCCGTGGCTTTCGATCGGATCGCCGCTGACGATCGCACCGGTGCGGGTCAGCATCACGACGCCGCCATGCAGCACGATGACCGGCAGCAGCAACGCGACGACGTACGCCTTCCAGCGGCGATGGTCGGAAAGCAGCGCAAGAATCAGCTGCAGCACGATGATGTACCAAGCGTACTTCGCGCTCGCCAGCATCACCACGCAGGCCAGGATCAATGCGATAAAGCTGCGGCGGCGCAGCCTGACCACCTTGTCGCCCTTGCCTCGCCACGTACGGAACAGCTCGTACCACACGCCGAACGCCCACACGAACGAGAACGCGAACAGAGGCGATTTCGTCAGCGAGATCGTCGAGAACACCGCGAGCGGACAGCATAGGAAGAACAGGATAATCACCAGACGCGAGAACCATCCCGAGGCGCCTTCGGGCAGGCGTCCGTTCCCGGCACATGCCCGCGCCGCGAAGCCGGGGGAGGCGTACCCGCGCTCCGGATGCGTGAAATCAAGCATGACCAGTGCCATCAGCCCGCGTTCGGGATGCGTGAAGTCAATGCCGGCGCGGCGCGGCAGCCACGGCAAGTTGAAGAACCGGTTGGCGGTGGCGGCGCAGCAGAACGCGGCGAACAGGAACTGCGCGGATGACAGCACCACGAATCCGACATCGTTGGAATCGGTGAAATACCGGGAGACCGACAGCACGGCACCATACAGTACCGTCAGCACGATGTTGTGCTGATCGGTCAGGTACGTCGGATTCGACGGCCATATGTAGTGCGCGGTCGGATAGATGTCCATCGGCACGAATGAGAAGAATCCGATATACGGCTGATCCAGGCCGGTCCATTGGTTCCAGGCCCAGCTGAACTCGCGAGCCTGAGAGCGGATGTCGGCGCCGAACGCGGACAGCAGCGTCGTCGGCACCCAAAGCCAGCCGATGAACAGGATCAGTGCGATTTTCCACCACCGGTCGGTGGCACGTACGCATATCCGGGCGAGGAACCGTCCGGTCCGGCTGACCCACGAGCCGGGAGCGGATGCCAGGAGCCGCGCGGCCGCGCGACGTGCGCCCGCCGGAATCAGGCGCCGTGGATGCAGGCCGTTCTTGCCGCTGGACCAGCCGAACACCGGTATGCCGTTCGCCCAGCGAGTCATCGCGACCACGGCGGCGAATGGTACGAGGAATCCGACAACGGCAAACAACCAGTTCACCGCGCCGAAATCCGCGATCGAGGAGTCTGCCCAGTAGAGCGGCCCCACCGCCACGCACAAGGCGATCCACAGGCAGGCCGCGACGGCCAGCGTCCATCGCGCCACGGTCGCGAGACGCGCGAGGGCGGTGCCGGTGGCGCGTCGTGACCTGCCGCCGCTGCCTCCGCACCCGCCGCGGGCCGGGGTGGCGGCGGAGTGATCCGTGATGTGAGCTGTGGTCATGTCACGGTATTCTACCGATGCGCCTTGAACGGCGGCGATCGTGCCATTGCCGGCATTTGCCGTAGGACGATATCGGGCATAATCTGAAGGCATGTCGGAAACAGCAAGGGGAATCATTCCAAACATGCCACGCACCACCGAGGTGGCTGACAATGTGATTGCGGTGGTGGAAACCGCATCGACCAATACGCTGGCGCGGCAGATGCTGCGCGACGGCACCATGGCGCCTCCGGCCGACGGGGGTGCCGGTGTGGCCGTGGTGGCCACTGATGTGCAGAGCGCGGGCCGCGGCCGGCTGGAACGCACATGGGTGAGTGCTCCCGGCGAATCGATGACCTGCTCGTACATCGCCACGCTGCCGGCGGGCGTGATCGCCGACGGCAGTGTAAACGGCTGGCTGACGGTGATCGCCGGGTTTGCCGCGCTGGATGCGCTGCGGGGCGCGCTCGCCGAATGTGGGGTGGCCAGTGAAGATTGCGGTCTGCGGCTCAAGTGGCCGAATGACTTGTTCTGCCAGGGACGCAAGCTGGGTGGCATCCTCACCGAGATGGTGCCGCTGCCCGGGCGCGATGACAGCGCGGCGCTGGTGATCGGCATCGGCATCAACCTCGCGATACCGGCCGACCGGTTGCCCACGGAGCAGTCCACGTCACTGCAACTGCATGTGCAAGGGCTGCCCGATGCCCGGACACTGCGTGATATGATCGCCGCGCATATCGTGCGGTCGCTGAGTTCCCGACTGAGCGGTTTCGTGGCAGACCCGCATGCCGCCGCCGAGCGGCTGCGCGAGGAGACCTCCCGCGTGTGCTGGACGCTGGGACGTCGTGTTGAGGCGCGCTTCACCGATGGTTCGGTGCTGACCGGTACGGCGACGGCGCTGAACGCCGACGCGTCGCTGAGCGTGCGTGACGATGCGGGCGAAAACCATGTCGTGCACACGGCCGACGTCGGCGTATTGCCGCTGTAGTCGCAGCGAACGGTTCTCAATAAGAAAGGTGTGAGACTGCATCCGTCCGAAATGAACAAAAAATATGGAAGAAGCCCGGAATTCCGGGCTTCTTCCATATGAGCGTTTGTGCGGGAATGTTAGAAATCCTCGCACAAACGCTATTGAGAACCGTTCGCTGCGACAACAGCGACGCGAATCAGAACAGCTTGGCCAGACCGGTCGCCGCGAGCGACGCGACGACGGCCTTGATGACATCGCCGATCACGAAGCCCATCGACGCAATCGCCACGGTCGTGAACGGAACATGCATGACCATGGACTGAATCGTGATGCCGAACAGGTACAGCACCACCAGGTTGCCGGCCAGTGAGGCGCCGAAGTAGCGGACGGCGGTCAGCGCGGCGTGCGGAGCCGAGTCAAGACGCGCCTTGCCGCGCAGCAGGGCGGTGACGATTACGGCCGGCAGGAAGCCGATCAGGAAGCCCGCGCTCGGGCCGAACAGGGCGGCGGTGGAGGCGCCGCCGGCGAACACCGGCAGCCCGGCCGCGCCGGCGGCCAGATACAGCACCACCGCGCTGCCTGCCTGACGCCAGCTGAGCATCAGGCCTGCCAGCATCATGACGAAGGTCTGCAGCGTGATCGGCACCGGGGTGCCAGGGATCGAAATCTCACCAGCTGCCGAAGCGAGCCACATGAGGACGGCGAACAGCACCGGCTTGCCGATGGTCGAAGCCAGCATACGGCCGCGCTGGGCGGTGGAAACAGTACGTTCGGACATGAATAACCCCTCTCGATGATGAAAGAACGGACGGCGAGTGTCCCTCCGTTGTCGCCAATGATAGAAAGCCCTCGCCTTAGACGGCCTGTCGGGAACATACAAAAGTCGAGACGGCCTTTTGTGGATGTTCGCCGGTTACGGTGCCGGAACTTACGTGGCCGTTTGTCTTCGCTCTACAAAATATCGCCGCCGTTTTTGTCGAAAACTTGACTCCGCGCTCGCGCGCATACGGCGATAGTGGAATATATGGGAAATATCGTCAAAAAAATACTCGTCGCCAACCGCGGCGAGATCGCGCTGCGCGTGGTGAGAACCGCCCGGGAGATGGGGATTTCCACGGTGGCGGTGTACTCCGAACAGGACCGCAACGCCCAGTACGTCCAGCTGGCCGACGAGTCGTACCTGCTGTCGGGTGACACATACGCGAGCACATACCTCAACGAGGACCTGTTGATCGGCATCCTGCACCGGTCCGGCGCGAACGCCGTGCACCCCGGCTACGGATTCCTCTCCGAGGTGCCGAGCTTCGCCGACAAGGTCGAGAAAGCGGGCGCGATCTGGGTGGGGCCGCATCCGCAGGCGCTGATCGACCTCGGCGACAAGATCACCGCGCGTCGCGTGGCGAAGTCCGCGCAGGTGCCGCCGGTGCCGGGCATCAGCGAGCCGGTGTGCGAGCTGCGCACGCTGCTGGACTTCTCGCACACGTACGGCTACCCGGTGATGATGAAGCGCACCGACGGCGGTGGCGGCCGAGGCATCACCGTCGTGCACGACGATGACGAGATGCGTCGCTTCTACCTGAACCATGACGCGATGCAGGGCGGCGACCTGGACGAGTACTTCATCGAGAAGTTCATCGACAAGGCCCGCCACGTGGAGACCCAGTGCGGCCGCGACCGTTTCGGCGACTTCACCGTGTACTCGACGCGTGACTGCTCTGTGCAGCGGCGCAACCAGAAGCTCGTCGAGGAGGCCCCCGCTCCGTTCCTGCCGGACGAGGTCATCAACCAGCTGGAGGCGTATTCGCGCAGCCTGTTCAACAAGGTCGACTACATCGGTCTGGGCACGTGCGAGTTCATGGTGACCCCGCATCGCAAGGTGTACTTCCTGGAGGTCAACCCGCGTTTGCAGGTCGAGCACACGGTCAGCGAGGAGGTGTGCGGGCTCGACCTGGTGCGCGAGCAGATCGATATCGCCGACGGCGGCCACCTGACACCGGCCCCCGCGCCGCGCGGCCACAGCTTCGAGCTGCGCATCACCAGCGAGGATCCGGCGACGAACCTGACGCCGTCCTCCGGCACGCTGGAGCGCATCGTCTGGCCGTCCGGCCCCGGCCTGCGCATCGATACCGGCGTGGAGCAGGGAGACACGGTCTCGCCGAAGTTCGATTCGATGATGGGCAAGGTCGTGATCACCGCGCAGAGCCGTGAGGCGGCTGTCGCCCGCGTGCGCCGCGCGCTCGACGAACTCGTGATCGAGGGCGTGCCGACCCCGGCCAGCCTGTTCAAACAGATCTTCAACGACGATGAGTTCACCGCCGAGCATGGTCATCTCTTCGACGTGAGCACGAAGTGGCTGGAGCGCAAGTACCTCAACCATGAGCCGCAGACCGTGCGCTCGGGACAGCCGGCGTCGCTCAGCGGCGAAGGCCAGGACGCCGGCGCGAAGGCCCCGACGAGCGAAAGCTTCGTCATCGAGGTCGACGACCGCCGCGTCAAGCTCACCGTGCCGACCGACATCGTCAACAACCTCATGGGAGCGGGGCGTTCGCGCGGAGCCAAGCGCCCGTCGCAGCCGCTGCGAGGCCAAGGGCTGCACGCCATCGCGGAGAAGAAGGAGCACAACGACGGCAAGTCCGGCGTCATCGCCTCGCCCATGCAGGCGGTGGTCACGCGCATCAACGTCGCGGAAGGCCAGTCCGTCACCAAGGGCGACCTGCTGGTGGTGCTGGAGTCGATGAAGATGGAGAACTACGTGTACGCGCCGGTCAACGGCACGGTCGCGAAGATCTTCGTTGCGCCCGCCACCGGCGTCGAGGCCGGCGAGACGCTGGTCGCGATGGACGTCGACGGCGCCAAGGCGCGCGACAAGTCCGGCGCGGTGGATGACGGCGGCAAGTCCGCAAGCACCGCGAAGAACGGCAAGGAGGGCAAGTGATGACCGATATCATGAACTCGCCGGCCGTGAAACAGGTCATGAAACAACCTGGGCACGTCTCGGCGGACGGCGCCGCACAGGCGCAGGGCGAGCAGCCGATCCGCGCAGCGGTGGTACGCGCGGCGGAACTCGCGCGTGACGCTGAATCCAACGCGCGCACCCGCCAGCACGCCAAGGGCAAGATGACCGCCCGCGAGCGGCTCGTACTGCTGCTCGACACCGGCTCGTTCGAGGAGATCGGCCGGTTCCGCGGCGGCGACATCAACGGCGGCAAGGCCGGTTCGGCCGTCATCACCGGATTCGGTGACGTGTACGGCCGCAAGATCGCCGTCTACGCGCAGGACTTCTCCGTCAGGGGAGGCACGCTGGGTCGTGCCGAAGGCGAGAAGATCTGCCACCTGATGGACATGGCGCTGGACCTGAAGGTGCCGATCGTCGCGATCGTCGACTCCGGCGGCGCCCGCATCCAGGAAGGCGTCGCCGCGCTGACGCAGTACGGCCACATCTTCCGCAAGACCTGCGACGCCAGCGGCTTCGTCCCGCAGATCTCGCTGATCCTGGGTCCGTGCGCCGGCGGCGCCGTGTACTGCCCGGCGCTGACCGACCTGATCGTCATGACCAAGGAGAACTCCGACATGTTCGTCACCGGCCCGGACGTCGTCAAGGCGGCCACCGGTGAGACGATCAGCATGAACGACCTCGGCGGCGGACTCGTGCACAGCACGAAATCCGGCGTTGCGCACTACCTCGGCGAGGACGAGGCCGACGCGATCGACTACGCGCGCACGGTGCTTGCCTACCTGCCGTCGAACAGCGACGCCCAGCCCCCGATGTACGCCTATGCGGCGACTCGCGCGGACCGCGAGACCGCGAAACGCCTTACCGACATCGTGCCGGACAACGACCGCCAGCCGTATGACGTGCTCGACGTGATCCGCTGCATCGTCGACTACGGCGAATTCGTGCAGGTGCACGAGCTGTTCGCCACGTCCGCCGTCGTCGGATTCGCCTGCATCGACGGCCGGCCGATCGGCGTGGTCGCCAACCAGCCGAACGTTCGCGCCGGCATCCTCGACGTGGACGCCTCCGAAAAGGTGGCGCGGTTCGTGCGTCTGTGCGACTCGTTCAACCTGCCGGTCATCACGCTCGTGGACACCCCCGGATACAAGCCGGGCGCCGATCAGGAGCACGCCGGCATCATCCGCCGCGGCGCCAAGGTGATCTACGCTTACGCGAACGCGCAGGTGCCGATGGTCACCGTCGTGCTGCGCAAGGCGTTCGGCGGCGCGTACATCGTGATGGGATCCAAGGCGATCGGCGCGGACATGAACTTCGCGTGGCCCAGCTCGCAGATCGCGGTGCTCGGCGCCACCGGCGCGGTGAACATCATCCACCGCAAGGACTTCGTCAAGGCCAAGGAGGCCGGCGAGGACGTCGACGCGCTGCGGGCCAAGCTCGCCGCCGAATACGAGCGCACCACCGTCAACGCGAACCTGTCGCTCGAAATGGGCGAGATCGACGCGATGATCGATCCCGAGCAGACCCGTCAGGCCATCGCCGAATCGCTGCGACTGCTCGCCGACAAGAAGCGCGTGCGCCGCACCACCAAGCATCACGGCAACCAGCCGCTGTAGTCCCATCCCGCCGCGGCGGCCACGCCGCGGCACAACAGATTTTGAGCCGATACCGGCAACGGCGGCTCCGCACAATGTCCAAATAAAAGAAGGAACACCAACCCATGTCAGACCCCAATTTCTTTCTCAGTCGGCTCAACGGCGAACCTCATGCGCTCGCTTTCGGCGGACAGTCCACACCCTGGCCGGTTGCGCTCGCTGACCTGACCAATGATCCGGCGCTCGAAGCCACGCTGCGCGGCCATGTCGCCGCGGCGAACACGATGCTCGCCCCCGTGGCCGCCGACCTGCTTGCCACCACCGGACGCGCCGTCGACCTGTTCGGCTTCAAGCCGAACCCGGCACGGCTCGGTGCCGCCGCCGCGGCGACCGTCAGCGTCGAAGGCATCGCGCTCACCCAGCTCGGCGCGCTGATCGACGCCGCCGGTCTCGGCCTTGACGTGGCGAACACCGCCCCCGTCGCCGTGCTCGGCCATTCGCAGGGCGTGCTTGGCGCGCACATGGTCAACGTCATCCGCAAGGCCGGCTCCATCGAGGCCGCGGGCCAGCAGATCGACGAGATCCTGGCCATCGCCGAGCTGATCGGCGTGGCCGGCACCCGCAAGGCGCGTGAGCTCGCGCTCACCGCGCAGCACGCCGGCGCCACTCCGATGCTGTCTGTGCGCGGCGCCACCAAGCACCAGGTCGAAGTGCTCGCATCCCGCGTGCCGAACCCGCGCGGCCCGATCAGCATCGCCGTCACCAACTCCAGCAACAACCACGTGCTCTCCGGCTACCCGGAGGACCTTGCCGCCTTCGAGGTCGAGGCCGGCAAGGAGCACAAGCGCCAGCAGACACTGCGTGACGAGAAGGTCCGCGGCGGCGCGGTGTTCGGGCCCGTCCTCGAATACCTGGAGGTCACGCTGCCGTTCCACTCGCCGCTGATGGCCGATGCCGTCGAGCAGGCCGTGGCCTGGGCGCACGCCTGCGGCTTCAAGGAGACCCGTACGCGCGAGCTGGCCGCCGAAGTGCTGCTCAACCACGTCGATTGGGCGGCCCGCGTCAAGGCGATGCTGGAATCCTGCGATCCGTCCAAGCTGTGGATCGTCGACTTCGGCCCGGGCAACACGCTCGGCAAGCTCATCGGCAACCTGATCCAGGGCACCGGCGTCGGCGTGGTCGAAGCCGCCACGATGGCCGAGCGTTCCGCGCTGTCCACCATGGAGGACGAGCCCGTCCGCACCCAGAACTGGAAGACGTTCGCGCCGAAGGTGTTGCACACTCCTGCCGGCGACAAGATCCGCACCAAGTTCACCGACCTGACCGGCAAGCCGCCGGTGCTGCTGCCCGGTATGACCCCGACCACCGTGGATCCCGAGATCGTGGCCGCGGCCGCGAACGCCGGCTATTGGGCCGAGATCGGCGGCGGCGGCCAGGTGACCGCCGACGTGTTCGACCGTCATGTCGCCGAGCTGGAGAACCTGCTCGAAGAAGGCCGCACGGTCGAATTCAACGCGATGTTCATGGATCGCTACCTTTGGAACCTGCAGTTCGGCCCCTCCGGCATCGTGCCGAAGAAGCGCGCGTCCGGCACGCCGATCGACGGTGTGATCGTCTCGGCCGGCATCCCCGAGCTCGACGAGGCCAAGGCGCTCGTCGCCTCCCTGCAGGCGGACGGCCTGCCCTACGTCGGCTTCAAGCCCGGCACCGTCGCGCAGATCCGCCAGGTCGTGGCGATTGCCAAGGCCGTGGCCCCCACGACGATCCTGATGCAGGTCGAAGGCGGTTCGGCCGGCGGCCACCACTCCTGGGAGTCGCTGGACGACCTGCTGACCTCCACATACGCCGAGGTGCGCGCATGCAGCAACCTCGTGCTGGTCGCCGGCGGCGGCATCGGTACGCCGGAGCGCGCGGCCGACTACATCTCCGGCCAGTGGGCGCGCGCCTACGACCTGCCCGACATGCCGGTCGACGGCGTGCTCATCGGCACCGCCGTCATGACCGCCAAGGAGGCCCATACCAGCCCCGCGGTCAAGCAGCTGCTCGTCAAGACGCCCGGCATCACCGACACGTCGGCCGACGCCGACCCGTTCGCGCCCGCCGGCGAGAAGTGGGTGCCGTCCGGCAAGTCGGTCGGCGGAGTCTCCTCCGGCCTGAGCCACCTTCACGCCGACATCTACGAGGTCGAGAACGCCTCCGCCGCCTGCGGCCGTCTGCTGGTGCGCGTCATGAAGCACCCCGAAGAGCTGGAAAGCCGCCGCGACGAGATCATCAAGGCGCTCGACGCCACCGCCAAGCCGTACTTCGGCGACCTCGCCTCGATGACCTACGTCGAGTGGGCCGAGCGTTTCGTCGACCTGGTGTTCCCCGTGGTCGACCCGACGTATTCGCTGCGCTTCCTGCACCTGCTGCAGCGCATCGAAGCCCGTGTGTGCGGTCAGGAATCCGGCGAGTTCACCTCGCTGTTCGCCGGCGTGGACGATGTCGCCTCCGATCCGAAGGCCGCCATCGCCAAGCTGGAAGCCGCCTACCCGCAGGTTGCCGAAATCCACGTGACCCCGGCCGATGTGGCTTGGTTCCCGGTACTCGTGAGCGAATATCCCAAGCCCATGCCGTTCGTGCCGGTCATCGACAATGACCTGCTGCGCCGGTGGGGCCAGGATCAGCTGTGGCAGTCCGAGGACGCCCGCTATTCCGCCGATTCCGTGCGCGTGATTCCCGGCCCGATCTCCGTGGCCGGCATCACCACCGTCGACGAGCCCGTCGCCCACATCCTCGGCCGTTTCGAGGCCGCGGCCCTGGAGCGCACCCGCGAACTGCAGTCCGGTGCCTCCACCGACGCCTACAGCGAGCTCGGCGGCGCCGAGAGCGCCGAAGCGTTCATCCGCACCTGCCCGAATATCTCCTGGGTCGGCCACCTGACCACGAACCCGGCATACGGCACGCAGGTCGGCGACGCCAACTATGAGATCATCGACCGCGGCGCTTCCGAGCAGGGCGAGGAATACGACCTCGACATCCATCTCGACACGTACTGGGACAACGATCCGGACGGTGGCGTCTCCAAGCACGCCGTGCGCGACATCGTCATCCCGTTGACGCTGCGCGGCACCGAAACCGGCCTGCTGCCGGTCGTCAACCGCGAGCGCTTGGTCGGCAACGTCTACGCGATGCTCGCCGCCACCGCAGGCATCGGCAACACCGCCATCACCGGCGACAAGCTGACCGACATGCCGAAGATCACCCCGTCCGACGACAAGGCCGCCTACCCGTTCGGCACCGCGTCGGCCACCTACACGCTGTCCGCCAACCTCGGCTACGACCACGAGGCGGCCACCGGCGGCGCGTTGCCGCAGGACCTCGCGCCCTCGCGCATCGCCCCCGACGCGCTGGTCGGCCCGGCATGGCCGGCGATCTACGCGGCGCTCGGCTCCGTGTACGTCAAGGGCTACCCGGTCATCGAGGGACTGCTCAACGCGGTGCATCTCGACCACCTCATCGAGCTTGAGGAGACCGAGGACGAGCTGCTGAAGCACGTCGACGAGACCATCACGCTCACCAGCTGGGCCGAGGACTACTTCGAGTCCGCGTCCGGCCGCGTCGTGACCATCCACGTGCTGCACACCGCCGCCGACGGCACCGTGCTCGCCCGCGAGACCGAGCGCTTCGCCATTCGCGGCCGCGTCTACTCCGACGCGTTGCCGGCCGACGCCCCCGAATACGGTGGCGCCCTCGAAGCCAAGCAGGAGGACGGCTCCGCCGCAGCCACGGTGCAGGCCACGCCTCGCCGTCTGCTGCGCCGCGTCACCGTCACCGCGCCCGATGACATGACTGCATTCGCGCGTACCTCCGGCGACTTCAATCCGATCCACACCTCCACGCGCGGTGCCCGCATCTCCGGGCTCGCCGCCCCGCTGGTGCACGGCATGTGGCTGTCCGCCACCGCCCAGCACGCCGTCCAGGCGCTGGACGACAAGGGTGCTCACTACGAGATCGCAGGCTGGACCTACAACATGTACGGCATGGTGCAGCTCGACGACAAGGTGGAGATCTCCATCGAGCGCGTCGGCAAGGTCGAGCACGGCGGCATGGCATTCGAAGTGACCTGCCGCATCGACGGTCAGCTGGTCTCGCGCGGCACTGCGCTGGTCCGCGCGCCGAAGTCCGCGTTCGTCTACCCCGGCCAGGGCATCCAGAAACAGGGCATGGTGCTTGACGAGCGTGCCAAGTCGTCCGCCGCCCGCAGCGTGTGGGAGCGCGCCGACAAGCTGACCCGCTCCAAGCTGGGCTTCTCGATCCTCGCGGTCGTGCGCGACAACCCGAAGGAGCTCACCGCCAACGGCGTGACCTACCGTCACCCGGACGGCCTGCTCAACCTCACCCAGTTCACGCAGGTGGCGCTCGCCACGGTGGCCTACGCCCAGACCGCGCGTCTGCGCGAGGCCGGCTCCGACATCTGGCCGGCGTACTTCGCGGGCCACTCGCTCGGCGAGTACAACGCGCTGTCCGCGTTCGCCGACATCATCCCGCTGGAGACCGAGCTGGAACTGGTGTTCCACCGCGGCTCCACCATGCACCACCTGATCGAGCGCGACGCCCAGGGCCGCTCGAACTACCGCATGGGCGCGCTGCGTCCGAACCAGTTCGGCGTCAACGACGCGCACGTCAAGGAATACGTCGAGTCCGTCGCCAAGGCGTCCGGCGAGTTTCTGGAGATCGTGAACTACAACCTCGCCGGCCAGCAGTACGCGATCGCCGGCACGATCGCCGGCCTGAAGTACCTGCAGGCCGACGCGTCCCGCCGCGCCAAGGAATATGGCGGCAAGCCGCCGTTCATGCTGGTGCCGGGCATCGACGTGCCGTTCCACTCCACGCTGCTTCGCAAGGGCGTGCCGGAGTTCCGCGATAAGCTCGACGCGCTGCTGCCGCAGTACATCGACTACCGTGGCCGTCTGGTCGACCGCTACATCCCGAACCTGGTGGCGTCCCCGTTCGAGATGACGAAGGAATTCGCCGCCAAGATCCTCGAAGTCGTGCCGTCCGAGCGCATCAAGGCCGCTCTGGACGACCCGGCAGTGTGGGACTCCTACGCCGCCGACGACCAGAAGCTCGGCCGTCTGCTGCTCACCGAACTGCTGTCGTGGCAGTTCGCGTCCCCCGTGCGCTGGATCGAGACCCAGGCGCTGCTGTTCAACCCCGCCAACCGCGGTGGTCTCGGCGTGGAGGAGTACGTGGAGGTCGGTCTCGGCAACTCGCCGACGCTCGCCAATCTCGGCTCCAAGACGCTGCGACTGCCCGATTTCTCGGGTTGTGACGTGACCGTGTACAACGTCGGCCGCGATGAGGGCCGTGTGTACATGACCGACTCTGATTCGCTGGTGCCGGACGATGAGCCGGAGGAGACCGAGACCGCGGCGCCCGCTGCTGCCCCGGCTCCGGCTGCGCCCGCTGCCGCCGCGCCCGCCGCGGCTCCGGCAGTCGTCGCCGCGCCGTCCGCCGCTCAGGTCGGTTCCGCCGTCGCCGAACTCGGTTCCGCCGTCAGCGGCCCGGTCGACGACCTGCCGTTCAAGGCGTCCGACGCCATCGGTGTGCTCATGGCTTACTCCACAAAGATCCGCCTCGACCAAATCGGCGCGAACGACACGACCGACACGCTGACCAATGGCGTGTCGTCCCGCCGCAACCAGCTGCTGATGGATATCAGCTCCGAGCTGGGTGTGGCCAGCGTGGATGGCGCCGCAGAGGCGACGCTCACCCAGCTTGCACAGCTCGTCAACAAGGTCGCCCCGAACTACAAGGCGTTCGGCCCGGTACTGTCTGATGCGATCCGTGACCGCCTGCGCGCGCTGTTCGGTGCCGCCGGCGTCAAGCCCGCGCACATCCGCGAACGCGTGACCAACGTGTGGCAGCTCGGCGAAGGCTGGGTTGCCGCCGTGACCGCGGCCCTGCTGCTCGACACCCGCGAGGGTGCCAGCTCGCGTGGCGGTGATCTGGCCAAGCTGCCCACCGGCGCCGCCGCCAATGCGGCCGCCGCCGATCAGCTCATCGACGATGCGGTGGCCCTGGTCGGGCAGACCAAGGGCGTGGCTGTCTCCAAGCCGAGCGCCGGCGGCGCAGCCGGCGGTGCCGTGGTGGATTCCGCGGCGCTCGACGCCTTCGCGGAGAAGGTCACCGGTGCCAACGGCGTGCTCGCCTCCACCGCCCGTTACGTGCTCAACGAACTGGGCGTGACGGCTCCGACCGCCGAACCCGGCGAGGACGAGAACGCGACCGTCGTGGCCGCCGTCGACGCCGAGCTCGGCTCCGACTGGCCCAAGCAGGTCGAGCCGCGCTTCGACTCCCGCAAGGCCATCCTCTTCGATGACCGCTGGGCATCCGCGCGCGAAGACCTGGCTCGCCTGTTCTACAATGGCGACCAGTCTGTCGAGTCCCTGAGCTTTGTCGGCGCTGGCAAGGACGTCGCCGACCAGGCCAAGTGGTTCGCGTCCAAGAGACATGGACGGCTCGCCGACACCTTCGACCGCATCGCCACCGAGGCCCTCGAATCGGTCGCCGACGTGCCTGACGCATCCCGCTTCGCGAACGACATCGCAGTGGTGACCGGCGTGGCTCCGAACTCGATCGCCGCGCAGGTCGTCAACGGCCTGCTGGCCGGCGGCGCGACCGTCATCGCCACCTCGCACAGCTTCCGTCCGTCCGTCAAGGCGTGGGCGAAGCAAACCTACCGCGAGCACGCGGTGGGCGGCGCCAAGCTGTGGCTGGTTCCCGCGAACCTGTCCAGCTACCGCGACGTGGACGAACTGGTCCAGTGGATCGGCAACGTGCAGAAGAAGACCTCCGGCGCGACCACCACGATCCTGAAGCCCGCATACGAGCCGACGCTGTTCTTCCCGTTCGCCGCCCCGCCGGTGCACGGCACGTTGACCGACTCCGGCGAACTGTTCGAGTCCCAGGCGCGACTGATGCTGTGGGGCGTGGAACGCGCGATCGCCGGCCTATCCGCCATCGGCGCCGACACCGACGTGCAGCACAAGCTGCATGTGGTGCTGCCCGGCTCCCCGAACCGCGGCATCTTTGGCGGCGACGGCGCGTACGGCGAGGTCAAGAGCGCGTTTGACGCGATCGTCAACCGCGCCCATGCCGAAAAGGTATGGTCGTCTCGTGTCACCTTCGCCCACCCGAAGATTGGCTGGGTGCGCGGCACCGGCCTGATGGGCGGCAACGACCCGCTGGTCGAGGTCGTCGAACGCCACGGCATCCACACGTACTCCACCGAACAGATCGCCGTGAAGCTGCTCGACCTGTGCACCGCGGAATCCCGCGCGGAAGCAGTCGAGCATCCGCTCGACGTGGACCTGACCGGTGGGCTCGGCAACGCCCCGATCGATATCAAGGCGCTGCGCGCCGAGGCGATGGCCGACGCAGAGAAGGCCGCGGCTTCCGCACAGCAGTCGGACGACGACTCCACCTCCGCGAAGACCGCCGCATCCGGCCTGAGCATCAAGGCGCTGCCCAGCCCGCACGTGCCGCAGCAGGCGCCGGTCGACCTGGCCGACTGGCAGAACGTCACCGCCAAGCCCGAGGACGAGATCGTCATCGTCTCCATCGGCGAGCTGGGCCCGTGGGGCTCCGGCCGCACCCGCTTCGAGGCGGAGCTCGGAATCCACTCCGACGGCAGCGTCGACCTGTCCGCCGGCGCGGTGCTCGAACTCGCGTGGAACATGGGTCTGGTCGAATGGCAGGACAGTCCGAAGCCGGGTTGGTACGACACCGACGGCAACCTCGTGCCCGAAGAGGACATCGCCGAACGCTACCATGACGAGGTCGTGGCCCGCTCCGGCATCCGTCCGTTCGATGAAGGCATGGGCAACGACTACAAGGACGGCGCCGACGAAGAGGAGACCGAGGTCTTCCTCGACCACGATGTCACCTTCTCCGTGCCCACCGAGGACATCGCCAAGGAATACGTCAAGATGGACGAGGCGCACACCTCCATCGCGGCCGACCCGGAGTCGGGCGAATGGAACGTCACCCGTCACGCCGGTTCGATGATTCGCGTGCCGCGTCGCGCCACGATGACGCGCACGGTCGGCGGCCAGTTCCCGAAGGGCTTCGACCCGCTCAAGTGGGGCATCCCGGCCTCGATGGTCGGCGACGTCGACAAGATCGCGCTGTGGAACATCGTCACCACCGTGGACGCCTACCTGTCCGCCGGCTTCACGCCGACCGAGGTGCTGCAGGCCATCCATCCCTCGATGGTGGCGAGCACGCAGGGAACCGGCTTCGGCGGCATGATGTCGATGCGCAAGCTGTACCTTGACCGCTTCCTCAACCATGAGATCCCGACCGATATCCTGCAGGAGGCCCTGCCGAACGTGGTGGCCGCGCATGTGATGCAGTCCTACGTCGGCGGCTACGGCAACATGATCCAGCCGGTCTCCGCCTGCGCCACCGCCGCGGTGTCGCTGGAGGAGGGCGCCGACAAGATCGCCCTCGGCAAGGCCGACTTCGTGGTCACCGGCGCGATTGACGACATCGGCGTGGAATCCGTGATCGGCTTCGGCAACATGAACGCCACCGCCAACTCGGAGGAGATGTACGCGAAGGGCATCGACGCGCGCTTCTTCTCGCGTGCGAACGACCGTCGCCGCGGCGGCTTCCTGGAGTCCCAGGGCGGCGGCACGATCCTGCTGACGCGCGGTGACATCGCGCTTCGCATGGGTCTGCCGGTCGCCGGCGTAGTCGGCTTCATCCACTCGTACGCGGATGGCGCGCACACCTCGATCCCGGCCCCGGGCCTCGGCGCCCTGGCGGCTGGCCTCGGCGGCCGCGACTCGAAGCTCGTGCACGATCTGGCCGCGCTCGGCGTCACCCCGGACGACATCGCCGTGGTCTCCAAGCACGACACGTCCACCAACGCGAACGACCCGAACGAGTCCGAGCTGCACAACACGTTGGCGCACGCCATCGGCCGCACGAACGGCAACCCGCTGTTCGTGATCTCCCAGAAGACGCTCACCGGCCACGCGAAGGGCGGCGCCTGCATCTTCCAGGTCAACGGCCTGACGCAGCTGTTCAAGTCCGGCGTGATCCCGGCCAACGCCTCGCTCGACTGCGTGGACCCGAAGCTGGAGCGCGACGACCACATGGTGTGGCTCACCAAGCCGCTGCACGTCGGCCGCGTCAAGGCCGGCCTCGCCACCTCGCTCGGCTTCGGCCACGTGAGTGGTTTCGCCGCGATCGTGAACCCGGGCGCCTTCGAGGCGGCCGTGGCACACACCGCGGGTGAGGACGCACTGAACGCCTGGCGCGAGCGCGCGAACGCCCGTCTGGCTGCCGGCCAGCGTCACCTTGAGGAAGGCATGATGGGTCGCGCGGCGCTCTACGAGCCGATCGACAACCGTCGCTTCCGCGAGGACGGCACTAAGCTCGCCGACGGCAATCGTTACAACGGCCACGAAGTCGAAAAGGCCATGCTGTTGAATCCTGACGCCCGCCTCGGTCAGTCTGGCTTCTTCGAGGCCTGATCTGCCGAGTCACGTCTGACTGCTGAATGATGGGCCCGCACGTTTCCGCGTGTGGGCCCATTTTGCGTTCGTAAGTGCGCGCCGAAACGACGTGTCCGCGCACATAGCGACGCAAACCAGCCCATTTGCGTCCTTAAGTGCGCACACTTGTCGTTTCGGCGCGCACTTAAGGACGCAAAGCGGCCCGGACCCGTCATACACTGGAACAGGTCTCTCGGAAAGGTGGCGCGGTATGTCGGTTCTCGGTCTCGGGCACGATGTCGTCGATGTCTCGGCGTTCGCCGAACAGCTTGCGGAACCGGGTTCGCGCATGCGAGGGCTGTTCTCTGTGCGCGAGGTGAGGCAGGCCGGCGAGCGGGCCAGACGCAAGAACGATGACGAGTCCACCCACTTGGCGGCGAAGTGGGCCGGCAAGGAAGCGGTGCTGAAAGCCTGGTGCGACGCGCTCGGCGACATGCCGAACCCGTATACCATCGAGAATTTCCCGTGGAACGGCATTGAAATCGTGGATGATTCGCGCGGCCGACCGTGCGTTGCGTTGCGGCCGGACGTCGAGCGGAAGCTGCGTGCGTCGCTGCCCCCCGCAGCCTCCAGAAACTCCGATGAAATGTCGGGCGCGCCCGGGTTGGTCAGGATGGGGCCTGCGGTCATGCGGGTGCCGATCGTGACTCCGGTGAGCACGGGTTCCGAGCCGGCTGCGGCGTCGAGCGCATCGGTTTCCTTGGTTTTTCGGTGGCATGTCTCGCTGAGCCATGATGGCGGTATCGCCTCGGCCGTCGCCATGTTGACCGTGTGACGGCGGTTTTCGGCAGTCATGACGCCGCTATACGGACAGTTCTCAGACTCTTTGAAGACGACGCTCGAAATAAGCGTGCGTCATAGGTATGTATGCAGGCGGATATTCGTTGGGGCGTCCGCAGGCATCGGCTGGCGAGTGTACGCCATCCATGTCGGGGCAGAATCCGACATCGGGCTCGTCGGCTGTTTACGGCCCGCTGGTGCGAGGCTCGGGCAAGACTCCCGGGAGACGCACCAGCGGGTCGTATCGTATGCGGCCGACGCTTGTGTGACGATACATCCGTTTTGACGCTGCCATATCTTCCGGCGTACAGTATCATCATGATTGCCTTACACAAAGTCGCAGCGCCGCGACTTGACCGGACTGCAAAAGCGGCGGACGAGGTGGCCGCCTATGAACGCATCGATTCCACCCATGCGAAGGCACGCCGACTCATCGAGCGGGGGAGGTTCGCGCGCAACGATGACGGCGGCATCGCCATCACCGTGGTCGCCGCCGGTGCCATGGACGACGCCCGAGGACGGCTCGGCCGGCCGTGGGCATGCGTTCCCGGGCACTCGTTCGCCATATCGTTCATCGTGACCATCCCCGAATCGGTGGCGACCGATGACGCAGTCAACGGCTGGATGTCGATGATTGCCGGACTGGCCACTCTGGACGCCATCGAAGGAACCCTGGACGAGTGCGGCGCGGTCCCGTTCGACCCCGAATGCGGGTTCCATCTCAAATGGCCGAACGACATTTACTGCCATGGACTCAAGCTCGGCAGCACGTTCACCCAGGTCGCCTCGCCGCCCGACCGGCACGGTGACGTCGCCGTGATCTTCAGCGTAGGCGTCAACCTGTCGGTGCCCGCGGATCGTTTGCCGACGCCGGAATCCACGTCGCTGCGGATGCACGTCGCACCGCTGCCGCCGACCGCGGAGCTGATTGACATGATCGCGGCGCGCCTGGTCGCTTCACTGCGCACCCGTCTGGAGGCGTTCGTGCAGATGCCGCTCATCCAGAGTTCCCGGTTGCGCTCCGAGATGCACCACGTCTGCTGGATGATGGGGCGGCAGATCGACGCGCAGCTCATCGACGGCCGGACGATCGCCGGCAAGGTGGTATCGCTCAACGATGACGCTTCGATCAGCGTGCGCACGGCATCAGGGGAGACGGAGAGGCTGAGCACCGGCGATATCGGTCTCATGGTGTGACGCCTGTTCCGACGGTCCTGTTTTGACGGTCCCGTTCCGCATGGACACGGGAGTTGCCAAAGTGTCGGCGATGTGTATAATAGCTCAAGTCGCCAAAAGCGACATTTTCGCGGATGTAGCTCAATGGTAGAGCCTCAGTCTTCCAAACTGATTACGCGGGTTCGATTCCCGTCATCCGCTCCACTGCCACTTCACCGGCAAATCCGGCCGTCCAATCGCGTTTGACGTGATTCGATAGTAGAACTAGCATGACTAATCGGAACGGTTGAGAGAACGCGTCGTCGATGACGACTGCCACGAGAAGCTGAAATATGGATCGCGGCATCTGGCGAAAACCCGCGGGAACGCAATCGTTTCGCCGCACGCCAGATATACCGCAGCGACGAGGACAGGCCCACCGGGATGTGGGCTTGGTCATGTGATGAGGCATATGCGCGGGCGGTGCACAGTATCACAAGAACAGATAAGGAAACAAATGCGAGCGAATGGTAATTCCACGCATGAGATTCTAGGCAAAATCGTGACGGCCATCGCGTCGATCGCCATGACCGCGGCGTTCGCGGTTCCGGCCATGGCGGCCAGCGACAGCGGCACGGCGGCCGATTCCGGCACGACCCAACAGTCGGGCCAGTACAAGATCTACCCCCAGCCGCAGAACACCGAGTATGGCGACGGCAGTCTGATTCTGCGCGACAAGGCGAACACCGTCGTGGAACCGGGAATCGATTCCGCCACCAAGGCCCGTCTGAACGAGGCCCTGAAGCTCAAGGGCATCGAGACCACCGCGGCCGACGCCGTGCCCGAAACCGCGTACCAGCTCAACGTGCTGGTCGGCATCAACGGATCCAACGGCGTGGTCGACAAGTACGCCAAGCAGCTGATCGCCGACGGCACCCTGAAGGTGGACGACAGCACGTTCTCCAAGAACGACTCCTATGTGCTTGCCGTCCGTCAGGGCAACGCGAAGACGCCCGACACGATCCTCGTGCTCGGCCGCGACACCGATTCCGCGTTCTACGGCCTGACTACCCTGTACCAGATCTTCCAGCAGCTGCCGGGCCGCGCCGTCAGCAACCTGACCTTCAGCGACTGGGCCGACGTCAAGTCCCGCGGCTTCATCGAGGGCTATTACGGCAGCCCGTGGAGCACCAAGGACCGCGTGAACCTGATGACCTGGGGCGGCTACTACAAGATGAACACCTACGTGTACGCCCCCAAGGACGATCCGCTGCACCGCAACAACTGGCGCGGCCTGTACACCGAAGACCAGATCGAGAACGAGATCAAGCCGCAGGCCGAGGCCGGCAACAAGTCGAAGGTGCGTTTCGTTTACGCGCTCGCGCCGTTCCATAACGACGGCGAGGCTAGGGGCAAGCACTTCCGCTTCGACACCGAGGAGCACTACCAGGAGGACCTCAAGGAACTCAAGGCCAAGTACATGCAGACCATTGACGCCGGCGTACGCCAGATCGCACTGCTCGCCGACGACTCCACCGACTGGGGTGCGCAGTACGGCAACGACAACACCTACGTGCGCGTGCTGAAGGACCTGACCGACTGGATCCACGAGCTGCAGCAGGAGAAGAACGACGACGGCACCGCGAAGTACGAGGGCCTCAAGGACACGATCCTCTACTGCCCGGCCCTGTACAGCTACACCGGAGCCGGTGACGCCTGGTACAAGGACATCCCATCCAACGTGCAGATCGTCATGACCGGCGGCCGCACCTTCGGCGTGGCCAGCAAGGACTTCGCCGACACGTTCACCAAGAACACCGGTCGCGCCCCGTTCATGTGGATCAACTGGCCGTGCTCCGACATGAACCGCAACACCGCCTACCAGTACCTGGTCATGGGAGGCCAGAACAACTTCCTCAAGCCCGGCGCCACATACGGCACCTACGACGGCATCATGCTCAACCCGATGCAGCAGTCCGAGCCGAGCAAGCAGGGCATCTTCATGGCCGCCGACTACAGCTGGAACCTGTGGCAGAGCGAAAAGGACGGACAACAGTCCTGGGAGGACTCCTTCAGCTACATCGACCACAACTCGCCGATCGCGTCCAAGGGCTCCCGTGGCCTGCGTGACCTCGCCATGAACATGCGCATCCTCAACGACGGCGGCATCGACGGCGCGCACAAGGATGCCGAGTATGACGCCGTCAACAAGTGGTGGATCAACAATGAGTCCGTCGACTACACCGGCAAGCTCGACGTCAAGGGCGTCCTGACCGAACTCAAGGGCAAGCTGGACGGCGGCACCGCCACCGCGGCCGACTTCAGCCAGGCGCTCACCGTCTACACCACGCTGCAGCGCGCCGCGAAGAACTACCGCGCGAACCCCGGCGACAAGAACATGTTTGACCAGATCGAACCGTGGATCAGCTACTGGGACGACCTGACCGCCTCCGCCATCGACTACATCACCGCCGCCAAGCAGGCGCTCGCGGGTGACACCGAGACCGCGAAGGCGACCTACGCAACCGCGAAGGCCGCTTTCGCCAAGTCCGACACGCATACGATCGCCGATTACTACCAGCGCAACAAGCCCGCCCGTGGCGGCCTGGTCATCGTGCGCCCGACCGTGCAGGCGCTCGATTCCTTCGTCAAGGCCAAGACCGGCGGCAGCGTCACCCCGACGCCCTCCGACGCCACGGTCAGCACGAACGGCGTGGGTGCCGCGGCATGGCATGAGAACGTCGATCCGAAGGTCGTCATCGACGGTGACGACAGCACGTTCTTCTGGATGCAGTCCGCCGGCTGCGACTGCGTCAAGGCCAACGCCACCCTCACCGTCACCTACGCCGAGGCCCGCAAGGCCAAGGAGTTCCGCTTCATCCAGGCGGAAAAGGGCGGTGACACGATCGTCAACGGCAAGATCGAATACCAGGATGCAGATGGCAACTGGACCAAGATCGGCGACGTGAACGGCAACCAGAAGCAGATCTTCACGCTGGACTCCGCCGCGACCGTCAAGGCCGTGCGCATCACCAACCTGGCCCAGACCTCCAAGTGGTGGAAGGTGTACGACCTGTCCGCCACCAAGATCGACGAACCCGGTACGGTGACCAAGGACGCGCTGAACGCCAAGGTCGCCGAAGCCGAGAAGGTCGACTCCGCCGACTGGACCAAGTCGAGCCGCGAGGCTCTCGCCGGCGCGATTGCCGCCGCCAAGGCCGTCGCTGCCGACCAGGACGCCACGCAGGCCAAGGTCGACGCCGCCGTCGCCGCGCTCGAATCGGCGATGAAGGGTGTCGAACGGTACACGGCGAAGACCGCCGACCAGCTGAAGGCCGAGCACGTCTCCAACGACAATGCCACCTACACCGAGGCGAGCTACAACAAGTACCAGTCCGCGTACGACGACTTCGCCGCCGCGCTGGCCAACGCCGACGATCTGGCGAAGGCCGACGGCGAGGCGCTGGAAGCGGCCTACACCGCCGCGAAGTCCACGCTGCGCTACGACCAGTCCGCACGCGACTACGCGCAGCTCGCGCTGAACGACGCCGAGCCTTACGTGGGCAAGGCCTCCGAGTACACCAAGGACAGCTATGCCAAGTTCACCGTCGCGTATGAGGCCCTGAGCAAGCAGCTGAAGGCCGACCCGAATGGCGAGGGCGATCCCGCCACCTACACCGCGCTGCGCGCTGCACTCGACAAGGCCATCAAGGGCCTGGTCAAGAGCGACGGCACCGAGCCGGAGCGGCCTGGCGAGAAGCCCGGCGAGAACAAGCCCGGTGAGAAGCCGGGTGTCAACAAGCCCGGCGCCGACGGCAAGCTGTCCAACACGGGCGCCGACGTCTTCGGTCTCATCGCCGCAATGACGATGTTGGCCGCGGCGGGCGTGACGATGGCCGGCCTGCGCAAGCGGATCGGCTGATTCGGCATGAGTCCGGGCGGTCGCCCTCGCTCGTGAGAGCCGGGGCATCGGCCCGGACGACGCTGGCAATTTCGGGCTGAAATGGCCGGAATCCAAGATTCCCCGTACGAAATGGTACGTTTCGCGGTGCCGAAACGGCGATATTGTACGGTGAATCCCGGATTCCGTCTATTTCAGCCCGTATTGTCGTGCATGGAAGTCAGTAAAGAACATATGGCGAGCGAGGCGAACATGGCGGACGAAACCAATAACAACGAGGCGACGGAACTGGTCGGTGACCACGTCGAAACCGTTGACGTTTCCAAGCATCCGGACCCATCCATCCCGGTGACCGACCTGTCTCTGGCCGATATCGAGCGGCGGCAGTCGCACCCGGTGCCATGGGCGGTGTTCATCGTGGCGGTGCTGGCCGCCATCATCGCGCCGTACTGGCTCGGACGCTCCCTGGCGGTCGGCCACACGCAATGGCTGATCACCCATCTGAACCTGTTCACCCCGCGCGGCGTGGCCTTCGTGTCGTGGACCGTGACGCTGACAACGTTCACCGGACTCGGTCTCGCCGTGGTGGAGTCGCGCAACTGGCTGTGGCGCATCGTGTTCGTGGTCGGGCTGGCCGCCGAACAGTTCATCGCCGGCCTGAGCCTGCTCAAACTGAATTTCTGGTACTCCACGTACGTGGTGTACGGCGACTCCGCGCGGCTGCCGAATGCGGCGAATCTGGGAATCATCGCGGCCGGGGTCGGCGTGGCGGTGTATGCGGTCGTGTGGGTCGGCCTGCTGATCCTCATCAAGAAGGACTCTCCGCTGAACGTGCTGACGCGCAGCTGGGCTTCGTTCATCCTGTTCTTCGCCATCGAGACCGCGGCGCTGCTCATTGTGCTGTTCGGCGGATTGCTGACGGCGGTGTGAGACCCTGCCGCGAAAGGCCGGAAGTAGTCCGACCCCTTGCCTATACTATCCCATTGGCGTGTTTCGCCCGCGGATAGAGAGCGCACCGGCATAAAGCCGGGTGCACCGCGCAGCAACCATAAGGAGGATGCCGTGGCACTTACGGCTGAAGAAAAGCAGGAAATCATCACCAAGTACGCGACGCACGAAGGCGACACGGGTTCCCCCGAGGTCCAGGTCGCGCTGCTGAGCAAGCGTATCGCCGACCTGACCGAGCACCTGAAGGAGCACAAGCACGATCACCACTCCCGTCGTGGTCTGCTGCTCATGGTCGGTGACCGTCGTCGTATGCTTGATTACCTCAAGCGCGTCGACATCAACCGTTACCGTTCCCTGATTGAGCGTCTCGGTCTCCGTCGATAAGAGAACTTCCGCCCGGGCATTCCTTGCTCGGGCGTTTTGCATATCGGCATGTGGATGAGGATGTTGCGAATTCGCGGATGACATACTGTGGCCCGGCGGTTGAGGGCCGATGATGAAGAAGAATCTGGAATGAACGGGTGCGGTCCGGGACGGGCCGCGTCAATGAGAAAAGCCGACAAGCTTGAACAAATCGGGATTTCGGCGTCTCGATGTGGATTACAGATATCAGCAGACAATAGAACAAAAAAAGGAGGAACCCTATGGAGGGTCCCGAAATCAAGGCCGTGGAGGCCGTTATTGACAATGGTTCGTTCGGAAAACGAACCCTGCGCTTCGAGACGGGTCGTCTCGCACAGCAGGCGGATGGCGCGGTGGCAGCCTATCTTGACGATGATTCGATGATTCTGTCCACCACCACCGCCGGTTCCAGCCCGAAGGAGAACTACGACTTCTTCCCGCTGACCGTCGACGTGGAGGAGAAGATGTACGCCGCGGGCAAGATCCCGGGCTCGTTCTTCCGCCGTGAAGGCCGCCCGAGCTCCGAGGCGATCCTGGCGTGCCGTATCATCGACCGTCCGCTGCGCCCGCTGTTCCCGCACACGCTGCGCAACGAAGTGCAGGTCGTGGAGACCGTGCTGTCCATCGATCCCGACGACGCCTACGACGTCATCGCCCTGAACGCGGCCTCCGCTTCGACGATGATCTCCGGCCTGCCGTTCGAAGGCCCGGTCTCCGGCGTGCGTCTGGCGCTGATCGACGGCCAGTGGGTCGCCTTCCCGCGCTGGAGCGAGCGTGAGCGCGCCGTGTTCGAGATCGTGGTCGCCGGCCGTGTCATCGAGAACGGTGACGTCGCCATCGCCATGATCGAAGCCGGTGCCGGCAAGAACGCCTGGCACCTCATCTACGACGAGGGCCAGATCAAGCCGGACGAGGAAGTCGTCGCGCAGGGTCTCGAAGCCGCCAAGCCGTTCATCAAGGTGATCTGTGAAGCCCAGAACGAGCTCAAGGAGAAGGCAGCCAAGGAGACCAAGGACTTCCAGCTGTTCCCCGAGTACACCGACGAGCTGTACGCCCGCATCGACGAGATCGCCCACGAGGACCTCAATGAGGCACTGTCCATCGCGGAGAAGCTGCCGCGCCAGGACCGCATCCACGAGATCAAGGAGCACGTGCGTGAGGTGCTCGCGAACGAGTTCACCGACATGGACGATGCCGAGAAGGAGAAGGAACTCGGCAACGCGTTCAAGGAGCTGCAGCGCCAGATCGTGCGCCGCCGCATCCTCACCGAGGACTACCGCATCGACGGCCGTGGCCTGCGCGACATCCGCACCCTGTCCGCCGAGGTGGACATCGTGCCGCGCGTGCACGGCTCCGCCCTGTTCCAGCGCGGCGAGACCCAGATCCTGGGCGTCACCACGCTGAACATGCTCAAGATGGAGCAGCAGATCGACGCGCTTTCCGGCCCGCAGTCCAAGCGCTACATGCACAACTACGAGATGCCGCCGTACTCCACCGGTGAGACCGGCCGCGTCGGCTCCCCGAAGCGCCGCGAGATCGGCCACGGCGCCCTCGCCGAGAAGGCCATCGTGCCGGTGCTGCCAAGCCGCGAGGAGTTCCCGTACGCCATCCGTCAGGTCTCCGAGGCCATCGGTTCCAACGGTTCCACCTCGATGGGCTCCGTGTGCGCCTCCACGCTGTCGCTGCTCGCCGCCGGCGTGCCGCTGAAGGCCCCGGTCGCGGGTATCGCGATGGGTCTGGTCTCCGGTGACGTCGATGGCCAGCACGTCTTCAAGACGCTCACCGACATCCTGGGCGCCGAGGACGCGTTCGGCGACATGGACTTCAAGGTCGCCGGCACCTCCGAGTTCATCACCGCCCTGCAGCTCGACACCAAGCTTGACGGCATTCCGGCCGATATCCTGGCTGGTGCCCTGCAGCAGGCTCACGAGGCCCGCACCACGATCCTCGACCTCATCAACGAGTGCATCGACGGCCCGGCCGAGATGAGCGAGTACGCCCCGCGCATCATCACCACCACCGTTCCGGTCGACAAGATCGGCGAGATTATCGGGCCGAAGGGCAAGATGATCAACCAGATCCAGGAGGACACCGGCGCCGAGATCGCCATCGAGGATGACGGTACCGTGTTCATCTCCTCCGAAGGCGGCGAAGCGGCCGAGAAGGCCAAGGCCATCATCGACCAGATCGCCAACCCGCACGTGCCGGAAGCCGGCGAGACCTACAACGGCAAGGTCGTCAAGACCACGTCGTTCGGCGCGTTCGTCAACCTCACCCCGGGCACCGACGGCCTGCTGCACATCTCGCAGATCCGCAACCTCGCCAACGGCGAGCGCATCGACGCCGTCGAGGATGTGCTCAAGGAAGGCGACACCGTCGAGGTTGTCGTGCAGGGCGTGGATGACCGCGGCAAGATCTCGCTCGCCATCCCCGGTTTCGAGGACCAGGAGAACAACGCCGGCCGTGGTCGTCGTGACGACCGTGGCGACCGTGGTGACCGCCGCGGAGGCCCGCGTCGCCGTTCCGACCGCGATGACCGCCGTGACGACCGCGACTACGACGACCGTCCGCGTCGCTCCTCCCGCCGTGACGACCGCGATGACGATTTCGACGATCGACCGCGCCGTCGTCGTTCCGACCGCGACTACGACGACCGTGACGACCGCGGCTATGACCGCGATGACCGTCCGCGTCGCCGTTCCGACCGTGACGACCGCGATTACGATCGCGACGACCGCCGTGGCGGCCGTTCCGATGATCGCCGTGGTGGCCGTCGTGGCGGTTACGATCGCAACCCGCGTTACGCGACCGACGAGAACTACGACGAGTACCGCGCCGACCGCGTGGAGCGCTCCGAGCGTCCGCGCCGCCGCGTGCGTCGCGACTTCGATCCGTTCGAGAACTGATCTCTTGCAGCATGGCCGCTCGCGCTAACGGCTCGATGTCCGAGGACCGGCGTCCTCTGAGCCAACGCGGGTAGCCTGCGCCTCACTTACGGGGAGCCCCATCACGGGGCTCCCCGTTTTTGTGTTTTCTGTGCCGCGCGCCCATCCTGCACGTCAAATTACGGGTTGAAATTGTCGTTATTCGCAATTCCCCGTGTCAAATCGCCGCTTTCGGGCCCTAAAACGGCGATTTCGCACGGGGAATCACAGATATCGACAATTTCAACCCGTAATTTGGGGATGATCCGGCCTGGCGGGGCATTCGCCACGGTAGGTGAGGCGGCACCGTTTCCGGATGTGGCCTGCGGCAAAGGCCGCATGCCCCTTGTGCGGCCTCAGCCCGCGAATCCGAGAATCGTGGTCTCGCGGCGGGTGAATCTCGGCGGCGTGCGTTCTACGCCGGGCTCGAATTCCTTGCCTTCGATCTGCTCGATGGCGACTTCGACCGCCCTCGCCGATCAGTCCGATGTCCTTGCCTGGGGCGACGCCGGTGAGCAGCATCATCTGCTCTATCCACGCAAGCGTCCGCGGCGAGCGGGTGTAAATGCATACGCCGTTGCCCTTCCACTCCGGGAACTTCCCTGTCAGCGGCTCGAACGATTGCCAGCGCGTGTCCTTTGCCTCGAACCGCTCCAGCTGTATCCCATGCCGTTCGGCGCATATGACGCTCTCCCGGTCGAAGATGTTGATGAACGGAAACTCGGGGTCGCCGTACGGCACGATGGGCAGGCCGAGTTTCATTGCGGATTTCAGACGCCCGTCATGATGCCGGATGTCCAGCATGATGAATGCGTCGACGAGGTTGCCTTTGCCCAGCCGACGCATGTCGGCGAGGTCTTCGGTCGTGCAGGTCGATGACATCCGGATGAGGTCGTAGCCGTGTTCCTTCGCGGTGGCGCGGATGGCCCGCAGGATGGGGAACAGCTCCGCGCCTTGCGTGGTCTCCGTGGTTTCGGTGAGCAGACCGATGATGTACGAGCGGTTGCTGATCATGGCCCGGGCGTGCGCGTCGGGCACGTAGCCGAGCTCCCGCATCGCCTTCTCGACTTTGTCCCGCGTCTTCTGCGAGATCGGCCGGTTGCCGCTCATGACATACGACACGGTGCTCTGCGCGACGCCGGCGAGGGCGGCCACGTCCTTTGATGATACCGTGCGGAGTGAAGGACATGGACGGCGACACGGTGACGTATCATTTCACATAGTCATGCTTCAATGGCGGCAACAACGATACGAAGGAGTGCACATGGGGTGGATCATTCTGGCGATAGTCATCGTCATCATCGCGCTGGTGCTGTGGGCGGTCGGTGCCTACAACGCGCTGGTCGCGCTGCGCAATCGCGTGAAGAACGGCTGGGCACAGATCGACGTGCAGCTCAAGCAGCGCGCCGACCTGATACCGAACCTGGTCGAAACGGTCAAGGGGTACGCCGGGCATGAATCCTCCGTGCTGACCCAGGTGACCCAGGCGCGCGCCGGAGCCGCTGCGGCCGCGGCGAACCCGAACGCGACCACCGTCGAGCGTGCCACCGCCGAAAACGCGCTGTCCCGCGCGCTGTTCAACCTGCAGGCGACCATGGAGGCGTACCCGCAGCTGCAGGCGAACCAGAACTTCATGGATCTGCAGGCGCAGCTCAAGGACCTGGAGACGAAGATCGCCTACGCGCGGCAGTTCTACAACGATGTGGTGCTCAAGTACAACACCAAGATCGAGACGGTGCCGAGCAACATCATCGCCGGCATGTTCCACTTCGAGCAGGAACAGTACTTCCAGGCCGACGAGGGATCCCGCCAGGTGCCGCAGGTGCGTTTCTGACGCCCGACGTCACCGACCGCCGGAACCATCGCCGCTGCTGATCATTGGAGATCGCCATGAACCTGAAACGTCTGCTCCGCTCGCTGGCAACGGCGTTGGCCGGCACACTCGTCGTCTTCGCCATCGTCATCGGCGCCGGCCTGATGCTGAGCGGAAGCTCGCCCGACCTGAGCTACCGCACGCTGGACTATGACGTCGCGGTTCAGGCCGACGGCAGCCTGAAGGTTACCCAGCACATCGACATGAAGCTCCGCACGCGCGACGGCGACACACCATGGCGGCAGCTGTACCAGAAGTACACGCTGCGAGAGGACGGCCTGACCAACATCACCGACATCAGCGTGCGCAACGTCACCGCCGGCGAAAACTATGAGCAGGGCGCGCTGGCATCGCCGGCCGACCATTCCGATACGTCATGGGACCGCGAATACGCCGGGCACTGGTACATCGCGGACGTGACCGACGGGGCCGAGAACCCCCAGCCGTTCGATCCCGCCAAGGACGGGTACGAGATCAGCGACAACACGACCTCGCGGCGGTCGAAAGACGTGGAGATCGGCTGGAACATCCCCGCGACCAAAAAAGCCAGCAGTCTCAAGTTCGACGTGACGATGACGCTCCACGGCGGCACCACGCTCTACAAGGACGTGGCATCGTGGCAGTGGGAGCCGTTCGGCGACAGCAACCTGATCCCCATCGGCAAGGTCACCGGAATTGTGCGCTTCCCCGACGGCATCGACGCCTCCAGCAGCTGGGCATGGCTGCACTACGCCGGCGTCTCCGAAACCTCCCGGATGGACGACGGCTCGCTGCGTTTCAGCGCGTCCGATGTTCGCGCCGGGCAGTATCTCGACGTGGTGGCGGCCTACGACGCCTCCGCCGTCAAGCCTCCGTCCGGATGGCGGCAGGGCGATGCCGCGTGGGTGCGCCAGCAGACCGGCCGCACGTACCTGCCGAAGCTGAAGCAATCCGAAGGCCAGCAGGAAATCGCGTGGCGGCAACAGCAGGCCGGCCCGGCCCGTGTGCGCGTGGCCTTGTGGATCGCAGTAGTCCTCGCCGGATTGGTGCTGTTCGCCATCGGCATGGTCGCGGCGGTGCGCAGCTATCGCGAATCCCAATACCACGGCGACATTGAATACTGGCGTGAGCCGCCGGACATGAGCCCTGCCTCGGCCGCGAAGATGGCGGATGTCATGGGACTGTCCAAGGGCAGTGTCGACTCGCTGCAGATGACGGCGACGATGCTGTCGCTCGCCTCGAAGAAGGCGATCGCCATCTATCCGGGTCCGTCGAGCCTGTACCGGGGCGTCGACATGAGCAATGCCGACAACGTGCGTCTGGCCGGCATGATTGGCGCCGACGAGGGCAAGGCGAAGTCGCTGGGCAAGACGATGACCATAGTGCTGCTGCCGGCGGGATTCGACAAGGACGCGAAGCGGGAGCTCAACCTGAGCCAGAGCGAGCGTGCCGCGCTGAGCCTGATGCAGAAGGTCTCCAAGCGCGTCGGCTCTCCCGTGTTCGATCTGGACGGCATGAAGCGGCATTGCGAGGACTGGAAGAACGGGTACAAGGCGCTGAACCTGTTCACCGAAGCGTGCTCGTCCGAGTTCGCGATGCTCGGAGCGACGCGCGACGGCGGCACGCTGGCCAGCTGGATGGGCGGCCTCGGCGCCGCGCTGGCGCTGGTCTCCGGCATCATCGCGGTGTTCGGCGGTAATATCGCACTGGCACTGATCATTTCCGCACCGATCATGATGCTGTCGATCGTCGTGTGCTCATATGCTGCGTCCAGTGCGCTGACGTCTTCCGGCCAACGGTATGCGGGACAGGTGCAGGGACTGTACCGGTATCTGCAGGATTTCAGCAATTTCAGTGACCGCGGGGTGGCCGACATGGTGCTGTGGGACCGGTATCTGGTGTATGCCGCGGCATTCGGCATTTCGGACCGCGTGATGGCGGAGTTCGCCAAGGCGTACCCGCAGGTGACCGATCCGCAATGGCTGGACGCGCATGGCGCCGGCTCGCTGCTGTACTGGAGCTACCGCCCGTACGGGTATGGCTATATGGGCGGTCCGACCGCCGGGGCGGGTGCCGGCGGCGTCGGCGGTGGTTTCGACCCGGCGTCGTTCAGCGCGAACTTCGGTGACTTCGGTGCGCGGCTGAATGCCGGTTTCTCCGAGATCGGCTCCGTCATCCACGCGGCGACGTCCGGTGGTGGCGGTTTCGGCGGTATCTCGGGCGGTTCGTTCTCGGGCGGCGGCGGTTTCGGGGGCTCCTCCGGCGGCATTGGCGGCGGATCTTTCGGAGGCCGCTGAAGTCACGCTCTCAAAACTCGCAGATAGAGGGGCTTCTCGACTGAAAAGCCCCTCTATCTGCGAGTTTTGAGAGCGCAACCTCAGCTAAGCGCGTGGTCGATGTCGCGAATCAGGTCGTCCGTATCCTCCAGACCGACGGCGAGACGGAAGAAACCCTGATGGAACCCGGGCGGATACAGGTACTGCCGTTCGTCGTCTTCGCCCAGAAACACGATGAGGCTTTCGGCATGGCCGAGCGACACCGCCGACGTGATGACGTTGAGTTTGCTGACGAAACGGTTGTGTCCGTCATGGTCGGTGTTCAGTCCGAACGCGAGTACCCCGCCGAAACCGGCGTCCGGGCGGGCGAGCTGGCTGGCGGCGAATGCGTGATGCGGGTGCGATTCGAGCCCCGGATACGCCACGAACCGCACCTGCGGCAGTGATTGCAGGTGCTCGGCGATGGCCTGGGCCGAGGCGTTGTGCTGCCTCATGCGCAGCGGCATCGTGACCGAGCCGCGGTTGATGAGCCATGCGTTGAATGGCGAATTGAACGTATTGTCCACCGACAGCAGCGCGCCGGCCGTGTCGGAGAAGATCGCGTGGTCGCCGCGGTTCAGCACGGTCGTGAACGTGGCCGCCAGCGCCGCCACTCCGCTGGCGAGCGCCTACGCGCGTAACCGGTGCGATTCCAACGGTTGATAGCCCCTCATACAAAGAACCGTCGCGCTGAGGGGCGCAGAGGTACCGTTCAAAGCGTCACTGTGTGAGGCCACCGTCACTGTGTGTGCCCTCTCACAGTGACGGTGTTGCTAGAGCCCAGTATTTGCAACGGTTTTCAGGGTACCGTCACGCTGTGCGCCCTCGCACGGTGACGCTGCCCTCGCACGGTGACGCAATTTCAGCCACTGTGCGAGGGCACACATCCGTCAGAAGTCCCAGTCCTCGTCGTCGGTCTCCTCGGCCTTGCCCATCACGTAGGACGAGCCGGAGCCGGAGAAGAAGTCGTGGTTCTCGTCGGCGTTCGGCGACAGCGCCGCCAGAATCGCCGGGTTCACGTCGCACGCCTCGGCCGGGAACAGCGCCGGATACCCGAGGTTCATCAGGGCCTTGTTGCCGTTGTAGCGCAGGAACTTCTCCACGTCGTCGGTCAGTCCCACACGCTCGTACAGCGACTCGGTGTATTCCACCTCGTTGTCGTACAGCTCGTTGAGCAGGTTGTACGTGTACTCGCGCATCTCCTCGCGCTTCGCGTCGCTCACCCGCTCAAGCCCGCGCTGATACTTGTAGCCTATGTAATACCCGTGCACGGCCTCGTCGCGGATGATCAGACGGATCACGTCGGCCGTGTTCGTCAGCTTCGCGTGCGCCGAGAAATACATCGGCAGGTAGAAGCCGGAGTAGAAGAGGAACGATTCGAGCAGCGTGGAGGCGACCTTGCGCTTCAGCGGACTGTCGCCCTCGTAGTAGTCGAGCACGATTTCGGCCTTCTTCTGCAGGAACTCGTTGCGCTCGCTCCAGTCGAACGCCGCGTCGATCTCCTTGGTGGAGCACAGCGTCGAGAAGATGCTCGAATAGCTTTTGGCGTGCACGGACTCCATGAACGCGATGTTCGTGTACACGGCCTCCTCGTGCGGGGTGAGCGCGTCGGGAATCAGCGAGACCGCGCCGACCGTGCCCTGAATCGTGTCGAGTAGCGTGAGTCCGGTGAACACGTGCATGGTGAGCGTGTGCTCGTCGTCACTCATCTTCTGCCAGCTGGGGATGTCGTTGGAGACGGGAACCTTCTCGGGCAGCCAGAAGTTGCCGGTCAGGCGGTCCCATACTTCGAGGTCCTTCTCGTCCTCCAGACGGTTCCAGTTGATCGCGGAGACGCGATCGATGAGCTTGAGCGGTTTGCGCGGTACGGAGATTGGTGCCATGGTTGTCTGTCTTTCGTTGTTGGGGGTGGTCTGTTACGTTCTTTCGGATGACGTCGATCTCGTCGTCGGCGGGTTTGTCTTCAAACTCCTCCGGCGCGGTCAGACGGAGTATAAGCCGGTAGATCATTGGCGACATGTGGGTTCCTTGAGTTGCGGGCGTGCGCAGGGCTGTGGAGGGGAATCGGTGGATGACGTGTGTGGAGACCGCCGTCTGAGGCCGAAGGCGTACGAAGGTACGTCGAGCGCCGAAGAAAGGCGGTATACGCATACATCATCCATCGATTCCTCAGAGCATGCAGGAGACGCAGCCTTGCACCTCGGTCCCTTCCAGCGCCTGCTGGCGGATGCGGATGTAGTAGAGGGTCTTGATTCCCTTGCGCCAGGCGTAGATCTGGGCCTTGTTGAGGTCGCGGGTGGTGGCGGTGTCGGGGAAGAACAGCGTGAGCGAGAGTCCCTGGTCCACATGCTGCGTGGCTTCGGCGTAGGTGTCGACGATGGCCTTCCAGCCGATTTCGTAGGCGTCCTTGTAGTATTCGAGGTTCTCGTTGGTCATGTAGGCGGCCGGGTAGTAGACGCGCCCGAGCTTGCCTTCCTTGCGGATCTCGATCTTGGAGGCGATCGGGTGGATCGACGAGGTGGAATGGTTGATGTACGAGATCGAGCCGGTGGGCGGCACAGCCTGCAGGTTCTGGTTGTAGATGCCGTCGCGCAGGATGTCGTCGCGCAGCTCGGCCCAGTCGGCCTCGGTCGGGATCGCGACGCCGAAACGCTCGAACAGGGCGCGCACGAGTTCGGTGCGCGGGGCGAGGGATCGGCGGCCGTCGGTGTACTTGTCGAAATAATTGCCCTCACCGGCCGGCTTGGCGTACGCCGAATCGGCGAAACCGCGGAACGCCGTGCCGTGCTCGACGGCCAGCGTGTGCGAGGCACGGTAGGCGTGGTAGGCGACCGTCATGAAATACATGTCGGTGAAGTCGAGCGCTTCCTCGGAACCATACTGGATGCCCTCGCGGGCGAGGAAACCGTGCAGGTTCATCTGTCCCAGGCCGATTGCGTGCCCTTCATCGTTCGCGCGGCGGATCGAGGGCACCGCGTCGATGCGCGTGTGTTCGGACACCGACGTCAGGGCGCGAATCGCCGTCTCGACGGTGCCGGCCAGGCCCGCGTCCATCGCCTTGGCGATGTTCAGCGAGCCGAGGTTGCAGGACACGTCGCGCCCGACGTGCGAGTAGGTCAGGTCCTCGTTGTAGGAGCTCGCCTCCTGCACCTGCAGGATTTCGGAGCACAGGTTCGACATCGTGATGCGCCCGGCGATCGGGTTCGCGCGGTTCACCGTGTCCTCGAACACGATGTACGGGTAGCCGGATTCGAACTGGATTTCGGCCAGCGTCGTGAAGAACTCGCGCGCGTCGATATAGGTTTTCCTGATGCGGTCGTCGGCCACCATCTCGTCGTAATGCTCGGTGATGGAAATATCGGCGAACGGCTTACCGTACACGCGCTCCGCGTCATACGGGCTGAACAGCGCCATCTTGGCCTTCTTCTTGGCCAGCTCGAACGTGACGTCCGGGATTACGACGCCCAACGCCAGTGATTTGATGCGAATCTTCTCGTCGGCGTTTTCGCGCTTCGTGTCGAGGAAGCGCAGGATGTCCGGATGATGCGCATTGAGGTACACCGCGCCGGCACCCTGCCTCGCGCCAAGCTGGTTCGCGTACGAGAACGAGTCCTCCAGCAGCTTCATGACCGGAATCACGCCGCTCGACTGGTTCTCGATGTGCTTGATCGGGGCACCGAGCTCGCGAAGATTGCTGAGCAGCAGCGCCACGCCGCCGCCGCGCTTCGACAGCTGCAGGGCCGCGTTGATGCCGCGAGAGATCGACTCCATGCTGTCTTCGATGCGCACGAGGAAGCAGCTGACCGCCTCGCCGCGCTGCGCCTTGCCGAGGTTCAGGAACGTCGGCGTGGCCGGCTGGAACGCGCCGGAGAGCATCTCGTCGAGGTATTCGACGGCCCGCTGCTCGTTGCCGGCCGCCAATTCGAGCGCGACCGCCGCGCAACGCTGCGGGAAGTCCTCCAGATACAGTTTGCCGTCGAACGTCTTCAGCGCGTATGACGTGTAGAACTTGAACGCGCCCAGGAACGTGCCGAACTCGAATCCGGAGGATTCGGCGTGCGCGTAGAAGCCGTCCAGGAACTCGGGGGAGTAGCGTTCGAACACCGCCGGGGCGTAATACTGGTGGTCGATCAGGTAGCGCAGGCGCTCGCCGGTGGATTCGAAGCGCTTCGTGTTCGTGGCCACGTGGCCGGTGACGTATTCGCGTTCGGCGGCCTTGTCCTTACCGAACTGGATGCGCCCATCGGCGTCATACAGGTTCAGCATCGCGTTGAGCGCATGGTAGTCGTGCGCCGGATCGTACTGCTCGACAGTGGTGTCGGTGGTGTTGTCGAGCGGCAGCTCGGTGTCGGTGAAGTCAGTCATGAGTATAGTTTTCCCTTGGAGTAACTGGAATAACGGTGATTGTGGCGCGTTCAGCCGCGGTGGTCCCGGAAGAAACGCACGAGTCCATCGCGCACCTTGCGCGTGTCTTCGCGCGTGCCCATAAGCTCGAAACGGTAGAGGAACGGCACACGGCATTTCGCGGCGATGATGTCACCTGCCGCGCAGTATGCGGTGCCGAAATTGGTGTTGCCGGACGCGACCACGCCGCGGATCCACGCGCGGTTCGCGGGATTGTTGAGGAAGCGCTTCACTTGCGGCGGCACGGCCTTTTTCGCGTCGCCGCCGCCATAGGTCGGCACCATCAGCACGTACGGCTCGCGCACGTTGAGCGGCGCCGAGCCCGGCTTGAGGGGGATGCGGTACACGGCGATGCCGATGCCGCTCAGCTGGCAGGACTCGATGAACCGGGCCGTGTTCTCGGAGGCGGAGGAGAAGTACACGACCGCGCCGATGTGCTCGACCGTGTTGCCGGCCGGCTGCTCGGGGGTGCTGGGCGTGGTGCTGTCGGCGGCGGGGATGGCGTGCGCGGCGGTCAGGTCGATCGGGGTGCTGCGCGGATGAGGCTGGGGCGTGCTGGGGGTGGCGGGGGCGCGGCCGTTCATGCGGCCACCGGCGCGGTCTTCTTGGCCAGTTTCTTGGCCAGCTCGCGAATCAGGTCCGGGCGGTAGCCGGTCCAGGATGCATCGGGGGTGATCACGACGGGAGCCTGCTGGAAGCCGGCCTGCTGCAGCTGTGCCTGGGTCTCCGGATTCTGCTCCAGGTTCACGGTCTCGAAAATCACGCCCTGCTTGGTGAGCTGGCGCTTGGTGGCGTCGCACTGCGGGCAATACGGTTTGGTGAACACGGTGACGGTCATGTTGCTCCCTTGATGCGCTGGGGTGAACGTGTTGACTCGCTCAGACTACAGCGTTGTAATTTGCAGTCAAGAACCCCTACAAGTCGTGTCGCGCGCAGTGTGTGGTCACTATATGTAGTGTTTCGTTGGGATGATGCCGATTTTGAGCGATGGTGGATTTTTGGTGTCGGTGTGAAATGTGGGGATAGTCACATGAGCGGTCTCCGGGCGGATTTGTAGCAGCGAACGGTTCTCAATAAGAAAGGTGCGAGCCTGCTGTCGGCCGAAATGAACATCAAAATCGGCTGAGCCCTGGAATTCCGGGACTTTGCCTATTTGTGCGATTGTGCGAAATTGTGCGGAATCCTCGCACGTTTCTTATTGAGAACCGTTCGCTGCTACCGGGGTCGTATCCGCCGCGGCCTCGGCGTATTGTGGAGGGCGACACTATATGACCATCAAGGAGATGCACATGGTACTGCACCGCAACCTCGGTCCGTTCGGCACCACCGCCATCGGCCTCGGCGAAATGCCGCTGACCATCGAGAACAACCTCGGCCACGATAAGGGCATCGAGACCATCCACGCCGCACTCGACGCCGGCTGTCGTCACCTCGACACGGCTTGGGCCTACTACTGCTCCGGCGGCGAAGAGCAGACCGGCGAAAAGCTGATCCGCGAGGCCATGGCCTCTTGGAACGGCCCGAAGGACGAGGTCACCATCGCCACCAAGGTCGGTCATTTCCGCAACTTCACCGACGGCCGCCCCACCTGGGACGTGGACGGGCGCCCCGAAAACCTGATCAAGCGCGGCAAGGAGAGCGCGCTCGCGCTCGGCGTCGACACGATTGACCTGCTCTACTTCCATCGCCCCGACCCGAAGGTGCCGTACAACGAGTCCGTCGAAGCCATCAAGCAGCTGGTGGACGAGGGCGTGGCGCAGGAGGCCGGCATCTCCAACGCTTCCATCGAGCAGATCGACATCGCGCGCGGCATCCTCGGCGACAAGCTCATCGCCGTGCAGAACCAGTACTCGCCGATCTACCTCGACACCGCCGATACGCTGGAATACACGGCGAAAGTCGGTCTGAACTTCGTGTGCTGGAGCCCGCTGGGCGGCTTCCGCAAGCCCAAGGACGAAACCAAGTTCGACCCGTTCCGCGAGATCGCAGCGGCTCGTGGCGTCTCCTACCAGCAGGTCGTGCTCGCGTGGGAGCTCGCCAAGGGCGACCATGTCTTCGTCATCCCCGGCGCCCACCGCCCCGAGACCATCCTCGACAGCCTGCATGCCGGCGATTTGGAGCTCACCCCCGACGAGCTTGTGAGGCTTTAAGGCGACAGGCTCTCAAAACTCGCAGATACACCGGTGGAATAGCGGTTTTCCTTGTCTATCCGCGAGTTTTGAGAGTCTGCTTTTGTAGTCTCACTGGAGTCTTGCGACTCCAGGGCATGGCCACCCCAGTCATGCGTTGCATGAGGTGGATTCTAGTGGTGGTTGCAGCACCTGAGGTTTGAGCGGCCTTCCATGGCCACGTTGTCGGTTGTTGAGGCTATCACGCGGCGTCGAGCAGTTCGATGATCTTCTCGCTTGGTTTCATGTAGCCGAGGGTCTTGCGTGGCCGGTCGTTGAGTTCCTCGGCGACCGCGTCGAGGTAGTCCTCCGGGTGGACGGATAGGTCGGTGCCTTTGGGGAAGTACCGGCGCGGCAGTCCGTTGGTGTTCTCGTTCGACCCGCGCCGCCACGGGCTGTGCGGGTCGCAGAAGTAGACCTGCATGTCCGGCGCGGTGGTGATGCGCTTGTGCAGGGCGAGTTCCGCTCCCTGGTCCCAGGTCAGCGAATTGCGCAGGAGTTCGGGCAGCGAGGCCATTTTGTCGATGATGGCCTGCTGGACGTGTTCGGCGTCGTGCCCATGGGGCAGGTGGAGCAGGATCGTGAACCTGGTCGTGCGCTCGACGAGCGTGCCGATCGCGCTTTGGTTGCGGGTGCCGGTGATGAGGTCGCCCTCCCAGTGGCCGGGGACCGCCCGGTCCTCCACCTCGGCCGGTTGGCTATCTGCTCCGGGCTCCAATGCCTGCGCAACCCGGCCAGTATCTCCACCCACAACGGCGTGCCCTCGGCCGCCTTGCGCGGTCTGGGGCGTTTGAGCCGGTCAGCCGCCTTCTGCTGGGCGCGGCAGGGCCCGCAGTCGCCGATCCCGGGATTCCTGTTGCGCTCGACCTCGCGGCTGACCGCGCCGGGGTCGCGCCCCGGCAGCCGGGCGATGGCGCGGATCGAATCGCCCGGGCGCAGCCGGTCGGCGATCAGGATGCGCTCCTCCTGATTGAGGTAGCGCGCGTGGATCCGTTTGGGTTTGTCCATGGTGGAACGATACCAGTCCATGCTTGCCCTTTCGTTCCTCCCGGTGGCGCGGGTGCGCCCGTTGCGCCATACCTTGCCGGTGCGCTTGGAGACCCCGACCGCATGGGCGGCTTGGGTGAAGTTCATGCCCTTCTCGTCCAGCAGACGCACGTACTCCTCGCGCCTCGCCGCGCACATCAGCTTCCTCGTCGGATATTCGACGCCGTTGAACGTCCAACGGCGTTCCCCACCACGGTCTTCGTTTCGGTGGCTCCCGGTCACCTGACCCTCCTTGCGGTAGGTCAGGTGTTGCAACGATCACTAGAACTCGCCGGGAGCGGATTTTGTTAGGGGGTGGGTACTTGACGCCTGATGTCAGAGGCGCGACATTGGCACCAGATTCCATGCACTACACTGGTGGGGTGCTTGAATATCAACAACGAATGGCCCGGCGTAAGCCGGAAGTGCTGGCTCCGGCGGGCAACCTGCGCGGGCTGAAGGCTGCGGTCGATTACGGGGCCGACGCCGTATATTGCGGCGGCAAGGCGTTCGGCATGAGAAGTGCTCCGAAGAACCTGAGCCTGGAGGACTTCGAAGAGGGCGCCCGCTACGCCCATGCGCGGGGCGCCCGCGTATATGTGACCTGCAACGTGCTGCCGCGCAACAACGAGGTCAGGGCCATCCAGGAATACATCAGCCAGCTGGCCGGCACCGGTGTGGATGCGCTGATCGTCACCGACATCGGCGTGCTCATGACCGCGCATAGCGTCGCCCCCGAGCTGGAACTGCACGTCTCCACGCAGGCGGGCGTCACGAACTACGGTGCCGCCAACGCGCTGTACGACCTCGGCGCCAGACGCGTCGTGCTCGCCCGCGAGATGGATCTGCAGGCCGTGCGAGACATCCGCGCCAACATTCCCGACGACATGGACGTCGAATGCTTCGTGCACGGGTCGATGTGCATGGCGTTCTCCGGACGCTGCCTGATCTCCAACTATCTGACCGGTCGCGACGGCAACCACGGCGAATGCGCGCAGCCGTGCCGCTGGAAGTACTCGCTGGTCGAGGAGAAGCGTCCCGGCCAGTACTTCCCGGTCGAGGAGACCAAAGAGGGCACGTACCTGTTCAACTCGCAGGACATGTGCATGATGGAGCACCTGGATGACCTGATCGACTCCGGCGCCACCAGCCTCAAGATCGAGGGCCGGGCCAAAAGCGCGTACTACATCGCCGCGATGACCAACGCCTACAAGACCGCCGTCAACGAATACATGGTGCAGCGCGGTTTCGAGGCCGCGGACGGCAACACGCTGCGCCCGTTCCACGACCGCGTGATTCGCACCGACGCGCCCGCCCCCGTCTGGCTGAACGATGACCCGTACGCGGCGGAACTGTCCGGTGCCGATCTCACGGACCACATCATGGAACAGGCCGACGTCGCCTTCGCCGGCGTCCCCGGCGACGACGGCGTCCTGGAAGTCGGCCAGAGCCCCACCGCCCCAGACCGTATCTCCGATCTTGAACAACAGGCCCGCAGCACGCGCCGCAAATCGAACACGCGCGACGAGTCCCCGATCGACACGAACGGCTGGCAGCATGCGGCCGTCGCGCCCGCGCCGCCCGTCACACTGCCCGAATGGTTGAAAGAGGAACCCTACAAGGTCGCTCACCGCGAATACTCCACCGGCTTCTACTACCCGGACCGCAAGGTCACCGAGAACACCAACCGCAGCGGCTACTTCCGCTCATGGCTGGTCGTCGGCGAAGTGCTGTCGTGGAGCCCGGACGAAGGCGGTCGCGTCACGCTGATGAGCCGCAACAAGATCGAACCCGGCCAGGAGATCGAATTCCTGCTGCCGGGCGACGCGCCACTCATCTACACCGTGCCCGAAAACGGCCTTCGCGACGCCGACGGCAACTGGGTGCAAGCCATCAACAATCCGGCGCACGTGTTCTCCATGCCGTGCCCGCATGAGGTGCCGGTCAACGCCGCGATCCGCTCCCGCACCAAGCACCCCACCCTCAAAGCCGCCTGACGCCAATCGCCGAGCTGAAGAGCACGCAATCACATAGGATAAGGAATCATGAGCGATACGCAGTTTGATGATGAGATTCTGGACAGCAACGCCATCAGCCCCACCGACGAGGAGGGCAACCCGGTTCCGGTGACGATCCCGATCGCGCTGGCGCCTGGTGTCACTGTCGTCTACACCACGCGCTTGGGCGGGGTGAGCCACGGCGATTTCGGCGATTGCAATCTCGGCGGCAAGAGCGGCGACGACCCGCAGGCGATTCTCGCCAATCGCGTGTCGCTCGCGAAATCCGTCGGCTGCGGGCTCTCGCTGGTCAGTCAGGTGCATTCCGGGCGCGCGGTGGACGTGGATGCATCATGGCATCTGAACACCCCGTTCGGCTTCGATGTGTCCGGCACGCCCTGTGAGGTGACCGCCGACGGCGAGGCGCAGGCCGCGACCGTCGTGGAGGCGGACGGGCAAGTCACGTCTCGCGCGGGTGTGGCGCTGGGCATGTTCGCTGCGGATTGCCTGCCGGTGCTGATGGCCGACGCCCAGGCCGGCGTGATCGGCGCCGCTCACTGCGGGCGCAAGGGCCTGCAGCGCGGCATCATCGGCGCCACGATTGATGCGATGGTGGCCAAGGGCGCTGCGCCGGAGCGCATCGCGGCCACGCTCGGACCGTGCATCTGCGGCGACTGCTACGAGGTCGGCGACGCCATCGCCGACGAGTTCGACGCGCAATTCCCCGGTACGTTCACCCTGACGCGATTCGGAGGCCCCGGCATCGACATCGCCAAGGCCGCCCGCATGGAGCTCGCCAAGGCGGGTGTTCCCGCCGACAGCATCGTCGACTCGCGCCCGCGCGTCAACGCCGCCTCCCAATACCTGTATGAAGACGAAGAGCTTGCCTCGCTGTGCGCCGCCGACGGCGAAGGCGAGCCTGCGCTCGCCGACCGCTGGAGCACCGTGCGCCACAGCATGTGCACGCTGGAGAACCCGCTGTGGTACTCCCACCGCCGCGCCTCGCTCGCCGGCAAGGCGCACGAGGGGCGCCTGCTCGCCCTGATCATGCGCGGCTGACCCCGATTTGCCTCGGTTGTGACGAATCGGGCCGCTATCTTCGTTTCGTGAGGTTGATTCCACCGGTCGGGAACATCTATCTTCGTTTCGTGAGGTTGATGGCCAAGTAGCCCAAGGCCCTAAACCGCATGATTCCAATGGCGTTTGGCGCTTAATACTCGCGGTATCGTGTTTTGGCAACCCCTTGAAACGCAGATAGATGTTCGGCGGAGCCGAAATCAACCCCTCGAAAGCGAGATAGCCCGTTGCGGCGGGGCCGACACTGGTGTCGGCGGCCTGTTCGTCGTCGAATCAGAAAAAATTCCGTGCAGAAGAGTGTGGCTTCCGTCACAACCGGTCAGGGCGGGGCATACGGTGGGCGGTATGACTCAGAGAGATGACAGAGAACCCGAAGCACCGGTCGTCGCCGTGGTATTGGCCGCCGGCTTCGGCACGCGCTTCGATCCGGACAACCCCAAGCAGCTGGTGAGCGTCGACGACAAGCCGATCGTCTGCTGGTCCATCGAGGCGTTCGAGCAGAACCCGCATGTCACCGACACCATCGTCGTCGTCAACCCGCAGGTGCGCGATGAAGTGGAACGCCTGGTCGATGAGGCCGGCTACCCGAAGGTGCGCATGATCATTGACGGCGGCGCCGAACGCGCCGACAGCACTGCGGCGGCTCTGCAGGCGCTGGGGGCAGCTGGCATCCCGCCCCGCGCGAAACTGCTGATCCACGACGCGGTGCGTCCGTTCGTCGAGCAGTCCTCGATCGACGGCTGCATCACCGCGCTGGACGAGTTCGAGGCAGCCACAGTCGCATTCGCCTCCACCGACACGATGCTGCTCACCGAGGATCTGGGCGACCGCAAGGTCGTGCGCTCCGTCCCGGACCGCGCGAACATGTTCCGGGCGCAGACTCCGCAGGCATTCCGGTTCGAGACCATCCGCCGCGCATACGAGCTAGCCTCGCGCGACCCCGATTTCCATCCGACCGATGATACGCGCGTGGTCGTCGACTACCTGCCCGACGTCCCGGTCGCCATCGTGGCCGGCTCCCGGACCAACATGAAGATCACCACGCGCGACGACCTGCCCCAGGCCGAGCAGATCTCGCTGGAGATCCGCAAGCGTCTCGCACGCGAACGGATGCATCAGGTGTTCGCCCAGGTCCGCGAGCAATAGCAGCGGCAGGCGTTCGCGGGGTACACTGGCATCATGCAGCAGCTCAATGTCGTGATTTGTGGGTTCGACCACTACGAGAACATCGACGTCAACCCGTCGTACGAAGTGCCCGAGGCGCTCGTCCGCGACGGCATCGGGGAGCCGTCCGACGTGGACGATCCGCTGCATGACGCCAACGTGTCCATCAACACCGTGGCGCTCCCGGTCAGCTTCGCCAACGCTTGGCCCACGTTGCTGGAGACCTTGGACGCGACCCGGCCGGACATCGTGATCGCGACCGGTCTCAAGCATGCGGCGCACAGCGTGGCGATGGAACGCTGCGCCACGAACCTGATGAACGCTGCCCGCCCTGACGCCGACAACGCGCTGCCGCGGTTCGAGCCGATCATCAAGGACGGCCCGGCCGCATATTGGACCCGTTTGCCGTTGCGGGCCATCATCAACGATTTCGCGCGCGACGGCATACCCGCCACGCTCAGTTCCGACGCGGGCACGTTCGTATGCAATTCGCTGTTCTACCAGCTGCTGCACTGGACGGCGACACAGGATCGTGTGCTGGCCGGCTTCGTCAGCTTCCCTCCGATCAATGGCGGCAGCAGGCTGCAGAACGGCCTGGATCTGCGCCAGCAGGTGCGTGCCGGGCGCGATGTGGTGCGCGAGACGGTCCGTTATTATCTGCAGCCGTCGTCCGGGGATATTCTCATCGCCTGACGTTTTGCTGGGATGCAGCTGGTTTCTTGCTGGCATGTGTGTACGTTCGCGTATGGTTCGTCGCGTTTCTGGCGTGGGCTTGACGCCATGCGGTACAGTCGTGTGTGGTTGTGCTAACGAGCAGGTGTAATGGCGAAAGGAACCGAACATGGCGGACCAGTTCCCGATTGTGATACGTGGATACGATAAGGAGCAGGTGGACCGGGCGTTTGCCAGCGCGCAGCAGACGCTGGCCGCGTTGCGTGCGCAGATCAAGCAGGACGGGGATCGTCTGCTGCAGTTGCAGGCGAAGCTGCAGGAGGAGCGCAACCGTCAGTCGTCCAAGAACCACACGTTCGCCTCGTTGGGCGCCAACGCCCAGCAGATGCTTGCCTCCGCGGAGCAGACCAGCACCGAGCTGTTGGAGCGTGCCAAGCAGGATGCCGCCTCGACTCGCGCGTCCGCCAAGGCTCAGGCGGAGACGCTGATCAACAATGCGAAGCTGGATGCGCAGCATCTTCTCGATGACGCTCAGGCCAAGGCCGATACGATTACCGGCAACGCCACCAATCAGGCGCAGACCATTACGACCAGCGCGCAGCAGGACGCCGCCCAGCTGCGCGCCGAAACGGCGAAGATCGTGACCGAGCAGCGTCAGTCCGTCGATCTCGAACTCACCAATTCGCGCGAGGAGCATGAAAAGCGCATGGCGTCGGAGCGCGCCAAGCAGGAGCGCGAGATCGCCGAGATGCAGGCGAAGGCGACCCAGCAGATCGCCTCGCAGCGCAGGAGCGCGAACGAGGAGATTGCCAAGCTCAAGTCCGAGTCCAACGACCAGATTCAGGCGGCGCTCGCGGAGGCGAACAAGAAACTGTCCGACGTGCGCGAGCAGGTGTCCAAGATGATGGCCGACGCGCAGCGCAGGGCGGGCGAGATTATCGATGCGGCCAAGGCGAAGGCGCAGGAGATTCGCGACGACGCCGAGGTCCGCCACACGCAGACGATGAGCCAGGTCAACGCCGAGGTCGAGCAGATTCGCACTGACATCGCCGCCCAGCAGGACGAAGCGACCAAGAAGGTGAGCGAGCTGCTCGAAAACCTCGAAGAGCGTCGCGTGGCCGCCAAGAAGGAATCCGACGAGCTGATCGGCCAGGCGAAGACCGTGCGCGAGGATGCCGACACGTATGCGGCGAGCAAGCGCAAGGAGGCCGACGATCAGGCCGCGCAGATCCTGGAAAAGGCCGGCGAGGATGCGGCGTCGCAGATCGAGGATCGCCGCAAGGCCGCGCAGGTCGAGCTGGAGGATCTTCAGGGGCGCATCGCCGAGCTGCAATCGCGTGAGGCGGCCATCACGCAGCGCGTGTCCGAGCTGCGTTCGATGTTTACCAAGGCGTTCAGCGGATTCGGGTTCATGAACGAGCAGGGGGCGGAGCAGCCTGGCACCGCGTCGCATCAGGGAGCGCCCGATGTGCCGCTGTACAATGCCGCCGCGCAGGATGAGCCGGCACCGGCGTATGAGTCGCATGCCGTCGCGGAGCATGCCGACAATCAGGATGCGGAAGCGGTCGCCGCCGAGCCGGTCGCCGAGCATGTGGCCGAGCGCTCGGCCGAGCACACCGAGGCCGGCGAGGCCGAAACCGCCGAATAGCAGTCGGCCGGGATCCCGAAGCGTCGGATGCCGGGCTTCGCCGTCCGGCCCGCAGGCGGCTGCAGAAGTCGCCGGACTCCTGCCGAATCAAGGTATTGAACCGGTTCGATGGCGGGAATCCGCTGTCGCCGCTACACTCATTAGAGACCCGTCGTGGCATCCGGTCAAACGCTGGATGCCACGTTTCATTGCGGCCACAAAACCGGCCGCGCACGTCCCAAGTCAAAGGAGCAGCATGACCGAGAACACGTCATCGTCTGAAATCACACCGCTGTCCGGCGAGCAGCTGAATGATCTGGTCGCATCATTCGATGCCAGCCAGTCCAACCGTCTGGCCATGAACGCCGTCACCGCCGCCGGTATCGACAAGGTCGCGCTGAACTATGACCGTTCCCGTCTGCTGCAGCGCCGCTTCTCCGTCACCGTCGACAACGGCGAGGTCACCCATCAGGACCGTTCCGGTCGCTGCTGGCTGTTCAGCTCGCTGAATGTGGCCCGTTTCGTCGCCAAGAAGAACCTCGGCGTCAAGGAGTTCGAGTTCTCCCAGAACTACGCGATGTACTTCGACAAGCTGGAGCGTGTCAACTACTTCCTGCAGGACGTCGCCGCGCTGGTTCGTGCCGGAGAGCCGTCCGACTCGCGCCTGATCCAGCACCTGCTCGCCGACGTGATGGGTGACGGAGGCCAGTGGACGATGGCGCTGAACGTGTACAAGAAGTACGGTGCCGTGCCGAAGGACCTGTTCCCGGAGACCGAATCCTCGAAGAACACGGGCGCTATGAACACGCAGCTGCGCCACCTGCTGCACACTGCCGTGGCACACATGTACGCCGACCCCGCGTCGATCGACGACGAGATCGCCAAGACCGTCGCCGCCGGCCACCGCATCCTGACGATTCACCTGGGCGAGCCGCCGAAGAGCTTCGACTGGGAGTGGACCGACTCCGAGGGCATGTTCCACCGCGACGGCGAAATCACGCCCGTCGAGTTCTGGAAGAAGTACGTGGGCACCGCCGACCTTGAGGATTACGTGTGCCTCGTGGACGATCCGCGCCGCGAGCACGCCAAGGGCAAGAAGATCGGCATCGAGCACCTGGGCAACGTGGCCGGCGGCAACCCGACCGAGTACCTGAACGTGCCGAACCAGTTCATGAAGGATTGCGTGCGCGCGATCCTGACCGAAAAGGGCATCCCGGTGTGGTTCGGCGCGGACTGCGGTCCGTTCATGGATCGCGAACGCGGCGCGTGGGCGACTGACTTGTTCGAGTACGGCAGCGTCTACGATGTGGACTTCGACATGGACAAGGAGTCGCGCGTACGCTTCGGCGACTCCGCGATGAACCATGCGATGGCGTTCGTCGGCGTGGACGTGGCCGATGACGGCACCACGACCCGTCGCTGGCGCGTGGAGAACTCCTGGGGCGACAAGATTGCCGACAAGGGCTACTTCACGATGAGCGACGACTGGTTCACCGAGTACGTGTACGAGGTGGCCGTGCCCAAGGCGATGCTCCCGGCCGAGTATCAGGCCGCGCTCGCCGAGCCCGCCACCATGCTCCCCGCATGGGATCCGATGGGTGCGCTGGCCTGAGCGAGGTATCGGCCCGTGCGTCGAGCACGAGACTGAATGACCGATTTCGTTGATTCCCCGTGTCGGATGGACATTTTACGAAAGGAATGTGCCGTTCGATGTGGGGAATCGTCATTGACGGCGGTCTTCCGCTATTGTTGGATGACAATGATGTTTCTAGCCAGAGGACCGCGCATCGGTTGCGGCATAGCGGAATAAGCCCAGAGAAAGCTTCATGATGAAGAAAGCGTCGGCCGGAAGCCGCACATCATTCAATACATTCAATCGAATACTGACGTGTCTTATCCCGATCGCGTTCGTGTTGACCGTCGGCGCATGCGGAACTCCCGGCTCCGATGCGGGGTCGGCTGAGCGTCAGTCGTCCGGACAATCCGAATCGGCTGAGTCGTCCGAACCGTCAAGCTCGGCTTCCGCGTCCGGCGGACAGCTCGCCACGAGCGTGCTGGAGACGCTGCCGGTCAAGGGACGTGCACCGAAAACCGGCTATTCGCGCGACCAGTTCGGCGAGGCATGGGCCGACGTCGACCACAACGGGTGCGACACACGCAACGACATCCTCAACCGTGACCTCACCAACAAGACTTACAAGGCCGGTACGCACAATTGCGTGGTGACCAGCGGTCGGCTCGTCGACCCGTACACCGCCGCGGTGATTGATTTCGTGCGCGGGCAAAGCACCTCGGCGGCCGTGCAGATCGATCATGTGGTGGCGCTGTCGGACGCATGGCAGAAGGGCGCGCAGCAGCTGAGCGCCGACCGGCGCAAGCAGCTGGCGAATGACCCGTACAACCTGCTCGCGGTGGACGGCCCGTCGAACCAGCGCAAGTCCGACGGCGACGCGGCGACCTGGCTGCCTGCCAACAAATCGTTCCGCTGCTCATACGTGGCTCGGCAGATCGGCGTGAAGGCGAAGTACTCGCTGTGGGTGACGCAGGCCGAGCATGATGCGATGTCGCGCGTGCTGTCGTCCTGCCCGGCCCAGACCGTTCCGACCGGCGACGGCGCGGAATCAGTGGTGCCGCAGGAGGACGTGTCGCAAGGCAGCTCATCGCAGGACGGTTCATCGGGCGAACAGTCCGAGTCGAGCACGGTGGTGGAGCCGGCCGCTCCGTCTGACGGCGACAGTTCCGATGTCTACTACAAGAACTGCGCCGCGGTGCGTGCAGCCGGCAAAGCTCCGCTATACAAAGGGCAGCCCGGCTACTCGGCCAAACTCGATCACGACGGCGACGGCGTCGCCTGCGAATAGCGCCCCATCTCCATCCCGCGAAAGTCCCATCCGCAGCCGCCGGAATGGGACTTTTGCCGGGTGACGGCTTCGCAGCTCCGCCGTGCCCGCATTGCAGCCGTTGTTTTCCGTATTCCGACGGCATCTACTATTGTGTGTTCGGTATTGGTATGCGACGTGAGGGCGCGGGTCGAAAGACGCCGGGCTGCGGTGCGGAAGGAGAGCAGAGCGATGGCAGGGCTTCGTGGTCCGGACAGTTCCGAGGACGAGCGGCATTTGGGCGGGAATGCCGTGTTCCCTGAAACGGTGGACGTGAACATTCGCCAGCTCGACCCGATTCCGGCACCGCGGTATTTTCTCAGGGAACTGCCGCTCACCGATGATATGAGCGACCTGGTGCTGCAATCGCGTCAGGAGATCCGCGACATCCTGCACGGTCGCGATGATCGTCTGCTGGTCATCGTCGGCCCGTGCTCGATTCACGATCCGAAAGCGGCGCACGAGTACGCGCAGCGTCTTGCGACGCTCAAGGGCGAGCTTGAGGACCGACTGATGATCGTGATGCGCGTGTATTTCGAGAAGCCGCGCACGACGATCGGCTGGAAGGGTCTGATCAACGACCCGGATCTGGATGGCCGCTTCGATATCCGCAAGGGCATGTGGCTGGCACGCAAGGTGCTGACTGACGTGCTTGGCCTGGGGCTGCCGACGGCGACCGAATGGCTGGATCCGATTACACCGCAGTACATCTGCGATCTGATCAGCTGGGGGGCGATCGGCGCGCGCAACACGGAGTCGCAGGTGCATCGTGAGTTGGCGAGCGGCATGTCGATGCCGATCGGCTTCAAGAACGCGACCGACGGTTCGATCAAGCCGGCCGCCGACTCGTGTTTCGCGGCCGGGTTCGAGCACCATTTCCTGTCGATCAACCTGGATGGCCGCGTGATCTCCGCCGAGACGAAGGGCAACCCGGACTGCCATCTGATCCTGCGCGGGTCGAACACCGGCCCGAACTACGATGCGGCTTCCGTGGCGGCCGCGCTTGAGGCGTTGCGCGCGTCGAAGGCGAGCGGTCCGAGCGAACGCGGTCTGGTCATCGATGCGGCGCACGGCAATTGTGGCAAGGACGAGAACGTCGAGGCCGAGGTCATTGAGAACATCGCCTCGCGTATCGCCGATGGAGAGCCGGGCATCCTCGGCGTCATGATGGAGAGCTTCCTCAAGGGCGGGCATCAGAAACCGGCACCGCTCGACCAGCTGGTGTATGGCCAGTCGGTCACCGACTCCTGCGTGCCGTGGGAGCGTACCGAGGAGCTGCTGCACACGCTCGCCGACGCCATCGACGCGCGTCGCGCGCTCTGATCCGGTGCCCGGCCTAGGCCGCTAGGTGGGGCATGCCACAATACATGGCTGTTAGCATATACGTAGGTTCGGCGTGGCCTTGTCTGTTCGAGAGGCCGCGCCGAACCGTTTTTTGCATTGGCGCTGCTTCAGTGATGCATCGTCACAGCGACGCGTCGTCCCAGTGGTCGGCGGCGGGGAGCGAGCGGATCGACGGCATCAGCAGCGCGATGACCACATTGACCGCAAGCACGGCCAGGAACAGGCCAATCGTGGCGCCGAACCCGATGCGTGGCAGCAGGGAGCCGGCGAGCGCTGAGCAGAACAGCGTGGGTATCATCGACAGCATGTCGCTCGCCGACTCGACACGTCCCTGCATCTCGCTCGGCACTTTGGCGAACACGAATCCCATCAGCAGCGAGTTGATGGTGGGGATGGGCAGCCCGACGATCAGCGATGACGCCAGTATCACCAGGTAATCGCTGCTGAACAGCATCGGCAGCAATGTCAGCAGCGACGTCACCGACAGGACGACCAGACCGGTGCCCATGTGCACTCGCTCGCATACCCGTGCGGCGATCACCGCGCCGATCAGCATGCCGACTCCCATGACGGTGTTGACGAAACCGAGTCGCACGGAGTCCACGTGGGTGCTCACCAGTTGCAGGTTCACCGCGGCGAACACGCCGTTGAGCCCGAAATTCACCAGCGCGGCGATTACGCAGATCGCCAGCAGTGTGTGCCTGCGCAGCGTCCAGCGCCATCCTTCGATGAAATCCTCGAAGAACGAGGTGTGCGCCGGCTCTGCTGTCGCATCGGCGTCGGGCGCGACGGCGGTATCGGACGTGCAGCCCGCTTGCGACGCGGTGTCGGGGCGCTTGCTCTTGCGATCTGTCGTCACCATGTCGCGGACATGTTCGTCGACGCGCAGCTGGGCGGCACTGACACCGCTGATCGCGTACATCAGCGAGGCGACCGCGAACGGCAGCCACGGCGCGACCGCGTACAGCACGCCGCCGAGCGGGGATCCCGCGATGCTGACCACGGAATCGCGCCCCTGATTGAGGCTTTGCGCCTTCGGATATTCGCGGGTCGGTATGATCGTGCGCAGCATCGCGTTGGTCGCGTTGGCGAGTAGTCCGTTGACCGCTGACGCCGCGACCGTCACGATGGCGAATATCGGGAATGCGATCGCATGCAGGGCGATCAGCACGAACACCGTTCCCCACAGCAGCGTGCCGAACACGGCGTTGGCGATGATGAGCCCTTTGCGGTTGTGCCGGTCCACGACCGTGCCGCCGAACACGTCGCTGACATGCGTGGCAATTTGGCTGAACGTGGCGAGCCATCCGGCGAGCACCACCGATTGGGTGAGCGAGAAGGCGATCAGCGAGATCGCGAAGCCTCTCATCGCGGCTCCGATCGTCGAGGCGGTGTCTGCAGTGAACCATTGACGATATGTGGGGTTGCCCCACAGCGATTCACTGCGTTGCGGGGAAGTGCGTTCGCGGTGTGGCGCGGTTTGCGCCTGCGATGATTCGGGCATGATGTTTCCTTTGAATAAGTTGAGGGGTGTTGTGCGTCGAGGGGTGAAATTGCGTATGCTTGCGCTCGCCCATTGCATTGTGGGCGCAGGGCGTGGGGTGAGAGTGTATGTCAGGCCGCCGTTATGGCAGCCATCTGAAGGCGTCGATGTTGAGCATGACGGGTTGCGAGCCGTCCCCTTCCTCGTGTGCGAGGTCGCGTGATGTCCATGTGTTGAAGAGCTCGCGCAACTCCTGTGACATGCGCGCGTATTCCTCGCTTGTCAGCCGCAGCACGCTGCTGCTCGTCACCGTTGGGTCCGTCCACTGTTTGGGCAGGTTGTCAGAGGCCGACCTGTATCGCTGCCATGCCTCTTGCCGAAGCGTGGAGCTGACCTGATCCATTGTCGTCGCCATTGCCGAATCGACGGCCGCGTCCGCGTTGATTTCCAGTCTGCGTTGGGCGGCCAGCCAGCAGCTTCTGCGGTTGTCTCCGTCGGGTGATGGCGTTTGCGTGACGAATCCGGCCTTTTCGAGCTGTTTCAGGTGATAGCTGACCGTTCCGGCCGATTCGCCGAGCTGTTCGGCGATCTGGCCGACCGTGACGGGTTTGGTGTCGCTCATCACGGTCAGTATGCGCAGTCGTGTGGGGTGCGACAGCGCCTTCAGGCGGTTCGTGTCGGTGACTGTCGCGGGGTTGTCGCGGCGGGGCGGCGTCTGCGGTTGCGCCGTGTCGGAAGCCTGTGCCATGTCCGTTCCTTCCGTGCCTCATGACACCTGTCGCGTGTGATGCTGCGCTCATGTTATGAAGCGATATCCAATTGACAAGAAATATTGTACAACAACTCTTGTATAAATCAAGTGCCCCCGTTTTTTCCCGTTTCATGTTAGGCTCGCATAAGAGTTCAAGCGGTGGTTCCTCTCCTTCGAGAAACACCGCGGATACCGGCGCGTGTTGGCATAGGTGCCAGCGCGGGCAGGGGGGTATTAGTGCGCGACCGCAGCGTGGCGCAAGTCAGAGAAGACTGAAAGGGCATGGCTCATCATGATGAATGCACGGCAACTGTGGGCGAAGGCGTGACGTTGTTCGCGTCGGTGAAGGAGGGCGCGTGATGGCGGAATCGGCACGGCACTCAGGGCGCAAAACTCCCTGGAAGACGATCCTGGCGGTGTTGTCGGTGGTCGCGATCGCGGCCGGCGACTACAAGGACGCCGCGGCCGGCGAGACGGCAGCGCTCCAGAACATCGTAATGTCCCCGTGCCCGTTCGACGCGGGGCATGGGGACGTTCGTCATGCGCGGCGGATACGGGCTGGCGCGGCCCGTGTATGGCCAAGTACAGGGCCGTGCCTTATCCTTGGGGGAGAGAACAAGGCAAGGAGACATCACGTCATGCAGCAGCAGAACATGGGAGAGCGTACGCCGCAGGGCACGCCGCGTCACGCCGGCCCGAAGCCGCTGAACACGCCGGAGGAGCTGCGGGCCATCCGGCAGGCCATGGACGAGGGCAAGAACCCGCTGCTCGCCACGGGCGTGCCGCGCTGGGAGGATCAGGTGGGCGTCAGCCGTATCATCAACCGCCGTGTGCTGGAGCTCGAACCGCTGCCCACCCCGGCCCAGGTGTTGGCGGAACTGCCTCTTGACTCCGCCGCGCAGGAGATCGTCGCCTACTCGCGCGACGAGATACGCGCCTGCCTGTATGGGCAGGACGACCGTCTGCTCGTCATCGTCGGCCCCTGCTCGGTGCACGACCCGAACGCCGCGCTCGACTACGCGCACCGGCTGTCGAAGGTGATGAAGGAGACCGAAGGCGAACTGCTCATCGTGATGCGCGTGTACTTCGAGAAGCCGCGAACGACGGTCGGCTGGAAGGGACTGATCAACGACCCCGACATTGACGGCAGCCACAACATCCGCAAGGGCCTGCTGCTCGCGCGCAAGACGCTGATCGGCGTGCTGGGCGAAGGACTCGCCGCCGCCACGGAATTCCTGGAGCCCACCAGCCCCCAGTTCATCTCCGACGCGGTCAGCTGGGGCGCGATCGGCGCCCGCAACACCGAATCGCAGGTCCACCGCCAGCTCGCCAGCGGCATGTCGATGCCGATCGGATTCAAGAACGCGACCGACGGGTCCGTCAAGGCCGCCGTCAACGGCTGCTACGCCTCCGCGCAGCAGCACACGTTCTTCGGCATCGACCACATGGGCCGGGCCTGCGCGGTGGAGACGCTCGGCAACCCGGACTGCCACGTGGTGCTGCGCGGCTCGATCCACGGGCCGAACTACGACACCGCATCCGTGCGCCGTGCGATGGACGACGTGCGCGCGATGATGCCGGCGGAATCTGCCGCCACCCACGGGCTCATCATCGACTGCTCGCACGGCAACTCCGGCAAGGACGAGCACCGGCAGGCAGAGGTCGTGCGAGACATCGCCCGGCGCATAGCCGATGGCGAGGAAGGCATCACCGGCATCATGATGGAAAGCTTCATCGAAAGCGGCAACCAGCCGGCGGCCCCGCTCGACCAACTGGTCTACGGCAAGTCGATCACCGACCGCTGCATCGGCTGGGACGAGACGGAACGGCTGCTGCACGAGCTCGCCGACGCGGTGTCCGCCCGGCGCTGGCGCTGAAACGGCGTCCATTACTCTTCACGAACAACCACACGGAAAGGATTCCCATGACCACCATCGCCATCATCGGCGCATTGGACGACGAAGTCGCACTCATCGCCGCATCACTGAACGACGTCACCCACGACCGCCAAGCTGGCCTCGATGTGACGCGCGGCACGCTGGGAACCAACGACGGAGGCACCGTCACCGCCGTCGCGACCGTCGGCGGCATGGGACTGGTCAACGCCGCCGCCACCACCCAGCACCTGATCGACGCATACCATCCCGACGCGGTGATCTTCTCCGGCATCGCCGGCAACCTCAACCGGAACCTGCACATCAACGACGTGGTGCTCGGCGGCACACTGCGCTACCTCGACACCGACATGCGACTCGTCGGCCAATGGAAGCCCGGCACCGAGCAGCAGCCCGTCGAGGAATTCCACTCCGACGACCGTCTGCTGTCCCTCGCCGACCAGGCGCTCTCGGCCATGGGCGTCACGCACATCATCGGCATCATCGCGTCCGGCAACTACTTCGTCGATACGCCGGCGCAGATCGCCAAGGTCATCCACGACACCGGCGCCGACGCCGTCGAGATGGAAGGCGCATCCGTGGCGCACGTCGCCGCCCGAAACGAAGTACCCGCGTTGGTGATCCGCGCGCTGAGCGACAACGCCGACACCGACTACGAGGAGTTCAAGGGCTTCGATATCTCCGAATACGCGGATACCGCGGCCCGCATCGTGCTCGACATCCTGCGGCGCATGTGACGCCGGGCGCGGCTCGCTTCGACGGGCTGCGCCGCGGAAGGACACGGCAAGTTGAACAACTGGCAAACTTACGTAGTCGCGCTGGCGGCGGGACGTGCGGAGCCGTTACGCTGAAACCATCCGCATCCGCATCATCGGTGCGGGTGGATGAGAGCGGTGCAGGGCCGAGGAAAGGCGGGACGGGTCCGATGACATGGGTGCATGTGGCGTTGGCGGTGCTGGTGACGATTATCGTGTTGGTGATTGCCGTATCGAGGTCGTACGCGTTGGGGCGCGAGTCCGGCGAACGCGACACGCTGGCGGGACAGGGGAGCGATTCCGGCTCGCTGTTCGGCACCGACGTGCCGGTGCGCGAGGCGGAACAGGGGCTCATCGACGTCATGCCGTCCGAGGTGATCGTCTGCGACGGCAACGGTTCCGTGCGGTGCTCCAGCAAAAGCTCGGTGAACGTCGATGTCATCGAGAACGGCTGGATCGTCAAGGACGAGATCCTCGACATCCTGCACGTCGTGGTGGAGAACGGGGGCGTGCGGGAACGCGAGATGTGCGTCTCGCTCGACCTGACCCGCATGTCGAGCGCGATTTCCGGACGAGGTGTCACCGCCGGCAGCTCCGCGCCCTCCGACAGCTACCTGCGCGTACGCGTCGGCCATATCTGCGACGGTCTGTACGCGGTGTTCATCAACGACGTGACCGAGCAGCGTCGGTTCGAGCGGATGCGCCGCGACTTCGTCACCAACGTCTCCCACGAGCTGAAGACCCCCGCAGGCGCGATCTCGCTGCTCGCCGAAACCGTCTCCGACGCGGCGGATGACCCTGGCGCCGTGCGGTATTTCGCCGGCCGCATCACCAAGGAATCCGCGCGGCTGACCGAACTGGTGACCCACCTGATCGAACTGCAGCGCGCGCAGGACGCGCCGGCGATGCTCAAGGCGCAGCGCATATCCGCCATGTCGGTGGTGCGCGCGGCCGTCGGCGAGAACTTGGTGCAGGCCGGTGCGAAGCACATCGCCATACGGCTGTCGCTGCGCGGCGAGCAGGCGCCGGTCGACGCTGACGCCGCCGCGGACGACGAGGCGCAGCGCGACATCGCCATCATGGTCGACCGGGAGACCCTCACCATGGCCGTGAAGAACCTCGTCGAAAACGCCATCCGCTACTCGCCCGAATACACGACGGTCAGCGTGAGCGTCTCGCTGTGCAAGGACCCGAGCTCCATGACGATTCGCGTGATCGACCAGGGCATCGGCATCCCCTCGGCGTCGCTGGACCGCGTATTCGAACGGTTCTACCGGGTCGATCCGGCGCGGTCGCGGGCCACGGGCGGCTCGGGGCTTGGCCTGGCCATCACCAAGCATTGCGTGCAGGAGTGCGGCGGTACGATCTCCGTATGGTCGCGCGAGGGCGAAGGCTCCACGTTCACCATCGAGCTGCCGGTCGCCCCCGAACCGGATGACGATGACGGCGAGCGGGCGGATGACGGCGAAGCGCCCGGCGAGACCGTCGGCGCGCCGGGAGGCGGCGACGCCGCGACGCAGGAGTAGACCCGCCGCCACGGTCTCCCCGGCGCGTCGGCCACCCATCGTGAAACCCGCGGAAAGCAACGTAGTCTTCGGAGCCGAATGCGGGCGGTGCCGGAACACGCTACGATGGTGACGGTACGGACATTGAACACAGTATGTGTGAAAGGTAAACATGACACGCATTCTCATCGTGGAAGACGAGGAATCATATCGTGAGCCCCTGGTGTACCAGCTGACGCGCGAGGGCTACGACGTCTCCGCCGCAGCCAGCGGTGAGGAGGGCCTGGAGCTGTTCACCAAGGGCGGCATCGACCTGGTGCTGCTCGACCTGATGCTGCCGGGCATCGACGGCACGGCCCTGTGCCGGCGCATCCGCGAGCAGAGCCGCGTGCCGATCATCATGCTCACCGCCAAAAGCGCCGAGATCGACAAAGTCGTCGGTCTGGAGATCGGCGCGGACGATTACGTGACCAAGCCCTACTCGTTCCGCGAGCTGCTCGCGCGCATCCGCGCGGTCCTGCGGCGCAACCAGGGCGCGGTCGAGGCCAGCGGTGCGGTCGACGACGACATCCCGCTGGTGTGCGGCGACATCTCCATGCAGGTCGGCCAGCATCAGGTCACCGTGCGCGGCGAAAGCGTGTTCTTCCCGCTCAAGGAATTCGAACTGCTCGAATACCTCATGCAGAACAAGGGGCGCGTGATGACCCGACACCAGCTCATCGACCGCATCTGGGGCTCCGATTACGTCGGCGACACGAAGACCCTCGACGTGCACGTCAAGCGCGTACGCTCCAAGATCGAGGAGGATCCGGCCCATCCCCAGTACCTGACCACCGTGCGCGGCCTCGGCTACAAGATCGACAGCCCGCAGCAGTGACCGGCCCACACCCGGTATAAAGCGCCCTCGGCCCGCCTGAACCACCCGGTGCAGGCGGGCCGAACCATATCCCGCAAACCGCGCATTCCAACTACGTGGCAAGGTCGGCAACTATTCATCTTCTGTTTACCGATTTTGTCTTCCGACCCCTCGAACAGCCCATAGGCTAGTAACTGTCATGAAAAGGAATCGGCTCTGAATCGTATGACACGAGCCGCTATGACAGTTGATAAGAGGAAAGAAACAATGCGTAAGAATCTCTTCGTTCGTTCCATCGCGGCGGTTTCCGGCATCGTGATGCTGGCGTCGCTCGCCGCCTGTGGCGACAACACTTCGTCCGCCGACAACAACTCCGGCTCCACCTCGACCGAGAAGATTACCGGCAGCTTCTCCGGCGCCGGTGCCACCTCCCAGCAGGCGGCCGAGGAAGCCTGGATCTCCGCCTACATGGCGGCGAACTCCGGCGCGAACGTCACCTACAACCCGACCGGTTCCGGCGCGGGCGTCACCACCTTCCTGAGCGGCGCCACCGCGTGGGCCGGCTCCGACAAGGCCCTCTCCGATGACGAGGTCACCCAGTCCTCCGACAAGGCGTGCGCCAACGGCACCACCGCGTTCGACGTGCCGGTCTACATCTCCCCGATCGCCATCATCTTCAACTTGAAGGGCGTTTCCGACGCCGGCAAGCACATCAACCTCGATGCCGACACCGCCGCCAAGATCTTCGACGGCAAGATCGTCAAGTGGAACGATCCGGCCATCGCCAACCAGAACAAGGACCTGACCTTGCCCGACACCCAGATCACCGTCGTGCACCGCTCCGACAAGTCCGGCACCACGCAGAACTTCGTGAGCTACTTCAAGGACCAGGCCCCCGACTCCTGGACCCATGAGCTCTCCGAGAACTGGCCTGACATCCCCGGCCAGCAGAGCGCCAAGGGCACCTCGGGCGTCGTCACCGCCGTCAAGCAGGCCGATGGCACCATCGGCTACGCCGACTTCTCCCAGGTCGGCGACCTGGGCACCGCGGCCATCAAGGTCGGCGAGAACTACAACGAGATCTCCGCTGACGCCGGTTCCAAGGTCATCGAGGATTCCGAGATCGACACGTCCGTCAAGGGCGACAACCGCGTGGTCGTGAAGATCAACCACGCCACCAAAGCCAAGGGCGCCTACCCGATCGTGCTGGTCTCCTACGACATCGCCTGCCCCGCCTACAAGGACGCCAACACCGCCAAGTTCGTCAAGAGCTGGCTCACCTACGTGACCAGCGACGAAGGCCAGAAGACCGCCTCCTCCGCTGCCGGCTCCGCCCCGCTGCCGAGCAACATCGTCGAGAAGGTCACCAAGTCCATCGAGGCCATCAAGACCAAGTGATCAGCGTGAGCTGACACGCCGTATGGCGGATGCCGCAGAACACCTGACACAATGAAAGGTGTCTGCGGCTTCTGTCGGTTGTACACGGCCGTGAAGCCACCATTGAAAATGCATACGAAGGAGAACCTGTGAGTTCGCAAGACAAAGCGGCAGACAGTCCGGCCAGTACAGGCAAGACCGGCGATGTCGTGTTCAAGACGATCGCCTATGCTGCCGGCATTCTCATTCTCGTCGCGCTTGCGGCGGTGTTCCTGTTCCTGCTGTTTCAGGCGTGGCCGCTGATCGGAGGCGATCAGGCCGCGAACACCGCCACCATCGAATCATTCACCGGCAACCGCGCGCACAACTTCTGGCAGTACGTGGGCCCGCTGGTGTTCGGCACGGTGCTTGTCTCCGCGCTGTCGCTGATCATCGCGTTTTTCATCTCGATCGGCATCGCCCTGTTCATCTCGCATTACGCACCCAAGAAGCTGGCGACCGCGCTGAGCTACGTGGTCGACCTGCTCGCCGCCATCCCGTCCGTCATCTACGGCCTGTGGGGCGGCCTGATTCTGGTGCCGGCCATCCAGCCGGTGTGGAACTGGTTCGCGAAGTACCTGAGGTGGACCTACATCTTCGATGGATCGCTCAATGACCCGTCGGTCGCCGACAGCCCCTCGCGAACCGTCGCCACGGTCGCCGTCGTGCTGGCCGTCATGATCCTGCCGATCATCACCTCGGTGTCGCGCGACATCTTCATGCAGACCCCGCGTCTGCAGGAGGAGGCGGCCATCGGCCTGGGCGCCACCAAGTGGGAGATGATCAAGCTGGCCGTGCTGCCGTTCGGCAAGTCCGGCATCGTCTCCGCATCCATGCTCGGCCTGGGCCGCGCACTCGGCGAGACCATGGCCGTCCTCATGATTCTTTCCCCCGGCCTGACGTACTCGATCAAGCTGCTGCGGGCATCCCAGAACCAGACCATCGCGGCGAACATCGCGGCGCAATACCCGGAAGCCGACCCGAACATCGGCGTGCCCGTGCTGATCGGCACCGGCCTCGTGCTGTTCGTTATCACGTTCCTCGTGAACTTCGTCGCCCGTAAGATCACCGAGAAAGCGAGCGCATGATGAGTGAAACAACTGTAAAGAGCACCATCAGCGTCGACGCGAACGCCGTGAAGAAGACGCCCGCCGCGCGCAACGACAAGCAACTGCCCGACATCGACTTCGACCGGTTCAAGACCAGCCGTTCTTTCGCCGCGTCCCGCAAGCGCAAGGACGTCTTCATGAAGGGCCTGATCTGCCTCGCCTTCATCATCGCGTGCATCCCGCTGATCTCCGTGCTGTGGACGACCGTCGCCAACGGCATCAAGCGACTGAACCTCAACTTCCTTTCGTACAACATGTCCGGCGTCGTCGGCGGCAGCCAGACGCCCTCCGGCGGATACGGCGGCGTGCTGCACGCCATCATCGGCACGTTGGAGATCACCTTGGGCGCCATGGTCATCTCCGTGCCGGTCGGCCTGATGTGCGCGGTCTACCTGATCGAGTACGCGGCCCGCGGCAACAAGCTCGCCAAGTCCATCGGCCTGCTGGTCGACGTGATGAGCGGCATCCCGTCCATCGTCGCCGGTCTGTTCGCCTACTCGATGTTCTCGCTCATCGGCGGCCCCGGCACCATCAGCGGCTTCGAAGGCTCCGTCGCGCTTTCGCTGCTGATGATCCCGACCGTCGTCAAGACCAGTGAGGAGATGCTGAAGGTCGTGCCCGGCGACCTGCGTGAGGCCTCGTACGCGCTGGGCGTTTCCAAGCAGCGCACCATCTGCAAGATCGTGCTGCGCACCGCCCTGCCCGGCATCGTCTCCGGCGTCATCCTGGCCATCGCGCGAGTGATCGGCGAGACCGCGCCGCTGCTGATGACCGCAGGCTACGCGACGTTCACCAACGTGAACCTGTTCAGCGGCGAGATGACCACGCTTCCCGTGTTCGTCTACCAGGAATACAGCAAGCTGCGTGCCAACTGCCCGCCCAACGCCGGCTCCTCCTGCGTCACCACGATCCCGATGGAACGCTCCTGGGCCGCCGCCCTGGTGCTGATCATCATCGTGCTGATCCTCAACCTCATCGGCCGTGTCGTGGCTCGCGTCTTCGCCGTGAAGTCCGAACGGTAAGCCGCCGTACACTGTATATACATCAATAAAGGAATTCATATGGGACAACGCATTGACGTCAAACATCTGAACATCTACTACGGCGACTTCCTGGCCGTGGAGGATGTCAACATCAACATCGAACCCAACAAGGTCACCGCGTTCATCGGGCCGTCCGGCTGCGGCAAGTCCACGGTGCTGCGCACCCTCGACCGCATGCACGAGATCATCCCCGGCGCCCACGTCAAGGGTGAGGTCGAGCTCGAAGGCAAGAACCTGTATGCCAAGGACGTGGACCCTGTCGCCGTGCGCCGCGATGTCGGCATGGTGTTCCAGCGTCCGAACCCGTTCCCCACGATGACGATTCGTGAGAACGTGCTCGCCGGCGTGCGCCTGAACAACCGCCGCATCTCCAAGTCCGACGCCGACGACCTGGTCGAGTGGGCGCTCAAGGGCGCCAACCTGTGGGAAGAGGTCAAGGACCGTCTCGACAACCCGGGCATCGGCCTGTCCGGCGGTCAGCAGCAGCGTCTGTGCATCGCCCGCGCCGTGGCCGTGCACCCGCAGGTGCTGCTGATGGACGAGCCGTGCTCCGCGCTCGACCCGATCTCGACGTTGGCCGTCGAGGACCTGATCAACGAGCTCAAGGGCGACTACACGATCGTGATCGTGACCCACAACATGCAGCAGGCCGCCCGTATCGCCGATTACACCGCCTTCTTCAACCTGAAGGCCGTCGGCGAGCCCGGCCACCTGGAGTACTTCGCGGACACCACCACGATGTTCAACAACCCCCAGAACGCCGAAGCCGAGCGCTACATCTCCGGTCGTTTCGGCTGATCGGCGGCGCGCTGGCGGATCGCATGCGTTGCATCCGCCCGCGCGTCCATCGCCACAAGACCCCGCCTCCGCGCGGGGTCTTCGCGTTTGTGAGGGGGAGCTCCGGAATAGAAGAAGCGACGGCGATGCTGGACAACTGCCGCGTTGTGCGATTTTGCAGATGTTGTACAACGACATTCTTGACTGTCACGCTCCGCTCCACCCGAGAACGTTCGCGTTGTTCCCGGTCATAGCATGATTCGACGCCTATCGTCTTCGGTCATACCGATACCCGTGCTTCCTCGCCAGTTCCTCTAGGCTGATTGCGATGACCTCGAAGCTCCGCGCTCGGCGAGTCGTCTTGCTATACGCAGGGCCAGTTCCGCAATCGACATCTCGTCAATCAGATTTTGAGCGGTCACGATGATTAATATCCAGCCGTGGGCCCGCAACCGTTCCCTTTTTTCGTTGTCTCGGCGCCACTGGACCTTATCCGTTCGATGATGATCGCCGTCATATTCCACTCCGACCTTGAACTCGACCCATGCGATGTCCAGCGAAATGGCTGCTCCTGAACGAAAGGTGATTCCAGGAACCACGACATTGCATCGTCCATCCGGTATTCCGTGGCGTTGAACGCCCAGCCGTAGCGAGCTTTCGGCGGGAGACCATACATTGGGGCGTACCAGTGTCATGGCTTGCCTGCAAATGCTTTTTCCTCGGAACGGCGGCATCTCTTTTATGAAACGCTGCAACTCCAGATACAATTTGTCCGCGTCCGGCGCGCCATTGCGCACCAGCATCGCGAGAATGGAATCTCCGAGCACAACAAGATCCTCTGTCGAAAGATATGGGGACAGCTGCGCCCACACATGAAACACGTGCAATGCGTGCACGCCATTCGATATGTGGATGAGTGATTGCGGAGTGCAATGGCTCCAGATGTGGACAATGACCGGGACGGATTTCAACGGTCGAATATGAGGCCTGCCGGAGCGCGTCCGCACCGTGACATGCAGCGCGGCCGTGTCGAGATTGCAGTGGGAGGGCACCGGCACGCCTTGCAGTTCCAGAGCGGTGGTCATGCCGAAGAGCAGCTGGCGGTCGGACTGCCCTACCGTGGCGGTGCAGCGTTGCAGAGTCTGCCGCCTAATCTGTTCCAATGACTGGAACATGGTGGCTGTCGGCTCGCCCGGTATCGGTTCGTAATCGTTCATGGGCGCAACGCTAGCGGGTCGGGGGCCCGCGCGCCACCGACGGCGGGATTTCTGTGGATATGTGGATGGAGAACGGGTTATCCACATATATCCACAGGCCGTCCGACACCATAACATCCATGACTTATGAAGATGTTATGGTGGGCGTGTTCGGGAAACCGGGCGAATAGCGGTTTGTCTCGCCGAGGCCGGATGGCCTCGCACATTCAAGGAAGCAGAGAAAGTATGGAGAAGTTCTTCCATTTGAAGGAGAACGGCACGACCGTGTCCACGGAGATCGTGGCTGGCCTCACCACGTTCTTCGCGATGAGCTACATCATCGTCGTCAATCCGCAGATCCTGCACCAGACCGGCATGCCGTGGGGCGGCGTGTTCCTGGCAACGATCATCGCGGCCATCATCGGCACGCTCGTCATGGGCCTGTTCGCCAATGTGCCGTACGCGCAGGCGGCCGGCATGGGTCTCAACGCGTTCTTCACCTACACGGTGTGCTTCGGTCTGAAGTTCACGTGGCAGGAGACGCTGTGCATGGTGTTCCTGTGCGGCCTCATCAACATCATCATCACCGTCACCAAGATCCGCAAGATGATCATCGAGGCGATCCCGCCCATGCTGCAGAACGCCATCGGCGGCGGCATCGGCATCTTCGTCGCCTACGTCGGCATGCTCAACGTCAACCTCGTCACCTTCACCCCGAAGGACACCAAGGCCGCCGGCAAGGGCCTGGCCACCGGCGCCACGCCTGGTCTGGCCACGCTGAACACCCCGACCCTGTGGCTGTTCCTGATCGGCCTGCTGTTCGCCATCGTGTTCACCGTGCTCAAGCTCAAGGGCGGCATGCTGCTGACCATCGTCATCACCGCGATCATCGGCATCCCGATGGGCCTGACCAGCATGTCCAACTCCGTGTCCATCTCCGACACGTTCGCCCAGCTGCCGCAGACCTTCGGCGTGATCTTCAGCGCCGATGGCTTCCCGGCGCTGTTCTCCGACGTATCCAAACTGCCGCTCGTGCTGGTCACGATCTTCGCGTTCTCGATGTCCGACACGTTCGACACGCTCGGCACGTTCATCGGCACCGGCCGCCGCACCGGCATCTTCTCCGATGACGACATGAAGCACATGGAGGACGGCAAGGGCTTCTCCTCCAAGCTGGATCGCGCCCTGTTCGCCGACTCGATCGCCACCTCCATCGGCGCGATCTGCGGCACCTCGAACACCACCACCTACGTCGAGTCTTCCGCGGGCATCGCGGCGGGCGGCCGCACCGGTCTGACCTCCGTGGTCGTGTCCATCTGCTTTGCGCTGTCGATCTTCCTGTCCCCGGTGATCTCCGCGGTGCCGTCCGCAGCGACGGCCGGCGTGCTGGTCATCGTCGGCTGCATGATGGCCTCCAGCCTCAAGGAGATCGAGTGGAGCGACATCTCCGAGGCGATTCCGGCGTTCTTCGCCGCCGTGTTCATGGCGCTCGCGTACTCGATCAGCTACGGCATCGCCGCCGGCTTCATCACCTACTGCATCGTCAAGACCTGCAAGAAGGAAGCCAAGAGCGTTCACCCGATCATCTGGATTGTCTCGCTGCTCTTCATCCTCAACTTCATCCTGCTGGCAGTGCTGTAATGGCATCTGCCCTGCCTTGAATCCCGGCCCCCGTTGGTTTTCCAGCAGGGGCCGGATTCGTATCGTGCCGTCTTGTGTGTTTGCTCTCTCGGCAATACGATGGATGTAAGGGACAGAACGGACTGCCCTATACCACCCGTCGCGACGATGGTGTTGACGGTGGGCGGCGATCCGTCCGCAGACGACGATCAGATCGTGGCCTGCGAGATCTACATCAGCGGCCAGCTGCTCGACAGCCAGTACCGGCGCGGCAAGGATGCCACGGTGACAGGCTCCTACAGCTCATGGCAGCAGGAGCCGTTCAACGGGCGCGAGGTTGCGATTGGCATACTGGACAATCAGAAACAGCTGGCAAAGATAAAGGCTGGGCCACAATAGGGTGGCCGATTTTCAGAGGTGAAAGAAAGCGATGTCCATAAATGAACCGAAGAATATCCACGTGGTTGCGCGGGCGTGACCTTCCATGGAGACCTGCCGCCGCCGTGATCGCGCAGGTCAAGGCCAAGGATCTGGGTGGGTATACGGATGAGTCCGTCCGGGCGGTGCGTGATGCGCTTGCTGCAGCCGAGAAGGTCGCTGCCGATCCTGATGCGACGCAGGCCGAGATTGACGCTGCGCTCGCAAGTCTGAATGCGGCCGTCGACGGGCTGAAGGCCAAGGATGACGGTGACAAGCCCGGCGCGGGTGATGGCAAGCCCGGCGACGGCAAGCCGGGCAAGGGCGACGAGACCAAGCCCGATACCGGCAAGAAGGGCGGGCTGAGCGCCACCGGTGCCGGCATCGTTCCGATCGCCGCCGCGGCCCTGACGCTCATGGCCGGTGCGGCGCTCGCACTGGCCAAGCGCTGAGACGCCATGGGGCGGTCGGCCCGTCGGACGGAGATTTTTCGTCCGACGGGCCGATTATTTGCAGCCTCCGACCACGACACGCCCGGAGTGCGTAGCACAATCGTCGCGCGCGTTTGCGGGAATCGGCTCCATGGCGGCGTTTCATGAAATTCGGCATGCCGATCTTGCTGAGCACTCCGGGCGTGTCGCGATGGAATGCCGCCTGTTTAGTCAACATTCCGGACCGATGTGAGCCGCATAGGTCTTCGCTGGCAAATCCTCACTTATGGCCACGATTGCCGTGAGAAACTTATGGTATTGGCAGCGTGGCGTTGATAATGCTTGACGCCGTGAAGGGATAGCGAGGTCTGCGACATGAGGAACCGTGTGATTCATCGCAATTCGCCGTTCCGTCTGCTCGCCGCGGCGCTCGCCGTGCTGACGTTGACCTTATTGGCGGTTATGGTGCCGTGCGAGGGAGAAGCGCACGCAGCCGCGCCCATCAAGATCGCATGCGTGGGCGACAGCCTTACGGACGGCTCCAAATCCAGTGGCGGCAAGAAAGGCGACACCGCATATCCGGCGTGGCTCGGCCGCATCCTCGGCAGCAGCTATGACGTGCGCAATTTCGGCGCCGCTGGTGACACGCTGCTGCGGGGCACGGGCTGGTCATATTGGGATTCGGCCGAATTCCGGCAGAGCAAGGAGTTCGCCCCCGATATCGTCATCATCATGCTCGGCACCAACGATTCCAAGGACGCCTACTGGAACGAGACACTGTACAGGACCGAGGCGAAGGAGCTGGTGAGGGTGTACCGGGATCTCGCCAGCCGACCGGTCGTGTATTTCGCGAGTTCACCGCACTCATACCGGGTCGCCCCCGGTACCAAATATGTCTCCGTCAACTCCGTGAACAGGTTACATCCCGTACAGGAGTCGCTGATCCGTGACGAGCGTTGGAACACCATCGACCTGTACGCGGCGACCGCGAACCGGCGGCAGCTGTATGACGCCGACGGCGTTCACTTCAACGACGACGGGTACCGGTTCCTCGCCGAGCAGATCGCAGGCGTCATGCACCGGTCGGCGCAGATCATCGGCTCCACCGGAAGGGAACGGGTCATCGCAAACGAGACGGAGAACGGCGCCACGAAAAGAGCCGGCGTGGAATTCGGCCTTACCTCGCAGGGTACCACCGCCGGGAACGCCGGCGATTCGTCCGATGGCAACGGGAAACGGGATGCCCTGCGCGGCTCCGATGCCGTCGTGGCCATCATAGCCATGCTGTCGGCGGGCATTACCGGAGTGGCGCTCGTGCTGGGCGGACGGTCGCGACACGCCCGGGTTGAAGGTGTCCGCTCGCGGCCGTATTCTATATGACTTGTAAACCACAGACCGTTGGTTGGAGTGTGCAAGCACTCACGAAGTTTGGTTCGCCAAGCCAGCGCAGGTTGAGAAATATGTGCCCGTAATACGGCTCGCCGGAAACGGTTGTATGTTGCTCTGCCTGTGCGCAGGGCTTTTTTATTGCCCTGGCAGGGTGCGCAGGACTTCGCAGGATCAATGGCCGATCTAGGAAGGAACGCCATGAAGAGGCCCGAAAAGGAAGCGGTAGTCGCTCAGCTTACGGAACAGTTCCGTAACGCCGACGCTGTCTACCTGACCGAGTACCGCGGGCTTACCGTTCCGCAGGTTTCCGAACTGCGCGAAAAGCTAGGCCGCGATACTTCCTACACTGTGGCTAAGAACACGCTGGCGCGCATCGCCGCCAAGGAAGCGGGCATTGAGGGTCTTGACGACCTGCTCAAGGGCCCGACCGCCATCACCTTCGTGAAGGGCGACTTCATTGAGGCTGCGAAGACGCTGCGTGACTTTGCCAAGACCAACAAGGCTCTCGTTATCTCGGGCGGTTATGCCGACGGCACCGTCTACGACGGCGAGGGTGCTACCAAGCTGGCGGACATGATGTCCCGTCCGCAGCTGCTCTCCAAGTTCGCAGGCGACCTCAAGGCCACGACCGCCAAGGCCGCGTACCTGTTCGTCGCTGTGCCTACCAAGGCCGTGCGTACGATCGACGCTCTGCGCGAGAAGCAGGAAAAGGCAGCTTGATTCTCATGCGGCTTGCCGCATGAACCACAATCGGAAAACAACACACATCAGGCGGACGGCAATCGCTGAAGGCCGCCGCCAGAATGAAAGGAAGCCATCATGGCTAAGTACACCAACGAAGAGCTGCTGGAAGCTTTCGGTGAAATGACCCTCGTCGAGCTCTCCGAGTTCGTCAAGGCCTTCGAAGAGAAGTTCGACGTCGAGGCTGCCGCTCCGGCCGCCGTCGCCGTTGCCGCTCCGGCTGCCGGCGCTGCCGCCGAAGAGGAAGAGAAGACCGAGTTCGATGTCGTCCTGACCGCTGTCGGCGACAAGAAGATCCAGGTCATCAAGGCTGTCAAGGCCATCACCAACGCTGGCCTGGCTGACGCCAAGGCCATGGTTGATGGCGCTCCGAAGGCCATCCTGGAGAAGGCCAAGAAGGAAGACGCCGAGAAGGCCAAGGCTCAGCTGGAAGAGGCTGGCGCCACCGTCGAGCTCAAGTAATGATCGCGGGAGTGAAACCCGCACATTGCAGCTTTTCACAGACCCTGCTGTCGCACATGCGGCCGCAGGGTCTGCGCGTATGCGGCGGTCCGCGCACCGGAGCCGAGACCGCTTCTGTGAACGCCTGACACGGCCTGACATGGGCGTTCCGCACCGGTGTGCGCTACAATCCGAAATACCGGCATCAATGCGATAATGTTGTCAATTCATCGGTCATCAATCCCTGAAAACACAGCGGGACATGACACAATGGCACATAGTATGCGAACGAGCGTGAAAGGAAGGGCGGCACGTGACTGGCGATCAGCGGACGATACAGCAGTGGACGGTGAGAATCGGTGGCATCGATCAGAAAACCGTGAAGCCGGGAGACAGCATCGAAATCGGGCGCAAGCCTTTGCGGCCGTTGCCCGATGACGGCACCGAACGCCTGGAGATAGCGGACGGCACGCGGTCCATGTCGAAACGCCATGCGACCTTCGCGGTGAGTCAGAACGGCGGCGGCACCGTGCGCGATCTGGGCTCGACCAACGGGTCATATGTGGTGCGGGGCAATGGCGATCTCATGCGTCTGCCGCCGAACGTCGATTTCCTGCTGCCGACTTCACCGATGCGCCTGCAATTCGGCGATGTCCCCGTCGATTTCATTCGTGTGGAGCAGCCGGTGAGCGACACGTTTGTCGTGCCCGACCTGTTCGGATACGCTTTGGAGACCGTCAAGCAGGAGCCGGATGTGGCCGACATGTCGGTGGATGACATTCTTGACCTGCGTGCCGGGGAACCTACCGCCGCGATCAGCGCTGCCACCGTGCGCAATCGTGTCGGTGAGCTGAATGCCGCCGCATCGCAGACGTTCCCGCCGCAGAAGACGACCACGGCGGATGGATTGGCGGCGGATTCCGCGGCCGGTGCCGCTGAGCCGGATTCGGAGCTTGCCGTTTCGTCGGATGCTGCCATGCCCGTTGAGGCCGCGGTGCTGGCCGGAACCGTGTCGCCGGCTGAGGACGACGCTGCCGAGAGCGATGCCGAGACCAAGGTTCCGGAAGCCGCCGAGTCCTCCGAGAATGCGGCGCCTGCGGATGCCGTTGATGCCGCGGACGCGGCCGTATCCACTGAGACTGCGACATCCGATACGGCATCGCCTGAAACCGTGACTTCTGGAACCGTGGCATCCGAGTCCGCCGCGGATACGGTACCGGCTGATTCCGCTGTATCTGATTCTGTAGTGACCGCGGCCCAATCGCAGACCAACGATGAGCCGAGCGAGCCCGATTCCATGCCGTTGAACGTGGCCGGTGCCGATGCTAAGCCGGCGGTGGCGTTGCCCCGCGACCTGTTCGCCGACGCGCTCGCCGAGGACAGCGAAGAGGCCGGGCAGTCCACCGCGCCCGCAGAGCAGGCGGATCAGTTGGCGAACGGACAGCCGTCCGACGACCGATTCCAGCAGGCGTCATCCGATCAGGAGGCGCACGACGACATCCGTCAGGCGGTGAACGAGGTCGCAGCCAACGCGGCCGGTGTGGAAGTCACCGCCGGCGCCGTGGCAGGCGACGGCGTCGTGAAAGCCGATACGGACACCGCCCACGGGGAGATTCCGGAAGAGCACCGCCGGTTCGCGCTGCCGAACGACGACGAGGCGGACTCGACCGGTTCGTTCCGACCCGCATTCGAGCCGGGATCGGTGTTCGAACTCGTGTCGAAAGGCAGGCTTGCCGCCGCCGAACCGAAAATCGAAGTCAACGGGTACACCTCTGACCAGGCGAAGACCACGGAAGACTACACCGAGCAGTTCGCCATCGCGAATTGCGAAGAGCTGCTGCCGTTCCTTGCCATGAATCCATTGCTGTACGATGACCTCTATAATTGGCTGGAAGATCAGGGCAAAGCGGACATTGACACCGCGCTGGAGAACAATGAGGGCTACAAGAGTTACCGCAAAGCGGTAGGGAAGTGAGTCGGGTCATGAGCGAAAGCATGCAACAGGCGCCCCAATCGCTGGAACGCATGCGTCAATGGCATGAGCAGTACCGCGCCGGATTGGTGCCGTCCCCATTGGAGGACATCAACCAGCTTGGGGCGAAGCTCGATTTGACCCATGCGCATCCCTCCGGCATCGCCCAGCTGTTCGCGGGAGGCCGCGCGTCGCTGGATCTGCTGTTTCGCGACAACGGCATGCTGCGTGCGGCGAACCGCCGACTGGAGCGGGTGCTTGACGAGAAGGCCGCGAAACTGCGCGTCAGCGGCGTCGCGGAACTGTCTCTCACCGTGGGAGTCGCCACATGGGACAACGGTGCCATGCCGGTGCTGCTGTATCCGGTATCCGTGCAAAGCGCCCAGGATGAAGGCGATGTGGCGGTGATCCGGTTCGTCGGGCATGTCCGGCTCAACCCCGCGTTCGTGACGGTGATGCGCGAGCAGCACGTCGAACTTGACGAGCGGGAGCTGTTCAACGGCGCCAACTACGAGAGCGGCACGCCCGAAACGTCCGCGGTGTTCGCGGCGATCACCAAGCGTGCGGAGAAGGTGTTCCCCGATTTCACCATCGAGCGGCAGATTATCCTGGGCTGCTTCATGTCGCCCGGCTCGCTGATTCTTGCCGAAAGCCAGCACATTATCGATACGCTGGCCGAGGGGGCGACCGGCAACACGGTGCTGGACGCGCTCGCGGGCAGCAAGGAGGCCGCCGAAGCGCTCAGGGACTCCGGCGCACCTGCGTTCAGCCCATTCGACGCCGATCCGCACAACGAGTTCGAAGTCGGCGATGTCGACAACGCCGTGCGGTACGCGGCCGATATGGTCGCAGCCGGGCATTCGCTCGGAGTCGATGTCGTCAACGGGCGTGACACCGCCGATTACGCCGCCGCCATCGCGTCGCGCTGCGTGATGAACGGCCGCAGCGTACTGTACGTGCCGTGCATCGCCGATCAGAAGCGTCGTTTCCGTCAGGCCATCAGCGCCAATGAGCTCAGCGGCCAAGTGCTCGACGTCTCGGACGAGCGCTGCAATGACAGCATCGACCATCAGCTGATCGCCGCGGTCGGATTCCAGCCCGGCGTCGCCAGCTCCCGGTTCGACCAGATCGCCGATGAGCTGGTCGGCGTGCGTTCCCGTCTCACCCGGTATCTGGGGGACCTGCACTGCACTGACAAGCAGTGGGGCGTGTCCGCGTACCAGACCATACAGAACCTCGCCGAAATCGCCACGTTGCCCGCGCATCCCGCCACCCGAGTGCGGTTGCGCAAGGAGACCGCGCGTGAGATCGGCGGTCATCTGGATGAATGGGCGGCGAAGCTCAGGCGTGCCGGCGAGCTCGGCGAATTCACGCTCGGACCGGAGGATACCGCTTGGTTCAAGGCCTCCATTACGTCCGAGGACGAGGCTGTGACCGTCTACCAGCGTGTGGTTGATCTGCTGCGCAAGTTGCTGCCGTTGACCCGTGAACAGGTGTCGTCCACCGTGCAGACATGCGGGTTCCCGATACCGAACACCGAGCAGGAGTGGGGCCGTCAGGTGCAGGTGCTGAAGAACCTGCGCCGCGTGCTCGACGTGTTCCAGCCGGAGATCTTCGAGCGCGACATCGACGCGATGATCGAGTCGAGCAAGTCCAAGGCCGAACGCAAGGCCGAAGGCACCACTATCGGATTCTGGGAGCGTCGCCGCCATATCAAGGAGGCCAAGAGCCTGCTGCGCGTGGGCGCACAGGTCGAGAACCTGCACGATGCGCTGCAGGTCGTGGCCAAGCAGGCCGCGCAATGGCGCATGTTCGTGCCTCACGGCGGGTGGCCGGTGCTGCCGAACAAACTCGACGACATCATCGCCACGCAGGAGGAGCTGGCCCGCGACCTGACGGCGCTGGACGCCGTACTGTCCACCACCGTGCAGGGCGGCGATCTGGAATCGCAGGATTTCGTCGCCGTCGAGGAACGTCTGAAGGCGCTGTTCGACGACCATCTCGCGCTGGACACACTGCCGGAGCGCTGCCGTCTCGAACATGAATTCCAGACGGCCGGGCTCACCGAACTGGTCGAGGACCTGCACACGCGCCGTGTGCCGGTGGAATCGGTGGATGCCGAACTGCAGCTGGCATGGTGGACCACGGTGTTCGAGAACATCGTGCGGGCGTCCGCGATCATCTCCAATCAGGATGGGTCGGCGTTGCAGTCCGCTGCGGATCGTTTCGCGCAGGTGGACACCGAACACGTGCGTTCGGTCGGTCCGATGGTCGCGCAGGAATCCATGCGCCGCCTGTGTGAAATGCTGTTCTCCCGCACGCAGGAATCCAACCAGCTGCACACGGTGCTGGCCGGCAAGACCCGCATCCCGCTCAGCCGGATACGCCGTGACCACCCCGAGATCCTGGCCGCGGCCAAGCCCATCATCGTGGCGACCCCGGCCACGCTTGCCGCGCTCACCGATCCGACGACCCTCGCCGACGTGGCAATCATCGACGCGGCCGCGCACATTCCGGCCATCCAGTTGCTGACCATCGTCTGCCGCGCGAAGCAGGTGGCCGTGCTGGCCCACCGGTCCACCGTGACCTCGCCGAGCGTGAAGGCGCTGATGGAGCTGCTGCCGAGCGTGAAGGTCCGCTCCCACCCCGTGCGGCGCGCGCCCAGGCTCGCCGCGTTCTTGGAATCCCAGGGGTATGGCGAGGTGCGCTATGACGTCACGACCGAGCCGTCGCAAGGCCGGGTGGCCTTCCACAAGGTCGAGGCGAACGGAACACCGGTCATGGCCACCGGATTGGTCGAGAGCAGCCAGCAGGAGATCGATGAGGTCGTCCGCATCATCACCGAACGCGCGGCGAGTTTCAACGTGGTGCCGGTCGGCTACACGCTGACCGTGGTCACGCTCACCGACGCGTTCCGTTCGCGACTCGGTGCGGAACTGAAATCGCTGGCGTCGAAGAACAAGACCATGGGGCAGTTCCTGCGCCACGTGCGCATCGTCGCGCTGCCGGAGATCGCCGGGGCCCAGTCGACGGACGTGATTCTGTCGTTGTGCTACGCGAAGACCGTGCATGGGCGTCTGCTGCAGCAGTTCGGCGTGCTGGAGGGCGAAGGCGGACGTGCCATGCTGCTGGATGCGCTGGCGCTGTGCGACCGTCATCTTGATATCGTTTCGGCGTTCGACGAATCTGATCTGGACGATGAGCGACTTCACCAGCCCGGACCGCAGCTGCTGCATGCCATGCTGCGCTGGGTGGAGCAGCTGGATGACCACGTGGTGCGTCCGGTGACCATCACCCGGTCGAACAATGTGCTGTTCAATGATCTGGCGGAGCGCGTGCGGTCCCGCGGACTGAACGCCGCCGTCGACTACGGGTTCGACCGCGGCCTGCACATTCCGATGGTCGTCGGGTTGCCCGACAAGCCGTTCGCGCTGGCCGTGCTGACCGACGACGCGCAGTTCATGAGCGTGCAGTCCACGCGCGAACGGCATCGCGGCCTGATGCAGGACCTTGCGTCGCTGGGCTGGTCGGTGATGAGCGTGTGGAGTGTCGGCGCATTCGTCAACCCGGACAAGGAGGTCGATGCGATCGTGTCGCGCATCGGCGAGATCTACGGGGATGTGCGATGAGCGGCGATACTACTGGTGACGGGGATCATGTGGCCGCAGATGCTTCGGAGCCAAGGCCGTACAGTGCCTCGCGTCGTACGCGGCGCGAGCACAAACGCGTCGTGTTCCACGGAACCGAGCGCTTCGATGCAGACGGCGTGAAACTCGAACCGGGTGATATGCGCACCGAGCAGCAGCGCGAGGCCGACGACGACAAACGCATCCTCGGCGAACTGCCACCCCACTGGGCCATCTTCAACGACAAACGTTGAGTGTGGTGACCACCCCAGTCGCTTCGCGACAGCCCCCGCCAGCGGGGGCTGTCGCGCGAACAGCGAGACTGGAGGTGGCTGCTGCGGCTGAGCAACCGCAGCTATTGCGCAGTGACGGCCATAATCGGACCGAGTTCCTGTGCGTTGATGATTGATATGGCTTCGTCGGGAGTCAAAGCGAACGTGATGAGCGTGCCGCCGGTCATCGCATCGTCATGGGCGGCATCCATCGCCGTGGCCGATCGCGCGAGAACGCATGACCGGCCGCCTGCGGATTCGTCACGCGATGAAGTCGTACCAGCCGAAGCGTCGCAAGGGGTGCTGGATACCAGATCCATGACATCACCGGCCGCGATGCCGTCCACCGTGCCGGTGACCCGTACATCGATCACCGTCTGACCGGGTTCCGCCACCGGCCGCCGCGAAACTATGGCGCCGAACAGCGGCTGCCCGGCGGCGATGTCCGTCTGCGCGATGCCTCCCGCCGCCTGATTCGCCGCATCGAGCGCCGTATCCCAACCATCCGATACGGGCATCTGCCGGATCTCCACGTCCTCCGCGCCGATACGCGCGCCGCGTGGGATGAGCCGTGCCGCCACCACGACCGGTTGCGTGACGATGCTCGCCGTCACGCATTGCAGTGTCGCGAATGCTGCAATGGCCGTGCAACAGGCCGCCATCAGCCGCCGTGTGAGCCGCAGCATCCGACGTTGGCGCAACGTGGGGCGCTTCAGCTTCTCCAATATAGAAAAAGTCACCATGCAAGCATGGTGACTGAACGTTGTTCCGATGCGCAAGCCGTGACGAAAATGTGGTCGAAGGCTCGGCAGTTATCCACATCTTGGGCGTGTCGCACATGCGCGGGCCGAGCACTGGCCGCCGGAAGACGGCGAACGCGCCAATGGCAGCTGCTTATTTGCCGGAGCCGCCGCGCCCGTCGGTGCGGTAGAAGCCGTGCCCCTTGAACTCGATCGGCACGGCGGAATACACCTTGCGCACCTGCTCTTGCCCGCACTGGGGGCACACGGTGATCGGGTCGTCCTCGAACGACTGCTGCTCGGTGAAATCGTATCCGCAGTTCTTACAACGGTAATGATAGGTTGGCACGGTTCCTCCCTGGTCGAAGCTCATTATATGATTCCGGCACGTATGCGATGCCCGGCATACGCATCAAGTCCGTTCATATCCTAGTCGTCACGCGGACACCGCGCCGCTCGACGTCTCGTTTTGTTCCCTCCGCGAACTTGCGCGGATGGCGAACTACAGGCGTCGGGCTCCCTGCGGCGTGACCACCCAGTCGACCGGGATATCGTGAGACTGGCGGGGCAGGTCGTCTGCCATGCATTCCCACGGCCAGCAGACGGCGACGACCGGCACGCCTCCGCGTCGGTATGTCAGCGCGCGGTCATACCAGCCGCCGCCGCGTCCAAGCCGGACACCATGCGCATCCACGGCCAGCGCGGGCACGATGATCAGGTCGGCATCGCCAAGGGCCGCCGGGCCAAGCGTCTGCGTATCCGGCTCATCCGGCCGTTGTGCCATGCCGGTTCCCTCGCAGGTCACGCCATGCAATGAGGCCATGTCGGGCAGCAGAGCCCATCCCACGTCCAGACCGGAGCCCAAGCGCGGCACAAGGACGCGCAGCCCGCGGTCGAGCAGCAGGGCCAGCAGCGGCCGCATGGGGATTTCGCTGCCCATCGACACGTAGGCGGCCACGGTCGGCGGCCGGTGTCCGCGGCCGTGTGGCGCGGACATAACGCCAGACGTGCCGGCCTGCACGCCGACCAAGTCCAGTAACGGCACAATGTGTTCGGCCAGTGCCGCCGCGGCCGCGTCCCGTTCCTGCCGCGTCACGGTCTTACGCCGCGCGATGGCGTCCCGTCTCAGCTGTCTCTTGCGCAGATCGTCCGACATATCGGCATCGGTCGTCTGCCGGCGTTGGCAAAGGTTCATGGTTACGTTCTATCACGGACGAATGTCCGTCATCGGCGGACGGTGCGCCGTGTCGGAGACGCGACGATGGCACAATGGGTGCGTGTCCGTTTTGCAATCGATATGCGCCGTGTTCCGGCAGCCGGCAGCGCCATCCATCCGCGTGCCGCGGTGGATCGGCATTCCGCAATGCCCGATAAAGCTGCGGCCGATCACGGCGGACGACGAAGAGGAGTGGAACGAGGTGCGGTGGCGCAACGATGCGTGGTTGCATCCATGGGAGTCAGGCGATCCCATGCACGGCTCGCCGATGACCTACAACCAGTGGATGCAGCAGATGCGTCACAACGAGCAGACCGGCCGCGGAGTGGTGTTCGCCATCGATTATCATGAGCATATCGTCGGCCAGATTTCGCTGGGAGCGATAGATCTGGGATCCATGCGCACCGGTGTGATCGGGTATTGGGTCGATCAGCGGTACGCGGGGCATGGCTTCGCGCCGATGGCGGTGGCGCTGCTCGCCGACTGGGCGTTCTGTGATCCGACCGGCCCTCGGCTGCACCGCATGGAAATCGCATTACTGCCGGAAAACGAGCGCTCCCGCAGGGTGGCGTGTAAAGTGGGGTGTCATTATGAGGGCGTGCGGCCCCGGTACATGTTCGTCAACGGGCAGTGGCGCGATCATGAGACCTACAGCCTGTTCGCCGAGGACGCCGGCGACGGGTTCATCCATCGTCTGATAGCTCGACACGCCATGCCGGAATCAGTGCAATCGTAAGGGGAGTCTCCTATTCTTAAGGACATGGGTTATGAGTCGCTGAGCACCGTGGTGGTGCTGGTGATTCTGATGGTTATCGCGGTTGGCTGGCTGCCCAGGCGGACGGTCAACAGCATGAAAAAGGTGGCCGAGCACCGTCAGGACAGGTACTCGTCGTCGTTGCATCTGGTGGATGCCGACAGCGGTACTCGATTCTCCGACGAGCATACGCCGCAGCCGAAAGGGGCTATTATGCAGCGGGCGCAAACGAGCACCACGACGCCGACCACGGCGAAAGTGGCGCATATTCGCGAGCTTCGGCGTGCGGCGGTCCGTCGTCGGCGCATATTGGCGCTATCGCTGCTGCTGATCACGGTGCTGGTACTGGTGCTGTCGATGGTCCTGCCTTTCAGCGCCCTGTTCGCGCTGATTCCGGGCGTGCTGCTGGCGGTCGTGTTGGCGTTGGGCGTGCGGGCCTCCAGTCAGGCCCGTCGCTGGGAGCATGCGCTGGCCGAGGCGCGGCGCAGGGAACGTCTGGCGAAACGGCCCGGAGCGAGTGCCCGCCCGCGAGCAAAGTCCCCGTCTCAGGCAAAGTCCACGTCCCCAGACAAGTCTGCGGCGAAGGCAATCGCTGATACGGCCGGCGACCAGGTAACCGCCACCGCGAATCCCTCTGCCGAGACCGAAGTGAAGACCGACGTGATGGAACGCCGGGAGATTCGTCAGGCGCTTCACCGCGCACGTATCGAGCAGGATCGCGCGTTGGCCGCCCGTGAGGCGCGGCAGAAGGCCCATGCGATGGCTGCGTCCGAAAACGGCCGGCATGATGTGGATGCGGCATCGGAACAGCCGGAAGCGGCCGTAACGTCGGCCGTGCAGCCTGAGCCGCGGCAGGATGCCGTCGCGCAGCCGTCCGCGGACGAGTCCGCGACGAATGTCGTGGAGCCCGCGGACTCCCATGCCGAAGTGGTCGTCGAGGAGGGGAGCGACCCCTCGGGCGGCGACATGACCACGGAACTGGATCGGGTGCACCCGGCCGCGGCCTTGGACGCCTTCGAAGTGGCCGCGTCTCAGGATCTGATTTCGTTCTCGCTGGGCGAGCCGCGCAATGGCGTCGACCGCCATGCGCCCGCGCCGGAGAGCCTGGAGATCAAATCGACGAAGCAGGTCGCGAAGGCCGTTCCTGCACTGGTTGCCGAGCAGCCCACCATCGTGGACGGCGGCGATGCAGGGCAGTCGGATGCGGATGCCACCGTCGCCGCGGTCATGGATGACGCCTCGGTGAACGATACCGACGCGTTCCATCAGACGGAGGTGCGGTCAAGCGTGGATGCCCCGGATGCGTCCTCCGACTCGCTGGGAACCGGCCTTGAGGCGATTCTTGCGCGCCGCTCGTCGTGATTGCGTGTGATTTTCTCTCAGAGCGTTAGCAGTCGAGTTGGCAGAGTGCTAACAATCGCGCTACGATGAGTGCTAGCGCGAAGGGATGATGCCCGAAGTGATCGTCAGCCTCTGAATGGCGGCATTCCATCGCGGGACCATACGATTGGATTTCAAGAATACGAGGTGACCCACAGTGTCGATCAAGCTCACACCGTTGGAAGACAAGATCATCGTCAAGCAGGCCGCTGCCGAGACCCAGACCGCGTCCGGTCTGTTCATCCCGGACAACGCCAAGGAGAAGCCGCAGCAGGGTGAAGTCCTGGCCGTCGGCCCCGGCCGTCGTGACGACAAGGGCGAGCGCATCCCCATGGACGTCAAGGTCGGCGACAAGGTGCTGTACTCCAAGTACGGTGGCACCGAAGTGCACTACGAGGGCGAGGACTACCTGATCGTCTCCTCTCGTGACGTGCTCGCCATTCTTGGCTGAGTGAACGCTGCACGACAGCGCCGTCAGCACGGAACCCCGGATCGCATGATATGCGCCGGGGTTTTCCTATGTCTGGCCGCACTCGTTTGGTAGACTGTGCGGAAGGGAAGACGATACAAGGGAATTCCGATGAGGCAGGCAATCATGATGGTATGTCCGAATTGCGGCAAGCCGATCAGCGCGGGAGGTCACGGCCGTGCCCGCGCCCGCAGCGCCGAAAGAACCCGACCCGAGTGAGACGCGTGTCGCTGCCGTCAAACAGGTGCTCGATACCAAGCTCGCGCAGTACGGCGGCACATGGTCGGCGCCCTACATCGATCTGGAAAGAGGCCGCGACGTCACAGTCAACGACGAGAAACTCGTGGCGGCGTCACTGGTCAAGCTCTACATCATGCTGGCCGTGTTCGACGGCATCGAGCATGACACCATCACCGATGACGCGAACGTGGACGCCCTGCTGAAGCAGATGATCACCGTCAGCTCGAACGAAGCTGCGAACGGGCTGCTGTCGCGCATCGGCAACGGCGACGGCAAAGCCGCCATCGCCACCGTCACCGCGACCGCGCAACGATACGGCTTCACCTCCAGCGAGGAGCTGCGCACATTGACCGGCATGGCCTCGGGCAACGCGGTGGAGAACTGGACCTCGACGCGCGACTGCGGCTCGTTCCTCTCTCAGGTGTACGCCGGGACGCTGGTGTCGAAAAACGCCAGCGAACGCATGATGCAGCTGCTGCTCGGCCAGACGCGGCGCACCAAGATTCCCGCGGGCGTGCCGTCCGGTGTGAAGGTCGCCAACAAGACCGGCGAGCTGGCGGCCGTTCAGAACGACGTGGCGATCGTGTTCGGTACCCATCCGTATGTGCTCGCGGTGATGAGCAGCGACATCTCCTCAGCCGTGGCCCCAAGCCAGATCACCGAACTGTCCCGCGCCGTATGGGACGCCGCACAATAGCCGCACCCGCTGACGGGGACTGTCGGCGGGGCCGACTGGGGTGGTACGCGCAACGGGTATCGAAAGCAACGGCGGAGCTGACGAAGACATCGCGATCGACACTCCCGCCATGTCGGCGGCGGTCATCGGCGACATCATCGACGCACTTGCCGGTGTGCTGTCGTGCTCCCGCGAGGTGATTGAGCTTGCGGTAATGACGCTGTCCGCGGCGACCCGTGACGCGCAGGGCGTGCGGTTCGGAGTGTCGCCGCGAGGCAGCCTCAACGTGGCGGCGATGACCCGTGCGCGGGCGCTGATGCAGGGTCGTGATTTCGTGATGGCGGATGACGTGCGCTCGGTGGTGGTCCCGGTGCTCGCCCATCGAGGGTGCGCCGGCATCGACGCCGGATGCGGTTCGGCCTGATGGAGGCGGTCGGAGAGACCGGATCGCCGGACGCGACGAACGGCATGGGGCGGGCTTGGCGTGCGGCGTGGCGCGAGGCGTGCGATTCGGCATGGGACGCGGGCGTGAGATGGTCGCCTGTCGACACTAAGCGCGGTATTGCCGGTCGCATCGCCGAATGTCTGGAAGCCGTGACGCCGGAAGGGGAGTCCGATTTCGGCGCGTATCTGGCCGAACTCGCGGACCATGTGACAGCCGGCGCGTCCGACGTCCGTCGCGCCGTCGCCGGAACCGTTGCGCGGGTTGTGCGCCCGGTGCACCGTCGCCGCGAAACGACGCGGCAATGCGGTCTGGCGGATGTTCAGATGGCTGTTCCCGGCGTCATTGCGCAGAAAAACATGATGCGAGTATCGAAGGTGAGATGCCGTGATACCTTGGAAATACTTGCGACATGCCGTGTGCGACACGCGAGTTGCAAAAGTCGGCGACTTGTGTTTAGATAGCCAAGTTGCCGGTTGAGGCCACAGCCTCGACAAGCAGCCATGGCGGATTTCCCAAGCGGTCAAAGGGAGCTGACTGTAAATCAGCCGCTTCGTGCTTCAGTGGTTCGAATCCACTATCCGCCACGCCCCGATAGCTCAGTGGTAGAGCACTTCCTTGGTAAGGAAGAGGTCGTGAGTCCAATTCTCACTCGGGGCTCTCTGGCGGGATAGCTCAGCTGGCTAGAGCGTACGACTCATAATCGTAAGGTCAAGAGTTCGAGTCTCTTTCTCGCTACAAAGGCCGGTAAGCCACCGGTAAACAACGACCACAGAGGTGAACCACATGGCAAGCAAAAGCGCCGATATCCGTCCGGGCATCACGCTGGCATGCACTGAGTGCAAGGAGCGTAACTACATCACGACGAAGAACCGTCGTAATACGCCCGACCGTCTTGAGCTGAAGAAGTTCTGCCCGCGTTGCGGCAAGCAGACTGTGCACCGCGAGACCCGCTGAGCTTTATCAAGTCTTTGTCGTAAAAGCCCGACCTTCACCGGTCGGGCTTTTGTCGTTTCATCGCCCCGGCCGTCGCACGGCCGCCGCTCGCGGGACGGGCGCGTGTACCCTAGAGGGCATGACGAGTTTTGCAGATCTGACCACTATCGGCGTCGGCGGCCATATCGCCCGATTCATCGAACCGACCTCGCGCGTCGGGGTGATTGAAGCGGTGGAGGACGCGGACTCCAAAGGGCTGCCGCTATGCGTGATTGGCGGCGGATCCAATCTGCTGGTCGCTGATGGGCCGTTCAATGGCGTCGTCGTGCGCGACGCCCGCCGGCAGATCACCGTGCCCGACGAGGCCGCGCCGGTCGAGAACGGCGAGCGAATCGTGCACGTCAACGCCGAAGCCGGCTGCAATTGGGATGATTTCGTCGCGTTCACCGTCGAGCTCGGGCTGGAGGGCGTGGAAGGTCTGTCCGGCATCCCCGGCACAGTCGGCGCCTCGGTGGTGCAGAACATCGGCGCGTACGGACAGGAAGTCGCAGGCGCGGTCGAATCCGTGGAGGCGTGGGACCGTCGGGACAAGCGGACGCTGGACATCGCGGCTGCCGACATGGGATTCGGATACCGTATGAGCGCTCTCAAGACGAGCATGTATCAGGCTCCGGCGGTGCCGGCCGGCGAGTTCTTCCCGACGCCGCGATACGTGGTGCTGTCGGTGACATTCGCGCTGCGGCACAGCACTACCGGCACGGTCGGTTACGGACAGCTCGCCAAGGCGCTGGGAGTCGAGGTCGGTGACCGCATGGAGACCGCGGCCATCCGCAACGCCGTGCTCAAGGTCCGTGCGGCCAAGGGGATGCTGGAGGATGCCGCGCGTTATCTTCAGCCGGCGATGGCCGGCACCAAGCGCGACGTCAACGTGCGCATCGCGCTCGAAGCGCAGCGTCGCCAGCTGGCCGCAGGCGCGGACACGCCCGTCGTGCGCGATCCCGACCGGCACAGCTGCGGCAGCTTCTTCATGAATCCGGTGCTTCCCGCCGATGCGGCCGATAGGCTGCCGCAGGACGCCCCGCGTTTCCCCGCGACGCTGCCGGATGGCACGGCGGGCGTGAAGACCTCCGCCGCCTGGCTGATCGATCATGCAGGATTCCATAAGGGGTTCAAGGTCGACGAATCCTCGCCGGCCGGCCTGTCCACGCTGCACACGCTGGCACTGACCAACCGCGGGGATGCGGCCGCCTCCGACATCGCGGCGCTGGCGCATGCCGTGCAGGACGGCGTGGAGGCGGCGTTCGGCGTCCGCCTCGTCCCCGAGCCGGTCGTCGTCGGCATGGACCTGCGTTAGCCGCCCAAAGTCCCATCTCGTGCGCGTTAGATGGGACTTTTGCGGGGTGGAGCAAGGCGGGAGCGTGACCGTGCGTCCCCGTTGCCGCGTACTGTGATAAGTCAAGCTAAGCCAAGGAGGAGTCATGCCATACGTTATCGCCCAGCCGTGCGTGGACGTCAAGGACAAGGCTTGTGTGGACGAGTGCCCGGTCGATTGCATCTACGAGGGTTCGCGTTCCCTGTACATCAATCCGAACGAGTGCGTCGATTGTGGCGCATGCGAGCCGGTGTGCCCGACCGAAGCCATCTTCTACGAGGATGACCTGCCCGACGAGTGGGCTTGGTACAAGGATGCCGCGGTGAGTTTCTTCGCCGAGGTCGGTGATTTCGGCGGTGCTTCCGCACACGGCCCGATCGGCCACGATCCCGAGCAGGTGGCCGCGTTGCCGCCTCAGAATCAGGACTGATCCGCCCGGTATCATTCTGCAGGCCGTCGCCTTGTGCGGCGGCCGCTTTCATAGAGCACGGTTCCTTCGCCGGGTGACACGCCACGGCCGGCCGGAGGACGTCGAGGAAAGGACCAGCATGGGCTTTCACGCTTATTCATCGCCATACGATTGGTCTCGCATCGCCCCGTACAAGACAAAGGCGGCACAGGTGCCGGGCGGCATCGTCGACCTGTCGGTGGGCTCTCCCGTCGACCCGGTGCCGCAATCCGTGCGTGAGGCGCTTGCCGTGGCCTCGGACGCGAAGAACGCGCACGGTTATCCGGTGACGGCCGGATCCGGTGATCTGCGCGACGCCATCTTCGAATGGTTCCGTGCCGTGCGCGGCGTGGACCTGCAATCCATCAACGCCGACGTTGTGCCCACGGTCGGCTCCAAGGAGGCCGTCGCGCTGATGGCCTCGCTGTTGCACCTCGGCGAGGGCGATGTCGTGGTCCAGCCGAAGGTCTCGTACCCCACGTACGAGATCGGCACGCAGCTGGCCGGTGCGAGCGTGCTGAAGGTCGATGACGTCTCGGATGTCGACTCATGGTGCCATGTGCCGGGTGTGAAGGCGGTATGGGTCAATTCGCCGTGTAATCCCACCGGCGGCGTGCTGTCCGGCGGCTGGCTGTCCGATATCGTCGCGGCGGCGCGTCGCATCGGCGCGGTGGTGCTGTCCGACGAGTGCTATGCCCTGATGTGCTGGTCGTCGAATTCGCGTGATTTCCACGTGGACGGTGCCGGGGCCGGTGCGTCGACGCCGGTGTCGTTGGCGACGTCCCCGTGCGCGTTGAACACCGCCGTCTGCGATGGTACCGCAGACCGGATCCTGGTGCTGTACTCGCTCAGCAAGCAGTCGAACATGGCGGGATACCGGACCGCGTTCATCGCGGGAGACGCCGGCCTGGTGCATGAGATGTCGGCGTACCGCAAGCAGATCGGGCAGATCATCCCCGGTCCGGTGCAGTCCGCGATGGCCGCGGGATTGCGTGATTTCGATGCGGCGAAAACCCAATGGACGCGCTATCGCCGCCGTCTGAAGACGCTGGTCGGCGCGCTGCGGTCCGCCGGATACGACGCCCGCATGCCGCAGGGGGCGCTGTACGTGTGGGTGCGGGCGAAGTCGGGCGACTGCTGGCGCGACATGGACGATCTGGCCGCGCTCGGCATCATAGCGAGCCCCGGGGAGTTCTACGGAGCGCCGGAATGCCTGCGCTTCTCCGCCACCGCGAGTGACGATGCCGTCGCCGATGCGGCGAGGCGTCTCTCGCGCTGACGTCGGTCGGCTCACCCACCGGCTCACAATCCCAGCGACGCCGCGCCCTTGCCGTATTTGCGGCGTATCGCGTCCAGCGCCTGCTCCGCGTCGCGCTGCCGCGCCGACCGCGTGACGGTTCCGGCGGACTGTGCCTCGGTCTCCTCCAGCACGTCATCCAACGTCGGCTGCACGGTCGAACCAGCCGACCTCGCCAATCCGCTCGCGCTCATGCCGGCGAGCCGGATGTCTCGCGGCAGGGGAGTGCCGGGGCTCCGCATGGCGGCGACGCCACCCTCGATCCCCAGCATCCGGCACAGTAGCTCTACGGATTGCGGATACAGCGCGGCGGCCGTGTCCTCGGCGCGTTCCATGGTGTGTGACATCGACTTGTAGCTCAGATCGGCGAACCGCAGTTTCACCGTCACCGTCCGCGCCACCAGACCGCGTCTGCGTAGCGAGCTCGCCACTTCGTCGCAGCACCGGCGCAGCAGGTCGCATACCCGTCGCATGTCGCGCGTGTCCTCGGGGAACGTGCTCTCGGAGCTGATCGACTTCTCCGGAGTGTACGGCGTCACCGCACGCTCATCCATGCCACGCGCGGCCATATACAGGCCGTGGGCCATGGTCTGCGAGCCGACGGCCGTGGCCAGCGTCTGCTCGCTCATCTTCGCCAGGTCGGCCACGGTCTTCACGCCCCACTCCGCCAGCCGCCGCTCCAGCGAAGGCCCGATGCCGGGTATGCCCCGCAGCGGCATCATCTGTACGAACTCGGCGTGACGGGCGACGGGAATCAGCAGCATGCCATCAGGCTTCGCATTCGTCGACGCCATTTTCGCGACCAGCTTGTTCGCGGCGACGCCCACCGAACAGGTCACATGGAACCGCGAGGCGACCTCCTGTCGTATCCAGGCGCCGATCCGGGTCGGCCGTTGCCAGGCGAGCAGCGCCCCCGACACGTCCATATACGCCTCATCCACCGAAACCTGCTCGAACCGGTCAGTGACCTGGCTGAACACCTCTTCGACGATGCGCCGAGACATCATCCGGTAGTAGTGCATGTCCACCGGCAGGAACACGCCGTCCGGGCACAGCTGACGGGCGCGGGCGCTCGCCATCGCCGAATTGACGCCGTAACGCCGTGCCTCATAGCTCGCCGCCGACACCACCGAGCGCGTCCCGGTGCCGATGATCACCGGCTTGCCTTTGAGTTCGGGATGACGTGCCACTTCCAGCGAGGCGTAGAAGGCGTCCATGTCGATGTGCAGCACCGTGCAGCCGGTCTCGTCATGCCCCCAATCGCGTTTGGCGGCGGCCAGTCTAGGTGCGGTGCTCATATCCCTTATCGTACCGTGCCGGGCTGGGATGGAGCGGGCCTTGCCGTACCGGTTGGGGAGCGGCCGTCGCAATCTCTTTGCCGCCCGCGCGTGGCCTGGCCTGTCGGAGTGCAGGGCGCCGCGAAATTGCTGGCGTTGCTGCTGATCGTCGCGGGGATCGTCACGTTCACGGGCGACTCGAATCCGGCGCGTTGACCCGCCGTCAGGCCCCGTATGACGCCGCGTGCGGCACACCGTGTTGCTGAAGTCCGGGGGACGATGGTAAGATGCCATGTTGTTGCGCCAATGTGCAACATGGAGACATGCCTGAGTGGCCGATAGGGGCACCCTGCTAAGGTGTTAGTCGTGTTTAGCGGCTCGAGGGTTCGAATCCCTCTGTCTCCGCCGACTAGGCTCCGGACGTTTGCCCGGGGCTTTTTGCTTTTTCCGGGTCTTTCTCGAGGGACGTCAAGAACGACTATTGCAGCCCGTATTATGGCAGCAGGCTGGAGCCGCCGGTGCGTGGGTCGATGCTGTGTGACTGGTAGGGAATCGGTAAGCCGCGAAAAGCTGAATGTTCGCTGGGATTCGTGTGGTCATGATATGAGAAAGCCGGTCGTGCATAATCCGCGCGACCGGCCATCCGGGCAAGGCGCACCGTCCCTTATAGCGAAGCAGGGGGGGGGCGGAGGTACGCCATTGTCCGTCCGTCTCCAAGCAGTCATTCTACCCCCTTCGTTTACCGTGACACGATGATGTCATCGTTCACATAGTAAGAAAGATGCCGCCGCAATGTGATTGCATATGCCGGTTTCCCGCGCGTGTCGCACGTCCGTGCTTGTGTCATATGGGAGATTCGCCCGCGCGTGTCGTGTCCACTTACTGGACAGTAGCTGACGGGCGTTAGACTGAGAACCATCAGGACGAGATGAGCGAGGAGCGTACGATGGGGCACATCCGGGGAAAAGGGCATCACAGGACGACGGCATCGCATTCGCCCGTCAGGGCGCTCGTCGTCGTGCTGGTCATCGTGGCGGTGCTCGTCGGCGGCGGATGGCTGGTCGTGCGGCATATGCAGGCCGCCGCTCCCGTCGCGAAACCGGACAAGGCCGCGACGGTGACCCGGGTCGATCTCGACAACAAGCAGGCCGTACCCGAACCGGTTGTGGAGCACCATGGCAATTCGCCCGACTGCCCGGACACCGACTGCATCTCCATGCTGGTCAACGGCGACCTGCTGTTCCATCCGAACCTGTGGAAGCATTTCGCCGGTGCGAACACCGCCGCCACCGACGGCACGGCGTTCGATTTCACGCCGCTGTTCGAAACCATGAAGCCATACATCCAGGCGTCCGACATCGCCGTGTGCGAGTTCGAGACGCCGATCGCCAAACGCGGCGGTCCCTACACCGGCTATCCGGTATTCAACGTGCCGCCGGAGGTCGCCGATGCCGCGGCCTCGGTCGGCTACACCGCCTGCACGCACGCCACCAACCATTCATGGGATCAGGGTGCCGACGGCATCGCCCGCCTGTGGGATACGCTCGCGTCCAAGGGCATCGCGCAGACCGGTTCATACAAGAACGAGGAGGACTCCACCAAGCCGCTGGTCATCGACTCGCCCACGGGCGGCGGCAAGCTCGGCCTGGTCACCGGCACGGTGTCGCTCAACGGCATGACCGCCGACCATGACTGGCAGGTCGACCGCCTGCGCGAAGCCGGCGACCCCCAGCATCAGTCCGACATCGACCGTGCCGTCGCCAAGGCCAAGGCCGCCCGTGAACAGGGCGCCGACGTGGTGGCCATGGCCATGCATTCGGTGCAGGAATACATCGACTACGCCGATTCGTGGCAGGTCTCCGAGGCGCATGAGCTCGCGGACACCGGCGCGTTCGACGTGATCTACGGCGCCGGATGCCATTGCGCGCAGCCCATCGAGAACTACAACGGCACGTGGATCATCTACGGGCTTGGCAACACGGTGACGGTCAGCGCCCCCGCCAGCAGAATCGTCAACAATCAGGGCGTGACCGCCCGCATCCAGTTCGCCGGCCGCAAGGGCGTGGCCGGGGCATGGCGCGTCAGCCGCATCGACTGGGTGCCGACCGCGAACATGCGGCAGGGCTCATACCAGTGGTGTCCGATCTCCAGCGACCATCCCAACGGCACATGCTGGTCCGAATCGCAGGATGCGCAGGTGCGCCAGCGCATATGGAACGTCATCTATTCGATGGGCGCCGACAAGAACGTCGTGAAGGAGTGGAACATCACCGATGAAAACCGTTCTTGACACGTCCGACCGGCCGGCGCATGACGCACTGGTGGAGAAGAAGTCCGAGTTCATCGCCGATGTGTGCCATGTGGATGCGTTGGACGAGGCGCTGCTGTTCGTCGATTCCGTTCGCCAGCTGCACCCCAAGGCCCGGCATGTGGCGTACGCCGCGATATGCGTCGACGGCGATGGTCGCGTGCGGGAGAGGATGAGCGATGATGGCGAACCATCCGGCACCGCCGGCAAGCCCATTCTCGACGTGCTGCGGCAGGGAGATCTGATGAACTGCGCAGTGACGGTCACCCGGTATTTCGGTGGTATCCTGCTGGGGTCGGGCGGGCTGATTCGCGCGTATTCGTCCGCCGCCTCGCTGGGCGTCAAGGTGGCCAGACTGGCGTCCATCGAGACGTGCCGCAGATACACGACAGCGCTGCAGTACCCGCAATTTGACGTGTTCCGTCAACTCGCCTCGGATTGCGGGGCCGCGCTGGAGAATGAGCGGTACAGTGACCGTGTCGTACTGGACGCGGTGGTGCCGGTGGAGCGTGAGCGGGAATTTTTCCGGCGCGTGCGTGAGGCGTTCAGCGCGACGGTGACGCCCGAATCCGGTGAACTGATAAGCCGTCCCGTCGCAATCTAAACAGGCGCGCTGTTATGCGCAGCATGTCCACCTCCTAATCGCCCCCGCTGGCGGGGGCTGTCATGCGTAGTATGACTGGGGGTGGTTTTTGCGGTACTCAGCTCACCCGCCAGCAGGAACGCAATACTTTGCGGAAGATATGGTTCGGTTCGGCGACCCCTCGGGTATGGTGATGACTATGAGCGAGATGCAACGACATGATGACGAGGCCACGGCGCGCGAGGCCACGGCGCAGACTGCAGCGCAGTCTCAGCCCGACAGCGCCACTGACTCCACGCCCTTCGAGCCTCTGACCGCCACGTATGAGCGGCTGCGGCACTCCACCGATAGCGCGGAACTGTCCGAGTTCGCGCGCCGTCCGTTGCCGGACCGTTCCGATCAGGCGGCGTTCTCCCGTGCGACGGCACTACTGGAGGCCGTCGCCGGCAACCGGCACACGCCGTTGGAAGATCGCATCATGCTGGCGGAGACGATGCCGTTCCCGAACATCCTGGTCAAGCTGTCGACAGACCCGAGTCCGGACGTGCGCAGGGCCGTGGCGGCCAACGAGGACGACAAGAACTGGCTGGTGGGGCGCCTGACCAAGGACGAGGTCCCCGAGGTGCGCGACGCGGCGCTGCGCAACAAGCGCACATCATGGAAGATGCGGCTGGAGGGAGCGCAGAACACCGATCTTGACGCCGACACCCTGGACGTGCTGTCAAGGCTCGGAGTATCGGAGGAATCCGGTGCCCCGGCGATTCTCGCGACGATGGTGCGGCGCGCGGTGGCGTTGAACCCCGGCACTTCGCAGGAGACGCTCGACCGGTTGCGCGACGACCCTTCGCCCGAAGTGGCGAAAGCCGCGGCGAGCCGGACCTCGGACGCCTCGTGACGCATCATTGCGCGACACCCTCCCTGCGCTCCCTCCTGCCACCCCCGTACTGACCCCGTTTCGTTCCGGCCCGTCCGCCGCCGGCGGATCAGGCGATAATCGCGGGTAAAATCTGGCGCAATTCGCGGTATACGTAAGCGTGCCGCGCAAAAGCGGGCTTACACTAAGGAATATGACAGAGAGTACAGAAAGTGCGGAGCGTCTCGCGCGTCCGCTGATCCATCTGGCGCGTCTGGTTGGATTGGCCACGAGCTACATCGGCATGAGCGACGACTATCACGAGATCGATGATGATGTCCTGAAGGCGTTGCTGGGTGCGTTGGGCGTGGACGCCCATGACGATGACGCCATCGATGATTCCGTTGTCCGTATCCTTCGCGAGCGCCACGGGCGTCTCGTCGCCCCGACCGTGTTGCATGTCGTCGGCAAGGAAGATCGTGTGCTGCTCAACACCGGTATCATGCAGATTCCCTCCGCAACCATCACGCTGGAAAACGGCGACGAATACCAGGGTGCGCTGGAGCCGGGAGCCGGAGACGGATCGCAGGCGTACGAGGTCGACGGCAAGTTCGTGGCGACGGCATCCATCACCATACCCGCGGATCTGCCGATGGGATACCATACGCTGCATGTCAGCGTGGGCGACCGCACGCAGGATGCCACGCTGATCAGCGCCCCCGAGCGTATTCCGATGCTGCCGGCCATGGAACATGACCAGCTGTGGGGCTGGATGGCCCAGCTGTATTCCATCCGGTCCGCCGGATCCTGGGGCGTGGGCGATTTCGAGGACCTCAAGACCCTCATGGTCGATTCGCACAGCAAGACCGGCGCCGATTTCATGCTGGTCAACCCGCTGCACGCGTGCGAGCCGGTAGCGCCGCTCACCCCGTCGCCGTACCTGCCGATTTCCCGCCGCTTCATCAACTTCACGTACATTCGTCCCGAGGCGATCGAGGAATATGCCGGCCTCGGCGATGACCTGAAATCGCAGATCGGCGAGCTGCACGCGCAGGCCGAACCGCTGAACGGGGACGCGCAGATTATCGACCGTGATTCGATGTGGCGCGTGAAGATGCACGCCCTGTGGCTGATTTTTAAGGCCGGGCGCAGCGAGGAGCGTCAGAAGGCGTTCGACGACTACAAGAGCACGTCCGCCGAAGGGCTTGAGGCCTACGCCACGTGGTGCCTGTGCTACGACAAGTGGGGCGCGCCGACCGGCGAAGCCGACAGCTGGGAGAAGCGCCTCGACAAGAACAGCGAAGAGGTGCAGGGGCTGCGTCGACAGTTCCCCGACACATTGGACTTCTACCGCTGGTTGGAATGGATCGCCGACGAGCAGCTGGGAGCCGCTCAGCAGGCCGCGAAGGACGCCGGCATGCAGATCGGCCTCATGGCCGACATGGCGGTCGGCGTGCATCCGTCCGGCTCCGACGTGTGGTGGAACCCGGAGTGTTTCGCCAAGGGCGCCACGGTCGGCGCGCCGCCGGATTACTTCAACCAGCAGGGGCAGGACTGGAGCCAGCCGCCACTCAACCCGATCGAGCTGGAGAACACCGGCTACCTCACGTATCGTCACATGGTGCAGGGCATGTTCGCCCATGCAGGCGCGGTGCGCATCGACCACATCCTCGGCCTGTTCCGCCTGTGGTGGATCCCCTCCGGGCACACGCCCAAGGACGGCGCCTATGTGCAGTACGATTCCGAGATCATGCTCGGCATCCTGGCACTTGAGGCGTCACGCGCCCACGGCGTGGTCGTCGGCGAGGATCTGGGCGTCGTGCCGGACCACGTCTCGACGTCGCTGTCCGCGCATCAGGTGCTGGGTTGCGCCGTCGAATGGTTCGAGCAGATGGACGGCAAGTTCCGCGCCCCGAAGGATTGGCGCGAGTTCTCGCTCGCTTCGGTGAACACGCACGACCTGCCGCCCGCAGCCGGATATCTCGCGTACGAGCACGTCGAACTGCGCGAGCGCCTGGGACTGATCGAAGGATCGGTCGAGGACTTCGAGCAGAACGCGCGCGCCGAGCACAAGGCCATGATGGTCATGCTGATCGTCAACGGTTATCTCGACCCCGACCTGCTGAAGGACGAGAAAGCCCACGAGCAGGAGATCGTCGAGGCGCTGTACCGCGGTCTGCGCGGCTCCCCGTGCAAGCTGCTCGCGGCGTCCATCGTGGACGGCGTGGGAGAGCGCCGCGCCCAGAACCAGCCCGGCACCAACAACGAATATCCGAACTGGCGCATCCCGCTGGCCGACGGCAAGGGCAATGTCGTGCCGCTGGAGGAGCTGTTCTCCAACACGCGGCTGCTCTCGCTTGCCAAGGTCATGCAGGGGCGCTGAGGGTGCGATATGGGCATGCCATCCGGCCGTACATGAGGTGTCGTTCGGCCGGATGATGAAGTGTGTCGTGCGGCGTTGCGAAATGTCAAAGGTGGCGTTATCATAGAGGATTGTTGTGTTTCCCTAAGGGGTCCTTCAAAGCGCTTTCCCACTCGCCATCGAGGACTTTCAGGGAGCCCACGGATAATGAGGCCGAAACCGCCAAGCCTGACCAGCGCGGCAGTCCAAGCCCGGAACACAATAAGCAAGAAAAGGTACACCAGTGAAAACTTTCACTCCGAAACCAGCCGATTTGACTCATGACTGGTACATCATCGACGCCACCGACGTGGTGCTCGGTCGTCTGGCCACTCAGGTCGCCACGCTGCTGCGCGGCAAGAACAAGCCGACCTACGCGCCTCACGCCGATTCCGGTAACCACGTGATCATCATCAATGCCGACAAGATCGCTCTGACCGGCAACAAGATGGGCAAGGAACTGTACTCGCACTCCGGTCGTCCCGGTGGCCTGCGTCGCGATAGCTACGCCGAGCTGCTGGCGAACAAGCCGGAGCGCATCATCAAGGCTGCCGTCAAGGGCATGCTGCCGAAGAACCGTCTGTCCAAGGTGCAGCTGGACCGTCTCCGCATCTTCCGTGGTGCCGAGCATCCGCACACCCCGCAGCAGCCGCAGGTTTTCGAGATCGCTCAGGTCTCGCAGCAGGCCAAGTGAACCGAAGGGAGATAGAGAATCATGGCTGAAAACACCAACGACTCCGCGGTTCAGGCAACCGAAGAGGAGCTCACCAGCTACACCACCGAGACCAACGCGGGTGCCGGCACCGGCACTTCCGCGATTGCTCCGGGCTACGGCACCGGCCGCCGCAAGGAAGCCGTCGCCCGCGTGCGTCTGGTTCCCGGCACCGGCAAGTGGACCATCAACAAGCGCACCCTGGAGGAGTACTTCCCCTCCAAGTTGCTGCAGCGTGAGGTCAACTCCCCGATCGTGCTGCTCAAGCTCGAAGGCAAGTTCGACGCGATCGTCCTCGTTGACGGCGGCGGCACCACCGGTCAGGCCGGTGCCATCCGTCTCGGCGTTGCCCGCGCTCTGAACGCCATCGACCGTGACGCCAACCGCGCCGCCCTGAAGAAGGCCGGCATGCTGACCCGCGACTCCCGTGTCGTGGAACGCAAGAAGGCTGGTCTGCACAAGGCACGTCGCGCTCCGCAGTTCTCGAAGCGTTAATATACGCCAGTTCTGGCTATCGCGAGGCCCTTTCGGAAACATCGTTTCCCGAAAGGGCCTCGTTCGTTATGAGCACCTCTACTGCAGCCTGCGCATCACGCTGATGCTGAGTGCGGGCATCGTCCATACCGCCGACCCGTTAACCGTAGCGTCGCCGTCATCACGGGCCGACGCGGAAGCGCCATGCACGGTACTGGCCGCAGACATGGTCGCCGAAACATCCGCGCCAACGCCCGGGGCCTGCTCGTCATCCTCGAACAGCACATCGGCATGCTCTGTGGTGGCGCCAAACAGATCCAGCTTGTCCTGCTCGGCCAGCGACGCCTGAATGGTCTTCAATAGCTGATGGATGTTGTCCTTCTCGCTGACGGACATGGTCCAGTTGCTGCGCAGCGCCTGGTTCTTGCCGATACGCTGCAGCCGATCGCCCGGCGCCGGCCGCAGTCCGACCGCGGTCGCGGAACTCCAGTCACACTGCCAGGAGCAGTCGCTCGGCAGGGTGAACCGGCGTACCTCGTCGACGCCGTTGATCACGATGAGCACATCGACCTCATCCTGCGAGAGCAGTCGCATCGCGAAGCTGCGTATCGTCGTGTCGAACCAGTCCCGATCCATCGGCGTGGTGCCGTCGGGCAGATACCATTGCACGCGGCTCGACGGCTTGAACAGGCCGAGCTGCGTGAGCCGCGTGAAGAACTCCTCGTGATGGTACAGTCCCAGCGACTTGCGTATCGACAGCAGTCGGGACACCGTATCCAGGCGGTGCATCTGCATGGTTTTGCGGGTCTGGTACATCCAGTCCCAGTTCAGCCAGGTGATGTCGTTGTCCTGCGCATAGGCGTTGTTGTTGCCGCTCTGCGAGTTGCCGAATTCGTCGCCCGCCAGCATCATCGGCGTGCCCAGCGACAGCATCAGCGTGCCGAGCATGTTCATGGCGGCCTGCTCGCGTTTGCGGATGATCGCCGGGTCGTCGGACGGCCCCTCGACACCGAAGTTCGCGGAGTGGTTCACGTTCGATCCGTCGATATTGTTCTCGCCGTTGGCTTCGTTGTGCTTGACCGCGTATCGGGTCAGGTCGGTGAGCGTGAATCCGTCGTGGCACGAGACGTAGTTGATCGAGGACACGCATCCGCGCCCGGGCTCCGTGGCGAACAGGTCGGACGAACCGCACAGTCGCGTGGCCATCTCCTGCATGCCGATACCGCTGGGCGCCCCCGGTTGGGTGTCGGTGATCCAGAATCGGCGCACCGTGTCGCGGAACCGGTCGTTCCACTCGCTGAACGGCATGCCGAATCCGCCGGTCCTCCATCCCTGCGGCCCCAGGTCCCAAGGCTCCATGATGAGTTTCAGGTTGCCGAGCAGCAGGTCGGAACGCAACGCATACAGGAACGGGTGATGCTTGGTGAAGTCCCCGTCCAGCCGCGCCAGCGACACGCCGAGATCGAATCGGAACCCGTCGATGCCGATGCGCTTGGCCCAATACCGCAGCGAGTCCACGGCGAACGTCACCACGTGCGTGTTGGTGAAGTCGAAGGTGTTGCCGCAGCCGGTGGTGTCCTCAAGCCGCCCGATATTGCCCTTCTGACGCCGGTAATACAAGAGCGCGTCCAGACCGCGCCAGCATGTCGTCGGCCCTTCCACGCCGCCTTCGCAGGTGTGGTTGTACACCACGTCCATGATGACCTCGAACCCGGCCTCATGCAGCGCGCGCACCATGCCGATGACCTCGTCGCGGACCGCCCGGGCCCCCTTGCGCTGGGCTTCGGCAGTGGCGTACGAAGGCTCGGGGGAGAAGTAGCTGAGTGGCGAGTACCCCCAGTAGTTGTGCCGCCCGCGCTCCTGCAGGAACAGCTCGTCCTGCTTGGCCTGGATGGGCAGCAGTTCGATGGAGGTGACGCCCAGGGATTGCAGGTACGAGAGCGTGGTCGGGTGGGCGAGACCCGCGTACGTGCCGCGCAGTTCCTTGGGCAGCCAGGGTGCGTTCGCGGTGAATCCCTTGACGTGCAGCTCGTACAGCACGGTCTTGCTCCACGGCACGTGCGGGTGCGAGGGGTCGGCGTCGTGCTTGGTCTTGTCCCGGTCGTCGATGGCCACCGACACGGGCATGTTGCCCAGTGCGTCGACGGTGCTCATCGGCCCGAACGCGGAGCCGCGCACCTTGCCGTCCTCGCTGACGTCGCACTGGTATGAGAACGCGGCCGGCGACAGCTTCATGCGGCCGTCGATCCCCTTGCCATACGGGTCGAGCAGCAGCTTGTACGGGTTGAACCGCAGCCCCTTGCTCGGATCCCACGCGCCGTCCACTCGGTAGGCGTAGCGCATGCCGTCCCACGCCTTGGGAAGATGCACGTACCACAGGCCGTAGTTCGGCCCATCCATGCGGAACAGCGTCTCGCGCACGTACATGGGCTCGATGATGCGCGTGCAGACGGCGTGCTCGTGTATTTCGTTGATGAACGGCGTTGCTGAATCATCGAAGATGCGGATGGCGTCGTTGAAGAAGGCGGTGGGTTGATCGACCTTCTCGTAGATGCAGAGCCACACCTGATCGGCTGTTTCGGAACGGACGATGACATCGGCGCCGCCGTCTTCCGTGAAGTACAGGCCCGGTCGTGTCGCATAGCGATGAGGGATTGCATACCGCTGAGGTATCGCGTGTTTCATACACCCATTGTAGCGGTGTCGATTTTCGTCCGTGTCGGAGCGGGCGAGGACGGGTGCGGGCCCGTGTCCCAGCCGCACAGCGCGTCCATGTAGGGGTCGGTGAACTGCATGGCCGCGCCGATGGCGCCGCTGTTCTCGTCGCTGCGGCTCAGCCGAAGGGTGAAATGGTCGGTGCCGAATACGCTGAGGGCCGTGACCCGCCGCTGCAGGTCGGCGATGTTGTCGTGGTCGAGGTACAGCGCCGCCTCCCCGCCGATGACGACGTCGGCGCAGATGACGCACCGCACGTTGGCGATGGCCAGCGCCACGTGGTCGAGCCAGTCGTTCATGCGCTCGCGGTGATGGGTCTCGCCTTGCTCCAGCACGCTGAAGAAGCCGGGGATGCTCTCGTAGTCCTCCGGCAGGTTTTCGGGAGAGCAGTAGGCGGCCATGCAGCCGCGCCTGCCGCAGTGGCACGGTTTGCCGCCTGGGATGAGCGTCATGTGTTCGATGGCGCCATCGCACAGGTTCGGGCCGCGGTGCAGGCGGCCGTTCATGATGAGCGCGCCGCTGGGTCTGCGGTTCAGGTACAGGCATATGGCGTCGCTGATGGCGGCGTCGTGCAGCGTTTCGGTCATGGCGATGGCCGCGGCCTCGCGGATTAGTTGACGCGGGTAGCGCACCGACTGGGCGATGGTGTCGATGGTGACGCCGGTCGCTCCGGTCGAGTCGTTGAAGGTGATGACGGTGCCGTCGGCCGAGATGGCACCGGGGATGGCGAAGGATACGCCGAGCACGGGGCCGTGGGCCTTCTCGATCTCCGCGGCGAAATCGTTGATCGCCGAACCCATCCGCTGGTAGTAGGCGTTGGTGTTGGCATAGGGGAGCGTGCGTGAGAGGGTGGCGATGGGGCGCCCCTGCAGGTCGATGGCGCATAGGCGCAGGGTGTTGCGGTGCATGGTGACGCCGATTGCGGTGCGATGACTCGGGTTGAACCGGTAGCTTTGGGATTTGCGGCCGCCCGTGGAGTCGGTCAGGGGGCCGGGGGCGATGATGCCGTCGTGTTCGAGCGCGCGGATGTTGCCGGTGATGGTCGGCAGGCTCAGCTGCAGATCGAGCTGCAGCTGGCGCTTGGTGACGTTGCCGTGCGTTGCGAGGTGGCGGATGATGGCCTGCCTGTTGCGCGTCTTGGTGATGTTTCGGGTTGCGGCGATGTCGGTGTCCGTGGTCGTCATTGGAGCCTCGTTGCTGGGTCGATTCCGTGTGGTGCCGGACGCATGACACCGCTTTTAATAAATAATTTTATAAAAGTTTGTCGACGAGTGCAACTTTTATAAACATACTTTATATAAGTTGTGTCGCGGAAATTCGTTTGATGGTGTGCGATGTCGCAAAAAGCGAACAAAAGATATCATTTCGTGGAATATCGGCAGCAAAACAGGGTTAAATGTAACAAATAGCAACAAATAAATACCAAAAACAAACACGAAACGCCGTTGTTTTTGTTCGTGTGCGTTTGCGCAGTGTATCACGTAGATTGTGACGTAGGCCACAGATGCGCAATAGCGAGCATGTGGATGGATGATCCGCCAGGTGATGGCGGCAACGACAACGGAATGAAACCACAGCTAGTCGAGGAGTATTCATGGCAGAAGCAACACAGGTCGAGGCGCCCGCCAAGCCGAGCCCCGAGGAGAAGCGCGCGGCGGCCGAAGCCGAGGTCGACGCCCTTGTCAAGAAGGGTCTCAAGGCCCTTGACGAGTTCGAGAAGCTCGATCAGAAGCAGGTCGACCGCATCGTCGCCAAGGCGTCCGTCGCGGCCCTGAACAAGCATCTGGTGCTCGCGAAGATGGCCGTCGAGGAGACTGGCCGTGGTCTCGTCGAAGACAAGGCCACCAAGAACATCTTCGCCTGCGAGCACGTCACCCACTACATGGCCGGGCAGAAGACCGTCGGCCTGATCCGCGAGGACGAGGTCATGGGCATAGACGAGGTCGCCGAGCCGGTCGGCGTCGTCGCCGGTGTCACCCCGGTCACCAACCCGACCTCCACTGCCATCTTCAAGTCGCTGCTGGCACTCAAGACCCGCTGTCCGATCGTGTTCGGCTTCCACCCGGGCGCCCAGAAGTCGTCCGTGGCCGCCGCGAAGATCGTCCGCGACGCCGCGATCGAAGCAGGCGCACCCGAGAACTGCGTGCAGTGGATCGAACACCCATCCATCGAGGCGACCGGCGCGCTGATGAAGCACCCGGGCGTCGCCACCATCCTGGCCACCGGCGGCCCCGGCATGGTCAAGGCCGCGTACTCCTCCGGCAAGCCCGCCCTCGGCGTCGGCGCCGGCAACGCTCCGGCCTACATCGATACCGATGTGGACATCGAACGTGCGGCGAACGACCTGATCCTCTCCAAGCACTTCGATTACGGCATGATCTGCGCCACCGAGCAGGCCATCATCGCCCACAAGGACGTCTACGCGCCGCTCGTCAAGGAGCTCAAGCGCCGCAAGGCATACTTCGTCAACGCGGACGAGAAGGCGAAGCTGGAGCAGTACATGTTCGGCTGCACCGCCGGCTCCGGCCAGAAGCCGGTCCTCAACTCCGTGGTGCCGGGCAAGTCCCCGCAGTTCATCGCCAAGGCCGCCGGCTTCGAGATCCCCGCCGACGCGACGATCCTCGCCGCCGAATGCAAGGAGGTCTCCGACGACGAGCCGCTGACCCACGAGAAGCTCGCCCCGGTGCAGGCCGTGCTCAAGGCCGACGACAAGGAGCAGGCCTTCGAGATGTGCGAGAAGATGCTCAAGCTCGGTGCCGGCCACACCGCCGCCATCCACACGAACAACGAGGCGCTGGTGCGCGAGTACGGCCTGCGCATGCACGCCTGCCGCATCATCTGGAACCAGCCGAGCTCGCTCGGCGGCATCGGCGACATCTACAACGCGATTGCCCCGTCGCTGACCCTGGGCTGCGGCTCCTACGGCGGCAACTCGGTGTCCGGCAACGTCCAGGCCGTGAACCTGATCAACATCAAGCGCATCGCTCGGAGGAACAATAACATGCAGTGGTTCAAGATTCCGGCCAAGACGTACTTCGAGCCGAACGCCATCAAGTACCTGCGCGACATGCACGGCATCGAGAAGGCCGTCATCGTGTGCGACAAGGTGATGGAGCAGCTCGGCATCGTCGACAAGGTCATCGACCAGCTGCGCGCCCGTGACAATCGCGTCACCTTCCGAATCATCGACTACGTCGAGCCGGAGCCCTCCGTCGAGACCGTCGAGCGCGGCGCCGAGATGATGCGCGAGGAGTTCGAGCCCGACACGATCATCGCGGTCGGTGGCGGCTCCCCGATGGACGCGGCCAAGATCATGTGGCTGCTCTACGAGCACCCGGAAATCTCCTTCTCCGACGTGCGTGAGAAGTTCTTCGACATCCGCAAGCGCGCGTTCCGCATCCCGCCGCTGGGCGAGAAGGCCAAGCTCGTGTGCATCCCGACCTCGTCGGGCACTGGTTCGGAGGTGACGCCGTTCGCCGTGATCACCGACCACAAGACCGGATACAAGTACCCGATCACCGACTACGCGCTGACCCCGTCCGTGGCCATCGTGGACCCGGTGCTGGCCCGCACCCAGCCGCGCAAGCTGGCCTCCGACGCCGGCTTCGACGCCCTGACCCACTCCATGGAAGCCTACGTGTCCGTGTACGCGAACGACTTCACCGACGGCATGGCCCTGCACGCGGCCAAGCTCATCTGGGACAACCTGGCCGAGTCCGTCAACGGCGAGCCGGGTCTCGCCAAGACCGACGCGCAGGAGAAGATGCACAACGCCGCCACCATGGCCGGCATGGCGTTCGGCTCCGCGTTCCTCGGCATGTGCCACGGCATGGCCCACACCATCGGCGCCCTGTGCCACATCGCCCACGGCCGCACCAACTCCATCCTGCTGCCGTATGTGATCCGCTACAACGGTGCCGTCCCGGAGGAGCCGACCAGCTGGCCGAAGTACAACAAGTACGTCGCCGACAAGCGCTACCAGGACATCGCCCGCATCATCGGCATCGACCCGGGCAAGACCCCGGCCGAAGGCGTCGAGAACCTGGCGAAGGCCGTCGAGGACTACCGCGACAACAAGCTCGGCATGAACAAGTCCTTCCAGGACTGCGGCGTGGAAGAAGACTACTTCTGGAGCGTGCTCGACCAGATCGGCATGCGCGCTTACGAGGACCAGTGCACCCCGGCCAACCCGCGCATCCCGATGATCGAGGACATGAAGGACATCGCCGTGGCCGCATACTATGGCGTGCCGCAGGCCGAAGGCCACAAGATTCGCGTTGAGCGTGAGGGCGTGGCCGCCACCGAAGAGGCGTCCGAGCGCGTCTGACGATGGCATGACATCACCCATCCCAGGTGATTGAACCAATGTGGGGGTCTTCCTATGCGGAAGGCCCCCACAATTATTTCAGGCCATTCCTGCCTCCCGCTGGCGGGAGGTGGCACGTAGTGCCGGTGAGTGGTCACGCGGATTCAGTGATTACCTCCACTAATCTTCTCTTCGCGACTACCCACTGAATCCGTCAATTACCTGCCTTGTCTCCCTCCGCGGCGGTGATCGCCTCGGCTATCGGATCATGCCGGAAATCGTGGTTGCGATACTCAGGATCATCCACCGGCAGATGCTGCACCAGCGTGTCGAACACCTGACTGTATATCTTGCCGTGATCGAGCACCGCGTCGAGCACGTGACCGCCGAACGTGCGATCGTCTGACAGAAAATGCTCGTGAAAACCGGCGACGGCGGCTCCATGAAACATCTCCGGCGAGAAATATCCCAGCATCGTGCCCTTCACGTCGTGCCGCAGGAACATCGCCTGCCGGTCGGCGACCTCCACCAGAGTCGGGTACGGGGCCTGCTGTTTGATGACCGCCCTCGTCTTGATGAAGCTGAAAGTGCCTCGCACGATGACCGAGAAGAACGTGTTGGCGCGGCCGTTCGCCTCGACGATGCGGTTGTTGAGATCCTCCAGGCCGATATCGCGGCGCTCGCACTGGTATTGGAACGCGGCGTAATGCACGTTCGCGAACGGCATGGTGAAATCGTCCGGCACGCGTTCCGCCACGCCGCTTTGTCCGACCTTATAGGCGACGCCGTCGAGGATGATGAGCTCGCCGTCGAGCCCTTCGCCGGTTCCGATGCCGGTGTCGCCGTGGGTGAGCAGTTCGCCGATGGTCGTGGTGCCTTCGAGCAGTCCGGGCACCAGCAGCGCCAGCGTGCCGTGCTGGTACAGCTGGTTGGCGTGATGCGCCGTGATGGGTTTGATCTGTGCAGCTTGCGATTTTGTCACGGTGATTACGATAATGCAGCACGCGGGGCGCTTCAACGCGGGCTTCACATAGGGGAGCGCCTGCGCTGTGACCTGCCTCACGAACAACACAGCCACCTCATCCCGCCAAAGTCCCATCTGCGGCCTCTGAAATGGGACTATGGTCGGGGAGGGAGTCGGATAGGAAGGGGGAGGCGGATCGCCGCTATGCCAGGTGAGGACAGATGATGATGACCGCTATGAACACCAGTAGCAGGCACATCGCTTCGGTGACGCCGGCGATCATCGGTTTCGGCCGTCGTTGCCCGCGGAATCGCAGCGGTATCGCCACTGACCGCGTCAGCAGGACGACCGCGACGACACCCAGCCACATATTGACGGCGAACCCGGTGATGGCAAGCGCCGCGTGCCACACCCATGAGGCCACCAAGTAGGATCGCTTCCCGTATTCGCGAATCATCGTTTTGACGAACAGCACCGAGCCATACTGCGTCAGCACGAAAACGATCGCGGCCGTCAACGCCGCCTTCGGCACGGAATACGCCGGCCACCATGCCTGCACATCAGCCCAGGAACGCCAGTCAGGCAGTGCGCGAATGCCCTGCCGATACTGCGCCACGGCATCGCACGAAACCTGGCTGCCACCAGCCCCGCATAACGGCAGCATCCGATCCCCGAACGAGGCGATGACCACCGTCATCATCGATGTGGCGAGCATGGCCACGGCGTTGCCCCACAGCGAGCGCTCCCAGCGCAGCCATGCGGCGAACAGCCATGCGGTGTCCGCGTTGACGCCGCCCGTCAGCAGTGCGAGTGCCGCCAGGGCGATGATCGGAGCCGTGCTGGCGTCGGTCTTGGACAGCGGGTTGGACACGCCGTTCGGCTGCGTCGAGGTGTTGCCGTTTTGCACCGGCGATGCCTGCTGCTTGGGGTTGTTGCCGGTTTTGTTTCCGGCATCGGCCGTCACCTTGACCGTGAACGATGCGGTCTGGCCGTCATAGGTCACCGTGATCTTCGTCGCGCCGGACGGCTTCGCGAAGTCGTAGTGATAGGTCACGGCCTCATCGGTTGGGTCGATGGCCTTCGTGGACTTGTCGGAGTAAGTCGCGGTAATCTTCAGACCAGTCGGGTCGAACTGCTCGCCTCGGTCGGCCATGCCGACGGCTTCTCGGTGCCGTACAGCCACGTCTTCGACCAATCCGACAGGTCGATGCCGGAGTTGCCGGACGCGAACTTCACGAATTCGGCGGTCGTGACGGTCTGCTCCTGATGTTCCTGCACCCAGGTCTTCTCGATCTCACGGAACTTCGCATCGCCGACCGTCGAACGCAGCGCGGCGAGGGCGAGCCTGAATGTCTCTCCCAAGTTGGTTGTCATCGTACAGCACGAAAACCGTGCGCGGGGCCGTTTGGCTACTGCCTTTCCCGATAGCCCATTGAAAATCGTGTACGGATAGGTGTATCAGCGCACTGAGAGGTGAGAATAATGGGCTATCTGCATTTCGAGGGGTTGATGGCAGAGTAGAGGCGCTCCGGGAACCGCATGATTCCAACAACCGTAGGACAGTGATACCGAGGGTATCGTGCTCTGACAACCTCACGAAACGCAGATAGCGCCGAGGGGCGGCAGCCCTGAGGAAATATGACAGGATTCGGGCGTGCGACACGCCCGCGGAGCCGTGTGGCCGGTAGCCCGGTGGGCTGCCGGTAGGCGACGCCGAGGGGCGGCAGCCCTGAGGGGATATGGCAGGATTCGGGCGTGCGACACGCCCGAATTCCCTATAGGTACCCCTGGTGCTTTAATTAACAAGTTGCCTGTTTTGGGCTCGCAAATTGGAATCAAAAAAGCGAGCGTGGAACAAGGGGTCCGTTTCGACGGGCTTCTTGCATGTCTACGCACTGATGTGGTTATGGCCGCGAAAAGTATTTTCGTGTGTCATGCTCGCCGGTGCCCTTTAGCAGGATGGTAATAGTCAACGAATCGCTAGAAAGGGCGGACGGCAATGGCGGGACAGAAAATCCGCATCAGGCTTAAGTCCTATGACCATGAGGTCATCGACCAATCGGCGAAGAAAATCGTCGAGACGGTGACGAACGCGGGTGCCACTGTGGTGGGCCCGGTTCCTCTGCCGACCGAGAAGAACGTGTTTGTTGTTATTCGTTCTCCTCACAAGTACAAGGATTCTCGCGAGCATTTCGAGATGCGCACGCACAAGCGTCTCATCGACATCGTGGACCCCACCCCCAAGGCTGTGGATTCTCTGATGCACATCGATCTGCCTGCAGATGTCAACATCGAGATCAAGCTGTAAGGGAGGAGGGATCGTTATGACTTCGCAAAGAGGTAGCCACAAGGCTCTGCTGGGTCGCAAGCTCGGCATGACGCAGGTGTGGGACGAGAACGGCTTCTTCGTCCCCGTCACGCTGGTGGATGTGTCCACCAACGTGGTCACGGCCGTCAAGTCCGAGGAGACCGATGGCTACAAGGCCATCCAGATCGGTTACGGCCAGATTGATCCCACCAAGGTGACCAAGCCGCTCGCTGGTCACTTCGCCAAGGCCGGCGTGACCCCGCGTCGCCACCTCGTTGAGGTGCGCACCGAGGACGCCGCCGAGTACGAGCCCGGCCAGGAGCTGTCCATCGACGCTTTCGCCGAGGGCTCAGAGGTGGATGTCACCGGCACCACCAAGGGCAAGGGCTTCGCGGGCACGATCAAGCGCTGGGGCTTCAAGTCCTACCGCCGTACCCACGGTTCTCACAAGAACGAACGTCGCCCCGGCTCCGTCGGCGCATGCGCCACTCCGAGCCGTATCCTCAAGGGCAAGCGCATGGCCGGCCGCATGGGTCACGTGACCGCGACCGTCCAGAGCCTGACCGTCATGTCCGCTGATGCCGAGAACAATGTCCTCGCCATCAAGGGTGCCATTCCCGGCCCCAAGGGCGGCATCGTCCTCGTCCGCACCGCAGTGAAGGGAGCCTGATTATCATGGCAAACGTTACTCTCAACGTCACTGACGGCAAGGGCCAGGCCACTGGCTCCGTTGAGGCGCCCGCCGAGCTCTTCGGCCACACCGCCGACGAGGTCCAGGCTCACGTCCCGCTGATCCACCAGGTCGTCGTGGCCCAGCTGGCTGCCGCCCGTCAGGGCACGCACGCCACCAAGACCCGCGGCATGGTTTCCGGCGGCGGCAAGAAGCCGTGGAAGCAGAAGGGCACCGGTCGTGCTCGTCAGGGCTCCATCCGTGCACCGCAGTGGTACCACGGCGGCACCGTGTTCGGTCCGCAGCCGCGCGACTACTCGCAGCGCACCCCCAAGAAGATGAAGGCCGCGGCCCTGCGCTACGTGCTTTCCGATCGCGCCAACGCCGGCCGCGTCGTCGTGGTTGACTTCGGTGTCACCGACACCCCGTCGACCAAGGCCGCCATCGCCGCGCTCACCCCGGTGACCGAGAACAAGTTCACCACCGTGGTGTTCTCCCGCGATAACGTCAACGAGTGGCTGTCGGTGCGCAACATCCCGACCGTTCACCCGATCTTCGCCGATCAGCTCAACACGTACGATGTGGTCACGGCTCAGTACGTCGTCTTCACGAAGGAAGGCCTTGAGGCCTTCGTCGACGCGAAGACCAAGCCGGCCGCCAAGGAGGCCTGATCATGGTCGCTATTCACAAGCCAGCACATGACATCATCCTGAAGCCTGTCGTCTCTGAGAAGAGCTACGCCCTGTCCGATCGCGGCCAGTACACCTTCGTGGTGGCCCCGAACGCGAACAAGGTGCAGATCAAGCAGGCTATCGAAGAGATCTTCAAGGTCAAGGTGACGAACGTCAACACCCTCAACCGCGCCGGCAAGCGCCAGCGCACCCGCACCGGTTTCGGCCAGCGTGTTTCCCAGAAGCGCGCCATCGTGACCGTTGCCGAGGGCCAGTCGATCGACATCTTTGGCAACTGAAGGTTAGCCGAGAAAAGTTAAAGGAAGAACTATATTATGGCTATCCGCGTTTATAAGCCGACGACCGCGGGCCGTCGTAACGCGTCCGTCTCGGACTTCTCCGAGCTTACGCGCACCACGCCTGAGAAGTCGCTGGTTCGCAAGCTCAGCAAGACCGGCGGTCGTAACTCTTACGGCCGTATGACCTCCCGCCACCGCGGCGGTGGCCACAAGCGCCAGTACCGTCTCATCGACTTCAAGCGTTGGGACAAGGACGGCGTGCCGGCCAAGGTCGCTCACATCGAGTACGACCCGAACCGTACCGCTCGCATCGCGCTGCTGCACTACGCCGACGGCGAGAAGCGTTACATCATCGCCCCCGAGGGCATCAAGCAGGGTGACACCATTGAGACCGGCGAGAAGGCCGATATCAAGCCCGGCAACAACCTGCCGCTGAAGAACATCCCGACCGGTACGATCGTGCACGCCATCGAGCTCCGTCCGCTGGGCGGCGCGAAGATCGCGCGTTCCGCCGGTGCCGCCGTGCAGCTCGTCGCCAAGGACGGTGCCTACGCCCAGCTGCGTATGCCGTCCGGCGAAATCCGCAATGTGGATGCTCGCTGCCGCGCCACCATCGGTGAGGTCGGCAACTCCGAGCACGCCAACATTCAGCTCGGCAAGGCCGGTCGCGCCCGTTGGATGGGCAAGCGTCCGTGGACCCGTGGTGAGTCCATGAACCCCGTCGACCACCCGCACGGCGGTCGTACCCGCGGTGGCAAGCCGCCGGTTTCGCCGTGGGGCAAGGGTGAGGTTCGTACTCGTCGTCCGAAGAAGGCTTCGAACAAGATGATTGTTCGTCGTCGTCCGAATGGTAAGAACCGCAAGTAAAGGGAGTATCGAGAAGATGACTCGTAGCATCAAGAAGGGCCCCTTCGTCGACGCCCACTTGCAGAAGAAAGTCGACGAGCAGAACGAGAAGGGGACCAAGAACGTCATCAAGACGTGGTCTCGTCGTTCGATGATCACTCCTGATTTCATCGGACACACCTTCGCTGTTCACGACGGCCGCAAGCATGTCCCGGTGTTCGTCACCGAGGCCATGGTCGGTCACAAGCTCGGTGAGTTCGCCCCCACGAAGACCTTCAAGGGTCACGTGAAGGACGACAAGAAGGCCCGTCGCTAAGGATAAGGAATAGAACATGGAAGCTAAAGCAATCGCTCGTCACGTCCGCGTGACGCCGCGCAAGGCTCGCCGCATGGTCGACCTCATCCGAGGCAAGAAGGCCACCGAAGCCGTTACCATTTTGAAGTTCGCCCCCCAGGCCGCGGCCCTTCCGGTCCGCAAGGTGCTGGAGAGCGCCATCGCCAACGCTCGCGTCAAGGCCGACAAGGCCGGTGAGCCGTTCCGCGAGAATGACCTGGTCGTCAAGACGACCTATGTGGACGAGGGCGTTACGCTGAAGCGTTTCCGTGCTCGTGCACAGGGCCGTGCCGCTCGTATCAACAAGCGCACCAGCCACATCACGGTCATCGTTGCCAACAAGGAAGGGGATCGCTGAGATGGGTCAGAAGATCAACCCGTTCGGATACCGTCTGGGCATCACTGAGAGCCATCGCTCGAAGTGGTTCTCCGATTCCAACAAGGTCGGCGAGCGCTACAGTGATTTCGTGCTCGAAGACGACAAGATCCGCAAGGTCATGAACAAGGATCTCGAGCGTGCGGGCGTGTCCCGTATCGTCATCGAGCGTACCCGTGACCGCGTGCGCGTGGACATCCACGCCGCCCGTCCGGGCATCGTCATCGGACGCCGTGGCGCCGAGGCCGAGAAGGTCCGCGCCAAGCTCGAAAAGCTGACCGGCAAGCAGGTCCAGCTCAACATCTTCGAAGTCAAGAACGCCGCGCTGGACGCCCAGCTCGTCGCTCAGGGCATCGCGGAGCAGCTGACCAACCGCGTCACTTTCCGTCGCGCCATGCGCAAGGCCCAGCAGGACGCCATGCGCGCCGGTGCCAAGGGCATCCGTATCAAGCTCTCCGGCCGCCTCGGCGGTGCGGAAATGAGCCGTTCCGAGTTCTACCGCGAAGGTCGCGTTCCGCTGCAGACCCTGCGCGCTCTGATTGATTACGGCTTCTTCGAGGCCAAGACCACTTACGGCCGCATCGGCGTGAAGGTCTGGATCTACAAGGGCGACATGACCGAGCGTGAGTTCGAAGAGCAGCAGGCGCAGCAGAACAACAACCGTCAGGGCCGTCGCGGCGATCGCCGCCCGCGCCGTGGCAACCGTGCCGCCGGCGCTCAGCAGAAGGCCGCGACCGAAGCCGCTCCGGCTGAGGCCCAGGCCGCCGCCGAGGCTCCTGCCGCAACGGAAACGAAGGAGTGAGCTGATGCTTATCCCAAAGAGGACCAAATATCGTAAGCAGCATCGTCCGGGCCGCTCTGGCATGTCCAAGGGCGGTACCGTAATCGCTTTCGGCGATTACGGCATTCAGGCGCTTGCCCCGGCGTACGTGACCAACCGTCAGATCGAGGCCGCGCGTATCGCCATGACCCGCTACATCAAGCGTGGTGGTCGTGTGTGGATCAACATCTTCCCCGACCGTCCGCTGACCAAGCACCCGCTGGGCGCCCGAATGGGTTCCGGTAAGGGTACCCCCGAGTTCTGGATCGCCAACATCCACCCCGGCCGTGTGATGTTCGAGATCGGCGGCGTGTCCGAGGAAGTCGCTCGCGAGGCTCTGCGCCGCGCCATCGACAAGCTTCCGATGAAGTGCCGCATTATCGCACGTGAAGGTGGTGATATCTGATGGCAGTCGGTACCGCTGATTACGCAATCAAGAATCTGAACGAGAAGACCAACGCAGAGATCGAGGGCTTCCTCAAGAAGTCCAAGGAAGAGCTGTTCAACCTGCGCTTCCAGGCTGCCACCGGTCAGCTCGACAACACTGCCCGCCTCAAGGCGGTCAAGCACGACATCGCCAGGATGTACACCGTCCTGCGCGAGCGTGAGCTCGGCATCAGCCAGGAGCCTGAGGCTACCGAGACCAAGTCGGAGGAGAAGTAAGCATGGCTGATACTACAGAGCGCAACTTCCGCAAGGTTCGTCGCGGTTATGTCGTGTCCGAGGCAATGGACAAGACCATCACCGTCGAGCTCGAACAGCGTTCGACCCACCCGCTGTACGGCAAGGTCGTTCGCTCCACCAAGAAGGTCAAGGCCCATGATGAACACAACGACGCCCACGTTGGCGACCTCGTGAGTATTATGGAAACTCGGCCTCTGAGCAAGACCAAGCGTTGGCGTCTCGAATCCATCATCGAGCGCGCCAAGTAAACAAGTTCGGCAAGGCTCCGCGAGACACCCTGCCTGCGCTGGTATAGGCAGGCAGGGTGCTCGGGGAGAACCAGCTCGGCTAAGGAGAATCAATGATTCAGCAGGAAACGCGGCTTCATGTCGCCGACAACACGGGTGCCAAGGAACTCCTTGCCATTCGCGTGCTCGGTGGATCGAAGCGACGCTATGCCGGCCTGGGCGACGTCATTGTCGCCTCGGTCAAGGACGCGATCCCTGGCGGGTCGGTCAAGAAGGGCGATGTGGTCAAGGCCGTTGTCGTCCGTACCGTCAAGGAGCACCGTCGTGTCGACGGCTCCTACATCAAGTTCGACGAGAACGCCGCCGTCATTCTCGGCTCCGGCCGTGAACCGAAGGGCACTCGTATCTTCGGACCGATCGCCCGTGAACTGCGCGACAAGCGCTTCATGCGCATCGTGTCCCTCGCTCCGGAGGTGATCTGACATGGTAGCCAAGATCAAGAGCGGCGACCTGGTCAAGGTCATCCGCGGCAAGGATCGCGGCAAGGAGGGCACCGTCACCCGCGTGCTGCCCAACGACCGTCTGATCGTCGAGGGTGTGCAGATCGTCAAGAAGCACGTCCGCGCCACGCAGCAGGGACAGCAGTCCGGCATCGTCTCCGTGGAGGCCCCGATCCATCGCTCCAACGTGATGCTGGTCGACCCGGAGACCAAGGAGCCGACCCGCGTCGGCGTGAATGTTAAGCAGGAGGCTCGTGACGGCAAGGTGAAGACCGTGCGCGTGCGCGTCGCCAAGAAGTCCGGAAAGG